>Ga0302322_100006904_pt1 | contig 10105 bp, 10 predicted proteins | sample Fen_T0_2_FD_203757 | JGI IMG/M metagenome (GOLD analysis project Ga0302322, IMG submission 203757) | Peat permafrost microbial communities from Stordalen Mire near Abisko, Sweden - Fen_T0_2 | ecosystem: Environmental > Terrestrial > Soil > Wetlands > Permafrost | place: Sweden: Abisko... | reverse complement strand
GGCTGTCGCGGCCCCGATCGTGGTCGCGGTCATGCCCGTCACCCGACCTGTCCGAGCCGGCCGGCCGGGGCCGGGGCCTCGCCGTCGCTCCGCTCCACCACTGCGCTGTCCACGGACAGGCACACGCGCCGGCCCCCCGGTCGGTTCACACCCGGGATCGACGGGGATGTCCCCTTCGTCCGCGACGGCCCGCCGGGCACCGCCGGGCACCCTGGGGCGGCGTCCGGGCGGCCTGGATGTCGCAAAGGTGCGGCATGGCCGGGACGATCCGGCGCGTGCGACCTTCGCGGCCGGGGGACGGGGGCGTCGAGCTGCCTGGACCTGTTGCAGGGGTCGACCTCGGTGCGCGCATCGACGACCGTCGTGCTGGCCCTGACGGTGTCGCCGAAGGTCGTCGTGACCCTTTCCGACGAGCACGGCGGGCCGGACGCGCCGCGCCTCGATCTCCGGACCGGCCGCGTCGTCCCCCGCCGGGCGCTGGTCAGCTCCGGGTCAGCACGAGCGGCAGGCCGCCGCGGGGCCGCAGCGTGACCAGCGCGTCCACCGCGGGGGCGCGGGCGCCGTCCGGGCGGTGCACGCGGCGGCCCCGCAGCAGGGTGGCGAGCACGAGCACGGCCTCGGTCAGGGCGACGTCCCGGCCGATGCACAGGCGCGGCCCGAGGCCGAAGGGGAGGTAGCCGCCGCGCGGCGCCGCGGTCCCCGGGGAGCGGCCGAGGAAGCGCCCGGGGTCGAACCGGTCGGGCTCGGGCCAGTCCGCCTCCCGGCGGTGCAGCAGCCAAGGACTGATGATCACCAGCGTGCCCGCCGGGATACTCACCCCGGCCACCCGGTCCTCGGCGAGCGCGCGCCGGGTGAGGGCCCAGGCGGGCGGGTAGAGGCGCAGCGCCTCGTCGAGCACGGCGCGGGTGTAGGGCAGCCGGGGCAGGTCGGTCCACGACGGGACGCCGCCGAGCGCGTCCACCTCGGCGGCCAGCGCGTCCTGGGCGCCGGGGTGGTCGGCGAGCAGGCCGAGCGTCCAGGTGAGCGACGACGCCACCGTCTCGTACCCGGCGATCACCAGCGTGACGATCTCGTCGCGCACGCCCCGGTCGGTGAGCGCCCCCTGTGCGTGCGCGGCGAGCAGCAGGCCGAGGACGTCGTCCGGGGCCCGGCCGGGCGGCAGCGCGCGACGGCCGGCGAGGAGCGCCTCGACGGCGCCGTCCACGGTCCGTACGGCGCGCCGCAGGCGGTGACGGGACGGCGTGGGCCAGCGACGGGGGACCGGCGAGCGCGCGCGGCGCACGAGCAGCCGCAACGCGCCGTCCACCGCGGTGACGATGCCGCCCGCCGCCGGGTCGAGGTCGGCGGCGAAGAAGGTGCGGCCGACCAGGGTGAGCATCTCCGCCATGAGCGCGGCGTCGGCGTCGACGGGGGCCGGGTGGGCGGCGTCCCACCGCTCCCGCAGCCGCAGCCCGGCCCCGACCGCCGCCTCGGCGAGGCCGGCGAGCGCGCCGTGGTGGAACGCGGGCTGCACCAGGCGTCGGTGCTCGCGCCAGGTGTCGCCGTCCGCGGTCAGCAGGCCCTGCCCGGTGACGGCGGCGAGCGACCGGTACTGCACGGTGTCCTTGCCGTAGCCGCGCGGGTTGTCCTGCAGCACCCGGCGCACCCCGGCGGGGTCGTTGACCAGCAGGACGGCGCCCCGCGGCGAGGGGAAGGCGACGAGATCGCCGTGCCGCGCGACGACGCGCTCCAGGAAGGTCAGCGGCGACCGGGCGATCGACAGCGCGTCGCGGACCATGGCCGGTGGCAGCGGCCCCGGCGCGTCGAGGGGCGTGTACCGGGCGTTGCGGCGGGGAGGTGCCCCGGCGGACGGCGGGGCCGGCGGCGCGGCTACAGGTACAGCCCGGTCCGGCCGTCGTCGACGCGCGGCGCGGCGACGGCGTGGATGTCCCGCTCGCGCAGCAGAACGTACTGGGCGCTCTGCAGCTCGACCTCGGCGCGGTCCTCGGGGTCGTAGAGCACCCGGTCGTCGACCTGCACCTGGCGGACGCTCGGGCCGGCCGCCACGACCGTGGCCCAGGAGAGGCGCTTGCCGACGGCGGCCGTCGCGGGGATCAGGATGCCGGCGCTCGACCGGCGCTCGCCGCCGTCGGTGTCGCTGGACACCAGCACGCGGTCGTGCAGCATCCGGATGGGCAACCGCCCGGCCTGGTCGGCGGGCGGCGCCCCGGCGGGGGCGCTGGTCGACGCACTGCTCACCCCGCAGACGTTACCGCGCGGCGACCGCTGCGGACGCCGGTGCCCGCCGTCCCTGTGGACGAACGGCGCGACCCGCCGTCCTGTGGACGAACGGGCGCGGCGTCAGGACGAGCGACGGGAGCGACCGCGGGCGAGCAGCAGCAGCCCGATCAGCGACACGCCCGCCGCCACGACGGCCGCCAGCCGCTCGACGCGCAGCTCGCCGTCCTCGGTGCTGACGAACGACCGCGCACGCGACCGGGCGTCGGCGGCGGAGCGCCGGGCGATCTCGCGAGGGTGGGCGCGCACGACGAGCTGGTCGATGGTCACGGCCAGGTCGGCGCGCCGCCGGGCGATCATCGCCTCCAGCTCCGCGGGGTCGCTGGGGAGCGGTTCGGCGGGCCGACCCGCCGCCGTGCCCTCACTCGCCGTCATGCCGTCGTCCGGGCTCATCGGCCTCACCTCCGTGGCGACCACGGTATCCGGTGATCGCCCCCACGGCGCACCGGGCGGCCGTCCGGGTCGCGCCCTAGAGTGTGATCCGACCCGCGGCGCGAGCCGGCGGGCGGGCGCCACGCCCCCGTGGGCCCGGTGACTCCTGCGGATCCCTGTGGAGGATCGACGTGCCCCAGCTGGAAGCGGGCCGGCCGGCCCCCGACTTCACCCTCACCGCCGCGGACGGCAGCACGGTCTCGCTGAGCGACCACCGCGGCGAGCACGTGATCGTCTACTTCTACCCGGCGGCGATGACGCCGGGATGCACCAAGCAGGCGTGCGACTTCCGCGACAGCCTGGCCCCGCTGCAGGCCGCCGGGTACACGGTGCTCGGCGTCTCGCCGGACAAGCCCGCCAAGCTGGCCGCCTTCGTCGAGCGGGACGCGCTCACCTTCCCGCTGCTCTCCGACCCCGACCACGCCGTGCTCGAGGCCTGGGGCGCCTGGGGCGAGAAGTCGATGTACGGGCGGACGAGCGTCGGTGTGATCCGGTCGACGGTCGTCGTCGACCCGGGCGGCGTGGTGCAGCTCGCCCGGTACAACGTCAAGGCCACCGGGCACGTCGCCGCGCTGCGCAAGGCGCTCGGCGTCTGAGGTCCGGTCTGCGTCCGAGGTCCGGTCAGCGGCCCGCCCCGGCGGGGCGGGCGTCCGGGCCGGGGTCAGCCCAGCGTTCCGTCCGGGGATCGGTGTCGCGGCGGTGGCGCACCAGGTCGACCACGCCGATCACGACGGCCAGCACCACGAAGCCGAGCGCCACCGCCACCGCTACGGCGAGCGCCGAGGCGTAGACGTCGCGCCCCGGCGTCGGCGCGCCCGCCACGGGGACGTGCCGCGCGAGCACGGCGAAGAACGCCGCGCCCACGAACGCCTGCCCGATCGCCAGGCCGATGCGCTGCGCGGTCTGCAGCACGCCGCCCGCGGTGCTGCCGTCGGCGGGATCGACGGCGGCGAGCGTCAGCGTCTGGTTCGGCGTGATGAGCGCGCCGGACCCGACGCCCATGACGAACAGCGGTCCGGCGAGGGCGAGCGCCACGTGCCCGGTCGGGGCCTCCCGCGCCACGAGGGCGAGCGCCGCCGCGCCGAGCCCGAACGTCACGGCGGCGGCCACGACGAGCGGCCTCCCCACGCGCGTCACCACGCGCCCGGCCGAGGGCGCGCCGACGGCGTTCCCCACGGCGTAGGCGGTGACGCCGAGCGCCGACTCCAGCGGGGAGTACCCGAGCCCCTGCTGGTAGAAGATCGCCAGGACGAGCGGGATCCCGGCGAACGCGGGGAAGTACGTCAGGGCGAGCAGCACCCCGGCCGTGTACGAGGGCTGCCGGAAGAGCCGGACGTCGACGAGCGGGTCGCGCCGCTGCGCGGTGAGGCGGCGCTCGCGACGGGCGAAGGCCGCGAACAGCAGCGTGGCGGGCAGCAGCAGCCACGCCAGGCGCCCGTCCTGCAGTTGGTCGTACTCGACGGCGCCGAAGAGGACGCAGAAGATGCCCAGGCCCAGCATCGCCGCGCCCGCGACGTCCAGGCGGTGCCGCCCGGCGGCGACGTCGGCCGGCAGGTAGCGCCGGGCCAGCAGGACGACGGCGACACCGACGGGCACGTTGACGAAGAAGACCAGCCGCCACCCGTCGTCGGGGCCGCCGAGGCCGAGGAGCACGCCGCCCGCGAGCGGGCCGAGCGCGGTCCCGAGGCCGACCGTCGTCCCCAGGTAGCCGAAGGCGCGGCCCCGGTCGTCGCCGCGGAACAACTGCTGCACCAGCCCGGACACCTGGGGGTTGATGAGGCCGCCCGCCAGCCCCTGGGCCACCCGGGCGACGACGAGCAGCGCGGCGTTCGGGGCGAGGCCCGCGACGGCGCTGGTGAGGGTGAACGCCGTCACCCCGATCTGGAACATCAGGCGCCGTCCGTGGTCGTCGCCGAGGCGGCCCGCGAGCACCGGCACCAGCCCGAACGCCAGCGTGTAGCCGCCGACCACCCACTGCAGCTCGGACGGCCCGGCACCGGTCGCCCGCCCGATGCTGGGCAGCGCCACGTTCGTGACCGAGACGTCGAGCAGGGTCATGAACAGGGCGCTGCAGCAGACGGCGAGCGCGATCCAGCGGGCGCCGTCGGGGGGACCGTCCTGCGGCGCCGTCTCCGTCACGTCCACAGTCTCGCGGTGCCGCCCGTCGTCCACAGGCGGCGGGGTCGGCGCTCGACGTGCGGCGCCGGGGAGCCGAGGATGGGATCTCACGGAGCGGCGAGGGACGGCGGGAGGGGGCCACGTGCGGGTGGAGGTGCTGTCGGACCACGCGGGGGCGCAGTGGAACCGGACCGCCCACCGGCTGCAGGAGACCGAGGCGGCCCTGGCGGCGGGCAACGACCACCTCCGGCAGGCCGAGCGGGCGCTGCGCGAGAGCCGGCAGGCCAAGGGCCTCTGGCGGCGGGTGCTGCGGGTCGCGACCGGCGAGGAGCGGACGGCGGTCGAGCGGGTGGAGGGCGCCCGGGAGGACGTCGCCCGCACCGCCGGGGACCGGCGTCAGCTCGACCGGCGCGAGCGGCAGCAGGCCGCCGGCGTGCACGGCGAGGACCTGCTGGAGCGCGGCCTGGCGGGCCTGGACGACGGCTGGGTCATGCTCCGCGGGTACCGCAACCGCCGCGGCGAGACCGATCACGTGCTGGTGGGCCCGCTCGGCGTCTGGGCGGTGGAGGTGAAGCGGCGCAGGGTCCGGCTGCACGTCGACGGCGACCGCTGGACGGCCGAGCGGCTCGACGCCTACGGGAACGTCGTGGGCACCGAGCCGGCCACCGACGCGACCGGCCGGACCTGGGGGCGGCAGGTGGGCGACGTCGCCGCCGACCTGAGCGGGTGGCTCGCGCGGAACGGCCACGCGGTACCCGTGCGGACGGCGGTGATCCTGCTGCACGCGCAGGCGCAGTTCGGCCGCATCGCGGGGCCCGGCGTCGACCTGATCGGCAGCCGCCCGAGCCACCTGGTCGACGCGCTGGGCCGCTGGGCCGCGTCGCTCACCCCGGCGGACGTCGACGAGATCGTCGCGCTCGTCCGGCGCGACCACGCCTTCCACGAGCGCCGCCGCCGCGCCGCCGCCCGTGACCGGAATCAGTAGTGGTACCTGGCCTGGACGACGATGAGCTCGTCCCCCTTGACGGTATGGACGAGCCGGTGCTCCTGATCGATCCGACGGGACCAGTAGCCCGACAGGTTGGCCACGAGCCGCTCCGGCCTGCCGATCCCGTTCCCCGGATCACGGACCGACTCGTCGATCATGCGATTGATGCGCTGGAGCGTCTTCCGATCACCGGACCAGGAGCAGTAGTCCTCCCACCCGGAATCCGTGAAAGCGATCTTCATGACCGAGGCGCGGCGTCAGGCTCCAGGAGATCATGAGTCGCCGCACCTCCCGCCTCCACCTGAGCCACCGCACGCAGGAGCCGCTCCGCGTTCGCCGGGGATCGCAGGAGATGCGCAGTCTCGAGAAGGGAGCGGAACTGCGTCTCCGAGACCAGGTACGCGGTGCCCTTCCGGGAGAGGATCTCCACCGGCTCCTGGTCGTCGTTCACCTGCTCGATGAGCGGGAACAGATTCTTGCGAGCCTCGCTGGCACTGATGGCCATCCTGCGCACCCCCTCGACTCGTACCAGAGGATGGTACCGTGAATGGCCCCGCGGAGCGAGGGCTCGTGCAGGCGCCCGCCCCGCATGATCTCCCGGAATTCATGATCCCAAGGGGGCGGGTGGGAGTGGTGCCCGCGACAGGAGTCGAACCTGCAACCTTCTGGACCTAAACCAGACGCCTCTGCCATTTGGGCCACGCGGGCGCGCGGCCCCGGACCATGCGGGCGGCGCGCGACCCAGGATAGGCCGCGCGCGCCCGCCGTCCGGGCCCGTCCGCCAGATGAACCGGGGCAGGACGAGCCGGCGTCAGCTGCCCAGCACCGCCAGGGTGTCGACGGACAGGCGCAGGGTCCCGCCGGTCGAGAACGTCACCTCTGTGCCCACGCGCGGCGGCACGCCGAGGTCGGCAGCGAAGGTGCGGTCGTCGACCCGCCAGGTACCCGGCCGGGGAGCGACGTCGCCCTGGGTCAGGGCGGCGCGGCCCGCGCCACCGGCGGACACGAGCACCCGCACGGCACCGGTCGCGCGGTCGATGCGGCAGACCATCGCGTCGGGCGCGGCCTCGTCGCCGCGCCGCCCGCAGTACACGGCCTGCGGCGTGAGCAGCAGCCACTGCGGCGGCACGCCCGCGAACGGGTACGCCCGCAGGATCCGGCCCGCGGCGTCGAGGTGGAGCACCTCGGCGTAGCCGCGGCTGACGGCGGCCGGGCGGGAGATCACCCAGGCGCCGTCCGCCCCGGAGATCCGCGTCGAGCCGCCCGGGACCTGCTGCACGCGGTCGACGGGCGGCAGGGTCGCCACGGACGACGGCACGCCGTCCGTGGCGGTCGGGCCGACGGACGGCGGCGGCGCGGGCCGCGCCGTCGAGGTGCCGCCCGACCAGGTACCCGAGGGGTCGTGGGGGCCGAGGGTCTTGTCGGTGGTCCGCGGCGTGCCGACGGACCACGTGGTGCTCGTGCCGGCGGCGCCCGCCGTGGACGAGCTGCACCCGGCGAGCGCGAGCACCCCGGCGACGGCGACGAGCGCCGCCGTCGTGGGTGCACGCCACGCCGTCCGTCCGGAGGATCCATCCCTGATCATGATGGTTCCACTGTGCATCAGCCGGGCCCGGTTGGCCGTGAACGACACCCGTGTCCGGCGTGTCGCCGTCCCCCCGATCGCCCCGCAACGACCCGTTGACGTGGATCAATAACGGAATGTAGTTGCCTTGTTTGACATGTCCGGTGGGCGGGTATCACTACCCGGATGAGTACCGACGAGCGATCGATCGACGAGCGCCACCCCGGCGCGCACGCGGACCGGCCGCAGCACATCCCGCCGCGCGGCTGGTGGCAGGTCGTGCGTCGCGGGTACGGCGAGTTCACCGCCGACCAGATGAGCCTCATCGCCTCCGGGGTCGCGTTCAAGGCGTTCCTGTCGATCGTGCCCGCGCTGATCGCGGCGATCCTCGTCTACGGGCTCGTCGTCGACCCGGCGCAGGTGCAGCAGCAGGTCGACTCCCTCAGCGGCGTCCTGCCCGCCTCGGCGCGGGACCTGATGGCCCAGCAGATGCAGGGACTGGTGCAGGACAACCGGCAGGGCCTCGGCGTCGGGCTGGTGGTGTCCCTGCTCCTGTCGCTGTGGAGCGCCTCGGGCGGGATGAGCAACCTGGTCCAGGCGGTCAACGACGCCTACGACGAGACCGAGACGCGCAGCTGGGTCAGGCGCAAGGCGCTCGCCCTGCTGCTGACGGTCGGCGCGATCGTCGTCTTCGCGGTGACCGCGTCGCTGGTCGCCGTCTTCCCGGCGGTGACGCACGCGCTCCACCCGCCGACCGCCGTCCGGATCGGGCTGGAGGCGGCGCGCTGGCTGGTCGTGCTCGCCGTCGTCGGGATCGCGCTGGCCGTGCTCTACCGGGTCGCGCCGGACCGGAACGCCCCGCGGATGCGCTGGGTGTCGGTCGGCGCCGCCGTCGCCACGCTGCTGTGGATCGTCGTCTCGGTCGGCTTCTCGATCTACGTGGACCGGTTCGCGAGCTACGGCAGGACGTACGGCAGCCTCGCCGGCGTCGTCGTGCTGCTGCTGTGGCTCTGGCTCAGCCTGTACGCCGTCCTGCTCGGCGCGGAGATCAACGCGGAGTCGGAGAGGCAGACGCTGCGCGACACGACGGTCGGCGAGCCGAGGCCGCGAGGACGCCGGGACGCCGTCAAGGCCGACCTCGGCCCCGACGACGAGTAGCGGCCCGGAGCGCGGGTTCAGCCCGCCGCGCAGAGGCCGGTGGGGAGTCCGGCCTGACCGACGGGGACGGAGAGCGGCACCCGGCGCTCCCCCGTTGCGGTCGAGATCCGGGCGGTGAGTTGCGCGGAGGCGATGAAGGAGTCGGCGCAGGGCGTTCCCGGGAGCCGCCGGTAGCGCCACTCCACCCGCACCCTCCCCTGCGCATCCGGCACCAGCGGACGCCCGTCGGTGGGCAGCGCCTCGAAGGCGGGCCTGGCGCCGTTCAACGAACCGACCGGGTCCGACGTCACCGTCAGCGAGCGGACGCGCCCGGGTGGCAGGTCGACCTCCAACCGGAAAGTGATGGTGCCGGTCGTCGTGTCGACCTCCACCTCCCGGCCGGAATCCGGTACCTGCGGCCCCTGCGCCAGGTCGGCGCAGGCGGTCTGCAGCGCGGCGCCCAGCCGGGCCTGCGCAAGCGGGAGCATGACGACGCCGGTGGGCGAGAGGGTCCCCGTGACGTCGATCTCTGCGTCCGCGACCGGCGACCCCGGCGTCGGGGAGGCCTCGGCGACGGGGGCGGGGTGGCCCACGACGGCGACCATGCCGATCCACGAGCTCAGCGACCCCTGGTCGTCCTCCGACTGCGCCATGGGGCACGTGGGTATCGTCAACCGAACCCGCGCCTGCGTCCTGCCGTGCGCCGGGATGCGCACCGGCAGGACCCCGGCGAGAAGGCCGCCGCCCACGAGAAGCGGGTGCGGCTGGAAGGTCGCCTCCCGGGACCCGTCGTTGCGGAGGTCGAGGGTCAGGTCGACGCGCGCCTCCACCGGGTCGACCCGAGCCTGCACGTCGGTGACCGTGAGCGAGCGCCGGGCCGCCCAGGTCGCGCAGGCCATCGCCGCGACGCGTCCCCAGCGGCGGCCCATGTCGCCGGCGGAGGTCGGGCCGGTCACCGCCGCCGCCCCCCGGCCGGACCGCATGCGCAGGCCGTAGGCCTCCGGCGCCGGTACCTCGGGCACCCGGGAGCAGTCCAGGAGCGCGCGGATCGGGACTTCGGCGTCCTCGCCACCGGGCGGGATCTCCACCTCGGGCAGGTCGTTGCCCGTGACGCCCGGGCCGGCGAGCCCGAGCACCCACAGGCGCCGGTCCGGCCGTCTCGCCACCTCACCCGTCAGGCGCTCCTGCCGGTGCACGAGGACCGTGGCGTCGAGGGTGACGGGGCCGGCCGGCCGGCGGTCGGCGTCGACCGTCCACGCCGCGGGGCGGGAGCCGGAGTCGGAGCCGGACGGCGATCCCGCCACGACGACTCCCGGGACCACGTCCTGGTCCGGCACGGCCCGGGCGGCGACGAACCCCGCCGCGACCACGGCCGCCACCACGGCGACCACCACGACGACCCGGCGGGTGCGGCGGTCCGGCCGCCGCCCGGACGGTTCGGCCGCGAGGCCCGCGGCCCCGGCCGGTTCGGCCGCGGGACCCGTGGCCGCGCCGGGCAGGATCTCGATCTCGATCTCGTGATCCATCCCCGCCCCCATCACTCCCCCACGGCCCCCCCTCACGCTAGCGGTGCGGGCAGGATGGACGTC
>Ga0302322_100006903_pt1 | contig 10106 bp, 8 predicted proteins | sample Fen_T0_2_FD_203757 | JGI IMG/M metagenome (GOLD analysis project Ga0302322, IMG submission 203757) | Peat permafrost microbial communities from Stordalen Mire near Abisko, Sweden - Fen_T0_2 | ecosystem: Environmental > Terrestrial > Soil > Wetlands > Permafrost | place: Sweden: Abisko... | reverse complement strand
GCGCGAGCGGGTGCAGCACTCATTAGAGATGACACGACGGGTGCGGCCAAGGCCACACCCGACGCACGCAAAAAGCGGCGCCGCGAAAGCATTCGCATACGCGCGTTCCGCGTCAGCCCGGCTTGACGTTCTGCGGGAGCACGAACCCGGCGGCGTGCGGCGTGAACTGCAGGCCTTTGCGGTACACGACCGATTGCTTGTACTGGAGTATCGGCAGCACGTAGCCTTCCTCCGCAATATACCTGTCGACCGCTTTGTAACCGGCGATGCGCTTGGCTTCGTCTTTCTCTCCCCACAGCGGACCGATCATCTTGTCGACGTCTTCGGTCTTCCACGCCGAGTGCGGAGATGGACCGAACATCGCGAAGCCCGTTGACGTAGACGGATCGCCGATCGAGTTGCCCCAGTTATAGAAAGCGGCCGGCGCCAGCTCGTGGCGCGCGCGCAATTCGTAGTGCTTGGCAATCTCGTACACCTCGATGGTCGCGTCGATGCCGACCTTGCGCCACATGCCCACCACCGCCTGGATCATCTCGTAGTCTTTCGGCTTGAATCCTTTGGTGGTCTGGATGGTGAACTTGACCGGCTTGTCGGGCCCATAGCCGGACTTGGCCAGCAGCTGTTTGGCCAACTCCGGATCGTATTTGACTTTGATGGACGGGTCGAACGCCGCGTACTGCGGCGCTTGCAACGTGTCGATGACGACGGCGTTACCCTTGAGCAACTTTTCGACGATCGCTTTCTTGTCCACCGAGTAGATCATCGCCAGGCGGACGTTCTTGTCGAGCATCGGATCCCGGTTGGTGATGAAGATCATCCCGATGTCCGAAACTGGATGTGCAACGCCCGTCAGGTTAGCCTTCTTGGTGAGGCGGTCGTATTCCTCGAACGGTACTTCCAAGGTCAGATCGGAGGAGCCGCTCTCCACTTCCGCGACGCGACTGGTCGCATCGGGAACGAATTTGAACACGACGGTTTCGAAGGCGGGCTTCGGGCCCCAATACTTGGGGAAGGCCTTGAGGCGGATGTACGCATTGCGCTCGAACTTCTCCACCATGTAAGGGCCGCTGCCGATGGGCTTGGCCTCGAACCCTTCCGGTCCCTCGGCGGTGAAGGCCTTCTTGGGCAGGACGTAGCCGGTCAGAAAGGCCATCCACTTGAACAGGGTCGGCTCGAACTCCTTCACATCCGCGCTGACGACGTCTCCCTCGATCTTGAAGTTTCCGATCTTCCCCCAGACGAACTGGATGGGATTGCCGGTCTTGGGATCGCCCGCGCGCTCCAGCGACCACACGATGTCCTCAGGCGTAACGGGTGTGCCGTCGTGCCAGAACGCGCCCTTGCGAACGGTCATCAGAACCTTGGTCTTGTCCTTGTTCCAGCCCCATTTGGTCAGCAGCCCGGGCTTGAGCGTGAGATCGGGTTCCTGATCGATGTAGGAGTCGAACACCGCCTTGTAGATCGACTGGATGGTCGGATTGACCGCCGACGGCCCGGTGGTCGGATCCCAAGACGGCAGCGCAACGTTGTAGGCGATGGTCAGGACTTTGTTGTCCTGAGCGAAGCTCGGCTGGACTCCGAGGAACGGCCCGACAATCGGCGCGGCAGCAGCGGCACCGCTCGCCTGCAAGAAGCGGCGGCGTGAGAAGACGGTCATGGAGTGGTCTCCCGTATTTGTTTGTGCGTATGGATGATTGCGACGCCGCCCCCGACAAAGCCCCGGCACCGCTTCAAATGCCCGCCGAGACTAGGCTGCAGCCTGTGCTTTGTCAAGCCGACGCCCGGCCGGAAAGCCGCTCCGGCCGGGCCTTTGCGGGTGGCGTGTAAACGCCGGTCCGAGCCCATTGACGGCTCGAGATGCGCATGTAAGAGTGCATCGCAGCGCGGGCCCCATCCGCGACACGTTCAATGACAGGAAGACCCAATCATGGCTGGAAAGTGGATCGACATCCCCGCCGCCGATGGCGGCAAGTTCCGTGGCTATCTGACTCTGCCCGCGAGTGGCAAGGGTCCGGGCATCGTGTTGTGCCAGGAGATCTTCGGTATCAACGCCTACGTGCGTGAAGTCGCCGACTACTACGCCGAGGAGGGGTACGTGGTCCTGGCACCAGATCTGTTCTGGCGCATGGAGCTCGGAGTCGACTTAGGCTACACCGACGCCGACATGCAGAAGGCCTTCGGCTTCTTCCAGAAGTTCGACGTCGACAAGGGCATGCAGGACATCACCGCAGCGGTGAAGGCGCTGCGCGCACGCCCTGAACTGGCAGGCAAAGTCGGGGCGTTGGGTTTCTGCCTCGGCGGCAAGCTTGCGTACCTCGCGGCAGCGCGTTCCGGTGTGGATGTCGCGGTCGGTTACTACGGCGTCGGCATCGAGGGGAGCCTGAACGAACCACCGAAATGCCCCACCGTGCTGCACTTCGCGGAGAAGGACAAGTACGTGCCGCCGGAATCAGTGGAAAAGATCAAAGCCGCCTTCAAAGACCGCCATGACGTCGAAATCTACGTCTATCCGGGCCAAGAGCACGCCTTCGCCCGCACAGGCGGTGACCACTACGATCGGCCCTCGGCGTTGATGGCGCATTCGCGTTCAATCGCGATGTTCCGGCGCGTGCTGGGGCCGCAATACGATCTGTCTGCGGCGTGGGAACAACATACCATGTACGAGTTCGGCACGCGTGATGTGGACGCGACGATGAAGACCATGGTGCCGCAGCCCTATGTCAATCACATGCCCACGATGACGGGCGGCGTCGGCCACGACTATCTCAAGCGCTTCTACAAGTATCACTTCATTCCGAAGACGCCCAAGGACACCAAGCTCATTCCCATTTCGCGCACGATCGGCGCGGACCGGCTGGTCGACGAAATGCTGTTCTGTTTCACCCACGACATCGAGATCGACTGGATGCTCCCCGGCGTCGCGCCCACCGGCAAGTACGTCGAGATTCCTCTGGTGGCGATCGTCTGCTTCCGCGGCGACAAGCTCTACAACGAACACATCTACTGGGACCAGGCTTCCGTCCTGGTACAAATCGGCGTGCTCAATCCCAAGGGCTTGCCGGTGGCAGGGGTGGAGACGGCGAAGAAACTCCTGAACGAACAACTACCGTCCAACACTCTCATGCAAGGATGGAGTGCAAGCGCGAAGCTTCCGCTGTAACGAGTGGCCGGCGCAGCCGGCTACGAGTTCCCGTACCCGTGCCCGTTCCCGAGAGTTCTGCGTTGTTGTCATTTCGAAAACGCCGCGAATCTCTGCAGGACTTCGGGAACGGGCACGGGTACGGGAACGGGTGATCCGCTGAAAATTTAGCAGATCAGAACATGCAGACCTGCCGGACCCATTTCGCTGCCTCCGTTCCCTTCTCCGGCTTGACCGGATCGATGGCGCCCGGCGGCACGACCATCATCTTTACGCCAACTCCATTGCGATTGATCAAGCCAACTGCGGCAAGGACGTAAGTCCCCTCCACGCAATTGGTGGCGTAGCGCACGCGGCGCGAATAGTGGTCGGCGGGAATGGCGCGCGTCGTATCGGTCCAGGTGACGAGTACTTCGAAGCGTCCGATGACATCTCCGAACCGCTGGATGCTTTGCAAGTCCAGTTTGGCCGTCTCGCCGTCCGTTGGCTTAGCCAGGATCTCGGCATCGAGTTCCTCCGCCGACGCACGTCCAGCCAGCACTGCGAGTGAGAGAGACAGAACAATCGCGAGATAGCGCGTCATACATTCTCCTGGTATCGATTGGATGACTTGCGACGGATGGACGTCGCGGTCCGTGGACCAACCCTTCTCGGAGCGGCCTCTCCCTCGGTAAGTTCCATCATAAATGCCAATGACTTTGCTTGACTCTTACCCGCTTCGGAGCTAAGAACATAGGTGGGAAGGCAAATAAGCCGACCCTATAACTTAGAAACCATAACCATATTAGGGAAGAGACAATCATGCATCGCATCAAACGCCTGTTGGCAGTTTCCGCCATTGCCCCGATCCTCTATGCCGGTGGTGCACTCGCCGGCAACAATCCCGTCGATGAGCCTTGGTGGCCGAGCGAGTTCGGCGCCGACGACGAGCAGGGCGCCTCACAGTACATCACCCCCCAGAAGCGCGTCGAAGCAGCCAAGCTGGTGAAGAAAGGCAAGCAGGCGCTGTTGGGCATGCCCTACAGCAACCATATGCCATTAGTCCCGGGACGTACGTTTGCCCTGAGCATCCCCGGCGCCCCGACACACGGACCGCTGAACTGGCCAGACGGTTTCGCCATGACCTTCATGGACGAAATCCTCACGGCCGAAATCGGGCAGGTGGGAACACAGTGGGACGGCTTTGCGCACCCCATGATCCGGGTCACCGGCAAGCCTGGCTGGAAGGACGGCGATTACTTCTATAACCGCAATCGGCTGCAGGACGTGGAAACTGCTCGTGGCATGAAAAAGGTCGGCACCGAGAAGGCCGGCGGATTCTTCACGCGCGGGATCCTGATCGACATCGCCGGAATGCGAGGGATGGAGCGCCTGCCCAAGGGCTACGCCATCACGCTAGCCGACTACAAAGCCGCTCTGCAGAAACAGGGCATCGGCGACGCGACCCAAGGTGACGTCGTGCTGTTCCGGACCGGCTGGAACAGCCTGTGGAAGACCAATCACCTGGGCCGGCCTGCCGGTACGATGGTCAAGACGGATGCCCAACTCGCAGCTGACAAAGCTGAATTCGGCTCGGGAGAGCCGGGCGTCAGCCCCGAAGTCTGCGAATATCTGGCGGGAAAGAAGATCTCCATGATCGGCTCCGACACCTGGGGTCTGGAGGCTTACGACTTCGCCAAGGGGGTTCCGGAGTCCTTCGCGTACTGTCACATGAACCTGGTCGCACGCCGCGGTATCAGCAACTTCGAGAACCTCGACCTCGATGATCTGTCGGCCGACAAGGCTTACGAGTTCCTGTTCGCCTGGGCCCCGCTGAAGCTGGTCGGTGCCACGGGCTCCCCAGGCAATCCGGTCGCAGCCTGGTAACGCAATCTCTTCGTCATATCAAAGCCGGCGTTGCGAGACGCCGGCTTTTTTCTTGCCGACGCCTCCCGCTTGGTGTTTCACGTTTACCACCAGGAACTTCTCTTCGCCCTCGCTGACGAAGTTCGCACCACCCGCAACGAGCACACCAATACGGTACATTGTCGCAGCCCACATCATCGCGACGACGCATCCTAAGGACCTGAATACATGATGAGCAGAATCGAGGCCTTCACTGACGCCGTATTGCCCGCCGGGATCCGCTCACGCTTCGTGAACGACATCAATGGCCTCACCATGCATATGCTGGAAGCGGGCTACGAGGGTAAGAACCGGCCGTGTGTCCTGTTGCTGCATGGATTCCCCGAACTCGCCTACAGTTGGAGGAAGGTGATGCTGCCTCTTGCCGAGGCAGGGTTCCACGTGGTGGCTCCCGATCAGCGGGGTTATGGGCGCACCACGGGCTGGGATGGCGACTACGATGGGGATCTGGGTTCGTTCCGCTTCCTGAATCTCGTCAGGGATGCCCTGGGGCTCATCTCGGCGCTGGGCTACCGCTCAGTGGCGGCAGTCATCGGCCACGATTTCGGTTCGCCGGTCGCGGCGTACTGCTCTCTCATACGACCGGACGTGTTCCGCGCTGTGGCGCTCATGAGCGCTCCGTTCGGAGGGCCACCGAGCCTGCCATTCAATACGGCCGACGACGTACACAAACACAACTCGGTATCGGCAAGCATTCACGACGAGCTGGCGGCCTTGACACCCCCACGCAAGCACTACCAGTGGTATTACTCGACCCGCGAAGCGAACGACAACATGCATAAAGCTGCGCAGGGTCTGCACGCGTTCCTGCGCGCCTACTATCACTATAAGAGCGCGGATTGGAAACAGAACAAGCCGTCCCCACTTAAGGCCTGGGCTGCGACTGAGCTGGCAAAGCTACCCACTTACTACATCATGGAATTGGGCCAGGGGATGGCGGAAACGGTAGCACCCGAAATGCCGTCAGCAGCCGAAATCGCAGCGTGCAAGTGGCTCCCCGACGAGGAACTCAAGGTGTACAGCGCCGAGTACGGCCGAACCGGGTTTCAAGGCGGCCTGCAATGGTATCGCTGCAGGACGACCGGTAAATACGAGGCAGAGCTGGAAGTCTTCGCCGGCCGCACGATCGACGTGCCGTCATGCTTCATCGCAGGAAAGAGCGATTGGGGTATCTATCAGAAACCGGGCGATATCGAGCGGATGCGGGACACCGTGTGCACCCAAATGCTGGGCTGTCACCTGATCGAGGGAGCCGGCCACTGGGTGCAGCAGGAGCAACCGCGGGAGGTCAGCAGGCTGCTGATCGAGTTTCTCGGGCAGGCGCGACGCTGATTGCCGTCAAAATCGTCGGTTTTTGGGGCTCGGCCGACCGCAAAAAAAGTTGTTGTTTTTCCCTCCAATGGATTCCTTTTGAAACAATGACATGCCAGAATGCGCGTCCACTGGCCCGCATTCTCTCTAAAGGGGCGCGAGATCAGGCCGATTCGCTCGTAACTCAAGGGAATGACTAAGTATTTTCCCTGCCTCGTGACGGGCGACGCAGTGACGGCATGCCCGCTCTGGACGCGTTAGAACTCGCGCAACCCGGCGTTTCACCCCGGCGGCTGACAAAAAAATCGTGCTGGCGCTACAGGCCCAGGCCAGCGCGAGCATTCGAAGCGGACTGTTGCGGTACCCGGGCCAGGACTTCGGCGAGTTGATGCTGCGAACGCTGATGCTGCAAACCCTGGGGTCCGTCACGTTTAATTTTAAGGCGACACCATTTTTTTATTGAAGGCGAGATCATGGCAAGGCAGAAAGAACTGAAGCTGTACCGCAACATTGGAATCATTGCGCACATCGACGCGGGCAAGACAACCACCACGGAGCGCGTGCTCTACTACACTGGTCGCAAGCACCAGATCATCGAGGTGCACGACACCAAAGACGGCAAAGCCAGCACGACCACCGACTACCTCGAGCAGGAACGCAAACGCGGGATCACGATCCAGAGCGCGGCCGTTTCCACCGAGTGGAAGGGATACCAGGTCAACATCATCGACACGCCGGGACACGTCGACTTCACCATCGAGGTGAATCGCAGCCTGCGCGTCCTCGACGGAGCAGTGGTCGTATTCGATGGGGTTGCGGGCGTAGAGCCGCAGACCGAGACCAACTGGCGGCTCGCCAATCAGTACAACGTGCCGCGCCTGTGCTACGTGAACAAGATGGACCGCATGGGTGCCAACTTCGCACACTGCGTGAAGGGCATCCGCGAACGCCTCGGCGCCAACGCGCTCCTGTGCCACATTCCAATCGGCAGCCATGACGAGTTCACCGGCATGGCCGACCTCGTGGCCGGTGTCGCCTACATCTGGTCATCGGACGACAAAGACAGCGTGTGGGAAACAGTCCCGCTCGACCAGCTCAAAGGTCGGTTCAAGTTTGCCTCCACTCAGGACAACGAATGGATCGAGCAGATACCCAAGCTCCGGCAAGACCTGCTCGAGTCGGCGCTGGCCCTCGATGACGATGCGTTCATGGCCTTCATCGAAGAAGGTAAGTTCGACCCGGCAATGCTCAAAGCGTGTATCCGCAAAGGGGCGGTTACCGGCGCGCTGGTGCCGGTCCTTTGCGGCTCGTCGTTCAAGAACAAGGGTGTGCAGCAGTTGCTGGATGCCGTCGTGGACTATCTCCCCTATCCGGGAGAGAACGGCGGCATCGCGATGGTCGATCCTGACGGTCACACCATCGGCACGCAGGAAGTCACCGACGACGCCCCGGCGCGCGCGCTCGCCTTCAAGGTCATCAACGATCAATTCGGCACCCTCACGTTCGTGCGCGTCTATTCGGGCGTAATTCGCAAGGGGGACACCCTGGCGAACGTCACTCGCGGCAAGAAGGAACGCATCGGGCGCATCGTGGAAGTGCAGGCCAACGCCACCAAGGACATCGATGAAGCGCGCGCCGGCGACATCTGCGCGTTCGTATCGATGAAGGACACCGAGACCGGGGATTCACTGAGCGATCCGGAGCATCCGGCGCTGCTCGAGCGCATGCGCTTCCCGGACCCCGTGATCAGCGTGGCGGTCGAACCCAAGACGCGCGCGGACATCGACAAGCTCTCTACCGCCCTCTACAAGATGGTGAAGGCCGATCCGTCCCTGCGGCTGCAAGTCGATCAGGAAACCGGGCAGACCGTTCTGCGGGGCATGGGCGAGTTGCATCTGGAAGTTACCATTGACCGGATGCGCACCGAGCTCGGGGTGGAAGCCAACATGGGCAAACCCAAGGTCAGCTTCCGCGAAGCGTTCGGCGGCACCGTGGAACGCATCTATCAGCACAAGAAGCAATCCGGCGGTTCTGGGCAGTTCGCCGAAGTGAAGATGATCTTCGAACCGCTGCCAGCCGGCACCGGTGTGGAGTTCTCTGACGAAGTGGTCGGCGGGCGCATCCCGCGCGAATTCATCCCCTCCGTCGAGCATGCCATCCGCACCGAGTCCAAGAAGGGCCAGGTCGCCGGTTACGAAGTTGTCGACTTCAAAGCCCGATTGATCGACGGCAAATACCACGACGTCGACAGCTCGGCGTTGGCCTTCGAAATTGCGGGCCGTGCCTGCTTCCGGGAATCGCACAAGGCGAGCAAGCCCAAGCTGCTGGAGCCGATCATGCGCATCGAGGTCGTCCTCGAAAGCACCTATCTCGGCGACATCATCGGCGACATCAACCGCCGCCGTGGTCAGGTGACCGACCAGGGTCAGAAGGGAACGCAAGCCTCGGTGCAAGGCTTCGTCCCGCTCGCTGAAATGTTCGGCTACATCAACTTCCTGCGTTCCGCCACCAGTGGCCGTGGCACGTTCACGATGGAATTCGATCACTATCAGGAAGTGCCCGCAGGCCTGGTCGAAAAGCTCATGGACAAGGAATCCAAGTAGTCCACAGCTGGCTGGTCAAGCTCTCTTCATGCTGGCGTACGGGTCTGGCGCCAGTCGCAAAGCAGGCAACCGCCTGGTAAGCTCTTCGCGAATGCGCTGGAGCGCCAGGCGGCCGTAGTTGGCAGTCCTCCTCGCGCTGCACAGCGCATCGTGAAGCGTTTCCTTGCGAGCGAAACGAATCCGTAGGCATCGCCGGTCCGAGGAGAAACCCATGAAGGTCAAGAGCATCGAGACGCTTGCCTGCGACGCAGGTTGGCGCGATTACCACTTCGTCAAACTGACCACCGACACCGGTATCGTCGGCTGGAGTGAATTCGACGAGGGCTTTGGCGCGCCTGGCGTCGGAACCGTCATCGAGCGGCTTTCTGGCCGTGTCATCGGTCAATCCGTCAGCGCCCACGAGCGCATCTACGCTGAACTGTATTGCGCCACCCGCCCGGCAGCCGGCGGAATCGTCGCGCTGGCCATGGCTGCAATCGAGAATGCCCTGCTCGACGCCAAAGCGAAAGGGTTGGGCGTGCCCGTCTACGAATTGCTCGGCGGCAAGATCCGTGATCGCATCCGCGTCTACTGGTCGCACTGCGCCACCTGGAGGATCAATCACCCGACGCTGTACAAGCCTGCGATCACCGATCTCGATGGCGTGAAGGCCCTAGGGCGCGAAGTACGCGAGAAGGGTTTCAGCGCGCTCAAGACCAATATCTTTCTGTACGACGCCAATAAGAAAAATGTGCGTGGCTGGCGACCAGGCTTTGGTGTACCGTTTTCGCCCGAGATCAACGTAGAGCGCGAAGTGCTGAAGAACCTCGTCATGCATCTCGAAGCGCTGCGCGACGGCGCCGGGCCCGACGTGGATATTCTGCTCGATCTCAACTTCAACGCCAAAACCGAGGGCTATCTCAAGATACTGCGCGCGATCGCTCACCTCGATATGTTCTGGGTCGAGATCGACAGCTACAACCCGGAAGCGTTGGGCTTTATCCGCAGCCACAGCCCGCATCCCATCAGTTCGTGCGAAACGCTGTTGGGATTGCGCGAATTCCTGCCGTATTTCCGCGAACAGGCGATGGACGTAGCGATCATCGATACGCCGTGGAACGGTGTGTGGCAGTCGATGAAGATCGCAGCAGCGGCCGAGGCGCACGAGG
>Ga0302322_100006902_pt1 | contig 10106 bp, 8 predicted proteins | sample Fen_T0_2_FD_203757 | JGI IMG/M metagenome (GOLD analysis project Ga0302322, IMG submission 203757) | Peat permafrost microbial communities from Stordalen Mire near Abisko, Sweden - Fen_T0_2 | ecosystem: Environmental > Terrestrial > Soil > Wetlands > Permafrost | place: Sweden: Abisko... | reverse complement strand
AAGCGCTTGACGACCTTGGGCTTGATCACCGGCTCTTTCGAGAGGTAGTAGAGCCCGAGCACCATGTCCTGCGAAGGCGAGATGATCGGCGAGCCGTTCGCGGGCGAGAAGACGTTGTTCGTGGAGAGCATCAGCGTGCTCGCCTCGATCTGCGCTTCGTACGAGAGCGGCAGGTGCACGGCCATCTGGTCGCCGTCGAAGTCGGCGTTGAAGCCGCCGCAGACGAGCGGGTGCAGACGGATGGCGTTGCCCTCGATCAGCACCGGCTCGAAGGCCTGGATGCCCATGCGGTGCAGCGTCGGAGCGCGGTTGAGCAGCACGGGGTGGTCGCGGATGACCTCCTCGAGGATGTCCCAGACCTCTTCGTCGCGGCGCTCGAGCATCTTCTTGGCCGACTTGATCGTGTCGGCGAGCGAGAGCTCCTTGAGGCGGCGGATGATGAAGGGCTGGAAGAGTTCGAGGGCGACCTTCTTCGGCAACCCGCACTGGTGCAGGCGCAGCTCGGGGCCGACGACGATCACGGAGCGCGCCGAGTAGTCGACGCGCTTGCCGAGCAGGTTCTCGCGGAAGCGGCCCTGCTTGCCCTTGATCATGTCGGTCAGCGACTTGAGCGGGCGGTTCGACGAGCCGAGCACCGGCCGGCGGCAGCGGCCGTTGTCGAAGAGCGCATCGACCGACTGCTGCAGCATGCGCTTCTCGTTGCGGATGATGACCTCGGGCGCGTTGAGGTCGAGCAGCTTCTTGAGGCGGTTGTTGCGGTTGATCAGGCGCCGGTAGAGGTCGTTCAGGTCGCTCGTGGCGAAGTTGCCCGAGTCGAGCAGCACCAGCGGGCGCAGGTCGGGCGGGATGACCGGGATCACGTCCAGCACGACGTGCTCGGCGCTCTGCGACGAGTCGCGCAGCATCTCGCACGTGCGCAGGCGCTTGATGATGTCCTTCATGCGCTGCTTCGAACGCGTCGAAAGCAGCTCCTCGCGCAGTTCCTCGGAGAGTTTCCCGAGGTCCAGGCGGCGCAGCATCTTCTTGGTCGCCTCGGCGCCCATGTCGGCGTCGAACTCGCTGCCGTACTTGGCGCGCGACTGGCGGTACTCGTCCTCGGTCAGGAGCTGGTGCTCCTGCAGCGGCGTGTCGCCCGGATCGACGACGACGTAGTCCTGGAAGTAGATGATGCGCTCGAGGTTCGAGACCTTGATCCCGAGCAGGTTGCCCAGGCGCGAGGGCATGGCCTTGAAGAACCAGATGTGCACCACGGGTGCGGCCAGGTTGATGTGGCCCATGCGCTTCCTGCGCACGCGGCTGTGCGTGATCATCACGCCGCACTTGTCGCACACGATGCCCTTGTGCTTGATGCCCTTGTACTTGCCGCAGAAGCACTCCCAGTCCTTCTCGGGACCGAAGATGCGCTCGCAGAAGAGACCATCGCGCTCCGGACGGTAGGTCCGGTAGTTGATCGTCTCGGGCTTCTTCACCTCGCCGTAGGACCAGGAACGGATGTCCTCCGGCGACGCGAGGTTGATCGTGACGCTGCCGTAGTCGTTGACGCGTGTGTAGATCGTGTCAGCCATCAGACCACCGCCTTCTTGTGGAGCTCGATGTTGAGGGCCAGGCCCTTGATCTCGTTGCACAGCACCTCGAAGGACACCGGCGTTCCGGGTTCGAGGATGTTGAGTCCCTTGACCATCGATTCGTAGATCTTGGTGCGCCCGTCGACGTCGTCGGACTTCACCGTGAGCAGTTCCTGCAGGATCGCCGCGGCGCCGTAGGCCTCGAGCGCCCAGACTTCCATCTCGCCGAAGCGCTGGCCGCCGAAGCGCGCCTTGCCGCCGAGAGGCTGCTGGGTGATCAGGCTGTAGGGACCCGTGGCGCGCGCGTGCACCTTCTCGTCGACGAGGTGGTGCAGCTTCAGGACGTACATGATCCCGACCGTGACCTTCTGTTCGAAGGACTGGCCGGTGCGACCGTCGAAGAGCGTGAACTTGCCGCTCGTCGGCAAGCCCGCTTCCGCGAGCAGCTTCTCGATCTCGGCTTCCGACGCTCCGTCGAAGGCCGGCGTGTGGGCGCGCAGGTTGAGGTGCCTGGCCGCGAGTCCGAGGTGCGTCTCGAGGATCTGGCCGACGTTCATGCGGCTCGGCACGCCGAGCGGGTTGAGCACGATGTCGACCGGGGTGCCGTCCTCGAGGTACGGCATGTCCTCGATCGGGCAGATCTTGGAGATCACGCCCTTGTTGCCGTGGCGGCCGGCCATCTTGTCCCCCACCGAGAGGTTGCGCTTGGTGGCGACGTAGACCTTGACCATCTCGAGCACGCCGGTCGGCAGCTCGTCGCCGCGCGAGAGGCGGTTGACGACCTTGTTCTTCTCGATCTCCTTGTTGTCGATCTTGCCCTGGAAGTCGGCCACGGCCTGCTGGGCCTTGCGCGCCTTGTCCTTGGCGGTCGAGTTCTCGGCGGCCGAGAGGCACAAGAGGCGCACGCGGCGCAGCTCGTCGTAGGTGGCCGTGTCGTCGAGCGTGACCGGCTTGCCGGTCAAGTCGTCGGTCACGTCGATACCCAGGGCGGCCTTGACGTCGCGCAGCATGGCCACGCTGTACTCGCGCAACGCGCGCAGGAATTCCTTCTCCGCGTCGCGGATGACGTTGAGCGCCTTGGAGCGCTCGGCGTCGGTCAGGTTGACCCGGCGCGAGAACTTCTGCGCGTCGATCACCACGCCGCGCGTGCCCGGAGGCATCGTCAGCGAGGCGTTCTTCACGTCCACGCCGGCCTTGCCGAAGATCGCGTGCAGGAGCTTCTCTTCGGGGGTGAGCTCGCTCTTCGACTTGGGAGCGACCTTGCCGACCAGGATGTCGCCCGCCTCGACGAAGTTGCCGATGCGCACGATGCCCGCGTCGTCGAGGTTGGAGAGCGCCTTCTCGCCGACGTTCGGGATGTCGCGCGTGAACTCCTCCTTGCCGAGCTTGGTCTCGCGGATCTCGACCTCGTACTCCTCGATGTGGATCGAGGTGAACGTGTCGTCGTGCACCAGGCGCTCGCTGACGAGGATCGCGTCCTCGTAGTTGAAGCCGTCCCAGGGCAGGAACGCGACCATCAGGTTCTTGCCCAGCGCCAGCTCGCCGTCCTCGGTCGAGGCGCCGTCGGCCAGCAGCTGGCCGGTCTTGACCACGTCGCCTTCCGCGACCACCGGGCGGTGGTTCTGCGTCGTGCGCTCGTTCAGCTTCTGGAACTTGATCAGCGGGTACTCGGTCTCGTCGACCTTGATCATCTTCGCGTCGACGAAGCGCACGACCCCGTCCTTCTCGGCGAAGACCGGGAAGTTCGAGTTGCGCGCCACGACGCCTTCCATGCCCGTGCCCACGACCGGCGCCTCGGGGCGCAGGAGCGGCACGGCCTGGCGCTGCATGTTCGAGCCCATCAACGCGCGGTTGGCGTCGTCGTGCTCGAGGAACGGGATCAGCGCGGCGGAGACGCCGATGATCTGGTTCGGCGCGACGTCCACGAAGTCGACTTCGGTGGGCGCGCACTCGATGTTGTCGCCGTCGCGGCGCGCGAGCACGCGCTCGCCCACGAGGTTGCCCTTCTCGTCGATCACGAGGTCGGCCGGCGCCATGATCTTGCCGGTTTCCTCGTCGGCGCGCAGGTACACGACCTCGTCCGTGAGCTTGCCGTTCTTGATGCGCCGGTAGGGTGCGGCGAGGAAGCCGTACTCGTCGACCTTGGCGAACAAGGCCAGCGAGCTGATCAGGCCGATGTTGGCGCCTTCCGGCGTCTCGATCGGGCACAAGCGGCCGTAGTGGCTGAGGTGCACGTCGCGCACGTCGAAGCCGGCGCGCTTGCGGTTGAGGCCTCCCGGTCCGAGGGCCGAGAGACGGCGTTCGTGCGCCAGCTGCGAGAGCGGGTTGGCCTGGTCGACGACCTGCGAGAGTTCGCTGCGGCCGAAGAAATACTCGACGGCGCTGGAGAAGGTCTTGGAGTTGATCAGCGTGCGCGGGCTGACGGTCTCCGGGTTCTCCAGGTTCATGCGCTCCTGCGCCGTGCGGCGCAGCTTGAGCAGGCCCTTGCGGAATTCGTCCGCGGCGAGCTCGGCGATCGTGCGCACGCGGCGGTTGCCGAGGTTGTCGATGTCGTCGACCTCGCCCTTGCCGCCGCGCAGGTCGAGCAGGTACTTGATCGTGTTGACGATGTCGTGCGGCTCGAGCACCTGCACGTCGAGCGAGGTCTCCTGGTTGAACTTGCGGTTCAAGCGGAAACGGCCGACGCGGCCGAGACGGTAGCGCTGGGCGTCGAAGAACTTCTCGTGGAAGAGCTCGCGCGCCTTCTCGATCTGGACCGGGTTGCCCGGGCGCAGGCGGCTGTAGATCTTGAGCAGCGCCTCCTCGTGGCTCTTGGTCGGATCCTCGTGCAGCGAGTTGATGATCAGCATGTCGAGCTGCTGAACGTCGGCCTCGATCAGTTCGACCTCGCCGAGGTCGCTGGCCGCGATCTCGAGCGCCGCGGTCTCGGGGATCGGCATGCCCGAGGGCACGAGCACTTCGCCCGTCTTGAGCGCCACGATGTCGCCCACCGCGATGCGGTCGGTGATCAGCTTGGCGAAGGCGCTCTGCGTCTGGTTGCGCGCCTTCTTGACCACCTGCGTGGGGTAGAACATGCGCAGGATGTCGCGGTCGGTCGAGAGCGACTCGGAGAGCGCACGCAGCAGCGTGATGGCCGAGAACTTGCCCGACTGGTCGATGCGCACCGAGAGCGTGTCCTTCTTGGTCACGTTCAGCTCGACCCACGAGCCGCGCTCGGGGATGATCCAGGCCGAGTGCAGCTTGCGGTTGTCGCCCACGGCCGACTGCTCGTAGGAGAAGTCGACGCCCGGCGAGCGGTGCAGCTGGCTCACGATCACGCGCTCGGAGCCGTTGATGATGAACTCGCCGCCCCCGATCATGATCGGGATCTCGCCCAGATAGACCTCTTCCTCGACCGGCTCGGGCTTGATCAGGCGCAGGCGCACCTTGAACGGGTAGCCGTACGAGAGGCGCAGCTTGCGGCACTCGTCGATCGAGTAGCGCGGCCGGCCGAGCTCGTAGCCGACGTACTCGAGGCACATCGTCTTGTCGTACGAGTAGATCGGGAAGACCTCGCGCAGGAGCGTCTCGAGCCCCTGGTCGACGCGCTGGGCCGCCGCGGTCTCGACCGCCAGGAATTCCTTCCAGGCCTTGGTCTGCACCTCGACGAGGTTGGGCAGTTCGAGGATGGCGGGATAGCTGCCGAACCTGCGGACGGTGAACTTGGCTGTCTTCATGGTCGCCACTCAGTGCCAGTCGCCGGATCGCTGGAGGACCCCGGACAAGAAGCTGGCCTCTGTATGTGCAGTGCGGGAGATACTGGGGACGCGAGGCGAAGGGGGCCGCTGGTGCTGCGGCTCCCGACGCCCGATGCGGACTACGAGCGGGAGGCCGATCCTGCCAGACCGGTCCCGAGGAGGACGGGACGAGCCGTGCTGCGGAGGAAGCGCGACTCGTGAAGCGGGAGAGGGCTGGGATCCAACAAAACGTGCCGACGAAAGGTCGGCCCTAGACGCGGGGACACGCAGGATCCCCCCCCGGAGCGCTTTTTGCAAGCCCCGGGGAGGAATTCGTGAACCGGCGTCCTGGGGCGCGTCAAGCTCAGGCCAGCTTGACCTTGCCGCCCGCGTCTTCCAGCTGCTTCTTCATCGCGGCGGCTTCGTCCTTGGTGACGCCCGCCTTGACGGTCTTGGGGGCGCCTTCGACGAGGGCCTTGGCTTCCGCCAGACCCAGGCCGGCGATGGCGCGGACTTCCTTGATGACCGCGATCTTCTTGGTGCTGTCGGCGACCGCCTCGAGGACGACGTCGAAGGCCGTCTTCTCCTCGGCTGCGGCGGCGGCTCCGCCCCCGGCAGGTGCCGCGGCAGCGACCGGCGCGGCAGCGCTGACGCCCCAGTGGCCTTCGAGGTACTTGACGATCTTGGAGGCTTCGAGGAGCGAGAGGCCATCCAGCTCCTTGACGATGTTCTGGAGCTTGGAGTCGAGCTCGACGGTGGTTTCGGACATGGGAGATCTCGGGGTTGGTAGTGAGGTTTTCGGGTGGGTTGAGAGGCCGCGCTCGCGCACGGCCATGGACGAAATCAGGCGGCGGGTGCTGCCGGTGCTGCGGGTTCTCCGCCAGCCTTCTCGAGCTGGTCGACGCGCGCCTTGAGGAGGCGCGCCGTACCAGACGGATTGGCGTTGAGCAGCGCCACGAGGCCGCGTTGCGGTCCGGTGAGGCAGCTGAGCAGCTTCGACTGCAGCGTGGCGCGGTCGGGGACGGTCGCGAGCGCCTCCGCGTCCTTGCCCTCGAGGATCTTGCCCTCGAGCAGGCCGACGCGGATCTTGACCTTGCCGGCCTTCTTGACCTCGGCCGTGGTCAGGAGCTTGGCGGCGTGGATCGCGGCCTCGGCCTTGCCGTAGGCGATCCCGGTGTTGCCCGCGAAGGCCGCCTCGGGCATCGAGAGGCCGCGCTCCTTGAGAGCGACCTGCGCGAGCGAGTTGCGCACCATCGAGAACTTGACGCCCTTGGCGGCGAGCTGGCCGCGCAGGCCCTCGGACTCCTTGACGGTCAGGCCGCCGAAGGAGACGACGAGCATCCCCTCCGCGTCCTTGAATTCACGGCGCAGGTCCTCGAGGACCAGGCGATTGACGAGATTAGGCATGGACGACCTCCCAACGGATCAGCACGCCCGGGCCCATGCTGCTGGAGACGCAGATCTTGCGGAAGAACTCGCCCTTGACGGCGGGCGGACGCATGTTCGAGACGTGCTCGAGGAAGGCGTGCACGTTGGAGTGCAGGTCGTCCACCGAGAAGGAGCGCTTGCCGAGCGCGGCCTGGACGTTGCCGCCGGCGTCGGTGCGGAACTCGACCTTGCCGGCCTTGAACTCGCGCACCGCGGCAGCGACGTCGGGCGTCACGGTGCCGGACTTCGGCGAGGGCATCTTGCCCTGCGGACCGAGGACCTTACCGAGCTTGCCGACGTGCTTCATCATGTCCGGGCTGGTGATGACGATGTCGAAGTCGAGCCAGCCGCCCATGATCTTCTCGGCCAGCTCGGCCGCACCGACCTCGTCGGCTCCGGCTTCCTTGGCGGCCTTGGCCTTGTCGCCGTCGGCGAAGACCACGACCTTGATCGTCTTGCCCAGGCCCTTGGGCAGCGACACGGCGCCGCGCACGAGCTGATCGGACTTCTTCGGGTCGACGCCCAGGTGGATCGCCACCTCGATCGACTCGTCGAACTTGGGGGCCGGAAGGCTCTTGATCAGGGCCAGGGCTTCCTTGAGGTCATAGAGACGCTCGCGGTCGACCTTCGACGCAGCCTGCAGATAGCGTTTGCTGTGGTTCACCATGGACTCAGCCCTCGACCTTGATGCCCGACGAGCGCGCCGTGCCTTCGATGATCCGCACGGCGGCCGCGAGGTCGCGCGCGTTCAGGTCCTTCATCTTGGTCTTCGCGATCTCCTCGACCTGCTTCTTCGTCACCTTGCCGACGGTCGTCTTGCCGACCTCGCCGGCGCCCTTCTCGACTCCGGCGGCCTTGATCAGCAGCACGGAGGCGGGCGGCGACTTGAGCAGGAGCTCGAAGGTGCGGTCCTTGAAGATCGTGATTTCGACGGGGATGATCATCCCCTTCGCCTCGCGCGTCTTCTCGTTGAACTCCTTGACGAACGCGGCGATGTTCACGCCGTGCGCGCCGAGGGCAGGACCGACCGGCGGTGCGGGGGTTGCCTGCCCGCCGGGGCACTGCAGCTTGACCTTTGCTGAGATTTCCTTGGCCATGTTGTGTTCTTTCCCCCAGGCGCGGCGTTCGCCGCAAGCGCGGGGCTAGAGGAGTCAGACCGACTCCACCTCCCAGTACTCGAGTTCCACGGGCGTCGGTCTGCCGAAGATCGTGACGACGACCTTGACCGTGCCCTTCTCGGGGTTGACGTCTTCGACGGCACCGTCGAAGCCGTCGAAGGCCCCCGACTTGATCTTGACCATGTCGCCCTTGTGCAGGCCGATCGTGACCTGCGGGCGCGATTCGGAGTCCGACATGCGCGAGAGGATGCCGGTCACTTCCGCTTCGGTGAGCGGCGTCGCTTCGCCGCGGCTGCCGAGGAAGTCGCGCAGCCCGTCGACTTCGCGCAGCGTGGTGCGCGCCTTGAGCACGCGCGGATCCTCGAGGTTGTCGAGGTCGGCCTGCACCATCAGGTAGCCGGGGTAGAGCTTGCGGTTGACGACGCGCTTCTTGCCCTGCTTCAAGTCGGTGACGCGCTCGAAGGGCACGAGCACCTGCGGGATCAGGTCCGAGACGCCGGCGATCTTGAGCCGCGTCTGCGTGTTGCGCGCGATCGAGTCCTCGCGGCCGGACTGGCAGCGGACGAAGTACCACTTGAGCGTCATGGCGTGACTCATTTCCCGAGCAGGACTCGCGTCGTCCACCAGCCGAGCATGGCATCCATGCCGGCCAGGAAGGCCATCAGGAACAACACCACGCCGACCACGACGAGCGAGGAATTGACCGCGTCGCTCATCGTCGGCCAGGTGACCTTCGTCAGCTCCACTTCGGTGTCGATCAGGAGATCGGCGACCTTGGGGGTCTGCTGCCAGCGGTAGAGCAGGAACCAGGTGATCCCGAGCAGCAGCCCGGCGATCAGCAGGGCGCCGTTCAGGTTCCAGCCGAGGATCGGGATCTTCGGCTGTGCGGAGATCAGCGGCTGGCCGAGCTTGACCCACCAGGTCGGCAGGATCATGTAGAACGACCGGCATCCGTAGAGGATCAGCAGCGCCAGCGACCAGTAGGCCGCCATGCGTGCGAGTCGTCCTTGATCCTTCTTGTAGGCCATCGTGTTCAAACGCCTCCGGGCGAGTTCAGACCTGACGCGCAGCGCGCGTCAGAGCTTCTTCTCCTTGTGCGACACGTGCTTGCGGCAGAACGGGCAGTACTTCTTCTTCTCGAGCTTGTAGGTGGCCTTCAGCCGCTTGTGGGTCGTGTAGTTGCGGTTCGAGCACTCCGTGCACTCGAGGAAGATGAAACGTTCCTTGACCTTCATGGCGCGTCCTTGGAGCTGGGTTGGAGATCTTGGGCGGATCGACGCCACGGCCGGGGTGCGATGCTCTCGCGCCCCGGCCGCGCGTTGGGCTAGGCCAGGATCTTGGTCACGACACCGGCGCCGACGGTGCGGCCGCCTTCGCGGATCGCGAAGCGCAGCTGCTCGTCCATGGCGACGGGCGTGAGGAGCTCGACCTCCATCTTGATGTTGTCGCCCGGCATGCACATCTCGGCGCCGCCGAGCAGCTTGGCCGTGCCGGTCACGTCCGTCGTGCGGAAGTAGAACTGCGGGCGGTAGCCCGAGAAGAACGGCGTGTGACGGCCGCCTTCGTCCTTCGAGAGCACGTAGACTTCGGCCTCGAACTTGGTGTGCGGGGTGATCGAGCCGGGCTTGGCGACGACCATGCCGCGCTCGAGGTCCGTCTTCTCCATGCCGCGCAGCAGCAGACCGACGTTGTCGCCGGCGACACCCTCGTCGAGCGACTTCTGGAACATCTCGACGCCGGTGCAGACCGACTTCAGGGACTCGGTGCGCAGGCCGACGATCTCGACCGGCTCGCCGACCTTGATGCGGCCACGGTCGATACGGCCGGTGCCTACCGTGCCACGACCGGAGATCGAGAACACGTCCTCGATGCACATCAGGAAGGGCTTGTCGATCAGGCGCTCGGGCATCGGGATGTGGCTGTCGAGAGCGTCGAGCAGGTCATCGATGCACTTGTTCGCCTCGGCGTCGGCGCCGCCGGACTCCAGGGCCTTCTTGGACTGGCCGCGGATGATCGGCGTCTTGTCGCCCGGGAACTTGTACTTGTTGAGCAGGTCGCGGATCTCCATCTCGACGAGGTCGAGCAGTTCCGGATCGTCCACGAGGTCGACCTTGTTCAGGAAGACCACGATGTAGGGCACGTTCACCTGGCGCGCGAGCAGCACGTGCTCGCGCGTCTGGGGCATCGGGCCGTCGGCGGCCGACACGACCAGGATCGCGCCGTCCATCTGGGCGGCGCCGGTGATCATGTTCTTGACGAAGTCGGCGTGGCCCGGGCAG
>Ga0302322_100006901_pt1 | contig 10108 bp, 11 predicted proteins | sample Fen_T0_2_FD_203757 | JGI IMG/M metagenome (GOLD analysis project Ga0302322, IMG submission 203757) | Peat permafrost microbial communities from Stordalen Mire near Abisko, Sweden - Fen_T0_2 | ecosystem: Environmental > Terrestrial > Soil > Wetlands > Permafrost | place: Sweden: Abisko... | reverse complement strand
GGCTGCGCGGCGCGTTCATCAAGCGGGCCAAGGAGCGCAAGCGCGACTACACGGTCGACTGGGTGCACCTGAAGCTCAACGACCAGGCCCAGCGCACGGTGCTCTGCAAGGACCCGTTCAAGTCGCGCGACGAGCGGGTCGAGCGCTTGATCGCCTCGCTCTGAATGTCCGCTCTTGGCGCCTTCGGCGCCGGGCCGCTCGGGCCACGGCTCGCTACGGAATCGAGCTCTCGCCGCGGCGGGGCTCGCCCCTAGCTCCACCAGATGCCGTCGTTCCGCACCGGCACGGTGGTGCGCTTGCTCGAGGAGCGCACCGGCCTCCAACGCACCGAGGTCGACTTCGGCGACGGGCCCGAGCGCGCGTACGTCCTCACGCAGCTGACCGGCCGGGTCGGTGTCGGCGACGCCGTCGTGGTCAACACGACCGCGGTCGAGCTCGGACTCGGTACCGGCGGGTGGCACGTCGTGCACTGGAACCTCGCGCGCGACGAGTGGAACGAACGCGGCCCCGGCCACATCATCAAGGGCCGCTACACCAGCCTCCAGACCGACGTCGGCAGCGCCGAGGAGCACCTCGAGGCCCTGGCCGAGGCAGAGTCGATCGACGGCATGCCCGTCGTCGCGGCCGCGCTGCACAGCCAGGTGCCCGCGGTGGCGACCGCCGTGCGCGAGGCCCGCCCCGACGCCCGCATCGCCTACGTGATGACCGACGGCGCCGGGCTCCCGCTCGCGCTGTCCGACCTCGTCGCGACGCTCCGTGCCCGCGGGCTGATCGACGCGACGGTCACGTACGGGCACGCGTTCGGCGGTGACTTCGAGGCCGTGTCGGTGTTCTCGGCCCTCGTGGTGGCACGCCAGGTCGCAGCAGCCGACGTCGCGATCGTGGCGATGGGTCCCGGCATCGTCGGGACCAACACGCGCCTCGGCTTCAGCGGCCTCGAAGTGGGTCCGATCCTCGACGCCGCGGTCGCGCTCGGCGGCGTGCCGATCGCCTGCTTGCGCGTCTCGTTCGCCGACCCGCGGGCGCGCCACGTCGGCGTGTCGCACCACAGCGCGACCGCCCTGCGCCTCGCCACCCGCTCGCGGGTCCTGGTGCCCGTGCCGTGCGTGGGCGGCGAGGACGAGGCCCGGATCCGGGCCGACCTCGCCCTCGCCGGGATCGACGTCCGCCACGACGTCGTCGACGTCCCGCCGCCCGACGTGCTCGGCCTGTTCGCCCGGCACGACCTGCACATCGTCTCGATGGGACGTCCCGCCGAGGCCGACCCGGTGATGTTCCAGGCCGCCGCGGCCGCCGGGCTCGTCGCCGCCGAGCGCATCCCGCCCCGATCGGGAGAGCAGTGAGCGAGCGGCTGGAGCGGCTCATCAACCTCACGGCGACGTTGCTGGCCACCCGGCGGCCACTCACGCTCGAGGAGCTCGCCGACCGGCTCGAGCCGGGCTATCCCGGCGAGCTCGCGGCCCGGCGCCGTCAGTTCGAGCGCGACAAGGAGACCCTGCGCGAGCTCGGGGTGCCGATCACCGTCGAGGCCGTCGATGCGCTCGGCGGCGAGCAGGGCTACCGGATCCACCCCGACGACTACTACCTGCCCGACCCCGGCCTCGACCCCGCCGAGCGCGCCGCCCTGCACCTCGCCGTGACCGCCGTGGAGGTGGGCGGGTTCGACCCGCTCGACGCCCTGCGCAAGCTCGGCGGAGCGGAAGGGGAGGGGGCCGGCCAGGCGGTCGCGTCCTTCGAGCTCACACCCCATCTGGGCGACTGCTTCGACGCGGTGACTCGCCGCAGTGAGCTCGGGTTCTCCTACCGGGGCGACGACCGCCGGCTCGAGCCCTACGGGATCCTGCACCGCTTCGGGCACTGGTACGTGGTGGGTCGCGACGTCGACCGCGACGCGCCCCGCGCCTTCCGGGTCGACCGGCTCGACGGCCCACCCGAGGTCGGCCCGCCCGGGACCTTCGCGGTGCCGGCCGGGATCGAACCCACCGACTTCCTCTCGTCCGACCCGCTCACCTACGGCGACGACCAGCCGATCCGGGCCCGGGTGCTCGTCGACTCGGCCCGGGCGTCGCTGGTCACCGGGTCGCTCGGTGACGAGGCGGTGGTGGAGCACCGTGACGACGGCGCCGTGGTAGTCGCGCTCGACGTGGTGAACCGCGACGCGTTCCGCGCTTTCGTGCTCGACCTGCTCGACCACGCCGAGGTGCTCGACCCGCCCGAGCTCCGGGCCGAGATCGTCGACTGGCTCGACGCGCTCGCCGCCGACGGAGGAGCCGCGTGAGCCCGCGCCCGCTCGCCGGCCCGCGCCTCGCGCGCGTCCTCGCGATCGTGCCGTTCGTGCTCGCGCACCCGGGCATCACGATCGCCGAGCTGGCCGCGCGGTTCCGCGTCAGCCCACGCGAGATCGAACAGGACCTCGAGCTGCTGCCGATGTGCGGGTTGCCGCCGTACACCGCCGACCGGCTCATCGACGTGTGGGTCGACGACGAAGGTGCCGTCGACATCCGCCTCGCCGAGTACTTCGAGCGTCCGCTGCGGCTCACGCCCGCCGAGGGGGTCGCGCTCGTCGCCGCGTCCCGCGCGCTCCTCGCGGTGCCGGGTGCCGATGCCGCCAGCCCGCTCGCGACCGCGGTCGAGAAGCTCGAAGCCGTGGTCGGCGTGAGCGGCCGGCTCGCGATCGACGTCGGCGACGCCGCTCACCTCACCGTGATCCGTGATGCCATCGAGCGCCACGAACGCGTCGAGATCGACTACTACTCCTACGCGCGCGACGAGATGACCACCCGCCGGATCGACCCCGCCCGGGCGTTTCACGCGCTCGGGGCCTGGTACCTCGACGCGTACTGCCATCGAGCGGAGGGCGACCGCCTGTTCCGGGTCGACCGGGTGCAGGCCGTGCGCGCCACCGGCGAGACCTTCACGCCCCGCGCGCCCGCCGTGGCGGGGGAGGAAGCCGCCGACAGCGCGCTCACCGGGCTCGTCTACCACCCCCGCCCGGGCGACCGCCGGGTGACCCTGCGCCTCGCCCCCACGGCCGCGTGGGTGGCCGACGAGCTTCCGCTCGACGACCGCGACGACGAGGCCGACGGCTCCGTTCGGGTGGTCCTGGCGGTGTCGGAGGACGCGTTCCTCGAGCGGTTGTTGCTACGGCTCGGCCGGGAGGCCGAGGTGCTCGACCCGCCCGAGGCGGTCGACGTGCGGACCGCGGCCGCCGTACGGCTGCTCCGGCGCTACCGCCCTGCCGCCGACGCCGCTGCACCCCGTTCCTGAGGCCGGCCTGGGGGCGCGATCCCCATACCCCTGGTCGGACCTGCGAGGATGGGCGGCTGTGGGAGCCACCGAGTGACCGACGTCGAGACCCCTGCGTCCGAGGCTCCCGACGCGGCTCCCGACGCGGCTCCCGACGACCGCTCGGCCCACCGCAAGCGGGCCGCCGTCGAGTGGGTCGTGCTGATCGGCGCTGCGCTGATCATCGCCTTCGTCATCAAGACATTCCTGTTCCAGGCCTTCTACATCCCGTCGGGGTCCATGATCCCCACACTGAAGGTCGGCGACCGCGTGCTCGTCAACAAGCTCAGCTACAAGCTCCACGACGTCAACCGCGGCGACATCGTCGTGTTCACGGCGCCCCCCGAGGCGGCCGCCGGCGACATCAAGGACCTCGTGAAGCGGGTCATCGGGCTCCCCGGCGACACCGTCGAGGCGCGCGACGGCAAGGTGTACATCAACGGTCGGCGGCTCGACGAGCCCTACCTGCCCGCCGGAACCCGCACCGTCATCAGTGACGTGCCACCGGGCTGCGTCGTGCCCACCGCCCAGCAGGACCTCCCCGACACCGAACGAGCCGGGTGCAAGGTGCCGCCCGGGCACATGTTCGTGATGGGCGACAACCGCGCCGAGTCCCGCGACTCGCACATCTTCGGTCCGGTGAAGGAGTCGTTGATCGTCGGTCGGGTCTTCGTGCGGATCTGGCCACCGGGGAGCATCGGGCTCTTCTGACGGCCGGGACGGCGGGGGCGGCGCGGACCGCTCAGACATCCCATTCCGACACCGTGGCGACCATGCGGTCGACCCGGTCGGAGTAGACGGCGTCCACGTCGTAGTCGAGCATCGTGCGCAGGTTGCGCACGTGCTGCGCGTCCCAGGCGAACGCGCGCACGCCGAACCGGTGGAACAGGGCGACCAGGCCCGCGTTCCAGTCGGTGTGGTGCATGTTCATGGCATCGACCCCGAGGGCGGCGAGCCGCGCCGCGTGGCGCTCGAGCTCCGTGCCGAGCTTGTCGCGCCGGCGGGAGTGGACGACCCGCACGTCGGGATATGTCGCCCGCACGTCGGCGAGCAGATCCATCCCGTTGATGCACAACCAGGAACGCCCGGGAACGCCGTGGCTGCGCAGCACGTCGACCGTCGGACCGGCCGAGGCCGGGTCCTTCAGGTCGAGCGAGAGCTCGAAGTCGTTGCCACATGCCTCGAACAGGTCCACGAGGCGGGGGATCTCGAGGCGGGCGAGGTCGGCGGCGGTGGAGCTGCGCACGTCGACGTGGTGCAGCCGCCGCCAGAACCTCTCGTCGTGGACGAGCACGGGGTGCCCGTCGGCACTGAGCCACACGTCGGACTCGAGCCCGGCCGCACCGAGCTCCAGCCCCCGCCGGAAGGCCCGGAGGGTGTTCTCGGGCCCGTGGGCCCGCCCGCCGCGGTGGGCGAAGGTGATCACCGCCATGCCACCCATTGTGGCGGCCGGGAGCGCAGGTGCGCCCCACCGCCATCCCCGCCCCCGTGCGCGCGCACCGGAGCGACCCATGGTGTCGGTGCCCGAGGTCACCCTCAAGCGCCGGGGCGGCGATGCCGACATTCTCGACATGGCGACCATTCGAGCGACGTGTCCGGCGTGTGGGGACGTGAAGCTGCGCTCCCGGGACCTCATGGTGCGGGTCTGCGTCGAGACCGACCAGGGCACCTACCAGTTCACCTGCCCCCGCTGCGGGGAGCCCGTAGCCCGGGAGGCGACCCCCCGGATCCTCTCGCTGCTCGTCTCGGCGGGCGTGCCCACCGAGGTGTGGCACGAGCCGGCCGAGCTCCTCGAGCCGCACCTGGGCCCGCCGATCACCGTCGACGACGTGCTCGACTTCCACCTGCTCCTGGAGCAGGAGGGCTGGTTCGACCGCCTGGCCGAGTCGGTGGGGGACACCGGCGCCTGAACGCCGCCCCGGCACGGTCCGGAAGCGCAGCGGCGGTACGATCCGATTGGATCCCGGACCCCCGCCGGGTCCGTCCGGTAGCGCCCCAGGGAGCCCCATGCCCCAGCTCGGCCCGCTCGAGATCGCGGTCGTCCTGCTGGTCGCGCTGCTCGTCTTCGGTCCCAACCGGCTCCCCGAGATTGCCCGCCAGGTGGGCGGCGCCCTGCGCGAGCTGCGCAAGATCCAGCGCAACATCACCGCCGACATCCACGAGATGATGGCCGACGAGACCGACGGCGCGGCCCCGCCGCCCACGCTGCCACCGAAGGCCGACCTCGCCGCCGGCGAGGTGATCGACGTCGAGCCGACCGGAGCGACGCGAGCGACGGAAGCGACGGAAGCGTCCGACGGCGCCCTTGCGGGCGTGCCTCCCGCCGACGTGCCGACGTCGGGGAGCGGGGAAGACGCCGTCGCGGCACCGCCGCTCGGCGACGTGCCCCCGCCGCCCACGCCGCCCGACCCCGACTGACCTGCCGTGCCCCGTCGCCCTGCCGACGGCCGCATGACGGTCGTCGAGCACCTCTCCGAGCTGCGCTACCGCATCATGGTCTCGATCGCCGCCGTCGCGGTCGGGGCCATCGTGTGCTTCATCTTCGCCCCCGCGATCATCGGGTGGTTCCTCGACTTCTACCGCAACGCGACCAACGGCAAGCGGAACGCGTTCATCTTCACCGGACCAATCGACGCCTTCGCGACCCGCATCAAGGTCGCCACCTATGGCGGGATCGTGCTCGCGACGCCGGTGTGGCTCTGGCAGCTGTGGCGCTTCATCACCCCGGGCCTGAACCCGAAGGAGAAGCGCTACGCGATCCCGTTCCTGATCTCATCGATCATCCTCTTCGTGATCGGGGGCGTGGTCGCGCTGCTGACGCTGCAACCTGCCCTCGACTTCCTGCTCACCGCCGGCGGGAGCGAGCTCCAGCCGCTCCTCACCGCCGACAAGTTCCTGTCCCTCGTCTCCTTGATGATCGTGGCCTTCGGGGTGGCCTTCGAGTTCCCCGTGGTCCTCACGTTCCTGCTCATCGCCCGGGTGATCAGCACCCGGCAGCTCCGGCACTGGCGGCGGTGGGCGATCGTGGGAATCTTCTTCTTCGCGGCCGTGATCACGCCGAGCCAGGACCCCTATTCTCTGTTCCTCATGGCGATCCCGCTGTGCATCTTCTACGAGGGGTGCATCATCCTCGGAAGGATCATGAAGCGATGACTGTGGGGGATTCATGAGTCCGACGCGTGAGCCGTACCGCGTCCGGCGCGACCGCCGCGAGGTCGCCGTCGCCGTCATGGCGGCGGTCATGATCGTGCTGGTCACCGTGGCCGTGGTGTGGATCCTCGCCCCGGCCGACAAGGCGAGCACCCCCACGCCCACGCCGAGCGTCACGACCCCGGCCGACACGTCGGCCACGTCCGCGCCGCCGGTCACCACCGAGGCCCCGGCCACCACCGTCCCAGCCGGCGGGTGATCGACCGCCCGACCTTCGCGGCCGATCGGGGGATCACCCTCGACCAGTTCCAGCTCGACGCGCTCGACGCCCTCGACGGCGGAGGCTCCGTACTGGTGGCGGCGCCCACCGGTTCGGGAAAGACGCTGGTGGCCGAGTACGCGATCGAGGACGCGCTCGCCCGGGGGGTGAAGGCCTTCTACACCACGCCCCTGAAGGCGCTGTCGAACCAGAAGTTCACCGACTTCGCCTCGCGCTTTGGCCGCGAGCGCGTCGGCCTGCTCACGGGCGACAACACGATCAACGGCGAGGCCCCCGTGGTGGTGATGACCACCGAGGTGCTGCGCAACATGATCTACGCCGACTCGCGCACGCTCCACGGGCTCGACGTGGTGGTCCTCGACGAGGTGCACTACCTCCAGGACCGCTTCCGCGGGCCGGTCTGGGAGGAGATCATCATCCACCTCGACCACACGGTGCCGCTGGTGTGCCTCTCCGCGACCGTCTCGAACGCGCGGGAGGTGGCCGACTGGATCGCCACGGTCCGCGGGCCGACCCACGCGGTGGTCGAGGAACGGCGGCCGGTGGTGCTGCGCAACTGGTACCTGGCGGGGGAGCGCGGCCGCGACGACCTCACGCTGCTGCCCACCTTCGTCGGCGCCGACGACCGCCACTCGGGCCGGCAGCCCAACCCCGAGGCCCAGCGCCTCACCCGGGGCGGCACCCGCGCGCCGCGCGGGCCCAACACCCACCGCACCCGCCTGCGCGCCCCGGTGCGCGAGGAGGTCGTCGAGCTCCTCGACCGCGACGGGATGCTTCCGGCGATCGTGTTCGTGTTCAGCCGTGCCGGCTGCGACCAGGCGGTGGACCAGACCCGCGCCGCGCGGGTCAACCTCACCTCGCCCGAGGAGCGCGCGGAGATCCGCCGGATCGCCGACGCGCACACGGCCCGGCTGGCCGACGACGAGCTCGCGGTGCTCGGGTTCGGCGCGTGGCGCGACGCGCTCGAGGCCGGCGTCGCCGCCCACCACGCGGGCATGGTCCCGCCGCTCAAGGAAGCGGTCGAGGAAGCCTTCACCCGCGGGCTGGTGAAGGTGGTGTTCGCCACCGAGACGCTCGCCCTCGGGGTCAACATGCCGGCGCGCACCGTGGTCATCGAGAAGCTGACCAAGTTCACCGGGGAGCGCCACGAGTTCCTCACCCCGGGCGAGTACACCCAGCTCACCGGCCGGGCCGGACGACGCGGCATCGACGACGTCGGCAACGCAGTCGTGCTCTGGAGCCCGTTCGTGCACTTCGACCAGGTCGCGTCGCTCGCGTCCCGCGGGACCGACCCGCTCGTGTCCGCGTTCCGGCCCACGTACAACATGGCGGCGAACCTCGTGGCCCGGTACGACCGGGAGACCGCGCACCGCCTGCTCAACCTGTCGTTCGCGCAGTTCCGGGCCGACCGCGACGTCGTGACCCTCGAGCGTGAGCTGGAGCGGGCCCGGGGCCGGCTGCAGCGAGCGCAGGACGGTGCGGCCGCGCTCGGCCGGGGCGGGAGCGCGCCCGCGTCGCAGCCCGCGACCCGCGCGGCGGTCGCCAACGCGCTCGACGCCCTCCAGCCCGGCGATCTCCTGCTCGTGGGCCGACGGGCCACCCGGACCGTGGTGATCGGCCACGACGGCCGCAGCGCCGACCACCGCATCCTCGTGGTCGACAGCGGCAAGGACGTGCGCCGGCTCGGACCCGACGACTTCGGCGCGCCGCCGGTCGCGGTGGCCCGGGTCGATCTGCCCGAGCCCTACGCCCCCCGCAGCCCGGCCTTCCGCCGGGGTGTGGCCGAAGCCGCCCGGCGGGCCCGCGTGCCGGCCGGCGCTCCGGTCGCCACCGACCGCGTCCGCGACCCCGCCGCGGCCCGGGCCCGCGACCGCGCCGCCGACGCCCAGACGGCGACCGACCGGGCCCAGCGCGACGTGGAGCGGCTGGAACGCCGAGTGAAGGCCCGGGGTGCGAGCCTGGCCCGCCAGTTCGACCGCGTCCTCACCCTGCTCGAGTCGTGGAGCTACGTCGACGAGTGGTCGCTCACCCCGGCCGGCCTGCTCCTCGCCCGGTTGTCGTCGGAGACCGACCTCCTCGTGGCCGAGGCGCTGCGCGACGGTGTGCTCGCCGGCCTCGCCCCGGCCGAGGTCGCCGCGGTCGTGTCGTGCTTCACCTACGAGCGTCGCGGCCCCGAGGGGAACACCCCGGCGCCGCCCCTCGAGTGGCCCACGAAGCGGGTGGCCGACGCCTACCGGCGCATCGAGCGACGCTGGCGCGACCTCAACCACGCCGAGGACGACCTGAAGCTGCCGTCCACCCGGCCGCCCGACCCGGGGTTCACGCCCGTGGTCCACGAATGGGCCCGGGGCGACGCGCTCGCCGACGTGCTCGACGACGAGCTCACCGCAGGTGACTTCGTCCGCAACGTGAAGCAGACGATCGACCTCTTGCGCCAGGTGGCCGAGGTCACACCCGACCCCGGGGTGCGCGCCGCCGCCCGGGCCGCCGCGACGGCGTGCGCCCGGGGGGTCGTCGCCGCCGCGAGCTCCGTGGGGCTCTGATGCGCCCCGGCGAGCCGTGGGGGGAGCCCCTCGGGCCCGATCCGGAGGTGCTGGTCGTCGAGGTGACGGGCGACGACGCCGACCTGGCCGCGACCGCCGCCGCGGCCGAACCCCGTGCGGTGCTCCGCTTCGACCCGTCGCCCGCGTCGGACCTCGCCCGGGCCCTGGGCCTGGGTCCGGGCGGCCCGCCTGAGGGCCCCGGACGCACCGTGGCGGCCTGCGACCTCCTGGACGTCGGGATCGGCCGACACGCGGTGAACGCCGTCGTGCTCGGCATCGCGCCCGACCGGCTCCGACCCTGGCACCGGCTCCACCCTGTCACCGTGGAGGTCGACGGCCGGATGGTGGGGGACGGGCACGCGACCACCGTGGTGGTGGCCAACGGCCAGTTCCTGCGGGGGACCGACCTCGTGCCCCGGGGCCATCCCGGCGACGGCCGGATCGAGGTCCAGGTGTACGCGCTGGGGCCGGGGGAGCGGCGCGCCATGCGTGCCCGGCTCGCGGTGGGCGACCACGTGCCCCATCCCCGGATCTTCCAGGCCACGGGCCGCACGGCGGTGGTGCGGTGGGACCACGGCGGGCAACCGGTCGAGGTCGACGGTCACGCCCAGGGCCGTGCCGGGGAGGTCGAGGTCGTCGTCCGGCCCGGTGCGGCGAGGGTGCTCCTCTGACGGGGTGCCCGTCGGTACGATCGCCATCCCTGTCGTCTCCGAGGCCGCCCCCGAGGTTGTCGATGCAATACGTGGCCGAGCGGTTCGATCCCGAGGAAACCGAGATCCTCCGCCCGTACTTCTCGAACCTCGACGGCCCGGTGTTCGCGCTCGTCAACCTCCCCGAGGTCGTGAAGGGC
>Ga0302322_100006900_pt1 | contig 10108 bp, 8 predicted proteins | sample Fen_T0_2_FD_203757 | JGI IMG/M metagenome (GOLD analysis project Ga0302322, IMG submission 203757) | Peat permafrost microbial communities from Stordalen Mire near Abisko, Sweden - Fen_T0_2 | ecosystem: Environmental > Terrestrial > Soil > Wetlands > Permafrost | place: Sweden: Abisko... | reverse complement strand
TGACCTCCAGGTCAGCCTTTAATTTTTTAATCGTTGCCGCATAGGCGTTGGCATTGCCCTTCGATTTTTTCAAAGCCGTCTCTAAATCCGATATTTTACCCTGCGTGTCTTTTACATAATTATTGATGTCTTTCATGCGTGCGGTATAATCTGAATAGGTAGTACCTTCCACCATATTTACACGAAGCAATTGACGGTTAGCATCGATGGAGTCCATCAGTGTGCCTACCTCTTGCAGGGTCTCTACAAATTTTTGATTGGTCTGCAATTCAGCTTTCAGCGAATCTAACTGCGTTTGCAGCTTTTCAGATTTATTGTCGCAGGCGGCAAGAGCAAGTCCAGCTACAACGATGATAATGAGGTTTTTGAACATACGTTTATAAGTTGTTTATGTAAAAGTACATTGGTTATCAGGGCTTAAAAATGCCTTTGCAAAATATTTTTTTATCCTGTCAATAAATCCTTCCAGTTAACGTAATTTTACGGCCGTTTGCAAAGCAGGCGCTTTCAATGCTAAATTATACCCTACACGCGTTCGCGTATTGTTCATTTAAGACCCTGTTTCAAAACCGGTACAATTAAACGACCAATTTCAATCCTCGTAGATAGGAATTACAATAAATGGGAACTTTACACGATTCAAGAAACCATCCGCTCACCGCTGCCGGTGTTTTAGTTTCACTGGGTATTATTTATGGTGATATCGGTACCTCTCCATTATATGTTTACAAGGCGATTATCGGCACCAGACTAATCACCGAAGAACTTGTGCTTGGTGGAATGAGTTGCATTTTTTGGACGCTGACTTTAATAACCACTTTCAAATATATTTATCTCGCCCTTAATGCCGACAACAAAGGTGAAGGCGGGATTTTCGCTTTGTATGCGCTGGTGAGAAGGTACAAAGCAGCCTGGGTAATTTTCCCTGCCATCATCGGGTGCGCCACATTGATAGCTGATGGATTTATTACCCCAGCCATCAGTATTTCATCTGCCATCGAAGGGCTGAGGATCAACTATCCCCACATCCCAACGGTTCCCATCGTAATCGGTATTCTTGTTTTACTTTTCTTCTTTCAGCAGTTTGGTACCAACATCGTAGGTAAAACTTTTGGGCCAATCATGATGGTATGGTTTTTCATGATTGGAAGTTTTGGGTTGCTTTATCTCCTTCCCAACCTGTCAGTGTTGCGAGCAATCAATCCGGTGTATGCATGGAAATTATTGACTGATTATAAGGACGGATTTTGGTTGTTAGGCGAAGTCTTTCTTTGCACAACCGGGGCGGAAGCTTTGTATTCTGATTTGGGTCATTGCGGCAAGAGCAACATCCGTGTTGGGTGGGGTTTTGTAAAGATCGCTTTAGTATTAAATTATTTTGGACAAGCTGCATGGCTTCTTACACAACAAGGAACTTTACTCAATGGCCGAATTCCTTTTTATGCGATGGTGCCCAACGAACTTCTGATTTTCAGTATTGTGGTTGCCACCATGGCGGCTGTAATTGCAAGCCAGGCGTTGATATCAGGTACATTTACGTTGGTGAACGAAGCCATGAAATTAAAACTTTGGCCCGCTACCAAAGTTCGTTATCCCAGCCAACTAAAAGGTCAAATATTTATACCTGCCATCAATTGGATGTTAATGTGTGGAACGATTGCTGTAGTGTGGATTTTCAGGGAGTCTTCCGCGATGGAAGGAGCTTATGGTTTGGCCATCATATTAAATATGTTGATGACCACCACCCTTTTGGTATTCTATTTTAGTACAGCGAAACATTCACTCGTTCGAACGACCGGTATTGCTGTTGTCTTCTTTACTATCGAAATGCTTTTCCTTGTTTCCAACTTCCATAAGTTTGAACAAGGAGGCTGGTTCACGTATTCCATCGCAGTCATTTTATTCGGGCTGATGTTCGTTCTTTTGAAAGCACGGCACTTGCGCGATCGTCACACCGAGTTTGTGGATTTAAAACATTACGTTCCTCTTATCCAGGATTTGCAAGCAGACACTTCAATTCCCAAGGAAGCGACAAATTTGGTGTACATGGCTGTTGCCGATAGCAAGCGCTACATCGATTCCAATATTATTTATTCAATTTTCAAGAAACGACCTAAACGTGCCGATGTATATTGGTTTGTTCACGTAGATACTGTTGATAGCCCATACACTTCGAAATATTCCGTTGACACAATCGTTCCCAAGAAATGTTTCTTCGTGAGAATTAAATTGGGCTTCAAAGCGGACCATCGTGTGAACTTGCTATTCAATAAAATTTTGCATGACATGGCCGAGTCATCTGAAATTGATTTGATCAGCCATTATGATTCATTGGCGCGCCATAGCATGCCTTCCGATTTCAAATTCATCATCCTTCATTCCCTGGCGTCTGTGGACAGTGAGATTTCTACCTTTGATAATTTAATAATTCAAGGCTATCGCTTTATTAAGAAGCACAGCTTGAGTACTGAAGAAATGTACGGCCTTGAACTGGCCAACGTGGAAGTTGAAAATGTTCCCATCATGGTGGGCCCGCCCGCCAAAGTGCGCATCAAACGCGAGAAAGAAGATGCCGAACGTGAAAAAGAATTACGCTATCACGGGCACGTAAATTAATTACGCGCTGACGATGTAGTAAATGTTGGCAAGGGTATAACTAACTATTAACACAATTGCCCCTACCTTATTGATTTGGTGAGCCCTGTCAATCCGATCATTGTTATGAAGCTTCAATGCAACTGCTGAAACCATGAGTATGCAGAATATGCTGAAGAACGTTAAACTGTGAAGTATATCCACTAAACTAAACTGCGAAGATTCCGGCAAAACCGAATCAATAATATATTTATTACCTACAGCAGCAAAGAGACCACCCACTGGCAAACCAAATCGCGACTCCACTTCGTTTGTCTCTGACATAAAACTTACCGCCGCGATAAGGAACGCAAAATACATTCCGATGAAAAGTTTCAAAAACAATCCACCGGCCTCGCGTTCTATATCCATCGAAATAATAATGGACGAATAGGTTTGACCTTTCACTTCTGGCCTTGGATCACCAAAAGGTGTATCATAAGGGCTTTGCGAGGCGGTGACTTTAAAACTATCCATTACCCATCCGGAAATTCCTTCATTCGGATTGAGTCGACTGTCTTCATTATCGGCAACAAAAACGAGGCTGGTGACATCGCGACTGGCATCCTCAATATTAATCTTCATATGTTGTTTATCAAATGGAAAATCATGTACCTGCCAATCTTCTTTCATCGTACATTTCATTTTCAATTGCACCCATATTTTTCCATTGATCGTGTCAGAGAGTACCTGATCAATCACAATGTCTTTGGCATTGGGAATATCCAACTCCTTTGAAAAGTCTAACTCTTTGTTGTAGTCATACGTGAACCAAAGCCAAAACCGAGCTACGTATTCCTTGTCGTGAAAATTGATATCGTGAATGCTTATGATATAAGCGCCCACTTTTACCGTGTCAGGCTTATCTTTTGCCGAAACGACAGAGGTGAATAAAAATAAGGTTGGCAACAGAAACAAAATAATTCTGATTTTCATAAATGTTAGGTTGGGGCTATTCAAAAATAAGAATATTTCTTTTTTAATAAACTACCTTTGCACCAAAGCAAACCGGCTTATCGCTCTTATTAAGTTGAGGGAGGAAAGTCCGGGCAACACAGGGCACCGTACTTCCTAACGGGAAGGCCCCGACTCGTCGGGGACAGATAGCGCCACAGAAAACAAACTACTCGCCCCGACTTGTCGGGATGAGAAAAGGTGAAAAGGCGGGGTAAGAGCCCACCGGCATAGCAGTGATGTTGTGCGCATGGCAAGCCTTACGGGTTGAAAGGTCAAATAGGCTCTGATTTTGGGGCGGCTCGTTCCAAGAGTAACATCTATCAGAGTTGGGTAGACTGCTCGATCCTACAGGTGACTGTAGGGCTAGATAAATGATAAGTACTTCATCCGGATAGCTATCGGGATGAGGAACAGAACCCGGCTTACAGGTTTGCTTTTATTTTTAAAATTCTTTGTAACGTTTTAGGCAGTCACCTACCCTATGGTGTTGAAACCTAAACCACAAAGAATATGATCAACATATCAATTGCCTTATTCGCTTTATCAGCCGTACTTGGAATGACCATCCTTGTTAAATGGCTTACCAAAAAAAATGCACCTAAAGCAGTCATTTACTCGCATGGCCTTGTTGCTGCTACAGCACTTGTCATTCTTATCATCTACGCGATCCAAAACCCAGAACACTTTCCCCAAACCAGCATTGTGTTTTTTGTACTCTCTGCCATCGGAGGATTCTACATGTTCTTCAAAGATTTGCAAAAGAAAGCCAGCCCATTAGCCATTGCCTTCATCCACGCGTTGCTTGCTGTAACAGGATTGATAACGCTTCTCTTATTTGTGTTTGCCGATACATTATGAAGATCTTTGGGCATCCGGTTCATCTTATGCTAATTCATTTTCCTGCAGCGCTTTTTCCCATGGACTTTTGTTGCTCGTTGGCCGGATACATACTCAGAGAAATTTCATTCACACAAGCCTCCTTCTATGCGATGATAGGCGGAGCAACGTTAGGTTGTGCAGCCATAATCACGGGCACTTTTGACTTGCTAAATGTCCTTAATGAAAAATCCGCTATTGTAAAAAAGGCACTTCTGCATGGAGGCATCAATGGTACGGTAGTAATCATATATATTGTGTTGGCGTTTATTGCCTTCAAAAGATATCCGCAACTAGAGCCTGATGGAATCTCGAAAATAATTCTGAAGGGCGCGTTGATCACGTTCATGATTTTGGGGAACTATCTTGGTGGTAGTTTGATTTTGAAGGATAAGATTGGCATTGAAAAGTAAAATAGTGGCAACTCTTTTTCAAGAATATACCGACTTTGAAATCATCGATAAGGTAGTCGGGGGTGAGACAAAGCTTTTTGAAGTCCTCATTCGAAGGAACAATGCAGCCTTGTACAAAATCGGAAGATCGTACCGGTACAACCACCATGATACCGAAGACTTAATGCAGGAAGCCTACATCGCAGCGTTCTACAGCCTGCCGAAATTCGAAAAGCGGTCGTCCTTCAAGACATGGCTATCGCGTGTCATGATCAACTTGTGTTATCAGAAAAAACAGCGATCAAGTTTTAAAAATGAAACCCCCTTGGAAAATAATGAAATAGGAAAAGTAGTTCCAATGTTTCAGCAACCCTCCACCATGGAAACTCCAGTTAATAAAGAACTTGGTCGCGTACTCGAGAATGCGATCAGTAAAATCCCGGAAGACTACAGGATTGTTTTTACACTTCGTGAACTGAATGGCCTAAGCATTTCTGAGACTACAGAAGCACTTCAAATCTCAGAGAGCAATGTTAAGGTTCGCTTAAACAGGGCAAAGAAAATGTTGCGCACCGAAATAGAAAAGATGTATGCACCGGAAGACATTTTTGAGTTTAATCTTATCTACTGTGATCGAATGGTGCAAACCGTAATGAATAAAATCCTGAATTAGGTCACCCAGTGCAAGGTTTGTGCTTTTACAGGATTTACAAACGGCTCGTTGTTCTGTTGCGATAATGCCCACAACCTTTTTATTTCATAGTACCAACGCGCTTGCAAATCAGGTTCGCCAATTAATGACAAGGTTGGCTTTGATTGAAGTCCTTCGTTCAATTTCATGAACACGCCCAAATCCTGTCCGATGAACTGTTTACCTAATCGCTTTAATGGAAGCCACAAAAGATTGGCTAACACAATATCGGTATAAAAAATATGCGTGAGTTCTGTTTGCTTTTCGTTAATGGGTGTGAGAATGGTAATGGAAACAATTTGCTTCTCTCCTACCTGAATATGTTCTGTACGGATTCCTGGAATTTCAAAAGTAATTTCTGTGCTTGTGCCTCCTTTTAATACCCCGTATCCTTTTGTGTTGGATGATGGTGCATGGCGAACCATTTTAAAACCTCTTCCTGTAGGCTCAAATTTCTTTTCTTTTAATTTCAATTTCTTTGCCGAGCGCCAATACCACGACTGATGCACGAATGTAACGTGCGCGGGATCGATCAATCCAATCACGGAGTGATCGATATCTGCGGGCATAATCACCGTTTCCACATGCTTGAATTTTTGATCCGCATTCAATACTAAATTAGGAGGAGGCTCATTGGGCACTATGTTCGGTAATTTCTTTTCAGGAATGTATATCCAAATTGTGTCGTTCACTTCTGCTACCGGATACTGAAAGACTTTTATTTTAGAAGGATCGAAAGTAGCATCAGGCGCCATCGCCGGTATTCCTTTACACACGCCATTGGTATCGAACATCCATCCATGATAACAACACTGAATCGTGTCTTCTTTAAACCACCCAGCCGAAAGAGGAATGCCACGATGAGGACAATTGTCTCGAAGTGCAAATACTTTACCGGCCGAGTCGCGGCCAATTACAATCTTTTCGCCCAACATTTCTTTGCCCACTAGCTTTCCTTTTTTCAAAAAGGAGCTGTGAAAGGCGAGGTACCAAAGGTTTTTAAGATAAAGAGAATGATCTGCCATTGAAATAGGATTGTCTCAAAGTTAATAGAATTCAAATTAGGTTACGCTTTCACTTTCTTTGTATGTGCGATCACTGCTCTCAATTGGCCATAACCAAATTTTCCTTTCATGGCCACGTACAAATCTTTCGATGAGAATTCGTTCGGCAATTCAGCGACCGCATTAGCTATTTCGGTTACCACTTCATCATTCATAAATTTATAAATGCTGATGCTCCCCGCCTCCACGGCTTTGGCAAGATGTCCTTCAATCGTGCCAACTGTCAGTTCGCGTTCTTTAGCAATTTGCTCCACAGTCTTGCCATCCTGAAGCATTTGTAGTGTAATCTCATACGTACTAGGTCCGTCTTTGCTTTTCGATTTTCGTTCCTTTGTTTTTTTCTTTTTTGACGTTGGTAGCATACCAGCTTCTTTTCGGATTCCTTCTAACAATCTCGCGCGCTCGTCGGCTCGTTGTTTAGCTAATGGCTCAAAATTAAATTTCTCATCACCGTTTAAAATACCACTTACGAGCAAGGATGCTTTATCTACTTCCTCCAATTTTTTTGAAAGCGCCTGATCAATTTCAGTCAATTGGTTGACATACGTCTTCACCCGCTTATGCTGTTTCATTTCCTCCAGATGTCGCAGTAATTTTTCAAGGTGTTGGTATAAAATGTTTTTATAGTAGTTACCGCCTTTGCTGATCCGGTCCAGTAATTTTAAATAATCATTGGCAGACAAAAGATTTGTCAATTGATTTCTGAATTTCTCTGTGATTGGCTGCTCCGCTTCGAGTGATTCAGTAATCTGTTGAAGCACCGGCTTCATCGAATCCTCTTCAAATCCTTCGGCTTCAGTTTGATCTTTCTGTATGTATTGAATGTCTTTTACCAACCCTGAAAAATCAAATGTCTTGTCGATCAAATGATGAATAAAATTTCTTTGCCGTTGCTTCATCACATCACTGAGTTGATCGGGCATGTGATTCGCCTTCACAAATTCAACAACTTGTCGATCGGTGCTTATCACGGATGGGTTGATGCGTGTGCGTAACGTTAACCCTTGCAATGAACGCAACCGTGATAACGCCACATATACTTGCCCATCGGCAAATGCTTGGCCAACATCAATAATGGCTTTATCAAACGTGAGGCCTTGACTCTTGTGTACGGTGATCGCCCATGCGAGTTTGATGGGAAACTGTTCAAAAGCTCCGATCACTTCATCATCCAGGTCGTTGGTATTTTTGTTAACTGTATATTTTTTATTTTCCCACCGCTCCCGTTTCAGTTGATACGACTCATGGGTTTCGGCCATCTCCACCCACACCTCATCATCGGAAATTTCCTTGACTGTAGCAAGCTTGCCATTGAAATACATTTTCCCTTCATTATCATTTCGGGTAAACATTACCTGTGCGCCTTCTTTCAATTCAATCCGTGACAAAACGGGATACAAATTCTCGGGAAAGTCTTCTTCGATGTAGGCCTTGAAAATATGGGATGCGGTTGAAAGCCTTTGAAGCTCTCGTTGATTGATGTCATCTGCTTTTGCATTATGTGTGGTGAGGGTGATCACCTCGCGCAGCTCGCTGATCTCGTCGGGAGATTTGTAATGCTGATTTAGCGTTTCAATGTCTTCACTGGTAGTAATATTGTTTCTCAGATTATTCAGAATATTGATAAAGACCGGATCGTGCTGACGAAAAATTTTATCAAGTTCGATATAGACAAGCTGATTGTCTTGAAGTGCTTTGGCTTCATAAAACCAGGCGCTCCTATAATATTGCGAAAGGGCTTCCTTCTCATCATTTCTTACCACGGGTGGCAATTGATAAAGATCACCTATAAATAATACTTGCGCTCCGCCAAAGCTTTGTCTAAAATTTCCCCGGGCTGCTTTCATTCTGTAGTCAATTGCATCAAGCAGATCAGCTCGCAACATGCTCACTTCATCAATTACCAATAAATCAATCGAGCGAAGTACTTGTTTGCGCACACTGTTGAGCGGATGTTTTCGAGCCAACGAGTTTTGGTTTATAAACTTTCCTCCCTCACTGAAATCATCAGGTAGAAACCGATCGGGTAAAAAAGTAACAGGAGGCAATAAAAATTGAGAATGAATGGTAACTCCTCCAGCATTGAGAGCAGCAATGCCGGTGGGCGCAACAACAATGTGGGATTTGTGTGTAAGTTGGCCTAAGCTTTTAAGGAAAGTAGTCTTGCCCGTGCCAGCTTTGCCAGTAAGAAAAATATGACTGGCCGTAGTATTGATAAATTGAGCCGCGGCCGCGAGAAAATCTTCCATTGCGACAAGTTATTGATACGGCCTGAGTTTGCCAAAAACAAATCAGTTGCAGGATCAAAAACTTTAATGGTTTCGAATCAATAAAACAGTGCACTGCAACTAAACACAAAAGTCATCGTTTAATCTTCTAAACCATCCTCTTCTAAGTTTGACCTGACTTTACTTTCACTTTTCTAAACGTTCAAACTTAAAACTCAATTTATGAAAACCATTCAAAAGCTTTTTTTAGGCTGTGTTATCTGCGCGTTTACTTTTTCTTGTGCTATTGTTCGTCCTGGTGAAGTGGGTATTAAACAAACCATGGGAAAGATTAAAAGCGATCACCTGGCGCAAGGTGCCTACGTATTCAATCCTTTTACCACAACCGTCAAAAAAATACAAACACGCACCGTGGAAGCGTACAATGAGCTCGATGTTCCAACCAAAGAGGGATTGACGGTGAAGTCAGAGATTTCGCTGCTATATCATGTAAAACCAGAAGCCGCAAGAGATGTTTACACTAAATATGGCATGAACTACCAAGAGGTGATTGTTGAGACCAATTTTCGTTCAGTGGCCCGTCACATCTGTGGACTATACTTTGCAAAAGAATTGTTTGCTGTGGATAGAAAGAAAATCGAAAAAGAAATCTTTGACGAACTGAATGCCGGGATCAGCGATAAAGGTTTTATGTTGGATGCCGTGTTGCTTAAAAGCATTACCATGCCACCTCAAATATTTCAGGCTGTTGAAAACAAATTGAAATCCGAACAAGAGTCGTTGCAAATGGAGTATGTAATCTCGAAGCAAAAGAAAGAAGCTGAGCGGATGCAGATAGAAGCTGAGGCTATCAAGAATTATAACAAAACCGTCTCTGAAAGCATGAATGAGATGATGGTAAAGTGGAGTGGCATACAGGTTTTAAAAGAATTAGTGACCTCCACTAACTCCAAAGTAATTATTACGGATGGGAAATCCCCGATGATTATTAATGACAAATAAATAAAAAAATTGAATCATCAAGTTAAGTTGTCAGGTCTTTCACCTGACAACTTTTTTTATACAACAAATCGAAAATTTATTAAACGGCACCAAGGTTCAATCATTTTCAACTTATATTCAATTTTATTTTTTCATGGAAAAAACAAAAACCAGCAACCGCACCATCATTTGGATCTTAGGTTCTCTCTCAACGGTATCTCCGTTTGCCATCGACTTATACCTGCCGGCTTTTGCCCAGATCGCCAGTGATTTTAAAACTAATAC
>Ga0302322_100006899_pt1 | contig 10108 bp, 9 predicted proteins | sample Fen_T0_2_FD_203757 | JGI IMG/M metagenome (GOLD analysis project Ga0302322, IMG submission 203757) | Peat permafrost microbial communities from Stordalen Mire near Abisko, Sweden - Fen_T0_2 | ecosystem: Environmental > Terrestrial > Soil > Wetlands > Permafrost | place: Sweden: Abisko... | reverse complement strand
AGGTTCTTCTGCCAGCGGCCCTTGAGATAGGCGTGGAAATCATCCCCGGAAGTGGAGCCCAGGGCCTTGAGTGCGCCGAGGAGGATGTCCTCGCCTTGGCGGGTGTCATAGAGGGTGCCGATGGTGGGCTGCTGGAGGACGGCGGCACCGGCTGTGCTGAAGTCGCCCCAGCTCTCCAGCCAGTGATGCTCAGGCAGCAGCACCTGGCACTGGGCGGCGGTCTCATCCTCCACCTGGCCGATCCAGGCGCGGAAGGGCACCTTGGCGACGGCCTCCTTCCAGGTCGTGGCACGGGGGAAGGTGTAGGCGGGGTTCACATCCCAGAAAATCGCGGCGGCGTAGCGGCCCTCAGCCATGCCCTTGGCGGCCGCCTCGAGATCCTTGACCGTGGCGAGCGGCTCGGCGGCTCGAACTGTAAGGGCCTCGGAGCCCAGGATGGCGTTCAACAGATGCGCGGCCTGATGGGCCTCGGCAGGCATCTGCGCTCCGCAGAGGACCACGGCGTTGCGGCCTGCGTGCTGAAGATCCTTCACCAGATTCGACCAGGTTTTGGCGGGCTCCTTGGAGGCATCTCTGAGCTCGGCGGGCATACCCGGAGAGATGGCCGAAAGATCTGTGCCTGCAGGCAAGGAAAGGCCCCTGGCCGCCAGTTCTTTCGCCAAGGCGAAAGCCACGGCGCCCAGCCGCGAAGGCGAAACCGGAATCCGCATGTCTGCGTTGGTGCCGGTGAGCGTCAAGGGACCTTCCAGCACCCAGAGACGGTTGATGCTGTCCTTCGCTCCCTTCAGACGTCGCTGGGCGCCCCAGGCGGAAAGGGATTCCGGATCCTCACCATTCAAGAAATCAGCCCCGAGGGACAGGATCACCTTGGCTTTGGCCAGCTGAGGTTGAAGGTGCACGGACTGTCCGTAGCTGGCCTTGGCGGCCTCTTCGGCGGCATCGCCGGCGGCGGGCTCGTAGGCCAGGTGTTCCAGGGTCGGCAAGGCAGCCTTGAGGTCTGCCAGTAAGGCTTTGCGACTGGGGGAGACCACGGCGCCCGAGAGCAGCAGCACAGCCTTGCCCGAGGACTTGGCCGACTTCAACGCGCTGTGGAGCTGGCCCTCGACCTCGGCCCAGCCAGTGGTGTGACCGTCGGCCTTGGGAGCGCGCAGGCGGTCAGGATCGTAGAGGCGGAGCACGTCCGCCATGGTGCGGGGGCTGGTCTTGCCCTTCACGCCGGGGTGCTCGTCATTGCCCGTGATGTGGATGGGGCGACCCTCCCGGGTCTTCACCAGCACGGGGTAGACCCGGCGGCCTTCGTGGGTGGCACTGGCGTAGTAATTGGCCACGCCGGGAACCACTTCCACGGGGCGCTTGGTGTAAGGCACCACCGTGCCCTGGCCTTTGCGATCACAGGCGACGGTGGCGGCCACAGCGGCTGCGGCACCCACGAGACCAAAGAAATCGCGACGGGAAAAGCCGTTCTGGATGGGCAGACCGTGGACATCATCGAAGCTCGTGGGCCCGGCGCCCGGGAGGAACTCGTCGTGGGCGGCCTGCTGGGCCTCCGGCGTTTCGATGCGTTCCTCGAGGGTCCGCCAGAACTGGGGCGTCTCGAGGGGGCCGTGTTCGGGGAGTCGTGTCTTCATCGGGTCATCCGCGGCGCTTGATGGCGTGTTCGGGGGGCGTGACGGTCATGCGGGAGGCGGCCTTCGGGACGGGCGCCTCGGGAGGAGAGTCTTTGCCCGAGGAGAAGACCAGGCCCAGGGCTCGCTGGCCAAGCAGGAAGGGGCCCGCCAACAGGGCCGTGGCTCTGTCCAGGATCGGCTTGCGGTTGAGGTTGGTCATCGTCGGGCGCTCCTAGCGATGACAGGCGGCGCAGTGTTCAGCGCCCTTGGTGATTTTCGAATCCGACGGCAGCGCCGCGTGGGGATCCCGATGGCAACCCAGGCAGTTGCCCATGCGCATGCCCATTTCGCGGGTGAGCACCTTCATGGTCTGCACCTCGCCGTGGCAGCTCTGGCAGACGATGCCTGCGTTCACATGGGGGCGATGGTCGAAGAAGACATGGTCGGGCAAGGTGTGGACCCGCTGCCAGGGCAGGGGCTGACCGGAGTTGGCGATCTGCGTCAGCTTCTGGATGGCCGGGCGATCGACCTTGGTGACCTTGTGGCAACCCATGCAGAGATCCACGCTCGGAATCCCCGCATGCCGGGATTTGTCGACACCGGAATGGCAGTAATGGCACTGGATGCGGAGGGTCCCGGCATGGAGTTCGTGGGAGAAGGGGATGGGCTGTTCAGGGGCATAGCCTTTTTCGAAGCGGTCCGGCTGGGTGAACCAGCCCACGCTCAGGACGGTGGCGAGGACCGCCACGGCCGCGGCCGGCAGGACGAAGCGGAACGCTCGGTCGAATCGGTGCATGCACAACCCCTAGGAAAACGCTGGCTCACGGAGCTTGCCGGGAGACCATCAGGGAACGGAGAAACGGGTGTTTCGTGCTGGGTACCCAGGGCCAGGGTTGGGGCCGTTGTGGGCAGGAGACAGGGGACAACCCCATATCAACATGCTGATCCCCTGGTAAGCCTTGGGAGCAAATCTGTCTAAAATTATCTTCAGACACCATCCCGAGCCCAGGCCTGCGGGCTCCAAGACGACAACGCGGCAAGTTGTGTCGCAGATCACGATCATAGAGCATGGGAACGCGAATGTTTACCTATTTTTCCCGAGGTGTTTCCAAGCATTTAAGAGGATTTTTGGGTGGTCTATTTTTGGGTGGTTCGAAAGGACTATTTCTTCCAGGATGACCGTCCAGAACTCCAGGGGAATTCAGACACCCTTGGGGAACCCCATCCAGGGTTTCAGCAGGCCCAGGACTCCGAAGAGGGCTCCCATTCTTTCCACGGGCAGGCCCATCACTGTGGAAAAACTTCCCTCCACCGCCTCGATGAAGAGGGCCCCGATGCCCTGAATCGCGTAGGCTCCGGCCTTGTCCATGGGTTCGCGGGTACCGACGTACCAGCGGATCTGCGCTTCAGTCAACGGGCGGAAGAAGACCTGGGCCGTATCCACGAAGCTGTGGGTGGTGTCGTTCTTCTGCAGACAGAAGCCGGTGTGGACCTGGTGGGCCCGCCCCTGGATCAGGGTGAGCATTCGCACCGCATCTTCCACATCCACAGGCTTGTTCAGGGTGTGGTGGTCCACGGCCACCGTGGTGTCGGCGGCCATGACCCAGCGGCTGGGATTGCGGCGGGCGATGACTTCGGCCTTGAGCTCGGCCAGCCGGAGCACCAGATCCATGGGGTCCTCGTCCAACAGGGGCGTCTCGTCCACATCCGGCAGCTGCAGCTCGAAGGGGATGCGCATGGCCTCCAACCAGTGCCGTCGTCGGGGGCTCCCACTGGCCAGGATCAGGGGTTGGAGGGCGGTCTCTGATAGGCCAGGCCGGGTATCCGTCATCGGAGACCCCGCGCCTTGAGATCAGCCATCTTCACCCGCATGTGGATGCTTTCCATCTCATGGCCCAGCTGGAAGCCGAAGCGGGGGTAGAACTCGGCCGCGTCCCGGGTCTCAAGCACAAACCGGTGCACTTCCCCAACCCAAGGATGGCGCAGCGCCCACTTCACCAACTCGGAGGCGACGCCGAAGTTCATGAGGTCCTGGGCCACCACCACATCGTAGAGTTTGGCCTCGTAGGCATGATCCGACCACAGGCGCGTGGCTCCCACCAGCCGTCCCCCCTTGTGGCCCTCGGGCACCAGGCGGGCCGTAAGCATGCGGGAGCAGGCCAGCAACATCCGCCACTGTTCGATGGTGCGGTAGGCGGTCCAGTAGACCTCTTCAGCCTGGAAGAAGATCTGGAGCTCCCGGGGATCCACCGTCCAAGTTTCGTCGAAGAAGGCCACGGTGCCCTGCGGCGTCGCCAGTGGCTCAGGTACAAGAAAATCGCGATCCATCAAGGTTTCCTGGGAAGGGCCTTCCATCCTAGCAGGAGGCATCCCGCCAGCAGGCCGCTCATGAGCAGGGGCAGCAGCCAGGCCGAGCGTGCAGGGGTGCGGACGGGGCGCCACTGAAGCTCCAAGGCATGGGCGCCCTCGCTGAGGGGCTCACCCCACACCTCGAAGTGGCCGTTCTCCCGGAACACGCCCGATTTGCCACTGAGGGTGGCCCGCAAAAGCGGCACGCCCAGCTCCGTGGCCCTCAGGCGGATCTGCGCCGCATGCAGGTCGGTGGCGATGCTGCGGTCGAACCAGCCATCGTTGGTGTGGTTGCTCAGCAGGTCGGCGTGGCCCAGCGCCAGGCCGCGACGGGCCCGCTCGGGCATCAAGGCCTCGCTGCAGATGAGCGGATGGACGCGCACCGGACCCTTCGCGGTGGGCACGGTGAAAGCACAACCCTCGGTCAGCTCACCCGCCTCCTGGGAGATGAAACCCGTCTGTCGATCCAGCCATTGGCGGAAGGCTTCGGGTCCAGGGGTGCGTTCCCCGAAAGCCATGGGTTGGGTCTTCGCGAACACGAAGGACGGTGAACCCGCCACCTCGCCGCGCACCAGGTTGAAGAGCCCACCTTCCGTACCGAAGAGCCAGGCCACGCCATGGGCCGCCGCCTCGTTTCGCAGGCGCGGATCGGGCTGGCGGTCATCCCGGCCCATCACTGAGCTTTCGGGCCACAGCAGCAGCGTTGTGCGATCCGCCCGGGGCCACCCATGGGCTTTCAACAGCGCCTCGCTGCGCCGCCACATCTCGGTTTCCATGCCCACCCACCGCTGCCCGGCCGGGAAGTTGGGTTGGATCATGGCCACATCGAGCGTCCGGGCGGGATCGCGGGGGAGCAGGTACCAGGCCCCTCCAGCCAGGATGAGAAACCCGATGGCCATGCCAGGACCCGCCAAGGCGCGGCGGGCGGAGCCGCCCCCGGCCAGGGTGGCGGCGGCCCAGGCCCCTGAGCCCCAGGCCAAGGCCGACAGGCCCGAGGTGCCGAGAAAGGCCGCCGCCCGGGCGGTCCAGGGCAGGGCGCCGAACGCCGCGCCCCAGGTCCAGGGATAGACATGGAAGCCCCAGGATTCCCAGCCGAGCAGAAGCAGGGCCACCGTGCAGGCGGCGGCGCCCGCACCTGCGCGGCGAAAGGCCCAGCGCGAACCCACGGCCACCAGCCAAAGCCCCGTGGCTTCCCAAAGGCTCAGGAATGCCGTTCCCAGCAGGGCCAAACCAAAGGGCAGGCCACCCTTGCTGGCGAGGGTCTGCGGCACCCACGCATAGAGGAGCAGCAGCCCCGCCAGCAGGGTGATCCAGATCCAGAAGGCATGTCGCCCCTTGTAGAGACCGTCCAGCAGCAGCAGCGGGAAGATCAGCGCCAGGGCCGGTTCCAGCCAGCCCCCCAGGGCGCCGGGGAAGCGGAAGGCCAGGGCGAAGAGCCCAGCCAGGAACAGGGAACTGAAGAGGCTGAGTAGAGAGAGGCTTTTCATGGGGTTTCAATCCGGCGTCTGGAGTCTGAGAGTTGGTCTTGGGCATTCGAGTGGCCGCTCCAGCCTTTGCACGATCCAAGGGGAAACAAAGGCGCGACCCACTGGGCCGCCACAGGGAGCAGTGCCTTCAGACTCCAGACCCCAGACTCGAAACTCACCGCATCCTCCGCGCCACCTCGTAGCACGCGATGCCCGCAGCTACCGCTGCGTTGAGGCTTTCGACGCCCTGGATGGGGATGGCGAGACGCTGGACACCTTCGGGCAGTTCGACGCCCTGCCAACCGCGGCCTTCGTTGCCGACCCAGAGGCGCAGGGGCTCGGAAAGATTGGCTTCCGCCAGTGCCACCGCGCCCGGTCCGCCATCCAAGGCAAACCAGTGACCGGCATCTGGATTCAAGGATTCGACCCGTCGCATGGGCATGAGAAAGGCCGCGCCCATGCTGCCCCTGAGGGCCTTGGGGTGGAAAGGATCGGCGCAGCCGGGACCCAGCAGGGCCTCCTGAAAGCCGAAGGCGGCGGCGCTGCGGAGGATGGCACCGAGGTTCCCCGGATCCTGGATGCCCCAGGCACCCATGACGCGGAGGGCCAGCGGTCCGATGGGTTCGGGGCCGAGTTCCACGAGCAGGGCATGCTCAGGAGGGCTGCCCGCATCCGCCAGTTCCCGCATGAGAACCTCGCCCAGCACCTGGGTTTCCACGCCCAGGGTGGTCTCCAGCGGGTGAGGAGCGGTCTGTTCAAGGCGCAGCCAGAGGGCCGGGTGCAGGCGCTTTCCGGCGGTGGTCTGTTGTGCTTCAGCCCAGGCTTCGATGAGCTTCTCGCCCAGCAACAGGGTGGTGTCACGCCGGGGGCCACCCGCCTTCAACCGGGTCTGGAGCGCCCTGAAGCGCGGGTTGGCCTTGCTGGTGAGAAGGGGCATGGGGACGGGGCCTTCGGTACGGATCGTGACTTTTCCTGAAAATCAGTGGGTTTGAGCGGGTCGTGCGTGGGCTGCGACCCAGCCATCAATGACCTTGTGGATCGACGGCATCGCCGTCTTCGTCGCTTCGATGCCGGCCTGCATGCAGCGCTTCTTCTGCGTGAAGTCGAGCATCCCGATGTCGCCGATACCGGCGGGCGTGATGAGCACGTCGGCATTCTTCTTGGATTGCTCGACGTTGAGGGCAAACATGATGTTCGTGGCCTGAAGGCTGACACCCAGCAGGTTGGTGATGCTGGTATTTCCAACGTTCCCACTGATGTCCACGGCGATCACGATATCGGCGCCCTTGGCCTTGGCCACGGAGATGGGGATGTTGTCCACCACGCCGCCATCCACCAGGATCTTGCCCTGGTGCTGGACCGGCTGAAAGACCCCCGGGATGGCGGCGCTGGCTCGGATCGCGCGCGCCACCGAGCCACTGTCGAGCACCACTTTGTAACCCCAGTTGAGATCGGTCGCCACCGCGGCGAAGGGGATCTTCATGTTCTCGATGTTCGTGGTCTTGATGTGGCTCTTGACCCAGGCTTCGAGCTTGTCGCCCTTGGCGAAGCCCATGCCCGTGACGGCATTCATCACCCCGAAATCAAAGAGGTCATCCTTCTCAAGCTGGAAGGCGGTCCACTCGAGATCGAAGCTGCTGAGGTCGGAGGCGTAGATCGCCCCGATGAGGCCGCCGACGCTGGTGCCCACCACCATGTCGATGGGAATCTTCTCCTGTTCGAGGGCCCGGATGACGCCCACATGAGCGAAGCCCCGTGCCGCACCTCCCCCCAGGACGAGGGCGATCCTGGGTTTCGGTGGAGGCCCCTGGGGCGCCTGAACGACCGGGGTCTGCGGAACCGTGACAGGCGGCACGTTTTGACATGCAAAAAGGAGGGTCAAACTCGAGATCGCAAGGGTGTTTAACAGACGCATGATGGTTCCTCCTGGATCAGGCCTGGACTCTTGCGACCGGGATCCAGCCACTGGTGCGGCCGGGGCGGCGCCTGCCTGATCGGATTCGGTATTAGACTATCCGCTACATTCGGCATTCTTCCCCCCCTCGTGCCTTTTCAGGAGCACCGATGCAACCCTTTGTCCCATCCGACCAGAACCTGCGGGAGTTCTCCCTAAGGGCGGTGCTCATCGGCCTCATCATGGCCGTGGTGCTTGGCTCCGCCAATGCCTACCTCGGGTTGAAGGCCGGCATGACCATCGCCGCCACCTACCCCGCAGCGGTCATCGGCATGGCGCTCATCAAGCTCATGAAGGGCACCATCCTGGAAGAAAACATGGCCCGGACGGTCGGCAGCATCGGTGAATCCGTCGCCGCCGGCGCCATCTTCACCATCCCCGCCTTCGTCATCAGCGGCATCTGGCCCAAGTTCTTCACGGCCGGGAACTACATCACCAGCTCGCTGATCATGTTCACGGGCGGCGTGCTTGGCATCATGTTCGTGGCCCTGCTCCGCCGTGTGATGGTGGAAGACGCTGAACTGCCCTACCCCGAGAGCGTGGCCGCCGCCGAAATCCACAAGGCCGGCGCCCGTGGGGGCAGCGGCACCAAGTTCCTGTTCGGCGCCATGGGCCTCGGCGCCTCCATCCAGGCCCTGGTTCAGCTCTCCCTCTTCGCCAGTGCCTGGGAGAAGTTCGTCCACTTCAAGACCTCGGCCATCAACCTGGTCGGCACCTGGAAGGCCAAGGTTGCGGGTGGCATGCTGCTCAGCTCGCCTGGCATCAGCCCCGCCTACATGGGTGTGGGCTACATCATCGGGCCCAAGCTCGGCGCCCTGAACTTCTCCGGCGGCATCATCGCCTGGGGCCTGCTGGTCCCGATCATCACCTACTTCCTGGCTCCCGGCGTGCTGCCTGAAGGCGCCCCGGAAGGCGACTGGATTGCCCTGTCCTACTCGGTGTGGAAGTTCATCGTTCGTCCCATCGCCATCGGCGGCATGCTCGTGGGCGCCGGCTTCACGCTGTTCAAGATGCGCAAGAGCCTGGCCACGGGTCTCAGCCGTTCCGTCTCCGATGTGAAGAAGGCAGCCACCGGCGATCATGTCGTGGATCGCGTCAACAAGGACCTGCCCTTCACCTATGTCATCGGTGGCATCGGCTTCGCGGCGGCCGTCACCTTCCTGGTCACCTGGCAGATCTTCCATGTGGGAGCCCTGGTGTCCTTCGTGGCCGCCCTGGTCATGGTCATCCTGGGTTTCTTCTTCGCGGCCATCAGCGGCTACCTCGTCGGCATCATGGGCTCGAGCAACAACCCCATCTCCGGCCTGACGCTCACGGCCCTCGTCCTGACCGCTCTGGTCATGGTGCTGTTGGGTGTGAAGGGCCGTGAGGGCGTCGCCGCCGTGCTCGGCGTGGCTGCCATCGTCTGTGTGAGTGCCGCCGTTGCTGGCGAGATGCTCCAGGACCTCAAGGCTGGCCATATCCTGGGCGGCACCCCCTGGCGCATGGAAATGGGCGATCTCCTGGGCGTGGCCCTGGCTTCGGTCGTGCTGTTCATCCCGCTCATGGTTCTGCACGAAGGTGACATCACGGCGCAGGGCACCAAGCGCATCGCCGAACTGACCGCCCAGCAGGTACAGGTCGTCACCGCACCGGATGGCCAGACCTACACCCTGGATCAGGTGAAGCAGCTGCCTGCGGATCAGAAGAAAGCCGTACTCTCCCTGGACGCCGGCTTCGGCTCCAAGCAGCTGGCCGCTCCCCAGGCCGGTCTGATGGCCCTGCTCAGCCGTGGCATCGTGGAAGGCAAGATGGCCTGGCCGCTGATCATCGTGGGCATGATGATGGGCTTCGCCTTCATCCTCATGCAGGTGAAGAGCCCCATGCTGGTATCGGTGGGCATGTATCTGCCCCTGGAAACCACTTTCGCCATCTTCCTCGGCGGACTCATCAAGGGCGTCGTGGAGATGCTGAGCGCCAAGCGAGGGCTCAATGAAGCCCAGAAGGTGCGCGTGGAGAACAACGGCGTGCTGCTGGCCGCGGGCCTGATTGCGGGTGAGGCCTTGGTGGGTCTGCTCTTCGCATCCTTCGCGTTCTTCGAGGTGAAGTACAAGATCTTCGCCAACCCCGGCATGTTCTGGATCAGCTTGCTCATCCTGGCGGGCATTGCCGTCTACCTGGTGAAGGTGCCCCTGGCCAACGCCGGCGAAGCCGACGAGCCCGCACCGCCCAGCGCCAATTTCTAATGTCCTTCCGGGGGGTCGCGCTGTGCGCGTCCCCCCGGAACCCCATGCCAAGGCCCGGCAAAGCCGGGCCTTGGCTTTCTCCATCCCCTGGGAATCCCCATCCATGAACGACTTCCCTGATGAAGCCTTCTTGGCCGCCGTGCCAGTCCAGTCACTCGCCTTCGAACCTGGCGAGGGGGACACCGTGATCCTCCTCCGTCCCAAGATTCTGTCGCCGCGCTGGGTCTGGGTGCTGCGGATGATGAAGAAGCCTGCCTACCGCGTGAAGCTGGATGCCCGGGGCACAGCTGTATGGCAGGCCTGTGATGGCGTTCGCACCGTGGCCCAGGTCGCAGCCACCGTCTCAGATCGCTTCCCTGAGGAGCCCGATACCACCCTGCGCACCGCCCTCTTCATCCGCGAGCTGGTGAGGGGGAAGTTCCTGAACCTCTTCCAAAGGCCCGACCCGCTATCCTGATGCCCCGGAGGCGTCATCCATGGCCAGGCAGGTGAAGGAGGATGGGCAGG
>Ga0302322_100006898_pt1 | contig 10109 bp, 9 predicted proteins | sample Fen_T0_2_FD_203757 | JGI IMG/M metagenome (GOLD analysis project Ga0302322, IMG submission 203757) | Peat permafrost microbial communities from Stordalen Mire near Abisko, Sweden - Fen_T0_2 | ecosystem: Environmental > Terrestrial > Soil > Wetlands > Permafrost | place: Sweden: Abisko... | reverse complement strand
ACGTATGGCCGTTGGCGTCAGCGATGTCCACGATCAAAGTGCCTTCTCTTGTGGTGTAGGTCTGGTAAGTCGTCGTGGTCGGTCCACCCCAACCGTAGCCCCATCCCCAGGTCGGCCCCATGTTGTAGCCCGTGCCCACGACCTGCTGGTCTTTCTTAATGCTATTGCTATAGACCACCCACAGTTGTGGATTCGACTCAACAAGTTGAAATCCCTTGGCCTGGAGTTGCTGGTTGACCGCGTCAATGATGCGCTGGTCCCAAAGCCCCTTGGCCGGATGTGTGCTGGGCTGCCAGGCGTAAGTGTGGAACTGGGTGAAATTGGTGCCGCGGTCCCAGTCGACATTGACTTTCTGGGCGAATGCGCTGGTGGCCACCAGCGTTGCCAGTGCAAGAATCGTCAAGATGCGTGACTTCATGGCCGATATCTCCCTGTGCAAACGGTTGTATCTGTTCAATCCGCGCGGCGCAAAACTCCCGTCGCCTGCTGCCATCCTACCACTCAGTTGATGAGCAAGGTGCGGCCGGCAACAGGCGGTGCACTGTCGGATTTCCTGCGCCGCCAGGCCAGTCCGGCCTGTCACGTTTTGGCGGGTAGGATTGGCACTCGTCGCACTTGACCGGGTGCTGTAAGATTACCGCGAGTTCAGCGCGCCACGGAAAGAAGGTCCTGCGCATGTCCCTGGTTCTGGAATCGCGTCATGTCGGATCGGTGTATGTCGTCCGCTGTGCCGGCCGCATCGTCACCGGTCAGGAAGTTGCGCTGCTGGAAGAGGCCCTGAAGCGGGGGTTGCGCGAGTTCAGCCGCCTGGTATTGAACCTGGGCGAGGTGAATTATGTCGACAGTTCCGGCATGGGGCTGATCGTGCGCTTCTTGTGGCATACCCGTACCCGTGGCGGCGACCTGCGCCTGGCTGGGCCCACCCCATTCGTCGTCAAGCTGCTGGAGATCACCAAGCTCTCCGCGGTGTTTCGCATCTATCCCGACGAAGAAGCCGCCATCGTGTCGTTCCTGAAAGAGGGCGTATCGGCGCCCGCAGAATCAACCAATACCGGACCGCGCGTGCTGTTCCTCGATCCCACCCCTGACACCTGCGCCTTCGTGCGAGCGCTGTTGACCCGGCATGGCTACCGGGTGCTCTCCACCGGTCTGATGGGCGATGCCAAGATCCTGCTTACTGCTTCGAGCGTGGACATCATCATCCTGGGGCCCGATTGCGGGCCACTGGCCTCGCAGTCGACGGTGAACATCCTGCAACAACTCGCTCCCGCGGCGAGGACCGTTGTGCTGGAGAAGGAGTTCAAGAGCCGCGCCGCCGACGAAGCCGGAACTGCCCTGCTGGAACGCATTCAGTCCAGTCCCACAGCGTAGGACTCGACCCCTGTCACAGCACGCGGCGCCGGCGCGGTGTTAGCATCGCTGCGCATGTTGTCCATCGGCGAACCCGCGTTTCGTCTGGCCAGCGCGCTGGCCATCGGCCTCCTGATTGGCGCCGAACGCGAACGGCGCAAGGGAGAGGGCCCGCAGCGTTCGCCCGCGGGCATCCGCACGTTCGCGCTGGCATCACTGCTGGGCGGGGTGAGTGTGGTGCTGGGCGGCAACCTGCTGCTGGCAGTGATGGCGGCGGTGATCGCAGGTTTCTGCGCGGTGGCCTACCTTCGGACGCACGAACAGGATCCCGGACTGACTTCCGAAATTGCGCTCGTGCTCAGCGTGCTTCTCGGGGGCCTGGCTCAGCGTGAGACTGCGACCGCGTCGGGCCTCGCAGTCGTGGTGACCGTGCTGCTGGCGATCCGCCATCGTCTTCACCATTTTGTGAGCAATGTGATCAGCGAGACCGAGCTGGCCGACGCGTTGATCTTCGCGGCTGCCACCCTGGTGGTGCTGCCGCTCATGCCAGACCGCTATCTTGGACCGTTCGGCGCCATCAACCCGCGCACCATATGGAAAATCGTGATCCTGATGATGTCGATCAGTGCCGGCGGCTATGTGGCGGTGCGGCTGCTGGGCCCGCGTTTTGGATTGCCAATCGCAGGACTGGCTTCCGGATTCGTATCGAGTACGGCAACCATCGGAGCGATGGGTGCGCGTGCCTTGCAGGAACCGGCGTTGGCGCGTCCTGCGGTGGCAGGAGCGGTGCTCTCGACGGTGGCAACCGTCCTCCAGATGGCCGCTGTGCTGGCAGCCACCAGCCGGTCAACGCTTCACCAAATGCGCTTTCCCCTAATAGCAGCGGGCGTGGCAGCACTGGCCTATGGCGCGGTGCTAACGACCCTTAGCGTGCGCCAGGAAGTTCCGGTGGCGGCTCAAAAGGGACGGGCCTTCAGTCTGAAAATCGCGATCCTTTTTGCGGCGACGATTGCGGTCATGCTTTTCTTGTCGGCGGCGCTCAACGCCTGGTTGGGTAAGGCAGGCGTACTTGCGGCTGCCGCGGTCGCTGGTTTTGCCGACACGCATGCCGCCGCGGTATCCGTTGCCTCGCTAGTGGCGGCGAGCAAGTTTACAGCGCAGGAAGCGGTGCTTCCTATTCTCGCCGGACTCACCACCAATACCATCACCAAGGCAATCGTAGCGATCTCCAGCGGAGGTCGCGGCTATGCGATGCAAATCATTCCCGGCCTGGTCATCGTCGTTGGCGCGGCGTGGGCAGCGGCGATTTTCGCACTGGCACATTGATGCGCCTGGTCTCCCGGTGCTTAACTTGGCAGGCGTGCCGCCCTGATCTACGATGGCCAGTTGCGACCACATTGAGGTGATACCGATGTATGCAGAAATGTTGCTTCCCGAATTCGACGAAGAGATGAAGAGCACCCGCAAGCTGCTGGAGTGTTTTCCCGAAGGCAAGTCCGACTGGAAACCGCACGAGAAATCCATGAGCCTGGGCCGCCTGGCTGGTCACGTGGCCGAGTTGCCGGGGTTTGCCTATCAAACCATGACGGTTGAAACGCTTGAGTTCGACAAGCCCGGCAGTGAACCGACAAAGCCGTTCATCGCCACGTCGCGGGATCAGTTGCTCAAGGCATTTGACGAAAACGTCGCCAAAGGGCGACAGGCCATCGCCGGCGCCAAAGATGAAGACATGGGTACGATCTGGACCCTGATCTACCAAGGCCGGAAAGTGTTCGCACTACCGCGTGCTGCCGTGATGAGGGCCATGGTCATGAACCACCTGATCCATCATCGCGGTCAGCTTGGGGTGTACCTGCGGATGAACGACATCGCCATCCCAGGCGTGTACGGGCCTTCGGCGGACGACAAGAATCCGACGGGCTAGCAGCCATATTGGGAGGAATGGGACCCCCGTTAGGCGGTGCTATTCGAGCATCTGCGGTCGTGCGTCAGTGACCAGCGTCACAATCTGAAAACTCTCTCGACCCGCATTTTTAGCGGCTTCGCACCACTCCGCTGGTGCTAGAATTTTCTGTCATGGCATTCCCGATTGATCGTCCCCGCCGTCTGCGTCGCAATGAAGCAATGCGCTCGTTCGTGCGCGAAACCCGCCTCAGCCCCGAAGGCTTTGTGTATCCCCTGTTTGTCTGTCCGGGAGAAGGCGTGCGCAAAGCCATCGGCTCCATGCCGGGCGTGTTTAACTTCTCGATTGACGAAGCAGTGAAGGAGTGTGCCGAGGTGAAGGCGCTGGGCATCCCCAGCGTCATCCTGTTCGGGCTGCCGGAAAGCAAGGACGAAATCGCCACCGGCGCGTGGGCCGATGACGGCATCGTGCAGCAGGCAGCGCGGGCCATCAAGCGCGAAGTACCGGGACTGCTCCTCATGGGCGATGTTTGCCTTTGCGAGTACATGTCGCACGGACATTGCGGGATTGTGGAGACCGACAAAGTACGCCAGGAAGTGTCGGCAACTTTGCGTGACTTGGAATCCCAAGGCAAGAAAGCCGTGGCTGTAAAAGTTGGCGAGCCTCCGGCTGCCGCCGCTGTGGCACCTACTAGCGCTGAGGATTACGAAATCCTCAATGATGCCTCCCTGGAGTTGCTGACCAAGACAGCGGTTTCACAGGCCAAGGCAGGTATCGACATCATTGCTCCCTCCGACATGATGGACGGCCGGGTTGATGCGATCCGCACCGGGCTTGATGCGGCGGGCTACGAGAACATCCCGATATTGTCGTATGCTGCCAAGTTCGCCAGCGGATTTTATGGGCCCTTCCGCGAAGCCGCCGATTCTGCGCCGCACTTCGGTGACCGTCGTTCCTACCAGATGGATCCGGCGAATTTGCGCGAAGCCATGCGCGAGATCGAGCAGGACCTGGCCGAAGGAGCCGACATGATCATGGTCAAGCCGGCCATGCCCTACCTCGACGTCATTCGGGAAGCCCGCGAACGGTTCGACGTTCCACTGGCCGCCTACCAGGTCAGCGGCGAGTACGCCATGATCAAGGCTGCGGCGATCAACGGCTGGATCGATTACGAACGCGTGATGCTGGAATCGCTGACCTGCATTCAGCGCGCGGGGGCCTCGATTGTGCTGACTTACTTCGCCAAGGACGCAGCCCGACTGCTGTGAGTACCTGCGCAGGTAGAGGCTTTCACCCCCGACGGGGGCCGCCGACCTACACCCATCCGACTGGTCGAGTACCGTTATGGGAATTACCGTTCTCTTAATTCTGCAAAAGTTTGCACCTTGATGACCTGACGTCCTAAATCAGGATCTTTATTATCATAGGCTTACCCTTACTTATGAATGGTTGTTGGAATGCATAAGTCTTTATGGTAGTGTTCGAGAACTTGCCAGTGCGGGATTCGAGCACGTTAACGGAGATTTCACTCAGGAGAGGTTTAAGCTATGCGAAAGATTCTAGGTCTGCTTCTCGTAGCAGGTGTGTTGATGGTTACTCAAGCGGGAGCGACTGTCGTTACTTCCATCAGCGGCGGCACGATTATCCCCATGCCCGCGGTGAATTACTTCGGGCCGGGGCCACAGACTTTCGGGCCGGGCGTCACGTGGAGTTCAACGAATGCCTCTAATCAGGGCGGTTCCGTGTTTGGTTACACGGGAGGCTACGGCTTCCTGGGTAACGGGTTTTGGACAGGCGCACTGGGACCAATGGCAGGGGTGAATGACTCCACGGACGTCTATGGTTCAACCGACACCATGACGTTCGCGTTCACGACGGCGGTTGGTGCAGTTGGAGGGTTCTTAAATTACGTACCCGGCAGCAACAACCCGACCACCATCGCTGTGTGGGATTCCCTCGGAAATCTGATCGAGTCCTTCAACCTGACTTTCTTGACCGGTGGCGGCAACGACACCGGCGCCTTCTACGGATTCCAGGAAACCACCGCGAACATCAGCTACTTCACGATGACCGACAATTACGTCGCAATCGTGGACCTCACGACCGGTGCGAGCAGTGCGGTTCCGGAACCCAGCTCGCTGCTGCTGATTGGCACGGGCCTATTGGGCGCGATTGGATACGGCCGTCGTCGTCTCGGGCTGTAATCGTCGTTCGTAACAAACGTAATTTCGAGGGCAGGCCGCCAGGCGGTCTGCCCTTTCTTCTTGCTTCGTGAACACATCTGGGGCTGATATTTGTGTCGAAACCTTGTAACTCGTGGGCGCATTTCAGCGCCGCCCCAGGCCGCCGACGGAAGATTCTGGGATTTCTTCTAACCTGCCGTCACACGCGGCGGAGCGGGTGTTCCATCCTAAACGGTTGATTCCTCAGAAGACGAAGTGAGTCGCGGCTTATGTGCCGGTCTTGCGCGGGAGGCTTGCGGCCTTCGGGTCGGCGGCTGCGGAAAGCTTCTGCTCCATCGTGTCGAAGATTGCGCCTTCCTCACGGGTCAGATAACGATGGGCGGTGTTAAGCACCGCTACCCCAAAGGCGCCGTTACCCTCAGGAACCCGCTCGCACCGCAACACCGTTCCGAAAAACCGCATGCGTAGAGGCTGCGGAGCTTTGGTGAGGTCTGGAGGGAACGTCAGCACATACTCGACGGGAGTGTTCAGCAGGAAGGGGCGCTCACTCACGAAAAATGCGCCGGCAGCACTTACGTCGGCCGTTTGCGTGACCATCCAGAGTTCGCTCATCCCGCGCAGGAAAACGGGGACATGCATGTCAAAACGAGGATGCTTGCGACGCTCACCAGAGCGAAACGAAAAGCCTGAGGGCAGTCCGTTGGGGACAGTTTCCGACTGCATGCAAGGGTAGCCGCACGTGGCGTGCCAAAGCGCCATTCGCGTCCGAAACCTGGAAATGGCCGGAAGCCCTTGCGGTGAAACGACTTAGAGCAGTCTGCTCGGCTGAGATGTAGTGCCCCTATTCAAGGAGCGGCACCGAGAAGTGCAACCAGTTGCGCTATTGGAGTACAAAATTCCCTACCCCGCCTGACGGGGCCGGATGTCGTATTGGCGGATCTTGTAGAGCAGCGCCTTGTAGCTGATGTTCAGCACGCTGGCAGCGCGCTTGCGGTTCCAGCCATGCTCCTCCAGGGCGTTGGCGATCGCTTCCATCTCGGCACCGTTCTTCAAGCTCTTGACCATCTGCTTGAGGTCGGGGTTCGGAGGCTCAGCGTGAGCCAGGGCTGGGCCGACTTCCTGGGCGGTGCCGAGTTGGAGTTCGGCGATGGCCGCATTTTCGTCGCCCAGCACCAGGTAACGCTTGACGAAGTTCTCCAACTCACGGATGTTGCCCGGCCAGGAATAGTTCTCGCACGCCTCGACCAACCGCGGAGAGACGGACAAGAGCGGGCAAGCGTAGCGCTCCGCGACCTGGATCATGAAGTGCCGCAGCATCATGGAAATTTCTTCTTTCCGCTGACGCAGTGACGGCATGCTCAAGACAAAACTACTGAGACGATAGTAGAGGTCCTCACGAAACGTCTTCTTGGCGATGGACTCCACCATGTTGATGTTGGTGGCAGCTAGCACACGAACATCGACTTTCACCGAGTGTCGGCCACCGAGGCGGGAAAACTGTCCGTCCTGTAGCACCTGCAAAAGCTTGGCCTGCAGCGCGGGCGACATCTCGCCAATCTCGTCGAGCAGGATGGTGCCTTTGTTGCATAGCTCAAACTTCCCTGGTTTGGCCTTCACCGCGCCGGTGAACGCGCCCGGCTCGTAGCCGAACAGCTCGCTTTCCAGCAATTCGCTGGGCATGGCCGCACAATTTACTTTGAGGAAAGTGCGATGGGCCCGGTCGGAATACTTGTGGATCAACTGCGCCAGGACTTCTTTTCCGGTGCCACTCTCTCCCAGCAGCAGTACAGGAAAGTCAAAACGCGCAACCTGCATGGCTTGGGCGCGGATCAGCCGCATCTGTTCGGTAGCGGCAAAAAAATAAACGCCATGCACCACCTCGATGGCTTCGCCAGCCCCGGGCGCCGCGGGTCCGGGATGCTGCAGGCAGAAGCGCAACACGTCGTCCATTTCTTCCTTCTGCACCGGCTTGGACAAATAATCGTGAGCGCCGAGCCGCATCGCCATCGCGACTTTGCGGGTGTCTCGCACGCAGGAAAGCATGACGACCTTGGTGGTCGGACGCGATTCGCGAATGCGCCTGAGCGTCTCAAGTCCGTCAGGACCCGGCATCACCATGTCGAGAAGTACCAAATCCGGCTGATCGCGCTGGACCTGCTCCAGGGCCTCGTCGCCATTGGCGGCAGTGGTGACCTTGTAGGAGTCAAGCTCGAGCACCGTTTGCAGGTAGCGCCGCATTCCGGGTTCGTCATCGACAATCAGGATATGGCCAGCGCTCATTGCTCTCCCGCAAGATGTTTCTTCTTGTTGGCCGGTGGACTCAACAGGCACAGCAGCGAGAATTTGCTGCCGCCACCGGGTTCGCTCTCCACCCAGATCTTTCCGCCAGCCGCCTGGACCAGCCGCCGGGCGATGGCCAGCCCCAACCCGTGACCTTCGGCCCGGGCTCCCTCGCTGGTGAGGCGGAAGTATTCTTCAAAAATTTCCTGCTGAAACTCGGGGGCGATGCCCGGGCCGGTATCGGCCACCGATATGCGGCAGCAATTGGGATTGGCGACGAGCCGACGACGACGCTCCACCAGTGGCTTACGCTTGATGGTACGGCGCTCCCAGAAATAAGGCTCAACATGCAACCAAACCGTGCCAGAGCTCGGCGTGTACTTCATGGCGTTGTCCAGCAGATTCGAAACGATGTGCTGCACCTTGTACCAATCGAAGGGAAAGGCCGGCAGCTTGTCGTCTGGGAAGAAATAAAACGCGATCGCCTTGTCCTGAAAGCGCTGCGCCCAGAATTCAGCAATCTCGCGCAGGCAGGCATTGATGTCGGCGACTTCGTACTGGATCTCGTAGCGATCAACCTTGAGCGTGGCGTAGGTGAGGACATTCTGGACGAAGTTGGTCAGGCGTATGCCGTTATCCTTCATTTCGCCGAGGACTTCGAGCTGCTGGGGCGTCAGAGGTCCGAGCTTCTTCGTTAGCAACAGATTCAGATAGCCACCCATGATCGCGAGCGGCGTTTTTAGCTCGTGCGCGGCGGCCGCAAGCGCGTCGCGGCACGCGGTGCAGTGGTGTTCGTCACTCAGCAGCTCAATCGCCGGTTTTGCCGACGCCGGCTTCGCTGAATGCATGCTCATGGGCTCCATCTCCTTGCCTTCACGCGGGAGTAACTTAAGTCCCGTCTGCGCGACAAGTCAATTCAATCTTGTTTTCCACAGGCATACTTTCGACAAAAATAAGCCTGCGGGTTAGAGCAACGGACATTTCGGGGATCACGAGCAAGGGTGCATTTGCCTGCACACCAAAGGGGAGTAACGATGATAGCGCATCCCCAACCGATGTCAATTCAAAATCTCCACTTGCGGGGAAATTAACGCAATGTTGTTATCATAATGTGAAAATAAATGCACTGGAAAGAAGGAAGTTCTCTTCCCTTCTAGCGCAAATCGTTGCAGCTTCTCGGAGTTCCATTTCGTGCACCCACCCGAGGATTATTATAACTACCTTTGTTTTTAAAGACATCAGAATCAGACTGTTTGGCTGTCCATGTGCTCACACTTAGTCAGGAGAGTGAAAGTGCGTCGTCCAGTGTCTGTCGCGGAACGCCGTGACTGGGATCGTCTGCCCATTTCGATTCCATTCTTTGTCCGCGGCCGGAAATTGACTGGCGAGGAGTTCCTTGAGTTTGCCACGGCGCTGAACCTGTCCGCGGGCGGAGTACTGCTTGCCACCCGGCGATACTTGGATCCTGGCACTCAAATCTCGCTTGAAGTGCCTGTTGCCCTGGTGAATAAGGCCCAATTACCACAGTCCGTTTCTTTGCTACATGCCAAAGTCCTGCGCTGCACTCCGGATCGCCAATATTATCTGCTTGGTCTGCAATTCGAGCAGCCGCTCATCGCCGAGTCCTCAGAGCTGGAAAGCCATACAGCCTCCTCGAAAGAGTGAGAATTTCACTTCCACTAAGTGAAAAATCTTGCACATCCCGCTGGATCAGCCTGCCTGGTTGCGCTATTTTCTAGTCACAAAAAACCTGACTTGTGATAAATTAACTTGCTACCGGTGAATGTTTTAGGAGAGAAAGGCGCATAATTTTGCGATGCGCGGATCCTTGGCCAACGAAATGCAAATCCTTTTCACATAGCAGGGCACTTCGAATTCGGAACTGTTGAGGATCAAGTCATGCCGTTACTGGCCGGCGGAAGCTTTGAGGGGACTCTTGCAGCGCAGCAACTGCCCCCGGAATCAGTCATCTTTGGACAGACGGTCGCCCTACGAGAGGTGCGCCAGAAGTTGGAGCGGGTCGCCGGCGCCAACCTGTCGATCCTGATTACTGGAGAAAGCGGCACAGGAAAAGACATCATCGCCCGCCTGCTGCATCTTTACTCACCCTGGGCCAACGGGCCATTCGTTAAGGTCAATTGCCCGGCGATTCCAGGATCGCTGCTCGAGAGCGAGTTGTTCGGATACGAGAAGGGGGCGTTCACGGGAGCGCTGGGGACGAAGCCAGGGCGGGTGGAGATGGCGCACCGCGGCACGCTGTTCCTGGATGAAATCTCGGAGCTCGACCCCATGCTGCAGGCCAAGCTATTGCAGGTATTGCAGGACGGTCAGTTCAGCCGCATCGGGTCGCAGGAAGACAAGAAAGTCGAAGTGCGGGTGGTGAGTGCCACGAA
>Ga0302322_100006897_pt1 | contig 10110 bp, 9 predicted proteins | sample Fen_T0_2_FD_203757 | JGI IMG/M metagenome (GOLD analysis project Ga0302322, IMG submission 203757) | Peat permafrost microbial communities from Stordalen Mire near Abisko, Sweden - Fen_T0_2 | ecosystem: Environmental > Terrestrial > Soil > Wetlands > Permafrost | place: Sweden: Abisko... | reverse complement strand
GAAACGAAGAGGTCAGACCAGCATCCGCTCTTCGTTCCCTCCGTTACCTTCTGTAAAATGCTTTGGCCGCTCGCTCCCCCTAGCCGCTCTTCTGCAGCTTCGAGTAATCGCAGCCGATGAACAGGCCATCGGGTCCGGCAAACTTGCTCCGGTATTCCTCCTTGGGCGCAATCTGCGTCGCGGCGCTCTGGTAGTGGAATTGCAGGGCGCGGCGGCGCTGGCCCGAGTTGTTCACCGGCGTCTCGTGTGGCAGCAGGCCGTCGAAAATCATCAGGCCGCCCGGCGGCAGCTCGATCGCCACCGCGTCGGCGGGGTTGACCTCGTCGGTCGTGATCTCGCAATCGACCTTGGTCCAGGCGTGGCGGCGCGGGCCCGCGCGGTGCCCGCCCGGGATCACGTGCATGCAGCCGTTGTCGACCGTCGCGGCGTCGAGCGCGATCCAGACGCCGCACATGCCGTCAAACCGGTTGACGGAGAAATACGCGAGATCCTGATGCCACGGCTTCTCCGCGCCGCCGTTCGCCGGCTTGCACAACGCCATGCTCGAATACGGCCGGAAGCCCTCGCCGAGCACCGCCTCCACCAGCGCGAGGATCCGCGGGTGCTGGTGCGAGAGGTAGTCGTAGATCGGCAGCTCCTTGTCGTACGACTGGAATTTCCGGATGTTGTCCGCGAGTTCGTCCAGCCGGTCGGCGCGCGCCTCGTAGGTGCCCTCGACCTGAAAATGAAAATCCGAGGTGCGGCTCTTGAACAGCATGCCGCGGCCGTTCTTGATCGCCTTGCCGTACGTGCCCGGGCCGCCGACGTGCTCCGTGAGCTCTTCGTTAAACGCGTACTTGCGCACGAGCTGGTTGATGCCGTCCGACGCCTCCCGCACCTCCGATGGTGTCAACGCCCCCCGGAACGCGAGGAAACCCTCCTCGTGATAGCGCGCGACCATCGCCGCATCGGGGCGCTCGGGCAGCACGGCGTAGCTGGGCAGGGGCTGGACCGGGTTCATGACGGACTGCAGTCAAAACCGAACCGACCAAAAAGTCACGTCCGCCGTCGCGGTCAGGGCATGCCGGTGCACGGCCCAGTCGGGCAAACCCGCGATGATGATCGCGCCTGTCTCGCCCTGGGGCCGCCGGAGCTTGCCCGAGAGCGTCCGCGTCCGCGCGTGCCAGCGCACCTCCGACAGTTCACGACCGCCACTCTGGTGAAACGTCGTGCCCACGGGCCACGGGTGCGCGCGCGGCCGGCGCAACACGACGAGCTTCACCGCCGGGCCGTGGAACCCGACGTCGAACCAACCGGGGCCCGACTCCTGGATCGGATGGGAGAAATCCCCGGGGTGCCGGTAACCCGACTCCGGTCGCGCCGCGCGCGGAATCTCCCCGAGGAACTGGCCCGACCAGAATTCATACGCCCACAATTTCGCGGATGCGGACAATCCCAGGCGCGTGAGCTCGACCCGGTAGCGTCGCGCGAGATTCACGCCCGAGCCGATTTCCGTAGGCGGCTCCGTCCAGTTGCACACCGCGACCAGCGTCCACTCATCCCAATCGGCGTGCACGGGCAGGACCCAGATGCTGGCGCCCTGCGGCTCGCGCTCGGCGGGGCTCTCCTGCGCAATCAGCCGTGCGGTCTTCGCGTCCTTTTTCTCCTTCGACTTGATCAGCGTGAGGTACGGCAGCGTGCCGGTCTGGACCGGGTGAAACAGGTCCACCGGTTTCGCCGGCGTGTCGTTCGGCGGCAGCGTCGCCAGCAGCACCGCCCAGCGATCCTCCGGCAACGTGGTCAGGTCGTCGCCGATGTCCACGTGCCCCGCGCCCATGAACGTGATCGTCGCCCGCAACCGCGCCTCCTCGAGCGTGCCGGGCAGCCCGACCACGAGGCATGAGGGCTGCAGCAGCGTCCAGCGCTGCTTGAACAGGTGGCAGGCGTAGCTCGTGTAGACCTCGCGCAGGTGCCGCCAGCCGAGCCCGGTGTTCCCAGTGTCCATCACGGCGTAGCTCAGGCCCATGATCCCCGCGCCGGCCAGGTCGGTGCCCGAGCAGTCGAGCATCAGCGCCGGCTCGCCGGTGGAATTCAGCGCGTCCTGCGCGATGCGGAAGGCGGTGCGCACCGCCTCGCGGGCTCGCGGGTTGACGAGGCGCGGGTTGTGCCGGCCGCGGAGCTTTTCCCCCGTGACGACCCCCGCGAAGTCCCACTTCACGTAGCGCACGCCCTTCCGCGCGAGAGTGGCGAAATTTTCCCGAAGCCACTCCTGCGCGCCGGGATGCGACACGTCGAGGGCGTAGACGGGGCAGAACGGCTCCCAGAACCAGTGGTAGTTAACGAACGGCTGGCCCGTCGCATCGCGCAGCAGCCACTCGGGATGCTCGCGCGCGACCCGGTGTGTGGCGGCGACGCACAGCACGCCGACCCACACGCCTAGCTCGAATTTTTCCTTCCGCAGCTCGCCGCTCAGCCACGCGAGGCCGGAGGCGAAGCGCTCGTTTTCCTCGAAGCCCGTCGGCAGGTTGTCCTTCTCCCATCCCAGGTCGACCTGCAGGTATTTCAAGCCGAGCCGGTCGAGGTTTCGCGCCCGGGCGGCGCGCGCGGTGGCGACCACGAGGTCCTGGCTCACGCCGAGCCGGTAGGGATACCAGCTGCACCAATTCGCGAGCGGCGCCGGCGCGGCGGCGAAGTGATTGCGCGCCTTGATCCGGTCGCCATGCGCGTCGAGCAGCGCCTGCGGGTCCGGGCCCACTTCCAGTACAAAGTCGCCGAGCGCCAGGGTTTCGCCGGGGTCGAGCGGGTAATCGCCGCCGTCGAAATCAATCGTGAACCGGCGAAACGCCGGGACACGCCTCGGGCCGGCCGAAGTCGACGCCGGGCCCGCGGCCGCCTTGGCGGCGCCGCCATCCACGTTGTCCGCGCCCGACAAGGCCCGGCCCGCCGCGTCCGCCATCCGGCCCGTGAGATTGGGCAGCCAGCGATCCACCGTTTCGAATCCGACCAGCAGGGCGCTCCGCGTGGCCGGGTTGTAGAACACCGTGTGCGATTGCGAGGTAAACGCGCCGCGCGTGCCGTCGAGCGCCTTGAGTTGGTCGCTGCCGGTCAGCATCTGCCGTGGCGTACGCACGCGACCCAGGTAGGCGTTTTGCTCGAGAATCCGGACCTCCGCGGGCGCGGAGCCGAGGATGAGTCGCGCGCATTCGAAGAGCGTCACATGGTTGAGTGCCACCGGCCGGCCGGCGGGATTGCGCAGTGTGGTCGTCACCCGCACGCGGCGCCTCGTCTCCTGCGCGCAGATCTGCACCAGTTCCACTCGCGCGGAGCGCCAGGTCGCCACGCGCTTTCTCCCGGAGCCACGCACGCCGGCGAACCGCAGCGGCTCCGACCGGCCGGCAACGACCAGCTTCGGTCCGCCGGGACCGAAATGGAATTCTCCCGCCGTCCAAGTGACTTTGCCGGCGTTGATTTGGATTTTCATGTAGGGCGGGGTTTCGAATCTCATTGTAGGGCGGGCTCACTGACCCCGCTAATTCCGCCTGAATTTTCCACTAACTCGGAGTCTGGCGGGGGCATAGTTTGAGATTCTTATTGTGGATCTGAGCCCTCTTCTATCCTGCGGGGTGAGGGCACCCCGCCTACATCGGCAAGGCGGGGTCGGCCTGCCCCCCGTAGGCTTGGCGAAGGAGGGCGACCCCACCCTACAAGATCACAGCATCACTTCCTGGCCGCCGTTAACGCTGCTCGCGTTCGCGGCCTCGATGAAGCGGATGATCTCGATCGTCTCCTCCGGGTCCACCGGCACCGCGCCGCCCTGGAAAAACTTGAGGAACTCCTCGGTCAGGCTGGCATAAAACGGCTTCACCTGCGTCTGCACGTTCACTGCCGCCGTGGTTTTCTCGAAATGAACCAAGCCGTGCATCTCGTAGTTGCCGGTCCGGTTGCCCCGGACAGTCCCGATGCGACCGTCCGCCCAGAGCCCGGTGGCGAGGTCATAGTTGGCGTTGGAAACACACCGGACGCTGCGGCAGCCGCGGCCCATGGTGGTGAACAGCATCTCGACGGCGTGGATGCCGTACCAGTAGAGCCCTGGATTGGTCGGCTCATGCGCGGCGGCGCCGCAGAAGTCCGCGCCGCGGACGGTCGCGCGGTTCTCCGGGGTCACAACCTTCACGAGCGCCTCGGTGAAGCGCAGCGACGACGACGAAAACAGCCGGACATTGTGCTTGGCCGCCGTGGCGAAGATTGTCTTGGCGTCGGCGGTGCTGACCGCAAAGGGCTTGTCGGTGAACACCGGCTTTCCGAACGGCGCAATCCGCGCGAACTGCCCGGGATGAGTCCGGCCGTCGAGCGAGGTGAGCAGGATGGCGTCGCAGGCCTCGGCCACCGCCTCGGGACTGTCGACGATCGTGACGCCAAACTTGTCGCGCAGCTCGGCGGTGTAGCCGGGAATGCGGCTGATGCTCGAATGGATGTCCGGCGACCCGCCCGGCCAGGCCACGGTCACCCGCGCACCCTTCAATCCCTGCTTCGAGGTGGGATTGTTGAAGACATCGCTAAAGACGAGCACATGGGAGGTATCGAGTCCGATCAGGCCGATCTTGAGATCTCGGGAAGGGGCAGAATTCATCGGCGGCAATGTAGGTGTGCCGGGGGCCATGGTTCCAGCGCAGAGTGTGCGGATTTCCTGAATTCTTGTCGGAACTGAAGCGGGCGTCCAAAACCCGCCGAGCCCTTGGTGCGGAGGCAGCCGCGAGCAGGAGCGCGTGGCGCCGCGTCCACTCGCTGGCGCTCGTGGCTACAAGAGTCAGGGTCTGCCGTCGCGCCGGGCTTGTAGCGCGGGCCTTCCGCCGGCAAAGTCCTCCCGCGATGGCCACTCCGCCCCCACCCCCCTTGCCCCGCGTCCGCGTGCTCGCCACCGGCGGCACCATTGCCGGCGCCCAGACCGGCGGCTCGCGCAGCTACCAGTCCGGGGCGTTCTCGATCGAGGCGCTCATCAGCGCCGTGCCGCAGCTCGCGACCCTGGCGCGGCTCGAGGTCGAGCAGGTCGCCGCGATTGGCAGCCAGGACATGAACGACGCGGTCTGGCTGAAGCTCGCCAAGCGCGCCGCGGCGGCGCTGGCGGAGCCGGATCTCGCCGCCGTGGTGATCACGCACGGCACCGACACGATGGATGAGACCGGCTATTTTCTGAACCTGGTCGTGCACAGCTCCAAGCCCATCGTGCTCGTCGGCGCGATGCGCCCAGCCACCGAGATCAGCGCGGACGGCCCGATGAATCTCTACAATGCGGTGGCAGTCGCGGCGCATCCGGAGAGCGGTGGCCGAGGGGTGCTGGTCGTCGCCAACGACGAGATCCACTTCGCGCGCGAGGTCGCGAAGACCAACACGACCCAAGTCGGCACGTTCAAGGCGTCGCACCGCGGCCTCGCCGGCCTGGTCCACGCCGGCCGGCTGCACCTGTTTGCGCCACCGGCCCGCCGGCACACCACCACGAGCGAGTTTGCCCTGGCCAGCACGCTCGTGCTGCCGCGCGTGGACATCGTCTATGCGCATGCCGGCATGGGCCGCGAGCTGATTGACGCGGCGGTGCGCGCCGGGGCGAAGGGCCTCATCATCGCCGGCGTCGGCGATGGCAATCTGAACGCCGCCGCGCTCTCCGCCGCGGCGGCCGCGGCCCGCGCGGGCGTGGCGGTGGTCCGCAGCTCGCGCACCGGCGGCGGCGTGGTGGAACGGAACATCGAGGTGGCCGACGACGAGCTGGGCTTCATTGCCGCGGATGAATTGAACCCCCAGAAGGCCCGCGTGCTGCTGATGCTCGGGCTCTCGCGCACCGCTGACCCGCGCGCGCTGCAGGAGATGTTTTTCGCGTATTAGGGGGCCATCGAACTAGGATTGTCATTCTGAGTCCGCAGCGGCGGGCGAAGAATCCAGTTGGACAACATCGAAGCCGGCAGCGGATTCCCACTGGATGCTTCGCTGCGCTCAGCATGACAAACTTGGGTATTTCCGGTTGAGTCTGTTCCCTCCGGCGCGCCCGGTTCTGCTGGCTAGCAGAACGCCCCACCCCGGAAACTCACCCGGCCTTCGGCGGCGGCGCGGCCTCCGCCAGTTCCCGGTCCTGGTCGGCGGAGTGGCGCAGCGCGTAGGCCATGTAGGCGACAATGAGGAGATTCGCGCCCAGGATGGCGACCTTGATCCAGTTGAACCGGTGCAGGAGCTCGTAGACCTCGACGGGCACGTAGATGGCGCTCGAGGCGAGGGCGAACCACTCCGCCCACCGCCGCTCGTTCCAGAGGCCGTACGCCTCGGTCAGGCGAACCACCGCATAGAGCGCCGCCAGGCCGGCGAACAACCAGAGGTGCGCATCGGTCACCCGGTCGGCTGCGTCGATGAAGATGCGGGGATACTTGCCCGCCGGATTCAGGTGGCTGTGTCGGACGATCTTTTCCGCGATGGCCTGCACATCGCGGTGAATCAGCGCCAGCAGGCCAAACCCGGCCAGCAGCACGAGCCCCCCCTTCGCCGCCTCGACGATCGCCACGGCGCGCATTCCGGTCAGCAGTGGTTTAAGGATCATTCCCCCGCATCCTAGGTGGTGGCGGGGCAGGACGCAATGGGGCGATCCCTCCAGTAGTAGAAAAAGTTTTCCCGGCGAGAAGCCCGCATCCCAGCTGGCCGGCGCCGACGGGTTGATGCTCGCCAATCACCGGCAAATCTCGATCTTAATGGGTGCCAATCTCCCGGTTTCGGGCCTCAAACCCACGCGGGGAAAATCAGCCAATCCACTGCCCATGCTCCTGCCATCCAAAGACTCGGAAGTTGATCCGGAAGATCTGGAGGCGGAACTGCCGATGGAGGTGAAGATCTGGGTGCAAAAGGGCTGGACCGTTACTCCGTCGCAGCGCAAGGGCATCGTCATCACAAAACCGAAAGCCATGCTGATGCGGACCAAAATGGCGCTGGCCTTGGGTACGGTCGGGGTGATTTTTACCTTTGCGGGCACGCTCTGGCTGGAGCTGGGCGCGAGCCTGCTGCTGCTGGGTTTTCTGGACTACCGGATCTTGACCAAGGTCCCCACCAAGTTTTTTCCCGCCGACGGCGAGAAGAAGCGCATGCTGGAACGCTGAAGTCGGGCCGCCGGAGAACGGACCTCCCGGTCCGTTCCTACCCCTTGCTCGCCAAGCCGGTGGTTGGCTTTGAACGGACCGGGAGGTCCGTTCTTCTCCGAGCTTCCCACCCCGATCACCTCACGCAAACTTTTCGAGTTTCGACCAGTCGTAGTCCGCGCCACATGGGCCGCCCATCCCGGAAGACCGGCGTTCGATGACGCGCCCGTTGAAATCGTGGAGCGGGAAATACCAGTTCACAATTTCTTCCGCCGAGGTGGGCATGTAGTGGGAAATGAAGCTGCGGCGCCACATCGTGGGATGAGTGTTGGGCTCCGAGCCGTGGATGACACTCCCGTTGAAGAACAGGACGTCGCCGGGTTGCAGCCGCGCCGGGATCGCCTGCTTGCCGGCGGGCGGGGGCACGTAGTTGTTGACGAAGCTGCGCGTGCCGTCGGCCTGACCCGGGCACTGAAGCGGGAGATCGTGGGTGCCGGGCACGAGGGAGAGCCCGCCGTTTTCCGGGAGCGCCGGGTCGATCGCGGTCCAGGCCGCGAGGCACGTGCCGGGGCGGACCATCAGGTAGAAATTGTCCTGATGCAGCGCCTGCCCCCGGCTGCCGGGCGGTTTGAAGTAGACCATCGACTGGCAGGCGATGGGCTCGTCCTCGAGCAGCGCGCGGACGATCGCGCCGATGCGCGGGTCGAGCATCATCCGCTTGCCGATCGGCTGGTGCCGGTGGAGATGCAGCATCCGCGGGTAGCGTTTGAGCGGGTCGGGATCGAGCGAGCCATCGGGGTTGAGCTGCGGTTCCCAATAGCCCGGGATCGGTTCGCCCTTCGCCGCCAGTCCGTCGACCACCAACTTCAGCTCCGCGATCACCTCCGGCGGCCAGAACCCGCGCACGATGAGGTAACCCTCCGTGCGATAGAATTCGCGCTGCTCGGGCGTGACGCCGGCGGGGGCGGGTTGGGTGGCCGTGCTCATGCGATGCTCCGCGGAAGACTGTCGCGCCGGTTTCTCGAGGCAAGGCGCCAGTCGTGGGGTTGGCTGGGTCTCGAATGTGGGGCGGGTGCCCTCACCCGCCAATGGGCCTGCGGGGTGAGGGCACCCCGCCTACATTGGGCTCAGCCGTTCGGTAAGTTGCGTGCGAGCGCGCAACCTACAATCCAGCACTGCAGCCTTGCCGCAGCCGCCCCGGTCGACCCATCTTGCCGGTCAATCCCATGCCCGCCAAAGTTGCTCTCATCACCGGCGCCGCCCGCGGCATCGGCTACGGCATCGCCACCTGCCTCGCCCGCCAGGGCACCCAGATCGTCATCGCGGACATGAACGGCGACAGCGCCCAAAAATCTGCCGCGCAGCTCGCCACCGACACCGGCGTGAAGGCGCTCGGGCTGGCCTGCGACATCACCGACCGCGCCCAAGTCGAGGCGCTCGTCCGCGAGACCATTAAGCAGTTCGGCCAAATCGACATCCTCGTGAACAACGCCGGCATCTGCCCGTTCGTGGACATCATGGAGATGAGCGAGGCGATGTTCAAAAAGACGATCGACGTGAATCTCCACGGTGCCTTCCACTGCACCCAGCTCGTCGCGCGCGAGATGCTGCAGCGCGGCCAAGGCGGTCGGATTATTTTCATCACCTCGCTGGCCGTAAACGTCACCGCGGCCGCCCAGGGTGACTATGCCGCGTCAAAGGCCGCCCTGCACATGCTGATGAAAAGCTTTGCCATCGCCCTCGGGCCGAAGGGCATCACCTGCAACGGCGTCGCGCCCGGCATGATCCTCACCGACATGACGCGTTTCCACTGGGAAAAGCCCGAGCCCGCCGCGTTCGTCAAGCAGCGCGTCCCCGTCGGCCGCATCGGCACGCCCGAGGATATCGGCAACGCCGTCACCCTGCTCTGCTCCGATGCGGCGGCCTACATCAACGGGGTCGGACTCATCGTCGACGGCGGCCACCAGGCGGTGTGCGCATGAAGCTCGACCTGACCGGCCGCGTCGCCCTCGTGACCGGAGCCACCGGCGAACTCGGCCGCGCGATCACCCGCACGCTCGCCGGCTGCGGCGCGCGCGTGGCCATCCACTATCATCACGCCGCGGACCGCGCGACGGCGCTCGAACAGGAGCTGCCCGGCGCGAAAAGTTTCCAGGCGGATATCACGAGCCAGGCTGAAATCGGCCGGATGCGCGACGCGGTGAAGGCGCAGCTCGGCGCCCCCGACATCGTCGTCACCAACGCGGTGATCCAATACAAGTGGACGAAGGTGCTCGAGCAGTCGCCCGACGACTACCGGTCGCAGTTCGAGAGCTGCGTCCTGCAAAACGTGCTAATGGCGCAGGCGTTCATCCCGGACATGATCGCGAAAAAACGCGGCCGCGTCATCGCGATCAACACCGAGTGCGCGATGCAGAACGCCCCGACGCAGTCCGCCTACGTGGCGGGCAAGCGCGGCATGGACGGCGTGCTGCGCGTCCTGGCGCGCGAGGTCGGCGAGCACGGCATCACGGTGAACCAGGTCGCCCCGGGCTGGATGGTGAGCGAGGGCCGCCCCGCCGCCGGCCGGCCCGAGTCGTACCGCGAGAAGATTCCGCTGCAGCGCTGGGGCACCGACCAGGATGTCGCGAACGCTGTGGCTTTTCTGGCGTCCGACCTTGCGGGCTACATTTCCGGCGTCTACCTCCCCGTCTGCGGCGGCAACGCGATGCCCGCGATCTGAGGCGGCCCGGCCGCCGGGAAGGTCGATTCCGAACACCACCCGCGAATCGCCGCGAATTTCTGAAGACCAGATGATTCTAAACACATGGCCGACACCCGATCGTTCGACTCCGCCAAGGCTGTGTGAGGGCTTATTCGCGTGATTCGCGGGCAATGCAATGATTCCGGCCGAACCCGGATCACACCGTGAGTCAGCCGAGGGGCGGCGGCAGCTACAGGTCGGGCGAGGGAATCGCCGAGGACTTACTGATTGCGTGGATTCCCGAGGTTAGCGGACCGGTCTGATTCCAGTCCGCAGTTT
>Ga0302322_100006896_pt1 | contig 10110 bp, 10 predicted proteins | sample Fen_T0_2_FD_203757 | JGI IMG/M metagenome (GOLD analysis project Ga0302322, IMG submission 203757) | Peat permafrost microbial communities from Stordalen Mire near Abisko, Sweden - Fen_T0_2 | ecosystem: Environmental > Terrestrial > Soil > Wetlands > Permafrost | place: Sweden: Abisko... | reverse complement strand
GGTGGACCCAAAGGTGAGCAAGGTCGTGAGGACGACGACCAACAACAGAGCCGGGATGCTGTTCTTGATGGCATCAAATTGGGCCACGATTCCCACCCCCGCCGGGATGAAGAAGAACGCCATGTTCTTGAGCAGAAAGTCAGCTTTTTGGCGGATGTGGTCCACTTTGAGAACTTGGAACAGGAGCAACAAGAACAGCAGAATCATGCTGATGACGCTGCCGGGAAAGGCTATGGGGAGCAACGCCGCCACGACCTGGCCCAAAAGACAGATTCCAAACACCAGCCCGATCTGACCCAGTATCTTCATCGAAGGGTGTCCCGTCGAAAGGTGTCCATCGGTCCAGGGGACCAGATTTGGAAAGCCTTTGTCAAGGACGGGGTTTTCGTCGGGGAGGACGCCCCGGGGATAGTCGCGCTATAGTGGGATCCGGGAGACCCGGAAAGCGTGAAACTTCTGTCGTACCTGGCGTTCCTCGCCTGCCTCGAGGGGCTGGGCTTCGCCGTGCTGGTGTATTGGCTCAACCCCCCGGCCCTCTTGAACCGGCTCGGCGCCGCCGTCGGGGTGCTGAACGCCTGGTGGAACGGCTGTTTGGTCGTGGTCTATGGTTCCCCGGATCTGAATGCGGCACTGCTGTTCGACCGGCTGTCGTACCTCGCCATCCTGGGGTTGAACCCCGTCCTGGCGTGGTTCTACCTGACGTTCGCCGGCGCGTCGCGACGGCTCATCGCCTGGCTCGTCGTCCTGGCCACGGTGGTGGCGGGGGTGGTCGCGGGTGCCTACCTGCTCGGCGGGTTCCCCCACACCGGGTTTGTGCCGGGCCCCTGGGGCAACGTCGCCATCGAGGCGCCCGAGCATTTCTGGGGAGCCGTTTCCGACGTCTCGGCCATCACCCTCGACCTAGTTTACTTTGTCCTCCTGTTCCGCCAGCGCCAGACCACGGCCTCGTGGCGCCTCAAGCGCCTGCTCACCTTCATTCTCGTCGGCATCGTGTCGGCCATCGGCGCCTACCTGGTCCTGACGTGGGTTTCGGACACCTTCGCCGTTCCCGGGCTGATCTTTCTGCCGGCGGCGGTGCTCACCCTCCTCAATTTCTACGTCATCGCCCAGTACCGGTTCCTCCAAAACCAGACGCCGCGGCTGCACCAAGAGTGGGCCGAGATTCTTCCCCAGGCGGCGTTTCTCCTCGACAAGCAGGCGCGGATGGTCGGTGCCAACGGCCGCGCGCGGTCCCTGGTCGCCTCCCCCCTCTTCCAGGAGTTCCCCCCCGCCTGGGAGGACCGGTCCCAGGCCCTGCCCTGCGAGGTCGACACCCCCCACGGCCGGGTAAGGTTGTCGCCCCACTTCGACAGGTTCGGGGACTTCGTCGGCGCCGTCGGCCTCCTTCTCGAGGAAAAACCCGACGAAGGGCTGAGTCCCCGGGAGACCGAGGTTCTCGCGCTACTGGCCGAAGGGGTCGGGAATCAGGCCATCGCCGAGCGGCTGTTCGTTTCACCCGGCACCGTCAAACGGCATGTGCACGCGATTTTGGCTAAAACAGGGGCCCGGTCCCGGCAGGAACTCGTACTCCGGTTTGGGAGGCCCCACCCGTGAAGCTGCTGTCGTACCTCGCGTGTTTCTGCGCCGTCGAGGGCCTGGTCCTCGCGGTGGTCGCCCTCGTCCTCGACGCCCGCTCGGTGTACAACCGCCTCACCGCCGCGGCCAGCTTCACCTACGCGCTTTGGGCGTTGGGGATGACCTTTGCCTACGGTTCCGAGAACCCGGGCGCGGCCGAAGCGTTCTACCAGTTCTCGTTCCTCGGGTCGCTGTTCGCGCCGGTCTTCTTGATTTGGCTGTATCTGTTGTTCGCCGACGGCTCGGCGCTCGTACGTCGCGGGTGCGTCGCCCTGGCGTTCGCCTGGGCCGCGTACGTGCTTTACGACTACACGACGTCGGGCTTCTACTACGGCTCGTTCCGCGACGGGCCTTGGAGCAACATCGGCGTGCCTTCGGACCATTGGTTTTGGGCGACGTACAGTCCGTACTTCCAGGCCCTTCAGGTCATCGCGGCCATCCTGGTCTGGAACCACCACGCCCGGCGGCGACGTTCCGAGCGCGAGCGACGGCAGTTGGGCGTCTTGCTCCCCGGAGTGTTGGTCACCATCGTGCTGGACTTTTCGGCCTGGGGCCTGGAGGTCTGGGCCGGACTGCCCAATGCCATGGTGATCTCGGGATCGGTGCTGATCACCGTGACGTTCCTGCTCATCGCCCGGTACCGGCACCTCCTCCCCGACCTCCCGCTGCTGGAGAGGCATCTGTTTGACGTCGCCCAGGAATCCGGCTTCCTCCTCGACGTTCACGGCCGCGTCCTCGGGGCGAACGAGCCCGCGCTGCGCCGGCTGGGCGCCGACGAGACCGCCGTGGTGGGCCGTGAATTCGCCTCACTGTTCGCAGATGCCGTGCTGCTCGACCGCGAATGGCGCCTGGTCACGGGGCGTCAGTCCCTCCACCGGCGGGTGCTGGCGACCCTGGGAGGTCGCACCGTCGCGGTGACCTTCACCCCCCGGTTCGACGAGTTCCACGATTTGGTGGGGGTCGGCGTTCTGGTCGGCGACCTGCCCGGGTTCGACCAGCGGGCCGACGCCTGGGGCATCACTCCCCGGGAAAAAGAGGTGCTCCTGCTGGCCGTGCAAGACACACCGTTCGCCGACATCGCCGACGCCCTGGGCATCTCACCAGGCACGGTGAAGACCCACCTGCATCATCTGTGCGAAAAGACCGGCTGCGCCAACCGCGTCGAGCTGTTTGGCCGGTTGCTGCAACCTTCCGCCTAGTGAAATTTCACCGATTGTACCCATAGGTAGATACTGACCGGCTTCGTTCTCCCCTAGGTTGGGCGGCAGGAGAACGCTATGAAATCCATCTTTTTCGTCTTGGCACTGTTGGCCCTCACCGCCTGCGCCAGCCCCACTTCTTCGACCTCGTCTTCGACGACAACGACCGCTACCGCACCGACCGGGGTCGTCACCACCTTGGCCGGGTCGAGCACCTGGGTACCGCTCGGAGTGGTCACCGACGGCACCAACCTCTACGTTGCCGACAGCGCCAACAACATGATCTACAAGATCGTGATCGCCAGCGGCGTCGTCACCACCCTGGCCGGGTCGACCACCGCTGGCTCGGACGACGGCACCGGCACCGCCGCCACCTTCAACGGGCCCTTCGGTTTGGCCAGCGACGGCACCAACCTCTACGTTGCCGACAGCAACACCAACCTGATCCGCAAAATCGTGATCGCGACCGGCGTGGTCACCACCCTGGCCGGGTCGGGCGCCACTGGCGTGGACGATGGCACCGGCACCGCTGCCACCTTCGACAGCCCGGGAGGACTGGCCACCGACGGCACCAACGTCTACGTCGCCGATAACGTCTCTGGCCTGATCCGCAAAATCGTGATTTCGAGTGGCGTCGTCACGACCTTGGCTGGGTCGACCAGCGGATCAGGTTCGGCCGACGGAGTGGGCACCGCCGCCAGCTTCTCCAATGTGATCGGACTGGCCACCGACGGCACCAACCTCTACGTGACCGACTCCGGCAGCATCCGCAAAATCGTCCTGGCGACCGCAGAGGTCTCCACCCTCGCTGGGTCGCTCACCACGACGGGATCGGCCGACGGAACCGGCGCCGCCGCCCGTTTCAATAGACCCTACGGTGTGGCCACCGACGGCACCAACCTCTACGTTGCCGATCGCAGCAACAACCTGATCCGAAAAATCGTGGTCGCCAGCGGCGTGGTCACCACCTTGGCCGGGTCGACCACCAGGGGCTCGGCCGATGGAACCGGCACCGCCGCCCGCTTCTACTATCCCTCAGCCATAGCCGTCAGTGTCAGCGATCCCAGTCGGTTGTTTGTGTGCGACTACCACTACGGCACGATCCGGATGATCCGGTAAGGGGGAGTTATGAAACCCATCCTCTTCGCCGCCTTAATCGCCCTCGCTGCGTGTTCGAACCCCACGTCAACGACGCCCACGGCCACGTTCCTGGCTGGGGTGGTCACCACCTTGTCTACCTCCGAGGGTTTGAGCCAGCCCACCGAAGTGGCCATCGACGGGGCCAACCTCTACGTGACCAACTACATCAACAACAGGATCAACAAGATCGTGATCGCGACCGGCGTCGTCACCACCCTGGCCGGGTCGACTGCCAGCGGCTCTGCCGACGGCACCGGCACCGCCGCCAGCTTCAACGCCCCCTTCGGTTTGGCGAGCGACGGCACCAACCTCTACGTTGCCGACACCAGCAACAACATGATCCGCAAAATCGTGATCGCGACCGGCGTCGTCACCACCCTGGCTGGGTCGACCACCAGCGGCTCGGCCGACGGCACCGGCACGGCCGCCAGCTTCAACGGCCCGGCCGGAGTGGCCACCGACGGCACCAACCTCTACGTTGCCGACACCAGCAACAACATGATCCGCAAAATCGTTGTCGCGACCGGCGTCGTCACCATCGTGGCCGGGTCGACCACCAGCGGTTCGGCCGACGGTGTCGGAGCCGGTGCCAGCTTCAGCGGCCCCCGGGATGTGGCCACCGACGGCACCAACCTCTACGTTGCCGACACCAACAACAACAGGATCCGCAAAGTCGTTCTCGCGACCGGCGTCGTCACCACCCTGGCCGGGTCGACCACCGGCGGCTCGGCCGACGGCACCGGCACCGCCGCCACCTTCTTGGCCCCCTACGGAGTGGCCACCGATGGCGCCAACCTCTACGTTGCCGACTGGGCCAACCACATGATCCGCAAAATCGTTGTCGCTACCGGCGTCGTCACCACCCTGGCCGGGTCGACCACCAGCGGGTCGGCCGACGGCACCGGCACCGCCGCCAGATTCGATTACCCCTATGGTGTCGCGGTGACTTCCAGCGATCCTACCCGGTTGTTCGTGGCCGACACGTACAACAACCTGATCCGGATGATCCGTTAGGGAGGGACGGCTACAGCGTCTTGAGGAACTCCACGGTCTGACGCCAGGCCAGGGTGGGGGCGTTGCCGAGGTGAGAGGTCAGGTGCATGCTCGGTTGGTCAGCCTTCACCTATCCCCATGCGTATCCACCGCCTCCCGGGCCCGGCTCACCACCGCCGCTACCAGCTCAGGGTTGCCGAGGATGACGCAATCGCGACCCAGCCCCAACACGACAAGCTCGGCGTACAGCGAGGAGTCCAGGCCCACCTCCACCGTCACCCACCCCGGTCTGTCGGCGAACGGTCCGGTCACTTCCACCCTGCCAGGAGCGATGCCCCTCAGGTACCGCACCCGGTCCTCGGGGAGGGCCAGGGTGAACCTCAACCCCGTCAGCTCGGTAGCGAACTGGGCGGCGTGGACGGGCCACCACTGGGAAAGGTCGAAGGCCGGATCCCGGCGGAACGGCGCGGTGGCCCTCAGAGACCCGAACCGCGACACCCGGTAGGTCCGCCACTCACCCTCCCGGCGACCGATGAAGTACCACAGGCCGGCCTTGGCGGCCAGGCCGTAGGCCTCCAGAACCACAGCCCTCAACTCCCCTTCTCGGTTCTCGTAGGTGCCTTCCACCATCCGGTCGCCCCAGACGGCGGTCTGGAGGGTGTCGAGCCGGGGGTCACCGCCTTCGTGCCACCACCACAGCGAGTCGATGACCAGCCTCCGCCGCACCACCTCCACCCCGGGCTCGAACCGACGGGGTACCGACGCCCGAAGTTTCCTCTGGGTTTCCCGGAAGGCGTGACCCCATCCGAGGTCGTCCAGAAGCCGCCCGTCGCCGCCCACCAGGAGGGTCCTCAGCTCGACTTCTTTCATGCCAGTCAGCGACGTTCGGTACGCCGGGTCCAGCCAGATGCCGCCGCCGGGTCCCCCCTCGCTCAGCACGGGGATGCCCGAAAGGGACAGGGCCTCGAGGTCCCTGAGGATGGTCCGGCGACTGACCCCCAGGGTGCGGGCCAAGACGGCGGCGGTGGTCTTTCCCTGGTCCTGCAGTCCTAAAATCAAAGAGATCAGGCGGTCGGCTCGGATGGCGGCCCTCCTTTTCCAAAACTTTTTGAAGTCGGTGACAAGAGATGTCACCCATAGGGCGCCAGTGTGCCATCAAGGAGTTCTTATGATCCATACCGAAACAGAAGGCGCCGGCCCCACCATTGTGTTTGTCCACGCCGATTTCGTCGACGGCCGCATGTGGGACGATGTCCGCTCCGTTCTCGCGCCCCGGTACCGGACGGTGGCCTACGACAAACAGGGGTACGGCCGGTCCGACCCGGTCACCACACCGGTGGTCCGCCGACGGGAACTGGCCGGGGTGGTCGACGCTCTGGGTCCCGGGGCTTTCCACCTGGTCGGCTGTTCCAACGGCGGGCAGCAGGCCCTGGACTATGCGCTGGACCAACCCGATCGGGTGCTGTCCCTCACCCTGGTCAACGCCTCGCCTTCGGGCTGGGTGCCCCAAGGAGCCCCGCCGCCGCTGCTGTTGGAGATGATCGGGGCCCTCCAGAGGGGCGACCTGGCCGCCGCGTCGGAACTGCAGATGCGGCTGTTCTTCGACGGTCCCAGCCGCACCCCCGCCGGGCTTTCCCCCCGGTTGCTCGAAGCCCGGGCCCGGGCGGCCGCCATGAACCGCGTCTTCGTCGACAGAGGGACCTACTTCCTTTCGGACGCGAACCCGGCCCAGCCCCTGGAGCCACCGGCCCTCGGTCGGCTGGCCGAGGTTACCGTGCCCACGCTGGTGGTCGACGGCCTGAAAGACTGGCCCGAGAACCGCCGGGCCAACCGCTTCCTGGCCGATGGCATTCCCGGCTGTCGGCACGTCGAGGTGGACGCGGGTCACGTGCCGGCGATGGAGGACCCCGAGGGTTTTGCCGCCCTCTGGGAATCGGAGGTGGGCCCTCGAACCCACTGACCCCGAGAGGAGACCGGTTGGGCCGACTCTCCTTTTAGTTGGTAGAAACCGTCATGTCGTCGAGGTAGACGTTGGCGTAATCGGTCCGAATTCCCATGGTTCCCCAACCGAAGGTTCCACAAGCCACGGCGAGTTGGGGAACGCCGTCGACGGTGAAGGTCAACAGATTTCCGATCACCGAAAACGTGAGCTTGTACCATTGGTCGGTGTTGAAGGCTCGTGGGTTTCCTGACGCATCGTGGAAGGGACCATCTGCCAGCGTGGTGTAAACGTTGTCGACGACCTTTTTGATGACCACCGACCCGTCGCGCCGCAAGGAGGCGACGTAGAGGTTGTCCTCGGTACGGTAGCGCCCGAACAAATGCACACCCTGCCAGGAACTACTGGTGGCTTGCCACGAGTCCACGTAAAAACGGGCACTCATGGTTTGGTCTGTCCATTTGACCCGCTGTCCGCCCGAAATTCCTTGGGCCAACATTCGAAAATTGTAGGTTTCGGTCTTGGCCCGCCGGTACAATCCACCCGACAGGTACTTCGAAGTGAGGACTCCCGAGGTCACCTCGCGATGAATCCGATCACTACGGCAGAGCTCTTCCCCATCACGATCTCCTTGATGGGAAGGTACCTCGTGACACGCCACCTGTCAGCCGAGCAGGACAGAAATGATCCGGCATTCTCGGGAAATGCCGGCCCTGTTGGCTTCGACCACGAGGCGGCGTTCGTCGACCGTACCCTGGCTGGGTACGGAGTCGTGAATCTCCCTTGACCCGTCCTCGCCTCTGGGTGGAGACTTAGTCCATCCGATCCTATTTTCCTGGAGGTCGATCATGGCAGAGAGCGTTCCCGTGGTGAAATGGCACACCGCAAAATGGGGTGCCTGGGGCTGGGCGGAGACGGTGGTGAAATTGGTCGCCATTGGGCTGGGTCTTTGGGCCGGTAAGGTCTCGATCTTTGCCCCCTGGGTGACTCCTGGTCTCGATCTGCGGCTTGTCGCCTTGGTGCTTTTGGCATTGGCCACGGTGGGAGCGGTGGTTCAGCTCACCCTGAGGATCAAGCAGAAAGAGACCATCTCGTTCGTCTTCGCTCTTTTGAATTTGCTGGGCCACCTGGGCCTGGTCTGGGCCGTGGTCCACGGGGAGTTCCCCCTCGTCGTGGCGGCACTATTCGGTGGCTTCTACGTGCTGGGCCAGGCCATCAAGGTCGGGTTCCTGAGGGCTACGGGGTACACGGAAGAAGGTGCCGATTCGGCGGGCATCCAGCGGTTTGCCGTGATCCAGGGGTTGATTTACCTCCTGTTCACCGTCTTCGTGTTTTTTTGAGCCGGGGCTTAGGCTTGGATCTCGGCTTTTTGGAGGCGGTCTGAGACCTAGAGATTTGGCCCTGTTCAGGACTTGCCGGGCGTCCGTAGCTTCTCCAAATCAGCCAAATCTTGAAGGCGGCCGGTAGCCGCTTTGTTCGTCATCAGGTCTTCGCGGCTGAGGACGGGAATTTTCAAGTCGCCCATGGAGATTTCCACCCGTCGAGGCCAACACTCAGCAAAAGCCACGCCGTCGATATCCGTCATCAGGTCGATTCTGGCCGGTGGGTAGCCCAGTTGGATGACCTGCTGGGGCCTCTGAAAATCCTCCTCTTTTAGTCCCAAGGCGCCAAAGCCAAAATCCCGGAGGGCCGTCATGACCCGGCGGGAATTCCCGAGGTCTGCCCCAATCCAGAGGTCAATGTCGCCTGTGTACCGGGGGTGACCATGGGCAGAGAGGGCATAGCCCCCGACGACAAGGTACTCAACGCTGTGGTCGTTGAACAACCGCAACAACTCTTTGAAGTCGGGGTTCAGCATGGGGGTACTTCCATTGGATGTATTGTTGCCGCAGGCGTTCGACTTCGCCGAGGCAGGCCTGGGCCGACCACCCTTCGTACAAAGAGGCCTCGGGTTCGTGCAGGGTACGGATGCTGACGACGGGAGCGATGTGAACCATGGGGTATTTTATCATGGATGCCCGGAAGGGTCACCGCGGATCCAGCCTTAGGCCAGGTCAAACACCTTGCCCCAGGGGCGGAACGGGAGATGGCGTCCTTCTGGAAGCAGAAAGGCATGTTCCCGGGCCAGCGAGAGGACGTCGCAGGCCCCGTCGGTGATGATGAGGAAGGGCCCGGTGGAAGGAAAATCGGCCGCCTTCTCGAGAAAGTCCACAGCGGGTTGGAGGATGGTCCCTCCCCGCCCTTTGACGATGACTCTACCAGCGATCTCCTGACATTCCATCCAGCCCTGATCGTGGACCTGGGCGTCGCAGAAAACCACCCGAGCCGCCCGGACTTCCCGCTCGGCCCCGAAGGCGGCGATGGCCCCCAGGGCCTTTCCCAACAACACCCTGTCCATGGAACCCGAAGTATCCACAATGACGCCGAAGGTTCGACTCAGGCGGTCTTCTTCTCTGGCGACGAGCCGAGGCCGGGGAATGTCCGGGGTTGCCGACTGCCGCCGGCTCAGCTGGGCGTAGGTTCTCACCTTCTCCAGGGGAGGGAAATGCTCGTCGAACCACCAGGCTAGGGTCACATCCCAGGGGACAGCCGGCTGGTCCAGGGCCAGGATTTCCTCCTCTAGTCCGCCTGGAACCAAGCCCCGGCCCGCCGACCTCTGGTATTCCAGTCCCTGCCTGAGGGCCCGTCGATAGAAGTCCTCTAGGTCGCAATGGACCTGGACATCGAGGTTGGGTCCCTCGTGGGGACCAAGCATGTCGCCTAATCCCGCCGATCGAAACGTTGCCAGCCTCCGATACCGACGCAGGTCCTGGACCATCCTGTCGTACACCGAATCGGCGCTCTCGCTCCCCAAATTCGGGTCGAACAGCATGCCCACGGTGGGAACCCGCCCCACCTGCATCTCGATCAGCCAGCCGTTGATGACGAAGTCACAGGCCACGTTCCACAGAAAGGGATGCCGACCCCGGCGACGGGCCAGGTGACGTAGCCCTGCGTGGAGAAACTCGTGGGCCAGGACGAACTTCCACTGTTCCTCGTCGAGGCCGCAGGCCCGGTTCACATAAATCTCGCCCAGAAAGTCGTTAACGGCGGCCACCTGAATGTACATGCGCTGGCAGAGCGCGATGTCGTCGATGATGCGGAATCCTGAGGCCAGGGCCCCCAGCAGGGGGTGGTGATCGATGAACCACCGTCGGGCCCGTTGGACGGGGGTATGGTAGTTCG
>Ga0302322_100006894_pt1 | contig 10110 bp, 6 predicted proteins | sample Fen_T0_2_FD_203757 | JGI IMG/M metagenome (GOLD analysis project Ga0302322, IMG submission 203757) | Peat permafrost microbial communities from Stordalen Mire near Abisko, Sweden - Fen_T0_2 | ecosystem: Environmental > Terrestrial > Soil > Wetlands > Permafrost | place: Sweden: Abisko... | reverse complement strand
GCACTTGGTGGTTGTGCCGGGCTGCGGTTTGCCGTTCAGCAGGCTCGACGCCATGATGCCCACGCAGCGAGCGGTCGAGTCGTTGCCCTTGGCAAGGCCTCCCGCGTTGGGAACAAAGAGGGTCGTCGGCTTGGAGCCGCCAAACTTCGTGCCCAGGAAGGGGAAGTCGGGGTGACCGCCCGAAGCCACATTTTCCGGCTGGAAGTCGCGGTAGATGACGGGGAGCTCAAGGCACTGACCCGACCCCGACTGGCACGTCGCGGAGTCCTGCGCGGTATCCGTCGTGCACTTGAAGCCATCTTCGATCTTGCACTTGCTGGAACACCCGTCGCCATCCTGCAGGTCACCATCGTCGCAGTCTTCGCCGGGATCGATGTTGCCGTCGCCGCAAGTCGCTGTACACGCTTGGGTCTTGCCGGAGCTATCCAGGCACGAGGGCTCTTTGGTGCAAGTCTTGGAGCAGCCCTTGCCGTCGCCGTAGAAGAGGCCGTTCACGGCCTTGCAGCCAGACGGAAGCTTGGTCGAATCGGTGCCGCAGTCGCACTGCTCGCCCTTTTCTGTCTGGCCATTGCCACATTTGGATTGCACGCACGCCTCGCCGAGCTTGGGGCAAGCGAAGCCTGGCTCGATCTGGCACGTCGAAGAACAACCGTCACCGTCCGCGGTGTTGCCGTCGTCGCAGGTTTCCGAACCAATCATCTGCTTGTCACCGCAATTGGGAATGCACTTCTTTCCCGGGACCGGACAGATGTACCCGGATTCGATGGCCTGACAGTCCTTGGAGCAACCGTCTTTGTCGTTGGTATTGCCGTCATCGCAAGTTTCGTCGGAGGTCAGGATGCCGTTGCCGCAAACCGCGAGGTTCTTGCACGGCTCGTTTTCCTTGGGGCACTCGTAGTTCGCTTCGATCTGGCAACTTCGGCTGCAGCCATCCCCGCTGATCGTATTACCGTCGTCGCACTGCTCGCTGCGTTCCCTGATACCGTCGCCGCACAGACCGCCGCCAGGAAGATCCGGGCCTGCATCGGCAGCAGGAGTGAGTGTCACGACCACGCCTCCACCCTGGCCGCCGTTCCCGCTGCCCCCGCCAGCGCCGCCCTTCTTGGTGCTTGTCGAACCGCCGCTACCGCCGACAATTTGGGCGTTGGTGCAGCCCAATCCTGCAATCAAGACAATTGCCCCCGCACAAAACAGTCTGAAATGACCCTTGCCTGCGCTGCTGCCATTGCGGCTCGAACGGCTGGTGTACATCATCGGAATCACCCTCTCGTTTCGGGAACCAAGGACTCGGGAACGACCTGCGGAACACTCTGCCCCGGAATCTGGCGGTCAGTATAGCAAGCATCCCACATGCGACCGCTACGGAATTCGGCGCGACCTGAGCGGTTTTCGACTGGAAAATGATTTGGCGCAACGTGACCTGTTGCGGTGATCACACACAGGTCTATTGGCGTACGGATTGAAGATTCCGACCCAGTTCGTCCACTTGCGCCTGCAGCCCCGGCAGCGCGCGTCCAGGCGGAGACGGCAGGTCGACCGCCCCCCACAACCAGCGACCATCCCAGCATAAAAGTACTATACCGTTGAGCGGATCTTTCAGCGTGAGGTTGCCTGCCCGCTCGATCTGGCCGGCCGGCGCTTTGGCAGCGGCGCTGTAGCGCTGGACCATGCTGCGCGCGTCGCCCTCGTCCTTGCCCTCGATGGCGAACAAGCGGAACTGCGCGCGTTGGCTCTGGTAGGGAACCACGGCCGCATCGTGCAAAAAGGCATGTCCCAGGAAGTTGCGGGCCGCTAGCTTTTCGGCCCGCGGTCGCTTGCCCTTGTCGGGAAAGCATTTAAGCACAGGCGGTGCCGCGCGGGTGCCGGGAAGTCCCGCGGCAATCTTGTCGGCGAACATGCGCAGGAAGGGCGTGTCCTTGCCCCCGGCTTGCACGAGCTTCACGTAGGCAGCGCCGGCGACAAACTCCAGGTGGTCTGACCCGGCGTTCCCCTCCGTACCGACGGGCAGTGGCACGCTTCCCGCTGGCCGTTCCTGGGTGTAGATGCCAAAGGCACGCGCGGCGTTGCGATGCCGGTAGATGTCGACGGTGACCTCCACCTTTTGGGCGTTCACGTAGCTCGCGCTTAGCAGCTCTTCAAAATCGAACTGCAGAAAAGCATCCGCCCCACCGTCGACATATTCGAAGAGGTTGTCGGGCGTGTACTGGGTCGGTGGGGCCGTGAGCTTCCACCCCTCCACCTGCGGAAACCCCTTCGCGTTGGACGTGGCAGCGACTGGTTCGGGCTGGGGCGGCATGGCCGCATGGGTGAGGAGCGGCAAAAGCAGGGCTGGCAGCGCGAAAGGCATCATTAGATGAGAAACTCCCGAGGCACGTTGCGCAGCCGGATGATGTCGCGGATGCGTTCGCGCACATCGAAGCCCTTGGCGCAAACCACCGGGCAGGTCCTGCAGCCGGTGCATGGCGACGGTGGCAGGTCGAGCGCGAGCAGGAGCGACTGCGCGGCCTCGCGATTGCGATAGGCATGCCCGTACATGTAGCTGCGCATGAGGTCGGGGATGGGCAGGTGCTCGGCACATGGGGAAAGGCACTGCTCGCAGCCCTGGCAGAAAAGGCCTGCCACCTTCTGGGGTTCTTCGAGGCTCAGCTTGTCCTCGGGTGAGAGCGCCGGATCATGCAACACCTCCAGGTCGTCCTGAAGCTGTTCCAGGGTCGTGAATCCCGGGATGGCGGTGTGCACGTTGCCGTCGCGCAGCGCCCATTTGAGCGCCGCCTTCATGTTGATGGTCTTGGTCTTCTCTTTGTCCCAATAGACACCGGCCTGGGTCTTCATCGCAACCACGCCCAGCCCTGCTGCCGCGGCCTCGCCGATGGCCTTCTGCACCTCCAGGTGGTGGTCTTGGCGGAAGTTGTAGGACGTCAGCACGACGTCGTAGAGCTTGGATTCCACCGCGGCCCGAATCACCTCGGGCTCGTTCTTGTGCGTGGACACCCCGACAAAGCGGGTCAGGCCAGACTTCTTGATCTTGTCCAGCGTACGCAGGACCGGCTCCAGCAGCACGCTCTCGCGCTGGCTTTGGCAATGCAGGTACAGGATGTCGACGTGGTCCAGACCCAGTCGCCCAAGGCTGATGGCGAGCTTCTCCTCGATTTCCTCGCCGCGCGTCTCGGGAGAAAAGAGCCCCGTCTTGCGATCGAGGGTGCTGAGATAGACCTTGGTGCAAAGCACGAACGAGTCGCGTTTGCGGGCAGGCAAGACCGTGCCCAGCATCTCCTCATTGCGGCCGTCCTGGTAGCCGTGCGCGGTGTCTAGCAAGACCATGCCGCCGTCGAGCGCAGCGCGAACCAGGTTGGGATTGTCGGCGTTCATCACGCCCATGCTGACCACGGGAACCGCGATACCGGTCCGGCCCAAGATCCGGCGCGCAGGTCCAGCGGGTTTGGCGGCGGGCGCCGGTGCTGCGACTTGGGCCACCGGCGCTGGCGGTTTGGCCTCGGCTGCGACGGTGGCACAGCCCGCGGACAACGCCGCGATACCAGCGCCACCCAGTTTCAAGAAATCCCTACGCTCCAACGTGGACTTGCTCGTGCTCATGACGTCACCGGGACGGGATTATAGCGACGGTCGCGTGCGCACGAACGGTGAATGTTCGAGGCACGCATGGATTTCCGACTGGACGGCCTTGGCCTCGCGCACGATGTAGTCGCCGATGGCGTGTGCCAGCCCGCGATGACGGATCCAGTGGGCGCTGAACGTTCGCCGAGGCAAGAGCCCGCGTGCCAGCTTTTGTTCGCCGCCGGCACCGCCTTCAAAGGTGGCCAGACGATTCACGATGGCGTGTTCAATCAACCGGTAGAAACACAGCTCGAAGTGGAGCATGGGAAGGTGCTCCGCACTGCCCCAGTAGCGGCCACATAGGCGGTTTCCGCGCATGAAGTTGATGGTGCCCGCGATGGCTTCGTCCCCGCGGTAGGCCAGCACCGCCAGCAGCCGGTCGGCGTGGGTGCGGCGGATCTCTACGAAGAACGCCGGCGTCAGCGACGGTATGTTGCCGTAGCGGTCGACCGTGGAGCGGTAGAAGCGGTCCAGTGCGTCCCAGGCCCGGTCATCCAGCTGGTCGCCCGGGGAAGTTACGATGCGCAGTCCGTAGTCGGCGACCACGGCGCGTTCATGACGAACTTGCTTGCGCATGCGCGAGCGAAATTCGCCGAGATAGTCGTCGAAACTTTCGTAAGGGCCGGGTCGGTTCGTCCAATGGAATTGGTGGCTGGCGCGGGCCACGAACCCTTCCGGTTCCAGCTCGGCCAATTCCTCCTCCAGGCAGAAGAGCACGTGAATCGAGGACGCGCCGGTTTCCTCGGCGACCTCTCGCAGTCCCTTGGCCAGCGCACGTGCAACGCGCGAGCGCTCTGCCTTCGGGTGCACCATCAGGCGATGGCTGGCCGCGGGGGTGAAGGGCACGGCAGCCACCAATTTGGGAAAATAGGGGATACCGGCGCTGTGCGCTCCGTGGGCCCAGGCAAAGTCCCAGATGAATTCGCCCATGCTGTCGTCCTTGAGATAGAGCGGCACCGCGCCCACCAGTTTTGGGCCTTGCCGGGCGACCAGAATGCGCGGCTCCCATCCCGTGCCGGGGCCCACGCTGCCCGAGCACTCTAGCGCGGCGAGAAAGGCGTGTTCGAGAAAGGGATCGTTGTCGTCGACCAGCGCATCCCAGTCCCCTGCTGGCACCTCGGTAACCCCGGATAGAACCGAGAGCGAGAGCGGCGGAGCGGGCGTGGTGGGCATGCGTTCGCGAAAGTCTAGCGTGCCAGGCGCGCGCGGCCATGACTCGCGGTCAAGGTGGGTACAGCAGGTACTTGGCGCGTTTGGCGCGGAAGGCTTCAAGGTCGTCCTTGAAAAGGGCTTCGACCTCGACCAGCGGACGGCCGTCGACGACTGCCTGGGCAACCGCGGGGTCACCCAGCATGCGGCGCAGGCGCGCACTGTCCCAGTCCTTGCCGTGCAGCTTGCGCAGGGCCAGCGCCACGGCCAAGCCGGTGCGCACCGGTTCGAAGGCAGCACGGTTCTCCAGGCGCAAGCGAACACCGTGGCAGAGCACGCCTTGGTAGCGATTCTCCGTCGGGGTGAAGTGGGTGGCCTCGAACGAAACGCCTGCCAGCCCGGCCTTGGCCAGCTCACTGGCCAGCGCGCGGCCGTCGATCCACGGGGCACCGATGACCTCGAAGGGCGTGTCGGTACCACGCCCGACCGAAACGTTGGTGGCTTCGAGCAAGGCCACGCCGGCATAGAGCACGGTCTGTCCGACGGTGCGCAGATTGGGCGAAGGCGGCCACCAGGCAAGTCCCGTTTCGTCGAAGTAGGCGCGGCGGTCGTAGCCGGCCATGCGCACCACCTCGAGGCGCACGCCGAGGTGTTCGTCGGCGTTCATCAACTCGGCCAGCTCGCCCATGGTCATGCCGTGGCGGATGGGTAGCGGGTGGTGGTTCACGGGCGACATCTCGCTGGCCTTGAGCATGGGGCCGGCCACGTCGACGCCGTCGATTGGATTGGGCCGGTCGAGGACGATGAGGCGCAGGCCGCGTTCGGCGGCGGTTCGCAAGATCCCGTGCAGGGTCGATGCATAGGTGAAGAAGCGCGCGCCCACGTCAGGCAGGTCGACGACCACGGCATCGATGGCGGCGGGCAAGGTCACCGGCCGTGGCCCCGGCGGCCGGGCCATGCGCGGCGCAAGCGCCCCGCCATATAGGCTGCCGACGGGAAGCTTGGTCTTTGCGTCGACACCATCCTCGATGCGCTCGTCGCGGCTGGCCGTGAGGCCGTGCTCTGGGCTGAGCAGGGACACCAGGGCCAGCTCGCGCCGGCTGGCCAGCACGTCGGTGGTGCGTAGGCCGTCGCGGGTGCGGGCGCTGTCGTTGGTCAGCAACACGAAGCGCAGGCCGCGCAAGCGGGCAAAGTTTTCTGCTGCGAGCACGTCGATGCCGAGCGCAAGCGGCGATCCAGTGACGTGCGTTTCGGCCGGCGTTAGCGTCGTTCCCGCCAGCGTGGCAATCGCCCCGGCCAGCGCGTTGATCGAGCCTTTGCCGTCGGGGTGCACGCGGTTGCTCAGGAAGAGCACGAACAGGTCACGCTCGGGATCGATCCACAGCGACGTGCCGGTGTAGCCGCCATGCCCGACCGCCCGGCGCGACAGCGCGCTTCCGCGATTGGTCGAGTACGCGGATTGCACGTCCCAGCCAAGGGCGCGGATGCCACCTGGCACGTCGTGCGCGGCCAGCATGTTGCGCACGCTTTCGGCGGACAGCACGCGCGCCCCGTCGAGCGTCCCCTCGCCCAGCACCATGCGCGCGAATCGAGTCAGATCCTTGGCCGTCGAGAAAAGCCCCGCGTGGCCAGCCACGCCGCCCAGGCGATAGGCGCGCGGGTCATGCACCTCGCCACGCATCCAGGTGTCGTTGCGTTTCTCGGTGGGGGCAATGCGGGTGCGGACAGCCGCCGCGGGCAGAAACCCCGTATCGCGCATGTCGAGGGGACGAAAGACCATGTTGTCGGCGAGGGCCGCCAGATCGCCGCCGGTCACGCGCCGGATCACCTCTTCAAGAACCAGGAAACCGACGTCCGAATAGATGAACTTCGTGCCTGGCGGCGCCTTCAGCGAGAGCGCCAGGCTGTGCTTCATGGCCTCTTTGCGGCCGTGCTCGAAGTCGGCCACCGGGGTCTCGGTGGGCAAGCCCGAGACGTGGGTCAGGAGTTGCCGAAGGGTGATGGCGTCCTTGCCGTGTGTGCGAAATTCGGGGACGTAGCGCGCGGCCCGCTCGTCCAGGTCGACCTTGCCTTGCTCGGCGAGCACCATAAGTGTGCTGGCGGTGGCGATGGGTTTGGTCAACGACGCCACGTCGAAGATGGTGTCCAGTGTCATGGCCTCTTGGCTGGGCATGAGCGCGCGTGCCCCGAAGGCCTTCTGGTACACCACGCCTCTGGCGCGACCGATGGCCACCACGCAGCCGGGAAGCTTTCCCTGGGCCAGCGCCTCGGTCACCAGCTGGTCGATGCCCTCGCCGAGAGCAGCCGGCACCTTCAGCTCGGGTTTGGGCGGCGGGCCCGCGCCGGCATCGCCATGCGCCGCGATGGCAGGTACGTCAGCGACGGCAAGGATGACAAGGATGGCGGCGACCCAGGGCTTACGACCCATGGTCCGACCATACCATTGACGGGATCTCTCACAGTCCGTTCGTCGAGACCGGGCCGGTGTCGACGACTTCGAAATCGCTGCCGTGCACAGAGCGCATGCCGGTCAGCAGGCCGTCCATGTAGTCGGCCCAGCCCTCGTTCGACTCGCCCGAGATGTACCAGTTGCTGCCGTTGTCAGCCAGGATGATGCCGTACTTCTTCATGGCCTTCACAATCACCAGGGCCGGTCCGGACAACGCGCTGGTGTCGAAACTGGCCTTGAGCCGCAGGCGCAGTCCCATGGGCGGAAGCGCGGTGTTGGATTTCCCGGCCGCGTGGGTCGCGGGGTGGATATAGCCCTGCGAGGTGTTGTTCATGGTGAAGCGGATGGCATGACGGATTTCGCCGATGGTGACGGCCTCGTCGAAGCGGACCAGGCCTGGAAAGACTGGCAAGCCAGCCGCGTCGGCCGACGTCCAACCGTCGGTGCGGAGGGCATTGGAACCGAGGTGGAAGATGGCGCCGTTGGCCGCTGTCCAGCCTGAGCTGCCGCTGGGATTCTGCGCGTTGTACAGCTCGTAAAGCGTACAGTTGCTGGGCGCACCCGCGGTGTCGATGTAGAGCACGTGCCGGTCGCTGTCCGTCGATGCGCTGGGCCCGCCTTCGATGGGCGCCGTGAGAGGAATGGGATAGCAGAATTGGTTGCCGCCGGTCGGACAGGGAAGCTTGTCGCTTTCCGACTGCCCCCAGCTGGCGCTCCAGGTGATGGGCTGAGGCGTGGCCCCTGTGCCCGACGAGAAGGGAAACCCGTAGCCGTCGCTGACCGTGCCCCAGTCGGGATGGAAGGCCGTGCTGGGCGACATGTTGGACATGTACGTTGCGCTGTTGGTGTTCAGCGGAAGGCCCGAGACATCCTGGTTCCAGGGATTGTCGGCGGGGAAGATGTCGCAGCCGCCGGTGGTGGCCGCGCCCCCGCCGCCCGTCGCGCCGCCGCTTGGCCTCGCCCCGCCATTTCCTGAAGCGCCGCCCGAGTTGCCCGAATTTCCCGAGCTACCGCTCGAACACCCGAGCGCTGCCACCAAGGTCCATCCGAGGACAATCCCACTTCGCTTTGCCATGTTGGTTCCCTTCGTGTTCACCCCAAGGCGCGGGAGCCCGCATGCGATCAGGGTTTGACAGCTCGCCGGTTCGTGTTCAGCTTGCCTGATTAGTATGAGCCAGACCGAGGGCGAAGGGAACGACAGACGGTTATCCGTCCGTGGTGCGGCGTTGTCCGTGGCGCTGCTGGTGTTCCTGGTCTACTGCCCGGTCTTGCGCAACGGCTTTGTCGGCTGGGACGACGACATTTACGTCTACCAGAATCCGCGTCTGCACCATTTGAGCTTGCCGGCGCTGCTTCGGGCCTTCACCAGCATCCACCCCAGCGGCAACTGGCATCCGCTGACCGAGCTGTCGCACGCCGCGGACTGCGCCCTGTGGGGCATGAACGCGAAGGGACACCACCTGACCAGCCTATTGCTTCACGGGCTGAACGCCGGGCTCGTGGTCGCGCTGGCGTTTGCGCTGGCCCGCGCGCGTTCGGCCGAGCGCCACGCGCGTACCATCGTCGCGGCCATCGCGGCGGGCCTGCTGTGGGGGCTGCACCCGCTGCGCGTGGAATCCGCGGCCTGGGTGTCCGAGCGCAAGGATCTGCTGTGTGCCTCGTTCTACTTGGGGGCGCTGCTTTGCTACCTTCGCTACGCCCGAGAAATCGGCGGAGAACCCGCCCACAAGAAACGATTCTACCTGGGCGCGCTCACGTGCTTTCTCCTCGCCCTGCTGAGCAAACCCATGGCCGTCAGTCTTCCCTTGGTGCTGGTCATCCTCGACGCCTATCCGATGGAACGGTTCAGGCGTGGGCGTCCCTGGCGCTTGCTCACGGAAAAACTCCCCTTCCTCGTACTGGCCGCCGCCTCGGCTTTCATCACCCTGAAAGCGCAGCGGGCCGGCGGAGCCTTTCGCGCCCTGCACGGCTTGCCCCTGGGTACAAGGCTCCTGGTCGCCGCGCGCGCGACCGTGAGTTACCTCGGCAAAACCCTTTGGCCGTCTGAGCTGTTGCCACTTTATTCCTATCCGCAGAACGTATCCTGGGTGTCGTGGCGCTTCGGCGCGCCGTTGCTGGTGCTGGCGTTGCTTGGTGCCGCCTGCGTGTGGCTGGCACGGCGAAATCGCGCCTGGTTGGCCACGCTTTTGTGCTACCTACTCGCGCTTCTGCCTGCCGTCGGCATCGTGCAAGTCGGCCCCCAGGCCATGGCGGATCGCTACACTTACTTGCCGGCCGTCGCGCTTTCCATCTTGGCAGGAGCTGGCTTCGGCATCCTGTGGGAGAGGGCAGCGGCCCTACCCTCGCGCTGGCAAAGCCCGCCGCTGGTGCTCGCGATGGCCCTGGCCCCAGGGATCTTGGCGTCGCTGTCGATCCGTCAGATGGCGGTTTGGCACGACAGTGAAACCCTGTGGACCCAGGTCATTCGATACGAGCCGTGGAATACCGAGGCGTACAACAACCGCGCTTCGTTCTACTTTGACCAGGGCGACTACGCGAGTGCGCTCACCGACTACAACGCGGCCCTGAGCTTTGCCCCGCAGGTGACCCCGGCGCACGCGACCAAGCGGCGCTCGGCCTATTTCAACGACCGGGCCATCACCTACGTGCGCCTGGAAAAAATGACCGAGGCCATCGCCGACGCAAGCGAGGCCATCCGCCTGCGGCCCGACCATGCCGACTACTACCAGAACCGTTCCAACATGTACCGGCGGCTGGGCATGACCGAGAAAGCGGCCGCTGACTGGCGGCAAGCGCAGGCCCTGCGGGCGGTGGCCAGCGGCCAGCCTGCCCACTAATCGCGCACTTGCGCTGGACCCAACCCGAGCCAATTGCCACGCGCTGACTTTGCGCCGATA
>Ga0302322_100006893_pt1 | contig 10111 bp, 9 predicted proteins | sample Fen_T0_2_FD_203757 | JGI IMG/M metagenome (GOLD analysis project Ga0302322, IMG submission 203757) | Peat permafrost microbial communities from Stordalen Mire near Abisko, Sweden - Fen_T0_2 | ecosystem: Environmental > Terrestrial > Soil > Wetlands > Permafrost | place: Sweden: Abisko... | reverse complement strand
ATGGCAATGCCGCCCGGTAGCGTCGTCTTGGCATCGACCGCCTGGCCCGAATCCGTTTCGCGCCAGCGCCCGATCGGATCGAAGTTCTCCAGAGCGAGCCCCGGAGGATCGATGACCGAATGACACGATGCGCACACGGGCGCCTTGCGGTGCTGCTCGAGGCGCTCGCGCACGCTGTGCGGTGTGTTGCCCTTGATGCTGTCTTCGAGCGCCGGAACGTTTGGTGGTGGTGGTGGCGGCGGCGAATTGAAAATATTCGTCAGGATCCACTTGCCGCGGAACACGGGTGACGTGCGGCTCGCAACCGAGGTCTGGAACAGGATGCTGCCTTGGCCGAGCAGCCCGCGGCGATTTGGATCCTGCAGCGTCACGCGACGAAACGCGTCGCCGAATACGCCATCGATGCCGTAGTGCGCCGCAAGCCGTTCGTTCACGAACGTGTAGTCGGCGCGCAGCAAATCGAGCACGCTCTTGTCGTCGAGCAGCACTGAGTTAAGGAACAGCTCCGTCTCGTGCAGCATGTCTCGGCGCAGGTTGTCGTCGAAGCTCGGGAATCGGCGCGGGTCCGGAGACTTCGAATTCACGAGGCGCAGCTGCAACCACTGTTCCGCGAAGTCGGTGACGAGCGTCGCCGCGCGCGGATCGGCGAGCATCCGTCGCACTTGCGCTTCCAGTACCTTGGAGTCGGCGAGCCGACCTGCGATGGCGTCTTCGCGCAACGCGTCGTCCGGAATGCTGTTCCAGAGAAACAGCGCGAGCCGCGAGGCAAGCGTGACGCCGTCGTCCTGCTTCTCGCCTTCCGCCGCCGCGCCGTCCTCGGTCACGCCGTGATACAGAAGAAACTCGGGGCCGCTCAGGATTCTTGCGAGCCCGAGCTGGACGCCGGCCTCGAAGTTGCGACCGTTGTCGCTGCCGCGTGTGTAGAGGTCGCGCAAAGTCTGAACATCACGCTCGTTCAACGGCCGGCCATACGCGCGCAGCGCCAGGCGGCCCAGGATCTGCTCGGCGCACGCGGTATCGCCCGTGGAAGCGCCCGGTTGGCACGTGAAGATGGCTCTGCGCGTCGGCGTGTCACCAGACCCGGTCGAGCCATACGGCCCCGCGACGAGCACGCGCGTGATCATGGGCCAGCCGTAGGCGTCGTTGCCGATCGGCAGGTCCGCGATCGTCGGCTCGAGAATTTTTTGCTGGAGCGCGAAGCTCTTCATGACGAAGGTCACGCCCACCTGATGCAGTCCGGCGGTCACCGGAAGCTTGATTGGAAGCCGCTCCCCCACTTGAGTCACCGCGCTGCCGATGTCTCGATTCGAAAGCGCATCGTCGTCCGCGCCTCCAAGCCGCGCGGAATGAACGACGACGCCGTCGATCAGGATCTGAATTTCAAACGGCGTCTTGAACCCCTCCACGCCGCGAACCGTGCTGCCCGTCGCGCGCCAGAGTTCCGGCCGGATCTCATACGTGGCATCCGTCGGAAAGTAATGTTCGACGACGAGCCCGCCGCGGGTTCCGTACGGCAGCCCCTCGATCCAATCGTTCTGCGAGAGGTCGAGCCGCGGTCGGTACTCGGTCGCTTGCGGCCCGAGCTGCTTGTCGCCGAGCGCCATACCGGCCACGCGCAGCCCCACCGTGAGGTAGCGCTCGAGCAGCAGCGGTGATGTCTTCAGCGTGTCCGAGACGTTGTCGAATCCGTTGCTCGAGATATCGGGCGGCAGCACCGCTTCGACGTCGACGGGGAAGCCGAGCAAATCCCGCACCGCGTTGCCGTACGCCGCACGCGTGAGCCGGCGTATGGGTGCGCCGGCGGGCTTGGGTGCGGTGGCGTCGAGCGTCGTCTCCAGATACGACGCGAGACTCGCGACAGCTTCATTGCTCGGCCGCGGCTCGCCCGGCGGCGGCATGAGCCCCGCCTTGAGCTTGTGAACCACCTTCTCCCATTGCGCGCGCTGCGCAGAGAGATTCACGAGGTCTGGCTTCTCGAGCACGAGCCCCGCCTCTCGTTCCGCATCGCTGTGGCACTCCGTGCAGTACTTACTCACGATCGCGCCGTGCTCCGCGGCTACTTGCTCAGTGGATCGCGTGCAGGAAATGAGTAGTGCGGCAGCGAATGGCGCGATTGCGAACGCGATGCTGCGTTTGAACGAGGTCCGTCTCATCGCGCGGCTGTCCTCTGCTCTTCCTTTTCGCGCGCGCCGAGCTTGCGCAGCTCCGCAGCCGAGGTGGCGTCGGCCGGCGGCTTGGCCCGCAGCTTCTTCGGCAGATGCCCGAGTGCGTAGTCGAGCGGCGTGTAGCCTTCGCTGTCCGCGACGTTCAAGTCGGCGCCCTTCTCCGCCATGTGGCGAATGACGGCGGGATAGTCACGCAGAGCGGCCATGTGCAGCGCGGTGGTGCCCATGTCGTTGGCGATCGTCGGCTTCACGCCGTGCTCCAGCAGAAAGTCGATCGCGGCAATCGCCTCGTCCTCGGTCGGCCGACGGTCGGCCTCGATGAGCGAAGGAAGCTCGGGCCCCGTCATCACCGCAAGCAGCGTATTGATGCCGCCGCGCTTGTCGTCACGCAGCGAAGCGTCGGCGCCGCCCTCGATCAGCACGCGCATGGCGTCGACATCCGACGACCGTGCGGCGCGGATCAGCGCGAGGTCCGTGATTTTCGGTGGCGGCGGCAGGAACCGCGCATCTCGATCCAGCAACTGCTCCGGCAGGCGATCCATGAGATCGGCGCCGTGAGACAGCATCAACTTGAGCACGTCGAGGGAGCTCGCGGCGCCCGTCGCCACCTGGATATCGCCGACGTAGTTGACTCGGTTGCGCGCCTCGACCACCGCGAACAGCCCGCCGCCGTCCGCCTTCGCACCCGCTTCCACCAGCACCTTCGCCGCATCGAAATGCAGGTTGTCGAGGGCGATGACGACCGGGGGAAAACCCTCCGGGGTCCTGGCGTTGAGATCGGCGCCTGCCTTGATCAGCACTCGCAACGCGGACACGGCACCGTGCCGGGCAGCAAACATCACCGGCGTCAAACCCGCCAAAGGAATTTCCACGAAGTAGCGAACGGCGGGCTTGCGTTCCGGCAGATCATTTACTGGAGTCTTGGCGTTGACGTCTGCGCCCGCGGCAATCAGCGCTGCGGCGACCTCGCCACGATCGTGCGCCGCTGCATACATCAGCGGCGTCTGGCCCTGCCACTGCTCGACGACGTTGACCTTTGCGCCGTGATCGATGAGCAACCGAACGGCGTCCACGCCGCTCGTGCGGGACGCGAGCATCAAAGGGGTTTCACCCTGCGGCAACGCGAGATCGACGGTGGCGCCGGCGTCGATGAGTAACTTCAGCATTCCGGCGTCTGCGCGAAGCGCGGCCTCGTGCATCGGCGCAACGCCGTAGCGATTCGTAAGATTCGGATCGCCCTTCGCACGCAGCAGCGTTTGCACGCTGGCCGCGTCACCGAAATGGGCGGCATAGATCATCGCTGTCGAGCCGTCGGCTGCTTTCGCGTTGGGGTCGGCGCCCGCCGCGAGCAGCGCACCGATGTCCGTTGCCTTGGGTTTCTGCGCGGTGGCCAAGAGCTTCGCGTCGAGCTCCGGTGCAGCCGAAGCACCCAACGACCACACGAGAAGCGACGCGCAAGCCGCGATGCTGGACGACGTTCTCATAGTGCCCCCGAGCCGAAGATGACGATCAGCTTGGAACACTATTGATAATTTGACAAACCGTCAATAACGCACCAGGGGCCGCCCGGAAACCGGGCAGCCCCGCATGGATCAGATCAGCGGCTCACAGCCCTGCCAGGCATTCCTGCCAGAACTGCTTCGTGCCGGTGTGCAGCCGCGCACCGACCTGGCTGATGACCTTATGGCATAGGAACGCCGCCGTGCGCCCGGCCTTCTCCGGCGACAGCCCATGCGTGACGCCGTACAAGAACGCGCCCGCGAACATGTCGCCCGCGCCCGTGAGGTCCTTCGGCGTGGACGGGACGGCCGGGACCTTCACTTCTTTGCCCGCGTACCGAATGAAAGCGCCGTGCGGCCCGTTGGTCACCACAGCAGACGGCACCACGCTTTTCAGCTTCGCGAAGGCATCCGCCGCCGTTGACGCTCCGGTCACCGCGCAGGCCTCGGTTTCGTTGCAGAAGAAAAGATCGGCACTCTTCAGCGCCTCGCGCAGCGCGTCGCCAAAGACGTTCACGATGAATGCGTCGGAGCAGGTGATCGCGACCTTCGTGCCGCTCTTCTTCGCGACTTCGATCGCCCGCTTGATCGCGGTCTGCCCCGTCTCCGGGTTCGCGAAGACGTAGCCCTCGATGAACAACCAGTCGGCGTTCTCGATGCGATCCGCGTCGACGTGCCGCGCCGCAAGATGGCTCGACACGGCAAGGCAGGTGCGCATGGTGCGCTCGGCATCGGGAGTAATGAGGCAAACGCAGGTGCCCGTGCCCTCGCCGACGATGATCGGGTTACCGATGTCGATGCCGAGCTGTTCGAATTCCCCGGAGTAAAAAAGCCCATAGCGATCGTCGCCCACACAGCCGATGAACGCGGCTTCGCCGCCGAGCTGTGAGAACGCGATGATAGAATTCGCCACCGATCCGCCGCTCACGAGCTTCGGTTCGCGCTTCTGAAAGCGGTCGAGCAAGCCTTTTTGCTCGGCGTGATCGACCAGCTGCATGCCGCCACGCTCGAACCCGAGCGCAGCGAAGTCCTTCTCCGGGACTTCCACGAAAATGTCGACGATCGCATTACCGAGCCCGCAAATCTGAAATTTCTTCATGACTGAACCGATTCCGTTTCGTTGTTGATGGTGAAGAGCGCGCCAGTACCGAGCCCAAGCCAAGCTGGCATCGTGTGGTCGTTGAGTTTGAACGGTAGTCCGGGCTGGACTCGAACCAGCGACCCGTGGACTAAGCGCCGGGGATTCTAAGGCACCAGGAGAACCTGAGCCAGCCGGCGATGGAGCGCTAACCTGAGACCCCGCTTCGGCGGGGTTCCTTTTTGTCACTTCGCGCCGCACGATGCCCTACAGTGCCTCGAATTCGTCGGACGGCCCGGTCGCTGGCGCCGACGTTCACGCGCAAACTGGGGGAGCTACCATGACTGAAGAAAAGGCGGAGGCGCTCCGCATCTATCAGCGTCAGGTCGGCACCTTTCATACGCCGCCCGGCTGCGATGATGGGGTGGTGGCACGCAGTTTCGCTAGCAACGACGACTACATCTACGAGTTCGCGCTACGAAAGGCCGACCACGTCGTCACGCTCACCGCCTTTCGACATCCGGGACCTCCGGAGGACGAAAACTCCTGGGCAGCCTCCACCATCACGGCCATGCCGAAGGTCGGGGCACGTGTCGGCGAGCTCTATAGCGGCCCGATAGACAAAGCACCGCAGCCAGGACCGGACCCGAGTGAAGCCTGATCGAAGCACAGACCTCTAGCGACCCCGCTTGATGCGGCCGTATGTGCTGTCCCACCTGACGACGATCGCTCTTATGTGCTCATACGGACGTCGGTAGCCGAACATTCCAAACTCCGTCAGGTGCGGGTGGTTCGCCTTCAGCCATGCGAAGAACTCCCGCGGCCGGTCTGCGCCGTCCGTATAGCGTCGAGCGGGCCACCGTTCATATAGCTGCGCGACTTCTCGCTCGGCGGACGGCGCGTTGGCTGCATGGCTACTCACACCGCGAAAACTAGAGGACGTGACCGCGCCTCTCCGTGCGGCCGCGCACTCAGTTGTCGCGCTTCGAGAGACAGCCTACGGGTAGACGCGCAGTGCCTTCTGAATCGGCAACACTTCAACCTCCCACGAGCGCGCACCGACACTCTTCGTCGCCGTGTAGGTCGCTGTCGTCGGCGAGAGCTGTTTCCAACGGAAACCTTCCATGTCGTCGCTGAGGGAACCCCAGTTGAGCCCAGTCGGATTGAGCCAAGGCGTCTCGAACCGCACGCCATTCGTCACGACCAAAAGGTCGACACCCTCGCGGCGAAATCGCGTGTCCGATCGAAGGGCGTCGAGCACGATCCAGTCGCCAAACACCAGGTAATCCCAGTGCGAGTCTTCGCGAGCTGTGCCGTTGGCCCGGGAACCGAATAGCCACACCTCGCGGACAGCCGGATAAGCCGCCACGAGGTCTGCGACGTAATGGGTAGCTTCAGACTCGGTCAACACGGCACCTCCGAAAGCGCGATAAGTGGAGCGTGCCACACCGCAAATGAGACCCGCGTAGGCGTGCCGCCCGCGGGTGGTCCGATCGGGCTAGACTGAAACTCTTCGCGTCGAGACCATCGTCACGGCACCAGCCGCAGCACGGTGTAGCATTTCGGATCGATGACGCCCGCGCGTGGTAAGCGGTCATTTGTGGTGTGCGAACTCAGACTCTCCTCCTGCCGCGCGCCGGGCGTCATCGCTCATTGCCGGGGCCCGCTGCGAATCACCGCTATCACTAACGTCGCGGGACCGAGACCACGGTCACGCGAGCCGCGGGCGCCTGGTCGTAGCATCAGGGTCACCATGGCCCCACGCAGCCCGCGAATTTTCGACGACGACGATCCGACCGGGGAGGAGCAAGCGCCTCACGACGGCACCGGAATCATCGAGCGCGACGATAGAGGGATGGCACGCTGGGTGGTCGTACCGTCGTCCCGTACGGATCAAACGTTTGACGAGCTCCGAGCGCTCGACAGCGACGCGCTCGCGATCGAAGATGAGACGCCGACACCGCAGCCCAAGCCGAACCCTCAGTCGGGCTACAACCCCTACGACACCGGGCCAGCAAAACCACCGCTAAAGCGCCGCTGACGGTCAGCGGTATGACATTTGGTGGTGGGCCGTGCTGGGTTCGAACCAGCGACCAATGGATTAAAAGTCCAGTGCTCTACCAACTGAGCTAACGGCCCATGCTTCAAATGCGGCTGCGGAACGCGCCGCGGCGGCATTATAGCCGGGCCGGCGCGCAGGGCCTATCGCTGCGAAACGACGTCCGTTCAGGTGCGCCCGCCGTATCGCGTCGGATCTGGCACGCCGGCGGCGGCGAAGCCCTCGCGGCGCAGCCGGCAAGAGTCGCAACGCCCGCACGCGCGGCCATCGCCATCGGCCTGGTAGCACGACACGGTCAGCGAATAGTCCACGCCGAGCTCGGTCCCGCGGCGAACGATGTCGGCCTTCGAGAACGTGACGAGCGGCGCGTCGATGACCAGTGCCCCGCCCTCCACACCGCGCTTCGTCGCGAGCCGCGCGAGCGCCTGGAATGCCGCGATGAACTCCGGCCGGCAATCAGGGTAGCCCGAGTAGTCGACGGCGTTCACGCCGATTACGATCCTGCCAGCGTCGATCACCTCAGCCCACGCAAGCGCAAGGCTCAAGAACACCGTGTTGCGTGCCGGCACGTACGTCACCGGAATCCCCGTGCTCGGCGTCTCCGGCACGGCAATGCTGCGATCCGTGAGCGCCGACCCGCCGAAATCGCCGATCGGCAACGCCATCTCGCGATGTGCAGCAGCCCCGAGCGCCACGGATACGCGCCGCGCGGCCGCGAGCTCCGCGCGATGCCTCTGCCCGTAGTCAAACGCCAGCGTGTAGCACTCGTCCCCACGGCCGCGCGCAATCGCCAGCGCCGTCGCCGAATCGAGCCCGCCCGAAAGCAACACCACGGCACGCGTCATCGTCACTTTCCTGGAACGTTGCCCCAGAGCACCTTGTGCAGCTGCACTTGCAGACGCACGGGTAAAAGATCCGCGAGAATCCAGTCGGCCAGCGTGCCGGCCGAAAGCTCGTCGTGGCTCGGCGAAAAGAAGACGGGGCACGGCACAGGGTGCTTTGCGACGACGTCGCGCGCCCACTCGTAGTCGGCGCGATCGCAGATCACGATCTTCAACGCGTCATGCGCAGTGAGCAGCGGCAGGTTTTCCCAACGGTTGCGCTGCACTTCGCGCGAGCCGGGCGTCTTCAAGTCCACCACGCGCGACACTCGCGTGTCGACGTCCGCAATGTCGATCGCCCCGCTCGTCTCGAGCGACACGTTGAACCCGGCATCGCAGAGCTGCGTGAGGAACGCGGCGCAGCGTGGCTGCGCAAGCGGCTCGCCGCCCGTCACGCACACGTACGGTGTGGCGTGGCGGCGCACTTCGCCTTCGATCTCGTCGAACGTGCGCCACTGCCCGCCCGTGAATGCATACGCCGTATCGCAATACTGGCACCGCAGGGGGCAACCCGTGAGACGCACGAACACCGTAGGCCAACCGCTGAACACGGCCTCGCCCTGAATCGAGAAGAAGATCTCGGTGATTTTGAGCCGCGGCGCGGCGGCTTCCTGCTCCGCCGCGGCGGTCACGCTGCGATCCCGCTACTGCGACAGCAGCTCGAGTCGCTGCGAAGCGAGCCGCGCGGCGGTCGTATCGGGAAATTGCTTCATGACCTGCTGCAGCGACGTGCGTGCCGAAATTTTGTCGCCGAGCTCGCCTTGGCAGTAGCCGATCTTCAGCATCGCGTCCGGCATCTTCGCGGACTGCGGATACTGCGTAGTGACCTTCATGAACTCCGGCAATGCGTCCTTGAACTGCCGGCGCACGTAGTGCGTCTCGGCAAGCCAGTACTGCGCGTTGTCGGCCAGCGGGCTTTGCGGGAACGCGACCAGGAACTCGCGGAAAGCGCGGCTCGCGTCCTCGTACTTGCGCGCCTGAATCAGGTCGAACGCCGCCTGATAGTTCTGCTGATCGCTGCCGTTCGGCCGTGCCGGCGCCGGCGCGGGGGTGCGCGGGGGTGGCGGCGCGTTGCTCGCGGTGGCTACGGGCGGCGCAGTCACGACCGGCGGCGGCGGCGCAGCGGCGGCATGCGGCGCAGCTTCGACATTCTGCAGCCGCCGATCGAGATCGACGTACAGCTCGCGCTGCCGGCTGTCGCTGTTCGTGCTGTCGTAGCGCAGCTTGTCGAGCTCGCCGCGCAACGCCTGATTCTCGGAGCGCAGCTTCTCGACCTCGGTCGAGAGCTGGATCAGGCTCTGGTTTTCCATGATCCGCTCGATGCGAATCAGCCGCGCTTCGAGATCGGCCACCTTGAGGTCCGTCGGATTGTCCCTGGCCGCCACGAGCACGGCGCTGTAGCCGCAGCCTACAAACGCGGCGGAAATCAAAACGATCTGCAGATTCTTCATCGGCAGTGACCTCTCGAGATGGCGCGACCGGCGCCGAAGCGCCGGTCGCGGTTCAAAGAACTATCGCGAGTAGACGAGCTCGACGCGACGGTTCAGGCGCCACGCTTCTTCGGTGCTTCCCGTGGACGCCGGCCGCTCTTCACCGTAGCTGACGGTGGTGAGCTGGTTGGCCGCCGCACCCTGCAGCATCAGCACGCGGCGCACCGACTGCGCACGGCGCTCGCCGAGACCGATGTTGTACTCGCGGCTGCCGCGCTCGTCGGTGTTGCCCTCGAGTCGCAGCGTCAACGCGGCGTTCTTGGCCAGGTTCGCGCCGTGCGCGGCCAGCATCGCGTTGAACTCAGGCTTGATCTCGGCCTGGTCGTAGTCGAAGTAGACGACGAGCTGCGTCTGCACGATGCGCGCCTGATCGGCATCGAGCGACGACACGCTGATGCCGCCGCCCGCGCCCGAGCCGGTCGTGTTGGAGCCGCTGCTCGTCGGCGCCGTGCTACCGGCAGAGGAAGTGGCGCCTTTCGTATTGGACTTGCTGCACGCCGTCACACTGAACACGGCCGCAATCAACACAATCCACAGAACGTTCTTCATGGGGGGTAGTCCTTTAGACACTGATTAAAAGAGCATGGGCAATAGAATACTGCATTGCGATTCGTGAGGTTAAGGGCGGGGGAACGGTCCCCATACCGGCTCCCGGACGTCGCCTGCCACGGAAGCGATCTGGGTTTGGATCAGCCCGTCGGTGCTGACCGAGGCCAGCACGCCGCGGCCGTTCTCGCGCGTGGCGTAGATGATCTGAGCCCCGTTCGGCGCGAAGCTCGGCGACTCGTCGAGGCGGCCGGTCGTGAGCACCCGCAGCATGCCGTTCGCGGCATCGACGGCCCCGATTTTGTACGTGTTGCTCTGGCCGTAGACCACGGCGATGGTCTTGCCGTCGGGGGACAGCCGCGGGCGGGCGTTATAGACACCGTCGTAGCTCAC
>Ga0302322_100006892_pt1 | contig 10111 bp, 6 predicted proteins | sample Fen_T0_2_FD_203757 | JGI IMG/M metagenome (GOLD analysis project Ga0302322, IMG submission 203757) | Peat permafrost microbial communities from Stordalen Mire near Abisko, Sweden - Fen_T0_2 | ecosystem: Environmental > Terrestrial > Soil > Wetlands > Permafrost | place: Sweden: Abisko... | reverse complement strand
GGCTGGCTGAACACGGTCCAGCCGGCGCTGGTCCAGTCCTGGCCGCCATAGGCGGCGGGCACGGCGCCGTCGCTGGCGATGTCGTCAAAGTTCAGCACGGTCGCGAAAGCGGGTGCGGCGCCCAGGCTCAGGGCGAGGGCGGCGATTGAGGCCAGTCGGTGTGTCACGGTTGCGTCCAATGGGTGAAGCTTTGACGATAGGCAGCCGATGTGATCGCAGCGTGACACTGTTCACACTTTTTGCGTGTGGTCCCTGCCGATCGGGCCAGGGCCTGGCGTCCGGCGGTCGGGCTCGCCCAGCCTGCCGGGGCGCCGGTTGGGCATCGGGACAGTCCGGGTGGACGCTCGGTCAGCCCCCGGGTAGGCTGCGCTGCAATGATTGCCACCGCTGCTTCCGGGTCTGAATCGCCAGCCACGCCCTCGCCCGGGGCCGCCGACGCGCCGCCGCCCACCGCCGGCCCGGCCGGCGATGGCACTGAAGCGGCGCCAGCGATCACCGGGCCGGCGCTGCGGCCGTTGCGCGCAGGCGACCCACTGCGCTGGCTGCAACTGGGCTGGCGCGACTTTGTGCGCTGCCCCGGCATCGGCCTGTTCTACGGCAGCTGCTTCACGGCCATGGGCTGGGCGCTGATGTGGGTGTTCCAGCAGGCGCCGGCCTATGTGCTGGCGCTGTCGGCCGGCTTTTTGCTGACCGGGCCGTTCTTCTGCCTGGGCCTGTACCAGGCCAGCCGCCACCTTGAGCGCGGCGAGCGCCCCGATCTGGGCGATTCGCTGCTGGCCTGGGACACCCGCACCGGCACGCTGGCCATCTTCGGCTTTGTGTTGCTGGTGCTGGAGATGCTGTGGGGCCGCGCCTCGCTGATCATCTTTGCCGTCAGCTTCGACGGCATGCCCGATTTCAAAGGCTCGCTGCTGGCCCTGCTCGACCCCGAGAACATCGGCTTCATCACCGCCTACCTGCTGGTGGGTGGGGTGTTTGCCGGGCTGATCTTTGCCATCAGCGTGGTATCGATCCCGATGATCCTCGACCGGCCCACCGACGCGATCACCGCCGGCCTGACCAGCCTGCGCCTGGTGCTCACCCAGCCGGGCGTGATGCTGGCCTGGGGCGCCACCATCACCGCCCTGGTGCTGCTGGCCATGCTGCCCTGGTTGCTGGGCCTGCTGGTGGTGGGGCCGGTGCTGGGCCATGCCAGCTGGCACGCCTACCGTGCGGCAGTGGGCGACTGACCCACCGCTCAGGCGGCACACCGGCCCCCGCGCCCATGTCCGCCGATGCCGACGCCGCCCTGCTCGATGAGGCCCAGCTGCCGCTGCTGGCCTGGCTGCCGTCGCCGCTGTGGGTCTTCGACACCGACCGCCTGAGCGTGCCCTGGGCCAACGCCGCCGGCGTGGCCCTGTGGCAGGCCACCAGCCTGGCCGAGCTGCAGGCGCGCGATTTCGGTGACGCCTCGGCCGCAGCGCGCCAGCGCCTGTACGAGGGCATGGCCCGCCACCGCCAGGGCGAGGTGCTGCGCGAGGCCTGGACGCTGTACCCCCGCGGCCAGCCGCTGGCGGTGGTGCTGGTCTCGCGCGGCCTGCGGCTGGCCGATGGCCGGCAGGCCATCCTGTTCACTGCCGAGCCGCTGGCGGCCAGCTTCGATGCCGGCGCCCTGCGCGGCATCGAGGCGCTGCAGCACAGGCCGCTGCGCGTGGCCCTGCACCGTCTGGACGACGACGGCACCGCGCTGATGCGCAACCCGGCGGCGGTGGCGGCCTTTGGCGCGCTGGATGCGGCGGCCGACGGTGGGCTGCAGGCGCTGCTGGCCGACCCGGCCCTGGCGCAGCAGCTGCTGCAGACGGTGCACGGCGGCGGCGTCTTCCAGGGCGAGGCGCTGCTGAACACGCTGCAAGGCCCGCGCTGGCACAGCGTGGACGCGCGCGCCGTGCGCGATCCGGTCTCGGGCATGGCCTTGCTGCTGCTGAATGCCCGCGACACCAGCGATCTGGCCGCCGCCTTGCACGCGCTGGAAGCGGCGCGCCACGCCGCGCAGGCCGCGCAACAGGCCAAGAGCCGCTTTCTGGCCAACATGAGCCACGAGATCCGCACGCCGATGAACGGCGTGCTGGGCATGACCGAGCTGCTGCAGGACACCGCGCTGGACGAGCGCCAGCGCCGCTTTCTGGGCCTGGCGCGCAGTTCGGCGCAGCAGCTGATGCAGACCATCACCGGCCTGCTCGACCTGTCGCGCATCGAGGCCGGTCAGCTGCAATTGGCGCCGATACCCATGGCCTTGCGCCAGACCGTGGCCGACGCCCTGACGCCGCTGGTGAGCCCGGCCGCCGAACGCGGCCTGAGCGTGCGCTGGAGCGTGGCCCCCGACTTGCCGGACGCGCTGGTGGCCGATGCGCCGCGCTGGTGCCAGGTGCTGCTGAGCCTGGTGGACAACGCCCTGAAGTTCAGCCATGGCGGCGGCGTGGTCGTGACCCTGGAGGCCGGGGCGCGCGACAGCCAGCAGCTGCTGCTGTGCTGCAGCGTGCAGGACAGCGGCATCGGCATGACGCCGGAGCAGCTGGCGGCGGTGTTTGAGCCGTTCTACCAGGCGGACGACAGCGTCACCCGGCGCTATGGCGGCCCCGGCCTGGGCCTGGCCGTCGCGCAGCGGCTGGTGGCGCTGATGGGCGGCGCCCTGGAGGCCAGCAGCACGCCTGGCCAGGGCAGCCTGCTGCGCTTCAGCGTGCCGGTCGGGCTGCAGCCTGGGTCCGGCAGTGGCGGTAACCAGATCGCTGGCTGAGCTGCCGCAGTGGCCACCAAATTGGGGCTGCGCCCCAGCTGGCACTGCGACCGAGTCAGCGTGATCAGCGCGTCAGCAGTTCCGCGACGTACCTGCAGACCGTGGCGCGCATCAACCACCGTACAGCGAGCATCGATCCGGAAGACGGCACGAAGTGGCCAAAGTCGTTGGGGCGGACTGTCCAAAGGTGTCGATGCGGCTTGAGCCTGCTTCAAGGGTTCGCCGATCCTGCCGATAAGGCGTGGTGACGCCTGACCGGCCTCGAGGCATCCGCAACGGGGGCTGGCCAGCGCGCGCGCCACCCCATGTTCGCCATCGACCCCGCCTCGCTCATCCTCACCAATGGATTGATGTCGATCGCCCTGACAGCAGTGCTGTTGGTGTCGCGCATCGGCCTGGGCACCGAAGGCCGCGGTATCCGGACCTGGGTGCTGGGCGACCTGGCCGCGACACTGGCCCGCATCGTCGCCGCCGCCACCCTTGCCGAGTTGCCGCTGACCCATGCGCTGACGTTCCCGATTGCCATTGGCGGCCTGGCCGCTGTCGGGCTGGTGGCTCATGCACAAGCGGTACGCAGCGTGGCGGGACGGCCCGCTGCGCACTGGATGGTGGGCGCCCAAGCCCTGGGGCTGTCGTTGATGTTTGTCCTGCCTGCGTCGCAGATGGCATCGCTCACGCAGCGCATGCGTTGGTTCGACGGCATGTTCCTGTGCGGCGCTGCGATGACCCTGTGGTTGCTGCGGCCGCTGTTGCGCTTCTGGGGTGCGCGGCTGATCGCATTGATGATGGCGCTGGCTGTGGTGGTTCAGGTCCTGCGATTCGGTGCGCTGCTGGTGGGCATCAATACCGAACTACCGCCCGAGGCCGTGCACAGCCTGCGTGCCAGTGTGCGTCCGGGCATCTTGGTGTTGGATCTGGTGATCGCGGTGTTCGTCACCGGGGGCTTCGTACTGTTGCTGCAGGAACGCCTGCGTGAACGCATCGAGCGCCTGGTGGTGACGGATGCGCTGACCGGGTCGTTGAACCGGCGCGGCATCATGCCGATGCTCGACGCCGCATGGGCCCAGGCACAGCGCCACGGCTTGCCGCTTTCGGTGGTGATGTTTGACCTCGACCACTTCAAGCGCGTCAACGACCAGCACGGCCATGCCACGGGAGATGAGGTGCTGGCCGGGTTTGCAGCCTGCGTGGGTGCGCAGCTGCGCAAGAGCGACGTGCTCAGCCGCTGGGGCGGCGAGGAATTTCTGCTGCTGATGACCGACACCGACCTGAATGGCGCGCACCTGGTCGCCGAGCGGCTGCGCCAAAGCGTCGCCAGCACACCGATGAGCGGCAGGCTGAACGTGACAGTCAGCGCCGGCGTGGCCTGCTACAGGGGGCACAGCATGTTGCCGAGCCCGCAGACGGCGCGCGACCTGCTGGAGCTGCTGGACACGGCCGACCGTCGCCTCTACCTGGCCAAGCGGCAGCGCAACTGCGTTGTCTCGGCCGAAGACGCCGGGGGCACGGTGCACGAGGATGGCCGCTGCGCGACGCGAGAGCCCGGCCTTCGGGGCGTGTCATCTCAACCCGCGCCCGAAGCGCCGGTTGAAACATGACACCTCGCCAAAGCCTGCCTCCAGCGCGATGGCCGTGATCGACCTTGGCCGGAAGTGCCGGCTTACCGGGCCACCAGGCGCCCGATGCTGGCGGCCTGCAGGGCGTCGGGCTGCGGGCCCAGCCCTCGACCTCGGTGCCCACCGGGGCCTCGGCCGGGAACGCCCGCACCGGTGCCCACAGGGCCTGGTCCTTGGGGGGGACGCTGCGGTGGGCCAAGCTGAAAGGCGCGGTCGTCATCGCGGTTCAGCCGGTCGAGCCCTCTGCCGACCGCAGATCGCACCACAGGTGCGGCTTGTCGATGGTCTGCGTGCCCAGCATCACCGCCCGGGGCTCGCGCCCCCACCGCTGGAAGCCATGGCTGCGGCGGGCCAGTCGGCGGGCTCAGGCATTCAACGCCCGGCCACCCGGGCGCCGCGGGCCACGCCCACCCAGTGCGCCAGGGCCGACGACAGCCGCGCCAGGTCCAGCGGCTTGCTGAGGAAGTCGTTCATGCCGCAGGCCAGCGCGGCTTCGCGCTGCGAGACCAGGGCGCCGGCGCTCAGCGCGATGATCGGCAGCGCCTCGCGGCTGTAGCGCTGGCGCAGCACGGCGGCGGCTTCGGTGCCGCCCATGCCGGGCATGTGCAGGTCCATCAACACGGCGTCCAGCGGCGCGCTGCGCTGGCGGCAGGCGGCCAGGGCCTCGTGGCCGTTGGTGGCCAGCTGCACGGCCACGCCCCAGTGCTGCAGGGCGGCCTCGGTGATCAGCGCATTGACGGCGTCGTCTTCGACCAGCAGCACCTGGGCACCGCGCAGGGTCTCGGCAATGACGCGCTGGTGGTCGTCCACCGTGGCCACAGGCTGGGCCGGCGCGAACGGGATCTCGGCCCAGAACCGGGCGCCCGAGCCGGGTTGGCTGCGCACGCCCACCGAGCCCCCCATCAGCTGTGCCAGCTCGTGGCAGATGGACAGGCCCAGGCCACTGCCGCCGTAGCGTCGGGTGACGGAGTCGTCGGCCTGGGTGAAGGGCTTGAACAAGCGCTGCTGCACCTCGGCGGCGATGCCCGGGCCGGTGTCCTCGACCTCCAGCCGCAGGCACAGCGGGCGCGGCACGCACACGTGCACGCGGATGTGGCCATGCTCGGTGAACTTCAGCGCGTTGCCCAGGAAGTTGCCCAGGATTTGCCGCAGCCGGCCCGGATCGCTGCGCACCCAGTGCGGCACCTCGTCATCGCACACAAACTGCAGGTACAAGCCCTTGGCCTCGGCCAGCGTGGCGTAGCCGCGCTGGATGCTGGCCAGCAGGTCGTGCAGGTCGTGGTCGCAGAGGTCGACGCTGAGCTTGCCGGCCTCGATCTTGGACAGGTCGAGGATGTCGGTGATGGTGCCGGCCAGGGCCTGGGCACTGTCCTGGATGCGCTCCAGGCATTCGCGCTGGCGCTCGGGGCTGGTGCCGGGTTGCAGGGCCAATCGCACCAGGCCCAGCAGGCCCGACAACGGGGTGCGGATCTCGTGGCTGGTGTTGGCCAGAAAGGCGCTCTTGGCGCGGCTGGCCGCTTCGGCCTCTTCCTTGGCGGCGGCCAGGGCCTGCTGGGCCAGGCGCCGCTCGGTGATGTCTTCGACGATCCAGATCGTGCCGCCGCGCGCCGGGCGCACTGGGTCGACGGCCCGGGCGCGCACCGCGCACCACAGGCGGCTGCCGTCGGCGCGCTGCAGTTCGCATTCCAGTGCCACGGCTTCGCCCTGGCCCAGCTGCGGGCCGGTCTCGTTGGTGAAGTGTGCGTGGGCCGCTTCGTCGGGCCACAGCACATCGCTGCCGCGGCCGATCAGCGCCCCGGGCGCCCAGCCGAACATGCGTTCGTAGCAGGCATTGGCCGACTGGTAGCGGCCGTTGCGGGTGAAGGCAATGCCGACCATCGCGTTGTTGAGCATGGCCTCGAACTGCAGGCGGCGGCGCTCGCGCTCGGTGACGTCGCTGGACATGGTGACCAGGTACAGCACCCCGTCCTGCGTGAAGGATGAGGCTGACAGCAGCATCGACAGGCGGTGCCGGTCGCGGGTGCGCCAGACGGTGGCGAAATCGGCCACCGTGCCCTCGGCCAGCACCCGGGCCACCAGGCGTGCGCGGTCTTCGGCACTGTCCCAGAAGCAGGTGTCGACCACCTGTTGGTCCAGCAGGTCGGCCAGCGCGTGGCCCGACAAGCGCACCATCGCCGGGTTGACCGAGACCAGGCGGCCGCCGTGCAACTCGCTGAGCACGATGGGTGTGGGGCTGATCTGGAACACGCGGCGCAGCATGGCCGCGCCCAGCGCGGCCGGCGGGCTTGGGTTGCTGCCATTGGCGGGCGTGGTCATCGGGGACGCCGGTGACCGCAGCCGCTCGGGCCGGACGGCTGCGCAGGGGGCAAACAAGGGGACATCAACATCAACAACTGCGGTGGCCGCACGTACTGCTCCAAGTTGGCTGTGCCGGGCGGCATGCAGGCGGTGTGCCAGCCCCGAAACCGTGCGGGCATTGGACCCGCTGCCGGCGGCCCCGCCCATCCGGGCCGGCCCCATGTTGTAACAGGCGCAACAGTCGGCCGCGTGACGGCGGTCGATCAGCGCGGTGGCGTGCCGGCCAGCACGCGCTGGTATCGGGCCATCACGGCCGGGTCGGCGATGCCCAGCCAGCGGGCCACCTCGTCGGGTGCGCGGCCGCGCTGCAACTGGCGCAGCGCAAAAGTGTGGCGCAGGCGGAACGAGCCGCCGCCGGCCTCGTCAATGCCGGCATCGGCCAGCAGGCGGCGCACGGATTCGAACTGCGCCACCTTGCCCCAGGGCTTGCCGCTGCGGGTGGAGGGGAACAGCCAGGCCCCACCCAGTTGCTCGTCGGCCCGGCGCTGCAGCCAATCGCCCAGCAGCCGCGCGGCCCAGCCCTGCACCGGCACGGCATGCGCCCGTGCGCTGCCATTGGCGGGCACATCCAGCTGCCAGGGACGGGGCGGCTGCTGTCCGGCGTGCAGCCGCACGTCGTCCACGCGCAGCGCCCGCAGCTCACCGGGGCCCAGGCCGGCGCCCAGCTGCAGCGCCGCGGCGCAGCGGTTGCGCAGGTCTTGCCAGCGCGGCGGTGTGGGCTCGGGCGGGCGGTTCAGCGCCAGCACCAGGCGCCGGGCCTCGTCGGGGCGCAGGTGCGCCGGCAGCTCGTCCACCAGCGACGCATTGGCCCGGCGCACGGCGGGACGGGTGGCGATCAGATCGGCGGCGGCGGTGTGGGGCGCCAGCTGGTGGCGCAGGCTGTGGTGCGCCTGCACGCGCTGCACCAGGCTGAGCAGCCGCCACTGGTAGCGGGGATTCAGCGGCTCGTGCAGGCCGGCCTGGCCGGCGCGCGAGGCCAGGTAGCGCGCCAGCGTGGCGGCGTCCAGGCTGCGCAGGCCCACCGCCGGGCGCTGGCGTCCACACCAGGCCACCAGGGCCTGCCACATCGCCCGGTACACCGATTGCGACGAGGCGTGCCGCAGACGCGCCAGGCGCTGCTGATCGCCCAGCCAGGCGTCAAAGGCCTGCTGCAGGCCAACGGCCCGACCGCGTGCTGCCGTGGCGTTGACGGCGGCGGTGGCGTTGGCGCCGTTGGGGGCCGCCGGCTGCGGCGGGCTGGATGGGTTGGGCGCGGCGTTCATCCGGGCAAGGCCTGGGGCCGGGGCAGGGTGGGCCGCAGGGGCGCCGGCCGGTGCGCGTCAGCGCACGGTGATGCTGATGGTCTGGCTGAGTGCCGGGCCATAGCTTTGGTGCGCGCCGTTGGCAAACTGCGCCGTGATGCGGTAGGTGCCCGGCGGCAGCGTCACCTCGGCCTCGGTCTGGCCCTTGCCAAAGTGCAGGTGCTTCTCGCTGAACGGCACGGATTGCCCAGCCGGGATCGCGTCCTGGTTGATCAGCAGGTGGTGGTGGCCGCTGTTGGCCACGATGTCGCCGGCTGGCGCGACGGTGAGGCCTTGCACGCCAAAGCGCACCTTGAACGGGCTGGTGACGGTGGCGCCGTTGACCGGCTCCAGCAGCGACACCTGGGGCGGCGGGCTGCTCAGGCCACCGCAGGCGGTCAGCGCCCAGGCGGTGGATGCGGCAAGCAAAGGGCGCAGCACGTGGCGCGTGGCGAAGCGGGTCATCGAGGCGATCTCCTGGGGTGGGGCACGCTGGTATACGGTGCCATTGGGTGCTATCGGGTGGCCTTGGGTGCCGTAGAGGCTGGCGTCTTCCACTATAAGTGAACTAACGCTCAAGCAACATGACAGACCACCCAGCACGCCTGGAGGAAGGGGGTCGCCGCAAGGCCTGCCCAAACACCTGGGCGTCCAGGCGGGCCAGCGCCCGCGCGCGTTCCCGTCAATAGCTTGACCCAGCCCGCACATCCCGATGGAATGCCGACATGACCAAGCCCAGCGCCACCAACAACCCGTTGCCCGCGGTCCTGCCGCCCGCGCAGTCCAGTGCCGAGATCCTGCAATCGCTGTGGCGACTGGCCGAGCTGCCCGAGGCCGCACTGGCCTGTGCCCAGCTGCCCGGCCTGGCGCCGGTGCTGCCGTCGTCGTTCAACCTGGCCGGCGCGGCCCAGGCCAGCCTGGCGGCCACGGCGCTGACCGCGCTGCAGATCGGCCAGCAGCGCGGTGCGCCGGCGCGCAGCTTCACCGTCGACCGCGACGGCGCCCTGCTGGGCTGCAGTGCCCACCTGCGCGTCGATGGCGTGGTGGCCAACCCCTGGGACAAGCTCTCTGGCCTGTACCCCTGCGGCCAGGCCGTGGGCCGGCCCGGCTGGGTGCGGCTGCATGCCAATTTTGCGCACCACCGCGACGGTGCGCTGCGCCTGCTGGGTCTGCCCGAAGGCGAGGCCACCCCGCGCGAGGCCGTGGCCCAGGCCCTGCAGCACTGGGACGCCGAAGGCCTGGAGGCTGCGGCCGCCGAAGCCGGCCTGGTGCTGGCCGCGCTGCGCAGCCCGGCCGATTGGCGGGCCCACCCCCAAGGCGTGCAGGAGGCGGCGTTGCCGGTGCTGCGCTGGCGGCGGCTGGGCGACGCGCCGGCGCTGGCCTGGCCCGCGCTGCCAACGGGCGCGCCCCCGCTGCAAGGCCTGCGGGTGCTGGACCTCACCCGCATCCTGGCCGGGCCCTGCGCCGGGCAGCTGCTGGCGATTCACGGCGCCGAGGTGGCGATGGTCAACAGCCCCAAGCTGCCCAACATCGCCCACATCGCCGACTTCAGCCGCGGCAAACGCTCGATGCTGCTCGATCTGCAGCAGGACGCCGGGCGCGACGCCCTGGGCCAGCTGGTGCAGGGCGCGCACGTCTTTTTGCAGGGGTACCGGCCGGGTGGTCTGGCCGCGCAGGGCTTCAGCCCCGAAGCACTGGCGCAGCGGCGGCCCGGCATCGTGGTGGCCGCCCTCAGCGCCTACAGCGCCGGTGGCCCCTGGGCCGGCAAGCGGGGCTTTGATTCGCTGGTGCAAACCGCCACCGGCATGAACCTGGACGAAGCCAGCGCCCTGGGCAGCGACGCGCCCAAGGCGCTGCCGGTGCAGATGCTGGACTACGCCGCCGGCCGGCTGCTGGCCTTTGGCATCGAGGTGGCCCTGCTGCGCCAGGCCACGCAAGGTGGCAGCTGGCTGGTGGACGTGAGCCTGGCCGGCGCGGGCCAGTGGCTGCGTGGTCTGGGCCGGGTGGCCGACGGCGCCGGGGTGACGGCGCCGGCCATCGAACCCTGGCTGGAGGACACGCCCAGCGACTGGGGCCGCCTGAGC
>Ga0302322_100006890_pt1 | contig 10112 bp, 11 predicted proteins | sample Fen_T0_2_FD_203757 | JGI IMG/M metagenome (GOLD analysis project Ga0302322, IMG submission 203757) | Peat permafrost microbial communities from Stordalen Mire near Abisko, Sweden - Fen_T0_2 | ecosystem: Environmental > Terrestrial > Soil > Wetlands > Permafrost | place: Sweden: Abisko... | reverse complement strand
TTGACCCACATCCCCTTGTTCTGCACTTCGGGCAGCGTGGTGATGAAGCTCCGGTCCTGATGTGCGCCGATGAAAGCGACCATGAGATGGTCCGCATCCAGGACCGCCACCGGCTGTACGAAGATGTGATCGCCGACCCGGATATGCATGTCGGCGAAATCGGCCTCATGCAGCAACTGTTCGGTCTGAGCAGGATGGGTATCGGTCGTTTTCATCGGGCCCGTCGACTCCGGTTGAGCTTGCGTCGTGTTTGGGTCTGGGTTTCTAGGCTACACCCGCCCCGGCCGCCGTTGCCATCGTGAACCAGCCGGTCAGGTGCGATCCGATGGGCGTTGTTGCAGGGTCCCGACTGGTTCGAACGATCGGCAGTCAGCCTGTCAGGCAGCCGGCGTGTATAGCGAGAACACGCAGGGGCGTTTATTGAGTTCCGGCAATCGTCCACGCCAATCGGCGATCCGCCGCGTGGCGATGAACTCCGTTTCCAGCGACAGATCGCAGGCGATGGACAGCAGGGTCTCGTCACGGCAGCTCGTCACGATGGCTGCCAGCATGGCGGTATTGCGATACGGAGTTTCGATGAAGACCTGCGCGGCGTCGTCCTTTTGCGCGCGTCGCTCCAGATCGCGCAGCGCCAGGGTGCGTTCGTCCGCATGGGTGGGCAGGTAGCCGTGGAACGCGAAGCGCTGGCCGACCAGGCCCGAGCCCATCACGGCGAGCAGGATCGAGGAGGGACCGACCAGCGGCCGGACGCGGATGCCGCGTGCATGCGCCAGCCGCACCAGATCGGCGCCCGGATCGGCCACCGCCGGACAGCCGGCCTCGGAGATAAGGCCGACATCCTCGCCGGCCAGCAGGGGGGCGAGCAGGGCTGCGAGTTCGTCCTTGCGAGTGTGCTCGTTGAGTTCCAGCAGGGTGAGTTGCTGCAGCGGCAATGCGGTGCCGACCAGCTTGAGGAAGGCGCGCGCAGTCTTGGCCTGTTCGACAACGAAGCTGCCGAGCCCGGCAGCGATGCGCCGGGTCTCCTCGGGCAGCACCTGGTCGAGCGGCGTGGGGCCCAGCGGGCATGGGATCAGGTAGAGCGTGCCTGGCATCTCAGCCCTTCGGCGCCTTGTATTCCTCGACCAGTCTGGCCTTGAGGCGATAGCCGGAGTCGCCCATGTCGGTCCTCGAGTTGACCGTCTCCAGGGTGCCGTTCACCCACACTGCATCCATGCCGTCCCGGGACTTGAACGGCTGGTCCGCCAGCACATGGATGATCTGGTTGGCGGGCGGCGGCGGGACATGGATGCAGGCGCCGAAGTAGGGCACCAGCAGGAACTCCCGGATCTCGGTCTTCTTCCACTCCAGCGGCACCATGAAGCCGGCGATGCGGATCCGGGCGCCGTTCATCTCGGTATTGATGGGGGCTGCGTTCCACATCTGCCTGAGCTTTTCCAGGGCCTCGATGGCGCGCGGGTCGGAGTCCTTGAGCTTGTCGAGCCGCAGGTCCTTGAGCGGTTGCATCGGATCCCAGCCCTTGGGCAGCAGGTCGTCCCAGGACACCTCGCGAAAGCCGGCATGGGCGGCGGCCGGCCGGGCCGGCAGCTTGTCGCCGACCTTGTAATCTGCAGCCGGCACCTCGGCGGTGGCCAGCAGGGCAATCAGCACAATGATGCGATGCATGAACGTTCCTCAAACGCGGGGGGTGAGACCGACAGCCAGCGACAGCCGGTAGGCGCGCAGGCCGGGCAGAAGGCTGGCCAGGCAGCCGACGCCGATCACCCAGGCAAGCAGCTTGATCTCTTCCGCCGACAGGTTGCCGGCGTGGATGTACAGACCGTAGCGGCTTTCCAGCCAGGGCGCCAGCCCCAGCGTCAGGCCGGTGAGCAGGATCAGGCCGAGGGCCGAGCCGGTCAGGGTCAGGGCCAGTCCTTCGAGGGTGAGCAGGGCCAGTACATGGCGCGGGCCGGCGCCGACCGAGCGCAGGATCGCAAGTTCCCGGCGGCGTTCGCTGAGGCCCGCCAGCACCACCGCCACCAGGCCGGCCAGCCCCACCGCCACCACCAGGGCGGACACCGCCAGCAGGGCCTGTTCGCCCACGCTCAGCAGTTGCCAGAGCTGGGCCAGGGCCACGCCCGGCAGCACGGCCATGAGCGGTTCGTCGCGGAAGTTGCCGACGTAGCGCTGCATGGCGAATACGGCGGCGCGCGACTTGAGGCCCAGCAGCACGCCGGTGACGTTCTTCGGCGTCAGGTCGAAGCGGCTGACATATTGCTCGGGAATCGACATGCCGGGGATCGGTGCGCCGCCCTGCCAGTCGAGGTGGATGGCCTCCATCGCCGCCAGGCCGATGTGCACGGTGCGGTCCACCGGCGTGCCGGTGCGCGCCAGGATGCCGACCACGGTGAAGGGTTTGTCGGCATGTTCGTTGAGCTTCAGTTCGCCGCTGCCGTGCGCGAGCGTGATGCGTTCGCCGAGCCGGTAGCCCAGATGTTCGGCCACCTCGGCACCAAGCACCGCATCGAAGATGGCCGAGAACCGTCGTCCCTGCGCCAGACGCAGCGTTTGCCGGTCGCCGTAGCGGAAGTGGTCGAAGTAGGCCTGGTCGGTGGCCAGCACCGGGTAGCCGTGATGCGAGTCACCCAGCGAGAGCGGGATCACCCAGTCGACCGCCGGGTGGGCGGTGAGCTTCCGTACGCTCGACCAGTCCATGTTGTTGGTCGCCTCGCCCATGTGGAAGACGGTGTAGAGCATCAGTTGCAAGGGGCTGCCGCGCGCGCCCACCACCAGGTCGGTGCCGGACACGGACTGGGCGAAGCTCTCGCGCACGTCGTTGCGCAGGCGCTCGACGCCCAGCAGCAGGGTCACCGACAGGGCGATGGACACGACCACCAGGCTCAGGGTGGCGCGCCGGTTCCAGGCGCTCCGTGCGGCCAGGGCGATGAGGTATTTCATCACCCCGTCTCCCGCCGAGCCGCCTCAAGGGAGACGGGCACCCCCTTGGGGGGCAGCGAACGAACGTGAGCGTGGGGGTCGACAATTGTGGCCGCGGCCCGGTTGATCCCGGCCAGGGCGATTTCACGTTCGAAGTGGCTGGCCAGACGACGGTCGTGGCTGACGAACAAGAGGGCCGCGCCGGCGCTGTCGCATTCCTTGCGTAGCAGATCGAGGAAGGCGAGCTGGCGACCTTCGTCGAGGGCCGAGGTGGGCTCGTCGGCGACCACGATCCCGGGCCGGCCGATCAGGGCGCGCGCCGCCGCTACCCGCTGCTGCTGGCCGACCGATAATTCGGTGGCGGCCTTCCTCCACAGGGCCGGCTCCAGGTCCAGATGCTGTAGCAGGCGTTCGGCCGCTGCGTGCAGGCCATCGGGCCGGGTGCGTTCCCGTCGCAGGGCCGAGAACCGGCAGGGCAGCAACACATTGTCGATGGCCGACAGGTAGGGGATCAGATTGAACTGCTGGAAGATGAAGCCGATGTGGTCGGCCCGCAGCCGGTCACGCGCCGACGAGCCCAGCCGGCCGAGGTCCTCGCCCATGACTCGCGCCTGGCCGGAACGCGGGGTCAGCACACCGCCGACCAGGTTGAGCAGGGTGCTCTTGCCGGAACCGGACGGGCCATGCAGGAACACGCGCTCGCCGGGCTGCATCGCAAAGCCGGGTATGTCCAGGCAGGGCGCGTGCCCCGGCCAGGCGTAGACCACCGCGTCGAGGGCGATGACCGGTGCGGTGCTCACGCTTACCAGGCCAGCATGCGCTGGTCGGGGGTCAGGCGTTGGGCGGTCTGGCCGCGCGGGCTGACCATCTGCACGTCGACACCATGCAGGCGGAGAAAGGCATCGAACAGGCGCACGTCGATGGCATGCAGGGCTTCGTGCCTGATGCAGTGAAAGCTGAAATCGGCATCGAGATCGTCGTGATCGGCTGGCTGTCTGCCTGGCTTCACCGGCATGGCCGTGCCACCCGCCAGGATGGCCGCGGGGATGGCCCCGGATTCGATCTTCACAGCGGACAGCCTGCAGCCGGCGGCGGGGCTGGGCACGAACAGATCCTGCGCGGCGCGCAGGCGGGCGACCAGGGCCTCGGCCGCCTTGACCTGCCGGCTGTCGTAGGGGGCGTGTTCGAAACCGAGCAGGCTGTCGAGCGGGCTGTCGAGATGGATGGCGATGGCGGCGCCGTCCACCGCCACTTCCAGTTTTGCCTGGCCGTGCACATGCGCATGGGCGGCGAGGGCGGAGATCGGCAAGGCGCAGGCGGCAAGCAGGAGGAGGCTGCGGAGTTCGGTCATGGTGGTTGCAGACAGGCCGGCCGGACTTTGGTTCAGGACTCGTGCACGACCAGCATCATGCCGGCGATGACCGCAACCCCGAGGAGACCGAGGGCCAGTTGCGCGACGATGTCCTGGGGCCGGCGATGCTTGTGCAGTTCAGGCACCAGATCGGCCATGGCGATGTAGATGAAGCTGGCGGCGGACAGGGCCAGGGCATAGGGGATCAATGGCCGGGTGGCGGTCAGCAGAAAATAGGCCAGCACACCGCCCAGCACCGCCGCGGACCCGGACAGGACGTTGAGGGCCAGTGCCCGGCAGCGGCTGTAGCCGGAATGCAGCAGGACCATGAAGGCGCCCATCTCGTGCGGGATCTCATGCACGAACACGGCGAAGGTCGTGCCCACGCCGAGGGTGGTGTTCTGCATGAAGGCCGCCGCGATCACCACGCCGTCGACGAAGTTGTGCAGGGCGTCGCCCAGGACCACCATGCCGCCGGCCGGATGGTGGTGGTGGGCGTGATCGTCATGCACGTGCTCCGCGCCCTCGTCGCCGCCATGTTCGTGGTGCCAGTAGGCGAGCTTCTCCAGGGTGAAGAACAGGAACAGCCCGCCCAGCAGCCACCCCCCCAGGGTCTGCGGCGGCATGGTCTGCGAGACCTCGGGGACGATGTCCAGCAAGGCCACCGCCAGCATGGTGCCGACGGCGAAGCTCAGCAGCACGTGCGCGACCCGTGCCAGGGTGGTGAGCGACAGCATGGCCGCCAGCAGCACCGACAGCACGCCGCCGGCCAGGGTGCCAAGGAGGATGAAGCTCAGGGTCATGGGGATCGTTCAGTGTCGGTCAGGCCGTCAATCGGAGGGCGATTCTGGACCGGAGCAACGCGCTCAGGCAAGCGAGGACTTCAGTGGACTGTGTGTCGTCTCGATCGAATCAGGCGGTCAGTACGTCCAGCCCTTCGTTGGCAAGCATCTCGATGAGTTTGATCAGCGGCAGCCCGACCAGGGCGTTGGGGTCCTCGGTCTCGTAGCGGGCGATGAGGGCGATGCCCAGCGATTCGCTGCGTGCGCTGCCGCAGCAGTTGTAAGGCTGGTCCTTGCGCAGATAGGCCTCGATCTGCGCGTCGCTGTAGTCGCGCATCACCAGCCGCACCGGTACGTTGGCGGTCTGCACATGGCCGGTGCGGGCGTTGAGCAGGCTCAGCGCGGTGTGGAATTCCAGGGTTTTGCCGCGCATGGCCCGCAGTTGCTCGACCGCCTTGTCATGCGTGCCCGGCTTGCCGAGTTGTCGCCCATCCAGAAGTGCGACCTGATCGGAGCCGATGATCAGTGCGTCGGGGAATTTCTTTGCCACCGCGCGTGCCTTCAGTACGGAAAGCCGCTGGGCAGTGTCGTCAGGTGATTCGCCGGGAAGCGGTGTCTCGTCCACATCCGGTGCGGCGACCTCGAAGGGCACGCCCAGCCGGGCGAGCAGTTCGCGGCGATAGGGGGAAGTGGAGGCGAGGATAAGTTTCAAGTGGTCAGTCGGCAGTGGTCAGTCGGCAGTTCAAAGCTTGCGCGCCGAAGGCGCGGAAAAATTGCTGACTTCTGACCACTGACCGCTTTCATTCCGGCTGAATCTCTACCAGCACCTGATCCGGCGTCACGGCATCGCCCTTGGCGACATGAACACCGATGACGGTGCCGGCCACCGGCGCCTGGACCTCGTTCTCCATCTTCATCGCCTCGATGATCAGCACCGGATCGCCGGCCTTGACCTTGTCGCCGGCCTTGACCTTGACCTCGACGATGGTGCCGGGCATGGCGGTGGTCACGCAGCCGGCATGGGTCGGCCGGGGACGCTGCCTGGCGGCGCCGGTGTCCTTTCGGCTGCCTGACTTGCCGCTGCGAGGAGCCGTGCCGCCAGGGGTGACCTCGACCTCGTCGAGGGCCTCGAGCAGGACTTCCTCGGCGACACCGTCGACGTGCACATAGAAGGGCCGTTCATGCTCGCCGGCATGACCGGTGCCCTTGATGCGCACGTGATAGGTCTCGCCGTGCAGGGTGACGTTGAACTCGGTCGGGGCATAGACCGCAGGACAGGACAGAGCCTCCCTCGTCTCCGGCGGCAGCAGGGGTTCCGGTGTCAGGGTACCGGCGGCGCGCTCCTGCAGGAAGGTGCGGCCCAGATCGGGGAACATGGCGTAGGTCAGCACGTCCTCGTCCGACTTGGCCAGGCCTTCGGCCTCGATGCGCAGCTTGTCGAGTTCATCCGTAAGCAGATCGGCAGGGCGGCAGGTGATGACCTCCTGATTGCCGACGGCGAGCTTCCGGACTTCTTCGTTGACCTTGCCGGGCGCGGCGCCGTAGCGGCCGAGCAGGTAGCTCTTGACCTCGTTGGTCACCGATTTGTAGCGACCGCCGGTCAGTACGTTTAGTACCGCCTGGGTACCGACGATCTGCGAAGTCGGCGTGACCAGAGGCGGGAAACCCAGGTCTTCGCGCACCCGCGGGATCTCTGCAAGGACCTCGTCCATGCGCCTGAGCGCACCCTGTTCCTTCAACTGGTTGTTTAGGTTGGAGATCATGCCGCCCGGCACCTGCGAGACCAGGATGCGGGTGTCGACCTGCTGGCCTTCCATCTCGAACTGCCAGTATTTTTTGCGCGCCTCGCGGAAATAGGCGGTGATCTCCTGCAACCTGACCAGGTCGAGGCCGGTGTCGTATTCGGTGCCCTGAAAGGCAGCCACCAGGCTCTCGGTGGTGGGGTGGCTGGCGCCTTCGGAGAAGGCCGACAGGCAACTGTCGACCATCACCGCACCGGCCTCGACACCCTTCATGTGCACCATGCTCGCGAGCCCGGAGGTGGCATGGCTGTGCAGGTGGATGGGCATGGATACCGCAGCCTTCAGCGCCTTGACCAGTTCCTGCGTGGCATAGGGCGTGAGCAGGCCGGCCATGTCCTTGATGGCCAGCGTGTCGCAGCCCATCGCTTCCAGTTCCCTGGCGACGGCGACGAAGTAGGCGACGTTATGCACCGGGCTGGTGGTATAGCAGAGGGTGCCCTCGGCATGCTTGCCGGCGGCCTTGACCGCCTCGATGGAGACGCGCACGTTGCGCATGTCGTTCATGGCATCGAAGACGCGGAACACGTCGACGCCGTTGTCGGCGCTCTTCTGCACGAAGGCGCGCACCACGTCGTCCGGATAATGGCGGTAGCCGAGCAGGTTCTGGCCGCGCAGCAGCATCTGGATGCGCGAGTTGGGCAGGGCGCGGCGGAGCTTGCGCAGACGCTCCCAGGGGTCTTCCTTGAGGAAGCGCACGCAGGCGTCGAAGGTGGCGCCGCCCCATGCCTCCAGTGACCAGAAACCGGCCGCGTCGAGCTTGCTGCAGATCGGCAGCATGTCCTCGGTGCGCATTCGGGTGGCGATGAGCGACTGGTGACCGTCGCGCAGGACCAGTTCGGTGACGTGTACTTTCGGCATCGTTCTTCCTTGGGAACTCAGAGGCCCAGATGGGCGGCGACGGCAGCGGAGATGGCCGCCGCCATGTGTTCACGGGGGTGCTGCACGGTGTAATTGATCAGTTCCGGGTGGGCCTCGACGAAGCCGGTATTGAAGCGGCCGGAACGGAAATCGGGACTCTTCAGGATCTCCTGGTAATACGGGATGGTGGTCTTGACGCCGTACAGGGCCATGTCGTCCAGGGCGCGCCGGCCGCGCTCGATGACACTCTCCCAGGTCAGCGCCCAGACGGTGAGTTTGGCGCACATCGAGTCGAAGTAGGGCGGGATGGTGTAGCCGGAGTAAATGGCGCCATCGACTCGCACGCCCGGCCCGCCCGGCGCGTAGTAGCGGGTGATGCGGCCGAAGCTGGGCAGAAAGCTGTTCTTCGGATCTTCGGCATTGATGCGGAACTCCATGGCATAGCCGCGATGGTGGATCTCTTCCTGCCGGTACTGCAATTCCAGACCGGAGGCGATGCGGATCTGTTCCTGGACGATGTCGATGCCGGTGATGTTCTCGGTCACCGTGTGCTCGACCTGCAGGCGGGTGTTCATCTCCATGAAATAGAACTGGTTGTCGGTGTCGAGCAGGAACTCGACCGTGCCGGCGTTCTCGTAACCGACCGCCTTGGCCGCGCGCACCGCCAGTTTGCCGATGTACTCGCGCTGCGCCTCGGTGAGCTGCGGCGAGGGCGCGATCTCGATCAGCTTCTGGTTGCGGCGCTGGATGGAACAGTCGCGTTCGTAGAGGTGCACGGTGTTGCCGTGCCGGTCGCCGAGGACCTGCACCTCGATATGCTTGGGGTTGACCACACACTTCTCGACGAACACCTCAGGCTTGCCGAAGGCCTTGCTGGCCTCGGATACCACCCGCTCGTAATTCTTCATCAGGTCGTCGTCGGAATCGCAGCGCCGGATACCGCGTCCGCCGCCGCCATTGGTGGCCTTGAGCATTACCGGATAGCCGATCTCGCCGGCCAGTTTCAGCGCCTCGTCGACGCCCTCCAGATTGTGGTCCGAGCCCGGCACCACCGGGATGCCGGCCTTGATCATGGCCTGGCGGGCCTGGATCTTGTCGCCCATCTGGGCGATCACCTCGGGCGAGGGGCCAATGAACTTGATACCGCGACGCGCGCAGACCTGGGCCAGGACCGGATTCTCGGACAGGAAACCGTAACCGGGATGCAGGGCATCGCAGCCGGAGGCGACCGCCAGGTTGACCAGGGTATGGGCATTCAGATAGCCCAGCACCGGGTCGGAACCGATGTTGTAGGCCTCGTCCGCCTTCTTCACATGCAGGCCACTGCGGTCCGCATCGGTATAAATCGCCACCGCCTTGATGCCCATCTCGCGGCACGCACGCACGATGCGCACGGCAATCTCGCCCCGGTTGGCGACCAGGATTTTCTTGATCACATTTCCTCGCTCTCGACTGATCTTTTCTTTGACAGACTCAATTAACGACAATATCATCAACAGCTTATGTCTGCACGGTCGGGAACCATAGACAGTCTGCAGTTCGCCAGGGCCGGCCGGAACGTGAGCGGCGAGTTTTCGGCGGCTGATGCGGCCCGCCTGGGCGATATATTGAACCCATCTGATGGTGCGGTGCAATATCTCATCGAAGGCAGCCTGGGGGGCGGGCGTCCGGTCCTGAATTTGAAGGTCCAGACAACGGTTCGACTGACCTGTCAGCGCTGCCTGGAAACCTTCGCCCTGCCGCTGTCGATCGAGTCGGAACTGTGGCTGGCGCGGGATGAGGCCGAGTTGGCACGCTGGGAAGCGGAAGATGCCTTGGTGGATGCCGTCCTTGCAGACGAAAGACTGGATGTGCGCGAGTTGGTTGAAGACGAAATATTGTTGAGCCTGCCGGTGGCGCCCCGGCATCCCGAGGGCGAGTGCATCGCGCCGGAGCGGGCTTAAGACGGAATCAGCATCAGGAGAATCGAGATGGCTGTACAGCAGAACAAGAAGTCCCCGTCCAAGCGCGGCATGCACCGTGCCCACGACTTTCTGACCACCCCGCCGACCGCGGTCGAGCCGACCACCGGCGAGGCCCATTTGCGGCACCACATCAGCCCGAGCGGTTTCTATCGTGGCCGCAAGGTGGTCAGCACCAAGGCTGACAACAGCTGATTTCCGGTCGCGGCCGCGCCCGGCACGCAAATCAACCGCCGGGCCGCCCCAGGATTGACCTGCTCCGCTCGCGAGACAGCCCGGGCCGAAGGGTCGGGCCAGGGGCACAGCCGACCGGGCGAATCGCCCATGCGTGACATCACCATAGCCATCGATGCCATGGGGGGTGACCACGGTCCCCGTGTCACTGTCCGGGCGGCCCTGAACTACCTGCGTCGTGAACCGGACATCACCATCGTCCTGGTCGGAC
>Ga0302322_100006889_pt1 | contig 10112 bp, 7 predicted proteins | sample Fen_T0_2_FD_203757 | JGI IMG/M metagenome (GOLD analysis project Ga0302322, IMG submission 203757) | Peat permafrost microbial communities from Stordalen Mire near Abisko, Sweden - Fen_T0_2 | ecosystem: Environmental > Terrestrial > Soil > Wetlands > Permafrost | place: Sweden: Abisko... | reverse complement strand
CGTTTGCGAAACGGGTCGCGCGCCCGGACGACGAAGTAGCCGAGGCGCAGGAGCAGCTTCAGAGGCATGCGTCCGCGCTCCAGCATGAAAATGAGGTAACGACCCACGGTGCGAATCAAGAAGCGCCCGGTGGGCCGCGTGAAATAGGTCGCAACCGGCGTCCCGTAGTGCGGCGAGCAAATGGTCACCAAGGATCGCACCCGGTCGTAAGCAGCGAATTTGACCTGGGTAGGGAGTGACGCCGTTGGCGCAATCGCGAGCCGGGCGTCGAGCCCCCCGGTGGAATGGCCGACCAGGTGAATCGGGCCGTCGTCTTTGGCCGCTACACTGGCCAAAGTCTCGAGCACGCGCGCCGCACGAAAGCGGATCGACGACATGGGCAGCGTCGGCACCTCGGTCACCGTGACGGCCAAGCCGAGGGCGGCGAAATTGTTCGCGATCGCCTCGCGCACGCCACTGAAGTAACTCAGCTCACCGAACTTCCCGAACCCAAAGAAGCCCGGGATGAGCAGCACGTGATGCGTCGGGGTGGGCAAGCAGCGAGAGCATACGCCTAGAGCTGCAGCCTGGCGTGCGCTTCTGGGTCGTACTCCTGAGGGTCGATCTTTTGCCCCTTCAGGTAGGCCTGGGCTGCTTGGAAAGCGTGTTTGATCCCGTGGGCTCCGGCGTGGTCCCAGTACTCTGCATCGAATGGCGTGAAGCGAAGCAGTACGAGCTCCGGATCGGTCTTCCCGTCGAACCAGATGCGGTACGTTTCCTTCCAGATTTGCTCGACCTTGGCGCGATCGGCGATCAACTCGAAGTGCCCGTTCATGGTCACGAACTGCCGGGAATTTTGGAGCGACAAAAGCGCGCGCGAGTCATCGCGAATTTCCAATACCTTCGTGGAGTCGACACTGGTGATGAACCAGAGCCTGCCCTGCGCATCGACCTCGGCCACCGCCATGGGTCGACCATGTAGTTCGCCCGTCCGCCCGCGCGTGACCACGATCGCGGTGTCGAACTCGTGCAGCAGCTCGAAGAAGCGTTGTTCAGGGCCGGGGGTGGCTCCGGCCGAGGCGATATTGTCGGGTACCTGGTTCATGCCGCATGTTTTTGCAACCTGCGTGCCCACCGCCACCCAGGTGCTCGAGCGCAGAAAAGAGCCGAGCCGGTATCGACCGGGCGCCGCATCGCCCCACCGTGGCGGCATTGCTCAGGGTTTGACCACCACCACGGGTTGGCCGGGGGCAATTGGTTTGCCTTCACTGGCGACTACCTCGACCACCGCGCCGTCGATCGGTGATTCGATCGCGATCTCCATCTTCATCGATTCGACGATCGCCAACACCTCGCCTTTGACCACGCGCTGGCCAGCGGTCACGAGAACTTTCCAGATGCTGCCGGGTACGCCGCTCTCGACGATTTGAGCCCCTTCCCAGCCGGAGCGACCGCTCTCGGAGCCCGCAACTTCGACTTGCTCGACGCTGAAGTTGAGCTGGCCCGAGTCTACCCAGCGCTGGCGCTCTTCGGCGAACGCAGCGCGTTGCGTAGTGCGGAACGAGGCAATCGAATCGGCCTCTTGCGCCAGAAAACGCCGATAGTCGGCCAGGCGGAAGCGCTGCTCTTCGATCTTCAGTTCCAGCCGACCGTGCGGAACGGCCTCACGCATCTCGAGCAGCTCCTTCGCTTCCACCGGGTAGAAGCGAATTTGGTCGAAGAAGCGCAAGAGCCACGGTGTCTTGGCTTGGAAGTGCTTGGTCGTCTTGAAGCGATTGTAAACCTGCACCGTGCGGCCGACGAACTGGTAGCCGCCCGGCCCCTCCATGCCGTAGATGCACATGTATGCCCCGCCGATTCCAACCGCGTTCTCGGGTGTCCAGGTACGCGCGGGATTGTACTTGGTGGTGACCAGGCGATGCCGCGGGTCGAGTGGCGTTGCCACCGGCGCGCCCAGGTAAACGTCACCGAGCCCGAGCACCAAGTAGCGCGCGCCGAATACGATGTCCTTCACGGTCTGCAGATCGGGCAGACCATTGATGCGCTGAATGAACTCGATGTTGCTCGGAGTCCAAGGCGCATCCTTGCGGACTATTTGCGTGTACTTCTCGATCGCCAGCCGCGTTTGCGGGTCGTCCCAAGATAGCGGCATGTGCACGATGCGCGTGGGCACGTCGATCGCATCCACCGAGGGCAGCTCGGATTCGGCTCGCGTCAGCACGTCGAGCAAGCGCGAAAATCCCAGCTTTTGGCTATCGAAGTGGATCTGCAGGGAGCGAATACCGGGCGTCAAGTCGACGATGCCGGGCAGCTTTTCCTGGCGCAACCACTCCATCAAAGCATGGACGCGGAAGCGCAGTTCCAAATCGAGCACGGCCTCGCCATACTCGACCAGCAAGAATTCGTCGCCTGCCGGGCGATACACCACCCGCGGCGCTTCCCCGCGCGTGGGCAAACGGCGAAGCACCGCGTCCGTGGCTGGCACGGCGGAGAGCGTGGCCGTCGCCGGCGCCTTGCGATCGGCAATTCGTCGTTCCTGCTCGGAGAGCGCGAGCTCCGCGGCGGCCCGCGCAATGGGCACGAAGCGGACGCGATTCCCCGGACGAAGTTGGCCTACCTTCCACAGCTCCGCGCGTACGATCGTCGCGGGGCATACGAAACCACCCAGGCTTGGCCCATCTGGACCGAGGATGATCGGCATGTCACCCGTGAAGTCGATGGTCCCGAAAGCGTACGCATTGTCGTGGATGTTCGAGGGGTGCAGACCCGCTTCGCCGCCGTCGGAGCGCGCCCACTCTGGCTGCGGCCCGATCAGTCGGACGCCAGTGCGCGCCGAATTGTAATGAACCTCGAAATCACTGCTGAAGAAGCGTTCGATGTCGGTAGGCGTGAAGAAGTCCGGAGCTCCGTGCGGGCCATACATTACCCCGATTTGCCAGCTCTCGGTCAGGCCGGGCTGCAGATGCTCGTCCAGCGCTCTCGGTTCGGAGTCCACGTTTCCGGAGCGAAGTAGTCGGAGCACGTCGCCCTTGCGCAGCGCGCGACCGGCGTGACCGCCGAAACCGCCGAGCGTGAACGTCGAACGACTTCCGAGATACTCGGGCACGTCGAAGCCATGGAGCACGGCGAGGTAAGCGCGACAGCCGGCACCGCGAATGCTGCCGAGCTTCAAGACCTGACCGGTCCGCACCGAGACCGGGCGGAAGTAGGGCACGGCCTCGCCGTCCAGATCCGCTTCCATGCGCGCGCCGGCGAGTGCGATCACCGTGTCCGTCGCGAAGCGCAAGGTGGGCCCGGTAATGGTCAGCTCCAGCGCGGGCGCGCCGGGCACGTTGCCCAAGACGCGATTGGCAAGCCGGAAGTGGAGATCGTCGATCGGACCAGAAGGTGGAATGCCGACATCCCAGTAGCCGAGACGGCCGGGGTAGTCATGGATGGTGCTCAGTGTCCCCGGCGCCAACACCTCCACCGTGGCGCTCGAGTAGGCGAGCGTAGCCAAGTAAGCAGTGGTCGTCGTTCCTTCGCGGAACACGTCCGTGCTCAGAATGTGCGACAAATACGCTAGATTCGTTTCGGTTCCAGCCAAACGCGTGCGTTCGAGAGCCTCGCTCAGTTTTTGGATGGCCTGCGGACGGTCATCGGCCCAAGCCATGATTTTGGCGATCATGGGATCGTAGAAGCCGCTGACCTCCGTACCGCGTTCGACGAACGAATCGACTCGCACACCTTGCGGGAACGACACTTCCGTCAGAATGCCGGGGCTCGGCTTGAACCCGCGCGCCGGGTCTTCCGCGTACACCCGAACCTCGATCGCGTGTCCACGCGGCTCCGGTGGGTGCTCGAGTGGCACGAGCTCGCCCGCGGCGAGGCGAATCATCCACTCCACGAGATCGACGCCGGTGACCAACTCCGTCACGCCGTGTTCCACCTGCAGCCGCGTGTTTACTTCCAAGAAGTAGAACTCTTCGCGATCATCGTCGTAGACGAATTCGACCGTACCCGCAGAGCGGTAGTTCACCGACGCGCCGATGTGCACCGCCGAAGCCAATAACGCCTTCCTTACTTCCGGACGCAGGCGCGGCGCGGGAGTCTCTTCCACCACCTTCTGATGCCGGCGCTGCGCCGAGCAATCGCGCTCTCCGAGAGCCACCACGCGGCCTTGCCCATCGCCAAATAGCTGCACCTCGATGTGTCGCGCGCGCTCCACGAAGCGCTCCAAGAAGACGCCACCCTCGCCGAAGTTCTTCAGCGCCAAAGAGCGCACCGATTCGAAAATCTCGCGTATTTTCGCGGCATCTCGGCAAACCTGCATGCCGATGCCGCCGCCACCGGCGGTGCTCTTCAGCATCACGGGGTAACCGACGCCAGCCGCCGCCGCGACCGCCGCGTCGACATCGGCCAAGAGCGGCGTGCCCGACAGCAGAGGCACACCCAGGCTTTGGACCAGTTCACGCGCGGTGTGCTTGACGCCGAATTGGCGCATCTGCTCCGGAGTGGGGCCCACGAACGCGATGCCGCTCGACTCCACCGCTTCGGCAAACTGGGCGTTCTCGCTCAGAAAGCCGTAGCCGGGAAAGATTGCCTTGGCGCCCGTGCGGAGCGCAGCATCTAGGATCGCCTCCCGATTCAGGTAGCTGGCCGACGCGGCTGCGGGCCCCACGCACACGCTCTCGTCGGCGTCGAGCACGTGCAATGAATTTCGATCGGCCTCGGAATAGATAGCAACCGAACCGACGCCGAGCCTTTTCAACGTGCGAATTACACGACAGGCGATCTCGCCGCGGTTGGCGATCAGAACTTTCTCGAACATGAAACTTTCCTCCTTCGAGGATCTCGGAGCGCGCCGCCAGCGAGCAGCGCAGCAACGCCGTGCTTGCCTACGCCGACCAGACGAGGAGTCTGATCGGGGTCGGGTTGTAACCGTTGCAGGGGTTGTTCAGCTGGGGGCAATTTGAGATCAGCACGATAACATCGGTTTCTGCCCGCATCTCGACGTAGCGTCCAGGAGCCGAAATCCCGTCGTCGAAGTGCAGCTCCCCCTCGGGGCTGACCGGCACGTTCATGAAGAAGTTGATGTTGGCCGTCAGATCCCGGAGCGACAGCTGTGGGCGGCGTTGCTGAATCTCGAGCAGGAAATTGTCTCGGCAGCTGTGCATGTACTTCTTGTCGATCGCGTAACGCACCTGGTTCGACTCGGCCGCGCACGCGCCGCCCACCGTGTCGTGACGACCGCAGGTGTCCGCGACGATCTGGAGCATGACCCTGCCCTCGGTCGAGATCAGCGGTGAGCCGCTGCTCAGGTAGATGCCGCCCTGAGTGCGAATCGTATCTACCGCGCTGTAGCGTTCGCTCGGGTCAGAAGCGTCGTAAAACAACGTGTCGACGGCCTGGTTGCCTTCCAAGTCGACGATTCGCAATGTCTCGCCTCGCCTGACTATGTGGCTGAAGCCGAGCCCCGACCCGAGCACGGTGTCGAAGCTGGCCTGCTGCGGATCGAGTGAGCTTTCGGAAAGTGCCATGAAGAAGTCCGTTCAGCGAAAGTAAGCTTCGGTTAGGGCAAAGCCGCGTTCGTTCTCGGGGCACGAACTGCGGCAGGAATCGTCTTTCGCCACCGGACCCGCCCAGCGCACTCCGAGCTGAACCGGTTTGGCGCGATACGTCGGCGCGGGATCGAGTGGGTGTGGGGTGTTCGACAGCAAGACCAGGGTATTCATTTCCGAGCGCAGCTCGATGAAAGCGCCAGGCTTCGAATTGTCCGGTATCCAGCCGAGCTTGCCCTCGGCGTCGACGGCCACCTTCACGAAGAAGTTCAGGTTCGGCCCGAAGTCACGTTTACCGAGACCATACTTGGCCAGCTCGACCAATAGGTTGTCGCGGCTGTTTCGGTGCCAGTCATTGCGCAACGTTTGGTAGTCGCCCGGCCCGTACTTCTTCAGGCTCGCGGCGGCGTCTTCGAGACCGGTGAGGGTGTCGTGCCAGCCGCAGCTGTCGGCGACGACGGAGCACAACACGCGCCCCATGTCCGAATACAGCACGTTGCCGGTGGTGATGCGCGCGATGTGCTGAGCCTTCAGCGTATCGGGCATGTTGTAGCGTTCGAGCAGGAAATCTGCGTTGAAAAGCAGCGCGGCCACGGAGCCGCTGCCCTCCACGTCGGTTAGGCGCAGCACCTGGCCGCGTTTGATGACGCGCGACCACATCTGGCCCCCGCGCAGCGGCTCGTCCACGAGCCATTGTTCAGTCACGTCAGACATGCATCAATTCTCCAGCGTCGGAAGCTTGATCACGGCGATGGATCAAATCCTCGAGTCGCTTTTTCGTTGCCAAGAAATGCCCGGAAAGGAACTGCTCCGGTGAGCGGGGCCGCGCCACCGGAACGTCGATGACTTCCAAGATTCGACCGGGCCGCGCACCGAGAACCACGATTCGATCAGAAAGGTAAATAGCCTCGTCGAGATCGTGGGTGATGAACAGCACGGTGACACCCGCCGCCTGCCAGATGCGCAACAGATGAGCCTGCATGCTGGCGCGAGTCTGAGCGTCGAGCGCGCCGAAAGGCTCGTCCATCAGCAGAATCCGCGGGTCGTTGGCCAATGCGCGAGCAATCGCCACGCGCTGCTTCATGCCGCCCGAGAGTTGCGCCGGATACAGGTCGGCAAAATCGGTGAGCCCGACCAGCTTCAGCCATTCGTCCGCCGCCTTGGCGGCCTTGTCGTCACGCAAGCCCTTCATCTTCGGGCCAAAAAGCACGTTCTTTTTGACGGTGAGCCACGGGAAAAGCGTGTAGTTCTGAAATACCATGCCTCGGTCCGCCCCCGGTCCGGTCACGGGGACACCATCTACGGCGACGATGCCAGCGCTCGGATCTTCCAGGCCCGCAACCACGCGAATCAGCGTGGATTTGCCGCAACCCGACGGGCCGATCACGCTGATGAATTCGTTCCGTCGCACTTTGAAGTTGATGTCCGACAAGGCGACCAACTTACCGCTCGGGCTGTCGGGGCTATCGAACTCACGGAACAGGTGCTCGATGCTGAGCACCACCTTGCGCTTGTCTATCTCGGCAAAATACTCGGCAACTTCGGGGAGGTGATCGAGGTAGCTCGGTAGTTGAATGCGATCGTCGGACATGAGTCAGTGACTTTCGCGGCGCGAGGCTAGGTCGCACCGCTCGACGGAGAGGTCAGGTGCCCGCGAGACGGGCGCGTTGCGGCAGCGCACGGCGCACGGCGCGCATCATGCGCACGAGCTTGGTTTGACCCGTCTCCCAAGGGAAGAGGTAACGGCCGAGCAGCGCCAAGAATTGGTCGGTGGCCAGCCCGACCAGACCGATGATGACGATCGCGGCGTAAACGTTGTCGAAGTGGCGATAGCGCTGCTGCTGATAGAGCCAAGCGCTCAAGCCAGACTTTTCACCGATTAGTTCCGCGACGACCAAGTAGGTCCAGGCCCACCCGATCAGGATGCGCATGTCGCGATACAACCCGGGAATGGCGCCGGGGACGACCACGTTCCAGACCAGCTGACGCTTGTTGGCGCCCAAGGTCTGCGCTGCGTGGAGCAGCGAAACTTCGACAGAGCGAGTCGTGTTCGAGACGATCAAGACCATTTGAAAGAATGTACCGATGAAGATGATGGCGATCTTCGGCTCATCTTGTAGGCCAAGCACGGTCAGCGCCAGTGCACCGAATACTGGTGCCGGCATGTAGCGCACGAAATCCACGAAGGGCTCGAAGAGTCGCGCAAAGAACGGAAAAGTACCGCACAGAACACCCAGCGGCAGACCAATGACGGCCGACCAAAAGAAGCCCCAGAAGATCACCTTACAGCTCTGCATCAAGCTTTCGTGCAGCCAAGCGTCACCTTCCCGCTCGGGCGCCGTGGTGAACGCCGTGTACATGGCGCGGGCAACGGCGTGCGGTGCTTGCAGGTAAATGGGGTTCACTCGCTCGCCAGAGACCCGCCGCGCATGCGCGGCGTCGAGCTCGCGATTGCGCATGATGACGACGTCCAGATCCACGCGCTCACCCACGGCTACGTAACTGTGCTCACCGGGAACCTTGGTGTCACCGGCATCCGAGACCAAGACTTGTGGGTGCCAAATGAACGGCACGTAGCTGATCGCGCACCAACTGAGCAGCGGCAAAACGAAGGCCAGCACACCCACCCAGAAGCGCGCCTGCGCATCGAGCGGCTTACGCACACCGAGGAGCCGAGCCAACGGCTCGTGCTGCGGAACGGAGGATTGCGGAAATTTGCCGGGTGAAGTCATGGAAATCGCCTCGTTGTAGGGCGCGACGCGAGCCCTCATCTGTGAGGGGGCGCATCGCCTTAGAGTCCGCCTCTTCATGTTGCTGGTAGATGTCGGGCGGGCTTCGGGGCAAAGAGGCACGGGTGCGTCAGACACGGGAGCGCCCGAGGTTCTCCCACCGGACGTAACAGCGGCGCCACGTGCGTAGGCGGGCGTTCCAGGCAACCGAGAGCCCGCTCGAAGCGCCGCTCAGCCGCCCGCCCGCGCCCCAGGACCGGGGCGAAACGCCTCGTATTCATTATAATTTCCGAGGTTTTGGGGCGCGTTCTGCAACTGAATTTGTAGGGGACTGTTCGGACAAGCACGGGCGCCCTAGTAGTGGCATTGCACGGAGTTGGCGCGGACTTTTTGCCGAGCCTGCGAGCTGAAAGACAATCATGACTTCGGAAGTTGCACCCGGACGCGTCGAACAGCCCAAGGGGACGCGTTGGGTCTTGGCAGGCGTTGGTGTCCTAGTGCTGGGGGCCGCGATCGCCTTCGTGCATGGCCGAAAGGCAGCCAATGCCGGCGCGCCGCCCGCTGACAGCGCCGCCCAGTCTCGTCCAATCCCGGTCGTCGTGGCACGCGCCAGCAACCGGGACGTTCCGGTGTTCCTCGATGGTCTCGGAAACGCGGTTCCGCTCGTGACCGTCACGGTCAGGCCTCAGGTGGACGGCCCGCTGACGACCGTGCTCTTCCAAGAAGGGCAACCAGTAAAGAAGGGAGATCTGCTGGCGCGGATCGACCCGCGCCCGTTCACGATCCAACTTCACCAAGCGCAGGCGGCGTTGGCCCGTGACCAGGCCCAAGCCAAGAACGCAAAGGTCAACCTGACGCGCTACACGGCGCTTCACGAGCAGGGGCTCGCCACCCAAGAGCAGCTCGACGACCAGCGCGCGACGGCCGATCAGCTTGCCGGCACGACCAAAGCCGACGAAGCCCAGATCGAGAATGCGCGGCTGCAGCTCGCTTATACCGAGGTGCGTTCTCCGGTGGACGGCGTAACCGGCGTTCGCCAAGTCGACCAAGGCAACGTGGTCCACGCCTCCGATCCGAACGGCATCGTGGTCGTCACACAGCTCGACCCGATGGCAATCGTGTTCACGCTGCCACAGGACAACTTGCCGCAGATCAACCGCGAAATCGCGGCTGGTCTGCAAATCGAGGCCTACAGCCGTGACGGCGATCGCTTGCTCGGCCGTGGCAAGCTCACCCTGGTCGACAACCAAGTCAGCCTGACGACGGCCACCGTTCGCCTGAAAGGCATCGTGCCGAACCCGGACAAAGCGCTTTGGCCGAACGAATTCGTACGTGCCCGGCTCCTGCTGGCAACGCGCACGGGCGCACTTTCAATCCCCGCCCCCGCCGTGCAACGCGGACCGCAGGGTACGTTCGTGTACGTGGTGATGCCGGATCAAACGGCCGCTCTACGCACGGTCGAAGTCGAGACCGTTCAGGATCAATGGGCAGTCATCGGAAAGGGCATCCAGGCGGGCGATCAGGTGGTGGTCGAAGGGCAGAACCAACTGCGACCTGGCGCCAAAGTGGCCTTGCGCTCCAGCGTCGCGGGCCAGACCGGCGCGCCGGGTGGTGGGAGCGATAACCGCGAGCCTGCGATGGGCAGCAAAGGAAAGCGCGGCGGAGCGCAGCCGTGAGCATCTCCGAGCCCTTCGTGCGCCGCCCCGTGGCGACCACGCTGCTCGTGATTGGCATACTGATTGCTGGCATCGTTGCGTTTCGCGCGCTGCCCGTATCGGCCCTACCGCAAGTCGATTACCCGACGATCGTCGTCTCGACGTTCATGCCGGGTGCCAGCGGACAGACCATGTCCGCAACCGTGACT
>Ga0302322_100006888_pt1 | contig 10113 bp, 10 predicted proteins | sample Fen_T0_2_FD_203757 | JGI IMG/M metagenome (GOLD analysis project Ga0302322, IMG submission 203757) | Peat permafrost microbial communities from Stordalen Mire near Abisko, Sweden - Fen_T0_2 | ecosystem: Environmental > Terrestrial > Soil > Wetlands > Permafrost | place: Sweden: Abisko... | reverse complement strand
CCGCGGTCGCGGCCCGGGCCGGATCACCTCGGTCACGACCCACCCGGCCGGCCGTTGCAGCCTCCGAGGTGCCCCCGGATCCACCACCCGATCCGCCGTCCGATCCAGAACTCGATCAGCGAGCCGATCCACGACTCGATCAGCGAGCCGATCCACGACTCGATCAGCGAGCCGATCCGCGAGCCGATGCACCCGTCGAGGCAGCACCCGAAGTCCGCCCCGTCCGGCCGCCCCGCCGATCCTCGCGTCCGGTGACCGACGCAGGCTCCCGGACGTGCACCGCTGGGGGTGCGACGACCGGCGCGACGACCGACGCGGACCCTGTGCGTTGGGCCGGTGCAGACCCCAGTCATGGCCCCGGGCTGACCCCAGGCGTGCCCGCTCGACCAGAGGGTGGACAACAGTGCAGGCCAGGTGCCGATTGAGCGCCGACGACGTGTCCGGACTACCCCTACAGGGGGTCCCCTTCTCACCGGGGGAGACCCCTGAACCCCACCGGCCGACAGGTGACGGCACCGGTGTCGATGCCCCGCCCGCGGCTGCTCCCGGCACTGATGGACCGATGGCTGGGGATGCCGCCGCCGATGCTCCCGCACGGGCGGGCGTTGAGACACCGCCCGCGGGCAGGCGGGCTGCGCGGGACCACCCGTCGCCGGTACCGCTGTCCACGTTGATCCAGGCCTCCCACCGGCTCACCACACGAGACCTGTACCTGGCGGCGGCCCGACCTTCCCCGTCCTGATCTGGGTGCCCCACAGCCACCGGGAACGCAACCTGCTACGCGCCTTGACCGACGAACCCACCGGGGAAGAGGTCGCGGCCGCCACCGGCGTTCACCGTGACGGGCACGGGGAACCGGCCGGCATGGTCTGGCCGCCCGCCACCGCCGCCGCGCGGCCGGCGACGCATCCTCAAGGGATGCGGGTCCACCTCGCCGCGCTGCCCAGCGATCCGATGCCGACGGACTCGTGAGGTCGCCCCTGCGCCGTCCTGTCCGGTTCTGAGTCGGTCCGATGCGGGTCGGGCTGGGCTTGCCTCGACCGACACTCGTCCTCCGGTCCACTGTGCGCGACGAAGGCGGATCGGATCCTCGGCGTCGGTCGACCGTCCCGCCCCGCCCGGAGACGCATCGGTGACGGTTGTGTCGATCAGGCCATTCGCCCAGGCAGCTTCGCACAGGGTCAACGACCGAGCGCCCGCCACAGATGGGCCGCACGCGGCCCTCCTCAGGCCGGGTCGACCATCGGTGCCGTGGCGAGGGACGCGGAGACACTGGCGGTGCGTGGAGTCGGTGGCGCGTCCAGCCCGTCACGGGTGTCGGGCTCGGGGTGCGCGGGTTCGGGGTGGGCGGGCAGGAAGGCCAGCACGATGAGGGCGCCGAGCGCGCAGACGGCGGCGGCGACGGCGTGGTTGGTGTGCAGGCCGTCGAGGAAGCCGCTGTCGGCGTCGCGGAGCAGGTTGAGGGCGCTGTCGGTGGGTAGGTGGGCGGCTCGAGCCGGCTGGCGCTGTAGCTGGCCTTCGCGACGTCGCGGGCCGCTGCCGGTGCGGCGGCCTGGTCCAGTTGGGTGCGGTAGAGGCTGGCGTAGGCGCTGCCGAGGACGGCGACGCCCAGGGTGCCGCCGACCAGGCGGGTGGCGTCGTTGACGGCGGACCCGATCCCGGCCTGTTCGGGACGTACGACGCCGAGGATCGCCTCGGTCGCGGGTGCGGTCGACAGTCCCATGCCGGTGCCCAGCAGGATCATCTGCGCCACGATGAGCGGGTAGGGGTGCTGGCGTCCTGGACGGCGGCGACGCAGGCGTACCCGGAGCCGACCAGGAGCAGCCCGGCGGCGATGACGATCTTGTTGCCGATCCGGACCGCGAGCAGGGTGCCCAGGCCGGAGGAGACCGCGATCGAGATCGCGACGGGAAGGATCCGGACGCCGGCCTCGAGCGCGGAGTATCCCCGCATGATCTGGAAGTACAGAATGATCAGGAGGTGGCCGCGTGAGCCCGCCGTCGCCGGCCAGGCGTCGCTGGCCCGGCGTCGCTGGCCCTTCTCGCCGGCAGACGTGACCCGTGGTCGGGTGATCGACGAATGGGTTCCTTCTCCCTCCCCGCGCCGTCGGCTATCGGACCGACAATCTGACGTCATGGAGCACGTCCGGAAGGATGCTCACGACGGGCAGCCCTCGACCACACCGTCGGGCGCTTGGCAGCGGCTGCGGGCGGGGAACCAGCGGTTCGTCGCCGGGCAGGCGGTGCATCCCCGGCAGGACGCCGGGCGCCTGGCCACCCTGGTCGCCGGCCAGCACCCGTGGGCGGTCATCCTGTCCTGCGCCGACTCGCGGGTCCCGCCGGAGATCGTGTTCGACCAGGGTCTGGGCGACCTGTCCGTCGTCCGGACGGCGGGCCACGCAGCCGACGGCGTGGTGCTGGGGTCGATCGAGTTCGCCGTGACCGGCTTGGCGGTGCCGTTGGTCGTCGTCCTGGGGCATGCCCAGTGCGCCGCGGTGGCGGCCGCCCTGCAGGCCAGGGCGACCAGCACCACCCCGGACGGGCACCTCCGGGAGGTCGTCGAGCAGATCCGGCGCAGCATGATGCTCGCCGGGTTGCGCGGCCTGCACCCAGGCCGGCAGGACGACACCGACTGGCTGGTCGACGAGCACGTGCGGCACACCTGCGCCCTGCTGCAGGAGCGGTCCCGAGTGCTCGCCGAGGCGATGCGCGCCGGTCGCACCGCCCTGATCGCCGCCCGCTACGACCTGACGGACGGCGTCGTCCGGACGCTGACCTGGGCCGGCGACCCCGCCGGGTCCGGCCCGGAACAGCCCCGATCTCCAGACACGTCACCGAGCCTGAGGACGGCCGCGCCACCCCTGCCCAGCGGACGCCCGAGCCGGTCACGCCGTCCGTGAGGGGCGCTTGGTGGGCTGTTCTCGCGATGCTCACCGGCTATCGTGAGCAGCAGCTGCATCCGGGTGGAGGGGCGCTGCGACGAGCCACGGCTCGCCACGCTCCACCCGGCCTCCCCGTGTTCGTGGAAGGGCGCCTTCTCTCGGAGGAGGCGTTCATGGTGGTCGGGGTACCGGTGGGACGGGTGGCGGCGGTGCTGCGTTATCCCGTCAAGTCGATGGCCGCCGAGTCCGTCGCGGACGTCGACGTGTCCTGGCACGGACTGGCCGGCGACCGGCGGTGGGCTTTCGTGCGGCCCGATCTGTCGGGCAACGGCTTCCCCTGGTTGACGTTGCGGCAGCGCAATGATCTCAACGACTACCAGCCTGGCTGGGCGGACCCGGACCGCCCGGACGCGTCTTCGGTCCTGGTCCGCACACCGGCGGGTGCCCAATTCGACGTCACGTCGCCGGACCTGGCGGCTGAACTCGGTGCGGGCGTCCGGGTGATGAAGGTGAACCGGGGAACGTTCGACACCATGCCGCTGTCGCTGATCACGACGCGCACGGTCGAGCAACTCGGGATGCTGCTTGGCCGTGAGCTGAGCGCGCTGCGTTTCCGGCCGAATCTGGTGATCGAGCCCTTCAGCGCGGCAGCGTTCCCGGAGGACGAGTGGGTGGGGCGGGATCTGATGGTCGGCACGACCGCGATACGGATCGACGCGCGCGACCAGCGGTGCGTCGTCGTCAACGTCGACCCGGTCACCGGCCGCCGCGACCCGAAGGTGCTCAGCGCCATCAGCGCCCACCGGGAGTCGTGCCTGGGCGTGTACGGATCGACGCTTCGCCCCGGGCGCGTGGCGGTCGGCGATGACGTGGTTCTCCAGTCGTGAAGTGCCACGGGTGGCGCGATCAGCGGCCCAGGCAGTGAACGCCTCCTGCCGGATGATCCAAGCGCTCAGGTCGAACATGCTGTGTCGATCGAGTGCGTCAGGGTCTGGAATCGGAAACCGTGGCGATCCGACGGAAGGGCGCTCGTCCGGCGCGACTCTGAAGCGCCTATCGCCTCCGCCGCTGTGACAGCATCGGGTGGTTTTACGCAGAGTGACGGGCCACTCCGCGTGCGTCCGAACCCGTCGCGGCAGGTGGGATGCACCCGAGGGCTGGGGTCCATCAGCGGGAGGTTGACGGGGCGGCGGCAGGTAGCGCCGGCAGTCGCCGCAGTGACGCGGTGTGCCATGGATCAACCCGACGTCGCAGCGCTGATACCGGTCGGCTCCGAAAGTTCGACAAGATGCCTGGCATGCGGATCGAGGTCGTGCGCGGCGACATCACCACGGTGAACGCCGAGGTCCTGGTCACAGCGGCCAACAGTGCCCTCGCCGGCGGCGGCGGGGTGGATGGCGCGATTCACCGCGCCGCGGGCCCCGACCTGCTCCGATCCCTCCGCCCTCTCGCGCCCTGCCCACCCGGTTCGGCAGTGATCACGCCCGCGTTCGGGCTCCCCGCACCGGTGCAGCACGTCGTCCACGCGGTGGGTCCGCGCTATGGCGTCGACGAACCCGCTGCCGGGCTGCTGGCGTCGGCGTATCTGACGAGCCTGCGGCTGTGCGACGACGTGAGTGCCATCAGCGTGGCCTTCCCCTCGCTGTCCACCGGTGCCTTCGGATTCCCCCTGCTGCAGGCATGCCAGATCTCTGTGACTGCGCTGCTCGGCGCCAGCAGTCACGTCGAACGATGCACACTCGTCGCCTTCGACATCAAGACGCAGCGATTCTGGGAACGTGCGCTTGGCGCGCCCGTCGACTCGAGCGCCATCAACACCGCTCCGATCGCGCAGCAGCCAACCGCTCAAACTCACGGCGGACCGTAGTAGCTCCTTTGCGAGCGACTTCCCCTCGGGAGCAGATCGACGCTCCAGCAGATCACTTGCTCGACAGATCACGTGCTCGAGGACGTAGCCTTGGACGATGGCGGCGCCCATGCCTCCTCGTGAGGTTCTGGAGGGTGGTCGACCGCATGCTGCCGGCGGCCGTCGGCAGCGGTTTGCTGCGTACCGATTCGTGCTGGTTGCCGTCGTCGCAGCGGGCGTCGGCGGTGTAATCGGGGGCCTGGTAGCGCACGCTTGGGACGGGCGACGGTCCCCGATCTCGGCTCCCGCCCCAGCGGCGGAAAGCAGCGATCTACGCTTCTCGCTGGCCTACCAGACCGGGGGGTTGGCGTCACCAAGCGGCAGTAAGCCGGTGCTCTCGCTCACCCTCGTGGTCTCCAATGACGGCGCCCTGCCGGCGACCGTGTCCGAGATCCGTGTCTCGGGCCCAGGAGCCGCCTACGTGACGAGCCCAGCGGGAGGGCCGCCCACGGATCTGCCTCAAGCCATCGGTCCCAGCCACTCTGTCAAAGTCCGTTTCGGCATCTCGTCGGACTGTGCTGTGCCCGTCCGGCCCCTTCCCCGGGTGAGCTTCCTCGTCCACGACGCTGCAGCGGTACCCACACCGTCGCGGCGGACATCCCCGACCTCGACGCACTCTGGGGAATGACTCTCCTCGCCCCCGCCTGCGGCAACGCCTGATCCTCAACGACCGACGTCACGGCGAAGAATCCTGCCTGCATCCGACGCCCAACGTCGGCGTGTCGTGTCCGCTCGAGGGGTTGCCGGGGGGCGTGGCCGATGAATTCTGCGACGGGGGAGGGTCAAACCCCCCATGACGACCACTCACACCCTTCAGACCCCTGGGGTCGATCTTGTGTACGACGTGCGCGGCCCGCTGCCCGCGCCCGATGGGCAGCCGCTGCTGTTCCTGATCGGTCAGCCGATGCAGGCCGGCGGCTTCGCCACCCTGGCCGGGTATCTCCCCGACCGCACCGTGGTCACCTACGATCCGCGAGGACTCGGCCGCAGCAAGCGCAAAGACGGCCGGACGGACCATGACCCCACCGTCCAAGCCGGTGATCTGCATGCCCTGGTGCAGGCGCTGGGAATGGGACCGGTGGAGTTGTTCGGAAGCAGCGGCGGGGCGGTGACGGCGCTGGCGTGGGTCACGGCCCACCCGGGAGACCTGACCACCGTGGTGGCTCACGAACCGCCGCTGATTCCGGTCCTGCCCGACGCGGAGACCGCCGAAAGGGCCCGACGGGAGGTCCGTGACGTCTACCAGGCCAAGGGGTGGGGGGCGGGGATGGCGGCCTTCATCGGCATGACGTCGTGGCCGGGGCCGTACACCGCGGAGTACTTCGACCGTCCCGTGGCGGATCCCGCCCAGTTCGGCCTTCCCGGCGACGACGACGGGAACCGTACCGACCCACTGCTGTCCGACCGGTCCTGGGCCGTCAGCGACTACCGGCCCGATGTGGCCGCGCTGACCACAACGCCGACCAGAGTCGTCGTGGCTGTAGGACAGGAGTCCGCCGGCCTGTTCACCGATCGGACCTCACGGGCTCTGGCGGCGCAACTGGGCTCACAGCCGGTGATCTTCCCCAGTCACCACGGCGGCTTCAGCGGCCCCGAGAACGGCTACCCCGGCCAGCCGGAAGCCTTCGCCCACCGGCTGCGAGAAGTCCTCGAGGGCGCCGACTGACTCTCACCGCACAGGAGCGCCCGGACCGCGCAGATCCAGACCGCCGACCACTCCGCAGACGCCTGTCGATCTCGGTGACCCGCCGATTCTCCGAGAAGCGCCGTCGCCGCGGCACGAGCGGTCGCGCCATACCGTGCTGACGGCGGCAATTGCGTGCGTTCTGGCCTCCGTGCCGAGATGGCGGGGGCTCACTCGCGGCGTCGGGGGAGGGCGCGACCAAGTCGCTCAGTTGGTTCCAGGGTCAACGCGGCAGGCATCCGGACGGAGTGGGCCAACTGGCTGAGCCAGTTCCTGGCAGGATGCGCGAGTACGTTCGTGGGACTCGATCCTTCCAGGGGGTCCGATGCTGGGTGCCGCGCCCGTGGTCGCGTTCATCCCTTCCCTCGACCTGACCCGCTCAGGCGCGTTCTATACCGGCGTGCTGGGTCTGAGCCTGGAAGAGGTCACGCCGTACGCGTGCGTCCTGCGCGGGGGTTCGATGATGGTGCGCGTGACGAAGGTCGGGAGTTTGCAGCCTCAGCCGTTCACGGTGCTGGGGTGGCAGGTGGACGACATTCACGCCGTGGCCGCCGAGCTGGCAGCAGCCGGGGTGGACCTCGTCCGCTACGAGGGCATGGACCAGGACAGCGCCGGCGTGTGGACAACGCCTGGCGGTGATCGGGTCGCCTGGTTCAGCGACCCGGACGGCAACACCTTGTCGCTGACCGAGTTCGCCCCTCGTTGAACTCAACGGATCACGTTGCTCGCGCACCAAGATTCGGACGACCCACCGTCGGGTCCCGTCGACGGCTGCGTTGAGCTGGATGAGTCATGGACGCCGCCACGGTGGAACTGACCCAGCCGGCAGGTCGTGGGTGCACTGCCGACCGGTGCGCCGTTCTCCTCTACGCCAAGGGCGACACGCTCCCCGTGGGCTGTCGGTGGCGGCTGTTGTGCGGGAGCGGGACGCCGTCCTTCGAACTGGTGGTGACCCCCGGCGCAGATGTGACGAAACCACAGCCGCGCCAACGGGTCCGCTCTCCGAGCGGCCAGGGCAACGAGAGCCCGTAACGGGGGTGACGGGCGCTGGACACGAGGCACTCGCTGGCACAGCTGTGGGTAACACGTCGTGCCAGACCGGTTGACCTCGGCGCCCCAGGTCCGGCCGCGCCCTGTTGGTCCTGCTCACGGCGCGGGGCCGTGCCGTGCGCCCGATCGGCAGCACTGCCGGGCGTCGTGTGGAAGAGCACTGGGCCGACCTGACGAGTCCCGAGACGGTCGAGACGATGCGCGCGACGATGCGCCAGTTGATCGAAGCCCTCGACGGACCCGACCGTGGCGTCGGCGCCTGAAGCACGACCGGATCGCCCACCACCGCCAGGAAACTGGACGGCAACAATCGCTGAAGCACGTTCCTGCTGATCGGAGCGCCAGTACGCGGGCAGCCATGCGGGGGCATCTACGCCTTCCTGACCGGTGACATCCTCGCCGCTGTCACCGCCCACCTGGTGATCAACCCGGGCCTCGGAACGCTCGGTCAACCCTTGAGTGCCCTCATCACCTCACGCCGCGTCGCCCCCGGGACGTCGACCACCCCCCCCGCTCTCCGTAGTACCGACCCTCCTGGGCGGGAGCAGCGGGATGACGGCGCACCCGTGCCCCGGGGGTCGGCGACCGCGGACTCCGCCGGCCGAGCCGGCGTCGCGGGCGAACGAGGGACCGGCCGTGAACCACGAGGACTGCACCACGGGCGGGACGACGGGCGGGCGCACCACGCCGACCAGGTGGCGGCGTCCCGGCTCGCCGGTCCACTCAGTGTGCGTGATCGGCGGCATCGACGAACGGTTCGCCCAGTCGTGCGTGCCGGGCGAAGGACTCGACCCAGACGGCGGTGAGCACGAGCACCAGCACGAGGGTCAGGATCCAGGGGCGCGGGCGCACAGCGGCCGCCCCGACCGCGACCAGCGCCGCCACCACGAGGCTGTGCGGGACCAGGCGGGCGCCGGCGCGTTCGGGCAACACCCGGAGCAGAGTCGCCAGGCTCAGGCACAGCGCCGCCACCGACCCGCCGATGAGCCAGGCGGTCCCGGTGGGGGTGTGGCGCTGAGCGGAGTGCTCGATGAGGCTGACCGTTCCGGCGCCCGTCGCGGCCACCGCCATCGACAGAGGCAGGTGTGTGACCATCCAGACGTTGCGCGGCGCGAATCCCGGGCGGGGCGGGCGCAGCCCGACGAAGTCGAAGTAGTTCCACCAGATGCCGAAGCCGATCCCGAGGCAGAGCAGTCCGGTGACGGTGGTGCCCACGGAGTGCTCGGCCTGGCTGAGACCGTTGACGATCCCCACCATCACCTCGCCCAGGACGATGATCGTGAGCAGCCCGAACCGCTCGGCCATCGAGGCCGAGACGGAGAACGCCATCCGGCCCCTCGTCCGTCCGCGTGCCAGGCGGACGCTCGGGGCGAGGATCGCTGTCGCCGTGCCGAGGGCCCACAGCAGTACCCGGAGACCGTCGGTGGTGAAGACGCTGGCCAGGACGAAGAGGAAGAGTCCCGCCAGCCCGACGAAGTACGGCGTCGACGTGGCCGCCATGTCGGCGTCGTCCTGCCGGCGCACGACCCACCACTGGTAGGTCAGCCAGGCGATCAGGGTCAGGAACAGGATCGAGAAGATCCGGCCTTCCGTGGCGTCGTCGCCGGCGTGACCCGCGTAGACCGAGATCATGGCGACCATCGACATCTGGACGAACATGTACAGCCTCGAGCGGCCGTCGTCCCCGCCGTGCAGGTCGTGGTACAGCGTGCCGTTGACCCAGGCGTACCAGAGCAGACCGAACAGCACGGCGAAGTTACGGACGCCCACCCCGTCGGGATGCGCAGCAAGCTGGTGCGCCACCTGCGAGACGAAGACGACGAAGACGAGGTCGTAGAACAGCTCGAGCGGACTGACCACGCGGCCCTCAATCGTCTCGCCGTGCGGTCGTGGCGGGCGCAGCCAGTCCCGCAGGGCGAAGCGCACCCCTGCGGGGCGGTCGGTCGTCATCGCGGCCTCCTGAGCTCGAGGCCACCACGCTAGGTCAACGATCAGGCGTGGGCGCTCCCGCCCGGCCGACGGAGCGGGCGGGGGGCCGCGATGACGTCGCCGCCGCTCTCAGTCCCGAAGTTGCCGCGGTAGGCGAACCAGCGCCTGGGCCGAGGCCGTCCGTTCGACAAGCGCGACAACAACCGCGGAGCCCAACCCGCCGCCGTGCGCGGGTCACCGACCTCAGTCCGGGACGGAGATGACCAGCTTGCCGCGCACGTGACCTTCGAGGCTGCGAGCGATTGCGGCCGGCAGTTCCTCGAGCGGCAGGACATCGGCGACGGGCACGTGCAACTGCCCGGCGTCGGCCATCCGACCGAGGCCATCGAGGCCGCCGGCCATCACCTTCCAGTCGACCGGTTTCACCCCCGCTCGCCGCACCCGGATCCGGACCTCGCCCGGACCGACCTTGGGGTCGGGCAGCTCACGCAGGGTCAGGACGCCGTCGGATCCGTACGCGTCGTACGCCATGGCCCTCATGGCTGAAACCCTAGTCCGAGGAGCCAGATCGGCACGTCACAGCGCTGCACGACGACCAACGGGCCGGATCCGTCCGCCAACCCACCGGACGTCCATCCACGACCCACCGTAGCGACGAGGGAG
>Ga0302322_100006885_pt1 | contig 10114 bp, 9 predicted proteins | sample Fen_T0_2_FD_203757 | JGI IMG/M metagenome (GOLD analysis project Ga0302322, IMG submission 203757) | Peat permafrost microbial communities from Stordalen Mire near Abisko, Sweden - Fen_T0_2 | ecosystem: Environmental > Terrestrial > Soil > Wetlands > Permafrost | place: Sweden: Abisko... | reverse complement strand
CGGGCCGATCCGCGCTCTTTCAGGCGCGCCGCCCCCGCCCGATGGGCCCGGCCGCGGCTCCTTCCGTTCGGGGCGCGTTCTCTGCGCACTTCGCCACGGTGAGCTCCGCCGACCAGGGGTGGCCGCGGCGCAGCGGGGGAGCGCCGGGGCGCGGCTTCACGGCACAAAGGAGCATGAATGGGCGATCTTCTCCGCATCGACCTCACCACGCGCACGACCTCTGAGGACACAGTCCCGCCGGAGCTCATCAAGGAGCTCATCGGGGCCAAGGGCATCGGCACGCACTACCTCTGCCAGGAGGTCGGTCCGGAGGTCGATCCGCTGAGCCCGGGCAACAAGCTCATCTTCATCGTCGGCCCCATGGGCGGGACGACCATGCTGGGCAGCAACCGCTACGCCCTGTACTTCGCTTCGCCGCTCACCGGCGGCTATGGCGAGTGCTACTCGGGCGGCAACCTCACGCCGCAGTTCGCGCGTACCGGCTACAAGGTCGTGATCGTCGAGGGCAAGGCCGACGGCCCGATCTACCTGGAGATCAGCGAGGAGGGCGCCGCGTTCCACGACGCCTCCGACCTCTGGGGCATGGACGCCTTCAAGGCCGAGGACGAGATCCTCGCGCGCACCGAGCACAAGAAGGCCCAGGCCTGCGTCATCGGGCCGGCCGGCGAGAAGCTCGTCAAGTTCGCCTGCGTCAACAACAACTACTGGCACCAGCTCGGCCGCGGCGGCCCCGGCGCGGTGTACGGCTCCAAGAACCTCAAGGGCATCGTCTGGCACGGCGAGAAGAAGGTCGAGGTCGCAAGGCCGGACGACTTCAAGGCCGTCGTGCGCGACCTCATCGAGCGCACCAAGGACGACGCGGGTGTCGCTGCCTACCAGCGCGGCGGCACGCTCAACATGGTGCGCATCATGAACGGCGCCAACGCGTTCCCGACGCGCTACTGGCGCAAGGGCACGCTGGAGAACTTCGAGCGCATCACGGTCGAGACCATGCTCGCCGAGCACGGTACCGTCAACCAGACGTGCCCGCCGTGTGTGTTCAAGTGCGTCAAGCGCAACACCGTCTTCAAAGGGCGCCACGAGGGGCTCGTCGTCGAGGGTCCCGAGTACGAGACGGCCTACGTCTTCGGCGGCCTTTGCGAGATCGACGACTTCGCCGAGATCATGTGGCTCAACGACGTCTGCGACCGGCTCGGAGTCGACACCATGGACGCCGGCAACCTCTGCGCTCTCGCTATCGAGTGCGCCGAGCGCGGCCTCATCGACGACAAGCTCACGTGGAACGATCCGGTCGGGGTCGGCGCCTTCCTCGAGAAGCTCTGCCTGCGCGAGGGTATCGGCGACCTGTGGGCCGAGGGTCTGCTCGCAGTCGCCAAGGAGTACGGCCTCGAGGACGTGGCCGTGCACGCCAAGGGCATGGCTCCCGCCGGCTACGAGCCACGCAAGATGAAGGGCATGGGTCTCGGCTTTGCCACCACGCCTCGCGGCGCCTGCCACCTGCGCGCCACCATGTACAAGCCCGAGCTGCTCGGCGTCACGCAGTACGGCGAGATCGAGGGCAAGGCGGCGATCTACTGCGACTGGGAAGACCGCCTCACCATCATGGACACGCTCGTCTACTGCCGCTTCTACCGCGACCTCGTGCAGTGGCCGTACATCACGGCCGTCGTCAACGCGGTCATCGGCACCGACTACACGGAAGAGGACCTGCACCGCATCGCCAACCGCATCACCACGATGACGCACGACTTCAACGCGGCGCGGGGTATCGGGCGGGAATCCGAGAAGCTGCCGGACTGGGTCACCGAGAAGCCGATGGAGGACGAGGAGGGGCTCACGTTCCCGCAGGAAGAGATGACTTCCATGCTCGCCGACTACTACGAGCTGCGCGGCTGGGGGGAGTTGCCGCCGCTCGAGGCCTGAGCGCAGGGCGACGAACGAAGACGGGCCCGGGACTCTCGCTGAGAGATTCCCGGGCCCGTCTGCGTACGGAAGAGCTCGTCAGAAGCGGCCCAGGTCACCCCACTCGCGTTCGCCGGAGAGCCACCCGGAGATGACGTAGTAGGGGCGCAGCGCGTCGTTGAACGTGCGCGTGATGACCTGCAGGCGTGCCAGGGAGTGCTGCAGCCTCGTGACGTTCGCGCCGAGCTGCTCCGCGTTCGCGGAGAGGCGCTCGGCCGCCGTCGCCGCCTCGTCAGCGCGGTGACTGAGGCCGTCGACCAAGGGAGTGACGCGGCCGGCCACCGCGGCGCCGTGCTTGGCGAGCCGCCACGCCTTGAGGGCGACCCAGACGAGTGCGCCGATCGCAACGGCGAGGCTCGCGAGCGCGACGATGAGGATGACGTACCAAGGCATGACGGCAGTCTACCGTGTCCCGCGCGGCGGCGACAGCGCGCGGCGCCCGCGCGTCAGGGCAGTCGGATGTCGTACCGGCAGATGAGCGCGCACCCACGACCCGCGAGCTGGCTCACCTTGACGACGTCGCCGGTGTGCGGCGCCTCGATGAACAGGCCGTTGCCGATGTAGATGCCCACGTGGTGGTAGAAGGCCGGGTAGCCGAAGAAGACGAGGTCGGCGGGCTGCGCCTCGGAGAGCGACACAGGGGTGCCCATGTGCGCCTGCATGGTGGCGCCGTGAGGGAACTGCACGCCGAACTTGGCGTACACGTAGAGGACGAGGCCCGAGCAGTCGAAGCCGCCCGAGGGCGTGGCTCCGGCCCACACGTAGGGGATGCCGAGGTACTTCATCGTCTCTTTGACGACGGCGATCTGCACCGGCGTGCCCGAGATGGTCGCGAGGTCGACACCGGCGGCCTTGGCCAGGCGCGCCGAGGCCGCGGCGTCCAGGCGCGCCTGCTGGGCGAGGAGCTTCTTGACGCGCGAGTCGAGGTCGGTGAGCAGGGACTGGCGCGCGGCGAGCTCGTCCTCGATCGCCGCCTGCTGCCCGCGCAGACCCATCTCCTTCTTGAGCGCGTCGGCGCGGTCCTTGTCGATCTGTCCCGTGAGTGCCTCGACCTGGTGCTCCATGGTCGCGATGCGGGTGACCGTGTCCTGGTCCGCTTCGTTGATGGAGCGGAAGTAACCGAGCTGCGTGTCGGCGTCGTCGATGCTCGTGAGGTTGAACAGGACGTCGAGGACGCTGTAGCCGCCGCTCTTGTACATGGCCGCGAGGCGCGCACCGCGCAGGGCCTGCGCGGCGTCCAGTTGCTCCTGGGCGCGCGCGAGGTCGCGGCGGGACTCCTCGAGGCGGATGTTCAGGGCGTCGAGCTCGGAGCGCGCGACGTTGTACTTCTCGGTGAGGAGCTCGGCGCGCTGGTCGAGGCGCGCGACTTCGCGTTTGACGCTGCGCGCCTGGGCCTGCAGGTCGTCGACGGAGCCCGGAGACGCGGAAGACGGAGCGGGGAGAGCGCCGGCGGCCAGCGTGGCGGCGAGCAGGCACAGCAGCGCGCCCGCCGCGAACGCCGCCGCGCGTTTCACGCGTCCCCTGCCTGTCGCCCCGTGCCCGGTCATCTCTATTGGAGTGTATCGGAACATCCCGCCTGCCCTTTACGCCACGCGTGGAGGCGGTCCCTGCAGGGTAACTTTACAATCGCGCGTCGCTACGTATACAATCTGTCGTCCAACGTCGCGGGGTGGAGCAGTCCGGTAGCTCGTCGGGCTCATAACCCGAAGGTCGCAGGTTCGAATCCTGCCCCCGCTACCATCACCTTCCTGGGTGCCCTTCGGGCGCCTTTTTTTGTGGGCCCGTGCAGACCGCCTGCGCGGGTGCGCACCGTGTCGCCGGTGGGGTAGGAATCGCGACTTGCCGGGTAACCACCGGCTCGTAGTAGACAACTCCTGAAGTGAGGGTGGGCATATGAACACAGGCAAAGCCGCGGTCGCTGAGTTCTTCGGCACCTTCTGGCTCGTCTTCGGAGGCACCGGCGCGGCGGTCCTTGCGGCGTCGGTGGGGAACAGCGGCATCGGCTGGCTCGGCGTGGCGCTCGCGTTCGGGCTCACCGTCGTGACCATGGCCTACGCCGTCGGCCACATCTCCGGGGCGCACTTCAACCCGGCCATCACCATCGGTCTCTGGGCCGGCGGCCGGTTCCCCGGCGCCAAGGTGGCCGTCTACGTGGTCGCTCAGGTGATCGGCGCCATCTGCGCGAGCGCCGTGCTGTACGTGATCGCCAGCGGCAAGGCAGGCTTCAGCCTCTCCGACGGTTTCGCCGCCAACGGCTACGGCGCACACTCGCCGGCCGGCTACAGCCTCACGGCGGCGATCGTCATCGAGATCCTGCTGACGCTGGTCTTCGTGCTCGTCATCCACGGGGTGACGGACCGCCGCGCGCCCGTGGGCCTCGCGCCGCTGGCCATCGGCCTCACCCTGACGCTCATCCACCTGATCGCCATCCCGGTGGACAACACTTCGGTGAACCCGGCCCGCTCGCTCGCCCCGGCGCTGTTCGTCGGCGGCTGGGCGCTCAGCCAGCTGTGGGTGTTCATCGTCTTCCCGATCGTCGGCGGCGTCGTCGGCGGCCTGCTTTACCGGTACCTGCTCGAGGTGCCCGCCGCCGAGCGCGACAAGATCGAAGGCCCCGGCGAGGCGACGGAGTAGAGCTCGCCCGCGCTTCCCGCAGCGCACGATCCTGAGGGCCGGGGCGCCGGCGGAGCCGCCGACAGGCGGCCGCTCCGGCGCCCCGGCCCTCTGCTATGCTCGTCGCATCCCCGGCGCGCATCACGCGCGCTCGCGCCAAGGAGGCCACCATGTCCGTCCTGCTGGTCGTCAACACCCCGCCCTACGGCAGCGAGGGGCCCTACAACGCCTTGCGGCTCGCCGACGCCCTTGCCCTGCGCGGCGAGCACGTCGAGCTCTTCCTGATGGGCGACGCGGTGACCGCCGCGCGCGCCGGGCAGGACCCGCGCGGCGCGCACGCGTCGCTCGAGCAGCTGCTGGGCGACCTGCTGGAGAAGGGCGTCGACGTCGCCTGCTGCGGCACGTGCTGCGCGACCCGCGGGCTCACCGCGGACCAGCTCGTCGATCACGCGCGCGTGGCGACGATCCACGACCTTGCCGAGGCCACGGTCCGCACCGACCGCGTCGTCTCGTTCTGAGGCGGCCGTGGCGCGCCTGCCTGCCGCCTGCCTGCGGCTCCAGCGCCGCGTCGCCGAGTCCGTGACGCAGACGGGGACGTTGCGCCCGGGCGAGCACGCCCTGCTGCTGCTCTCGGGGGGCGCCGACTCGATGGCGCTGCTCTCGCTGGTGCGCGCCGTCGACCGCCGCCTGGGGCTGGGTCTGTCGCTAGAGGCCCTGCACGTCGACTACGGCCTGCGCGGCGCCGATTCCGACCGCGACCGGCTGATCGTCGCGCGCGGCTGCGCCGAAGCCGAGGTGCCGCTCCACGTCGAGCGGCTGCGTGGCCGCCTCTCGGGCCGGGACTTCCAGGCGCGCGCCCGCGACCAGCGGTACGGCCTGGCGAGGCAGCTCGCGGAGAAGCACGGCTGCACCGTCATCGTCACAGCCCACAACCGCGACGACCAGGCGGAGACGATCCTGTACCGGCTCGCCAAGTACGCCTCGCCGCGCGGGCTCACCGGGATGCGGCCGCGGGAGCGCGGTCTCGCGCGGCCCCTGCTCGGCCTGGGCGCGGCGGAGATCAGGGAGTACTGCCGCGCGGCCGCCGTCGAGTACGGCGAAGATGTGACCAACGCCGCGCCGCTGTACGCGCGCAATGTGCTGCGTCTCGAGGTGCTGCCCCGGCTCGAGGCGCTCAACCCGCGACTGGCGGAGACGCTGGCCGCGTCGGCTGCGCAGGCGGCGGCCGAGGCCGACGTGCTGGCTGAGGCGGCGGCCGCGGCGCGCACCCGCGTGGTCCGGCCGCCGGGTCGCGGCGAAGTCGCCGTGATCGACCTGGCGGCGCTGGCCGCCGAGCCGCCGGCGCTGCGCGCGCTGGCCCTCCACGGCCTCGTGCGCGACGCCATGGGAGGGGAGGCGCTCGTCGAGCGCCGTCTGGTCGAGGCGCTGGAGCGCCTGGCCACCCGCCCGGACGACACCGGCCGTGTCAGCTTCGGCGGGGGCCTCGAGGCCGTTCGCGCCCGGGGTTCGCTGCGCCTGCGCCTCACCGCTCCGCCCCACGCCTGCGCCCCGACCATGCTGGACGGCGCCGAGCTGGCCGCCGCGGGTGGGGCCGGCCTCACGGCCGGCTTCTGCGGCGGCCTCTGGAGGCTGCGCCTGCTCCCCGGCGGGGTGTTCGATCGCGAGGCCGCGCTCGCCGGCGAGGGCTTCGCCGGGCTCGCCGGTGCGCCGCGGCGCGTGACGCTGCGCCACCCGCGCCGCGGCGAGCGCTTCGCCCCGCTCGGCCTGGGCGGCGAGACCACACTCGCCCGCTTCCTGGCGGCCGCGCGGGTGCCCGCGGAACGGCGTCCGCTGACGCCGATACTCGACGTCGACGGGCGTGCGGCCTGGGTCGGCGGCGCGCCCGGCAGGGTTGCGCAGGCCTTCACGGTGGAAGACAGTAGTGCTTTGACACTGCACGTCGTCCAGGAGGGAACGTGAACGTGCCGATCGAGGAAGTACTCGTCTCCCGCGAGGCGCTGGCCGCCCGCGTCGACGATCTGGCCGCCCAGATCACGCGTGACTACGAGGGCAAAGAGCTGCTCCTCGTCGGCGTGCTCAAGGGCGCTGTGTTCTTCATGGCCGACCTCGCCCGGCGCATCGACGTGCCGGTGGCGCTCGACTTCATGGCGGTCTCGAGCTACGGCTCGTCGACCGACTCGTCGGGTGTGGTGCGCATCCTCAAGGACCTGGACCTGGAGATCGCCGGCAGGGACGTCCTCATCGTCGAGGACATCATCGACTCGGGGCTCACCCTGAGCTATCTGCTCAAGAACCTGCGCAGCCGCAAGCCGGCGTCGCTCGAGATCTGCGCGCTGCTCACCAAGCCGTCGCGGCGCCGCACCGAGATCCCGTGCCGCTACGTCGGCTTTGAGATCCCCGACAAGTTCGTGGTCGGGTACGGTCTCGACCTGGCCGACCACTTCCGTACGCTCGACTACATCGGGGTCCTGACCCCCGAAGCCGCCGACGAGATCCTCGATCAGGCGGGTTCTTTGCTGTAGTCAGGAGGGTATGTTACCGTCACCGGACGGTCGATTTGCAGGCACATCGAGGCATCAGACCGGCCCGGGTGTCAGCACCCGTCCAGAAGGGTCACCGTGAGCAGATTCATTCGTAGCGCGCTGTTCCCCATCCTCATCGTCATCATCGTCGCGATGTTCATCGAGTGGGTGATCTCGGGGAACAAGGCCAACAGCACGCCGAAAGCCATCTATTCGGCGCCGTTCGTCACCACCCAGAGCGTCTTGCAGAGCGACCTCCAGAACGCGGTGGTCCAGTCGATCGTCTTCAACACCGGCGATCCGGCGACGGCCAAGGTCACGGAGACCGGCGGGCTGCAGTACTACGTGACGGGCATCACGGAGCCTGCGCTGCAGCCGCCGCAGATCAAGACGGACAATCCGACCATCACCGTGGCCACGGGGACGGTGACTCCGCCCGCGGCGAACAAGATCCAGCCGAGCTTCGCCAGCGACGTCGTCAACGGCCGGGTCGCGAGCGCCGTGCTCAACGTCAAAGACCAGACGATCGGCGTCACGCTCAAGGCGGACGCTTCCGGCAAGCAGGAGACGTATACCGTCGCCTACACGGACCCGGCGGCGACCACGGCCTTCCTGAATCAGTACAACGTTCCCTACGACGCCACGAGCCCCAAGTCGCCATGGTGGTCGAGCGCTCTGTTCACCATCCTGCCGATCCTGCTCATCATCGGGTTCTGGTTCTTCATCATGAACCAGATGCAGGGTGGCGGCTCCAAGGTCATGAGCTTCGGCAAGAGCAAGGCGAAGCGCGTCAGCGTCGACTCGCCCAAGGTGACGTTCAAGGACGTCGCCGGCTGCGAGGAGGCCGTCGAGGAGCTGCACGAGATCAAGGAGTTCCTCGAGAACCCCAAGAAGTTCCAGCAGCTCGGCGCGCGCATCCCCAAGGGAGTGCTGCTGTACGGCCCGCCTGGTACCGGCAAGACGCTGTTGGCGCGTGCCGTGGCCGGCGAGGCGGGCGTTCCTTTCTTCAGCATCAGCGGTTCCGACTTCGTCGAGATGTTCGTCGGCGTCGGCGCCTCGCGTGTGCGTGACCTGTTCGAGCAGGCCAAGCAGAACGCGCCGTGCATCATCTTCGTGGACGAGATCGACGCCGTCGGCCGCCACCGTGGCGCCGGCATGGGCGGGGGCCACGACGAGCGCGAGCAGACGCTGAACCAGCTGCTCGTCGAGATGGACGGCTTCGAGATGAAGGACAACATCATCCTCATCGCCGCCACCAACCGCCCGGACATCCTCGACCCGGCCCTGCTCCGCCCGGGTCGCTTCGACCGGCAGATCGTCGTGGACCGCCCGGACAGGCCGGGCCGCAAGCAGATCCTCGAGGTGCACTCGCGCGGCAAACCGATCGACAAGGACATCGACCTGGACGCGCTGGCCGCGCAGACGCCGGGCTTCACCGGCGCCGACTTGGCCAACCTCGTCAACGAGGCTGCCCTGCTCGCCGCGCGCCATGGCAAGAAGCTCATCACCACGACCGAGCTCGAAGAGGGCATCATGCGCGTCCTCGCCGGTCCGGAGAAGAAGACGCGCATCATCAGCGAGAAGGAGAAGGCCATCACGGCCTATCACGAGATGGGACACGCCCTGGTCGGCCACTTCCTCGAGTTCACCGATCCGGTGCACAAGATCTCGGTGGTCAGCCGCGGCCAGGCGCTCGGTTACACCATCTCGCTGCCGACCGAGGACAAGTTCCTGACGACCAAGCAGGAGCTCATGGACACGCTGTCCATGACGCTGGGCGGCCGGGCCGCTGAGGAGGTCGTCTTCGGCGAGATCACCACCGGCGCCGCGAACGACCTCGAGAAGGCCACCAGCACCGCCAAGCAGATGATCATGCGCTACGGCATGAGCGAAGAGCTCGGTCCGCGGACGCTCGGCCACGATCAGTCGATGCCGTTCCTCGGCCGCGAGTTCCAGCAGCAGGCCGACTATTCGGAGGAGATCGCGAAGCAGATCGACGACGAGATCCGGCGCATCATCGAAGAGGCGCACCAGCGCGCCAAGGACCTGCTCGCCGAGAAGCGCGAGACGCTGGATCGCGTCAGCAAGATCCTGATGGTGCGTGAGACCATCGACGCCGTGGAGTTCCAGGCCCTCGTCGACGGGCAGCCCGAAGACGAAGTGTTCCGCGAGCGGGACGAGAAGGAGGCGGCACGCCGCGCAGGCCTGCCGCCGGAGCCCGAGAAGCGCCAGCGCGCCAAGCAGCCGCCGGTGCCCAAGCCGGCTCACGTCAACCCGGTCAATCCCGAGGCGACCTGACAGCCGGCGACGGCTCCCGCCTCTTGGACAGCGAGAAGATAAAGACCGGCGTACGCCTCATCCTTGAAGGCATCGGCGAGGACCCGGACCGTCCGGGGCTGCAGAAGACCCCGCAGCGGGTCGCCGACATGTACGTCGACATCTTCTCCGGCATCGGCGCGCCGGACCCGGCCGAGTTGCTCACGGCGATCCCGGGTGACCACCATCGCGAGATGGTGCTCATCAAGGACATCGACTTCTACTCGATCTGCGAGCATCACCTGCTGCCGTTCCACGGGCGCGCGCACGTGGCGTATATCCCGAGCGACCACGGTCACATCGCCGGGCTGAGCAAGCTGGCGCGCGTGGTGCGCCAGGTGGCGGCGCGCCCACAGCTGCAGGAGCGGATCACGAGTGAGGTGGCGGACGCCATCGAGACCTCCCTTCAGCCCACGGGCGCGCTCGTGCTCATCGAGGCCGAGCATCTGTGTATGAGCATGCGCGGCGTGCGCACGCCGGGCTCGAAGACGGTCACCAGCGCCGTGCGCGGGCTCATCCAGACCAGCGAGGCCACGCGCGCCGAGGTGTTCGCCCTCATCAACGCGCCGCACTGACCCGCACCGCCATGCAGCCGGCCGCGCCGACGTTCTCGCTCGACCTGACGTTCCCGGCCATCATGGGCGTGGTCAACGTCACACCCGACTCGTTCTCTGACGGCGGCAGGTTCCTCGCCGCCGACG
>Ga0302322_100006884_pt1 | contig 10114 bp, 3 predicted proteins | sample Fen_T0_2_FD_203757 | JGI IMG/M metagenome (GOLD analysis project Ga0302322, IMG submission 203757) | Peat permafrost microbial communities from Stordalen Mire near Abisko, Sweden - Fen_T0_2 | ecosystem: Environmental > Terrestrial > Soil > Wetlands > Permafrost | place: Sweden: Abisko... | reverse complement strand
ACAATCCCCATCCGGAGAAGACCATCCGCGCGCTCCGTTTCCAGAGTCCTGACGACGACGGGATCTATACCTTGGTCGGGCTGACGCTGGCGGACCGCGCGCACTATGTGGCGCCCAAACCCGAATCGTTTGGCGGCCCCGACGACTGGGCGGCCGCGACGGCCATGGCCGCTTTGATCGAAGGCCTCGCGGGGGTGAAAGACGCTCCGCTGAGCCAGGCCTATGCCCACCCACTGCTTTCGCCGCGCTGGGACCTCACCTCGGCCGGCGCGGTGAAGACCGTCGTGCGCTCTGCCGCGTCGCAGGGCTACGTCGCCTACACCTACGCCCACAAGCCAGTCGCCCGTGAACTCCAGCTTTCGGTCACCGGCAGCGGCGATGCGATCACCTGCCACTTTCTGCTTCCCGCGCCCCCGGCGGCCACGCTCGCGGTCGAACTCGACGGCCAAGCGCTCGCCCACCAACTGACCACGTCGGGTTCGTCCCACTACGTCGATTTCGCCCTTCCGAGCGGCTTCCCGCAGACGATTCGCATTCGCTACTGATGAAGAAGGCGGATCGCAGTGGCGCTCCAATACGTAGCGCGGTGCGTCAGCCCGCGCCTCCATTTCTCGGATGTGCGAGCTGAAGCACCGCACGACCTTCTCCACCGCCCGGTCCCGTCACTCCGCCCGTTCGCCATGAACAAACCCCTGCTGCTCCTCTTGTTGGCCCCGTCATTGTCCATGCTCCTTGCTGACCCCGGCGTACCGCTGTCCTCCGTTGTGCCGCCCGCGGTGCCGGATCGGCTGCAACCGGCCGAGCCTTCCGCCGTCCGGATCGAAGGCTGGCTGGGCGCACGGATCGACGCCAACGAACGCCAGCGCCTCCTCGTCGTGGATACGGCCCCCCTGCTCGCCGGCTACCAGAAGAAGCCCGGGGAGCATCCGTGGATCGGGGAGCACGTCGGCAAATGGCTTCATGCCGCGACGCTGGCGTGGGCCTATTCCGGCGACGTGGCGTTGCGTCAGAAACTCGATGCGGTGGCCGCCGCGCTCATCGCCGCCCAGGAACCGGATGGCTACCTCGGCACCTACGTCCCGGAGAAACGCTTCGGCCTGTACGATGGCGCCGACTGGGATGTTTGGTCCCACAAATACAACCTGATCGGACTGCTGACTTATTATCGCTACACCGGACACAAGGCCGCGCTCGTTGCGTCGCAGAAGATCGGCGACCTGCTGCTCGCCACCTTCCCGGCGCGCAAAAGCATCCTCGCGGCCGGCACCCACGAGGGCATGGCGGCGACGAGCACGCTCGGCCCGATGGTCGAGCTCTACCGGCTGACCGGGGACCCGCGGTATCTCGAGTTTGCCCGCTACCTCGTGCGCGCCTACGAGGAGCCGGGCGGGCCGGACCTCGTCCGGTCGCTGCTCGACCGCGGGCGTGGCGTCGACCGCACGGCCAACGGCAAGGCCTACGAGATGCTCTCCAACCTGGTGGGACTTGTTGAACTCCACCGGGTGACGGGCGACCCCCGGCTGCGCGACGCGGTCCTGCGCGCCTGGACCGACATCACCACCAACCGGCTCTACCTGACCGGCACGGCCAGCGTCCACGAGCGGTTCGGCGCCGCGCACGAACTCCCGAACGGGGAGGACGCGCATCTCGGCGAGACCTGTGTCACCACAACCTGGATCCAATTGAACACCCTGCTCCTCGCCCAGACCGGCGAGGCGCGCTTCGCTGAGGAAATCGAGCGCTCGCTCTACAACCAGCTGACGGCCGCCCAGCATCCCCACGGCGACGACTGGTGCTACTACACCGCGCTCGAAGGCCGGAAACATTACGACAAAGGAATCACCTGCTGCCATTCCAGCGGACCGCGCGGCCTGGCCCTCGCGCCGACCGTCGCATACCTGACCGACGCCGCCGGCGTCTTCGTGAATACTTTCGAGACGTCCCAGTTCCGGTTCACCATCGGCGGCCGCACGGTCGAACTGCGGCAGCAGAGTCAGTTTCCTTTCGAGGGGCGTTCGACGCTGACGGTGCACGCCCCGGCGCCGGTTCGATTTTCCCTGCGGATCCGGGTGCCGGCGTGGGCCGCACCGCTGCGCGCCGGGGAGGCGGTAGGGGAGGGCGGCTGGCTGGTGCTGCCCGAGCGCGAGTGGAAGAATGGCGATTCCGTTGCCCTCACGTTCCGCCTCGAGGGCCGCGTCATTCCCGGCGACTACACGAACTACGCCCGGGTGGCCTACGGTTGGGGTCCCTTCATCCTCGCCGCCGACCAGGCGGTGAATCCGGGGCTCGAAACGCCGACATTTGCGCGGGCCTTCGACGGTTCGGCTCCGGTCCTGATGGCCCGCGCGCCGCGGCTTACGTTTCAGGTGGCGGGCTGCAACGACTGGGACGTCGGCTCCCATCCGATGAAATTCGTGCCCTTCGCCGATGCCGGTGCCGACGGCGGAGCGTATGCCGTGTGGTTGCGCGCGGCGCCAGCGCGCTGACCTCTCCCCAGCGGGCGCAGCCCTGCTCAGGACGCGAGCAGGCGGTGCACCTGGCGGAGCAGTTCGCGGCGTGAATAGGGTTTGTTGATGAGCGCCAGGCCGGCCTCGGGGGCGATCCCGGCCGGCAGCATCTCCGCACTGTAGCCGCTGCAGAAGAGTACGCGGATGGCGGGATTGCGGGCCCGGAGGAAATCGAAAACCTGGCGCCCGTTCCGGTTTGGCATGAGCACGTCGAGGACGGCGAGGCGAATCGTCGCGTGGTGCTGTTCGATGAGCGCCTGCGCCTCCTGTCCGTCCGAGGCGGCAAGCACGCGAAACCCGTTTTCGCCCAGGAGGCGGGTGGCGAGACTCCGGACTTGCGGGTCATCTTCGGCCAGGAGGATGGTGCCCTCGCCGGGCGGGAAGTCCACCGCGGGCTCCTCCGCCGCGGGTGGCGGGGCGGAGGCGGTCATCGGCAACAGAACTTTGAATACAGAGCCTCTGCCCACCTCACTGTAGACCCGGATCGATCCACCGTGTTGACGGACGATCCCGTAGGCGACCGAGAGGCCCAGTCCCGTTCCCTTGCCGGGTCCTTTGGTCGTGAAGAAGGGTTCGAAGAGCCGGTCCAGCACCTCCGGCGGCATGCCGCAACCGGTGTCACTGACCGTCAGGCCCAGATAGGGTCCCGGTTTGAGATCACGGAGCCCGTCGGCATCGGTTGCGTCCAGGCGGATCGTTTGCAGTTCGAGCAGAAGGCGCCCGCCGCCGGGCATGGCATCGCGCGCGTTGACGCAGAGATTGAGCAGGACCTGTTCGATCTGCCCCTTGTCGGCCACGAGCGTGCAGGGCTCGGGCAGGGGCGTGACCTGCAACGTGATGTGTTCGCCCAGCACCCGCCGGAACATCTTCACCATGTCGGCCACGAGAGCCTCGGGGTCGAAGGACTGGGGGTTGAGCGGTTGTTTGCGACTGAATGCGAGCAACTGGCGCGTCAATTGCGCAGCCCGTTCGGCTGCGCCCTGGATGATCTCGACCTCCTCGAGCGGCTGCGCCAGCCCCGTCAGCGACTCCTTGAGAAAACCGGTATGTCCCTGGATGACCTGCAGGATGTTGTTGAAATCATGGGCGACACCGCCGGCGAGCAGCCCGATGGCCTCCAGCTTCTGCGACGAACGCAGCTGTTCCTCCGCCCGGCGGAGCGCCCGCTCCGCCCGGTGCCGTCCCAGGATGTTGACGGAAAGCACCACGATGATGGCGCAGAGCAGGAGAAGAACCACGCCGGCCAGGATCAGGCGCGCGCGGTTGACCTGGTAGAAACTGACCGGGGCGTTGATCACCTGGGTGCCCGGCGGGAGTTGAGCGAGCGAGAAGCCGAAGCGTCGCATCTGCCGATAGTCGACTTCCAGGCGCTGCGGCGAATGGCGGACGACGGGGATCGAGTTGATGTCCTCCCCGGACAGGACCCGCAGGGCGAGTTCACCGACCTTCGCCCCGTGCACCTCAGCGACCACCATGCCGCCGCCGATGCCGTCCCACGGGTAGATTGACCAATCGTTGTTGCCGGGGGGCCGAGAGGTGAGAAAGACCGGCACGCGGGCGCGCGAGGCGAGAGCTTTGCTGAAATCGGCGTTGTTGTAGTTGCTGCGGCCCGCCGCGTCGCGGGTGGCTTCCAGGATCAGCCCGACCCAGCCGTCGGGCAGCGTCGCCACGCGTTCGATGAGCTCGGCATCGGTCCAATGATCATAGAATTCATAGGCGTACCGGTCGGCATGGTGCGGCGCGAACGTCTCGAAGACCTTGCGCGATTCGAGGCCGCTCTCCGTTTGATCGCTGATGACGAGGATGTGCCGGGTCGCCGGTGTCAGGCAGCGGATCAGTTCAAAGGTCCCGCCAAAGTCCGACTCTTCGGATACCCCGGTGATCCTGGTCTGCCCGGCGATCATGTCGGGGGTGAAGCGGTTGACGCCGCCAAAGACGACGGGCACGTCGGCGCCGAGGCGGGCGCGATACTTCAAGGCGAAGTCGAATGCCGCGTTGTCCAGCGTGATGATCAAAGCCGGTGGACGCACGCGGCATTTGTGGGCGACGTCTTCGATCAGCCACGCCTCGCGCCCGGGCTCGGTGAAACGCTTGAAATCGAGATATTGAATGACCGGCTCGAACTCGTGGAACCGGGTGCGGACCACCGCAAGGAGGCCGGCCTGCTCATCGTCGCTCCACTGGTAATCCGGGGCGTAGGAGTTGAGGATGAGGACATCGGGGCGGGTCGGATCCGCAAGGGGTGGAGCCGCGACGAGGTGGACCGAGGTGACCAGCAGAAAGGCGAAGCCGAAGCGAAATCCTCCCCGGCCGCCGGTGCGCCAGGCGCCCCCGCCCCTGCGCGAAGCGGCGTTTGGCGAAAGCAGCTCGGGGTCTTGGGGAACCGAGGCCGGCGGCGGCGGGGATTCGTCGCAAACCATGATGCGCTAAGGTGCGGCACACCGGGTGAACTGCAAACCGTACCTTCGCAGAGCTGGCCGACCATCGGGCAGTGGCCGTTGGAATTTGAGTCCGTCGCCGGCCGGTGTTACCTCGGCGATCGCATGTCGCCCTTCGTTTCCTGTTTGTCGCCGCGGTTTTCACCGCCAGTGCGGGCCTCGCACAAATGTCTCCGCCCGCTCCAGCTCCGCGCATTCACCGTCCGGCGCCGCTCTTCGCGACGGCCAATCTGCTCGCCTGCCCAAGCGGCCTTTCCCGTAGCCGAAACCGCCAGGTTTTGGGAAGATCTCACCATGCGGTCTGCGCGGAGGCCCTCTGACTTCCATTCTCCCATGATCTGCCGCTTTCTCCTCCGCATCACCCGGGTATTCTTGGCCAGTACGGTTCTCGCCCCGCTCGTTGCGGCCGCGTCCGACCCGGTCGATGCCGTCAACGTCTTCACCGGCACATCGAACTCGCGCTGGATGCTGTTTCCCGGTGCCACGCTGCCGTTTGGACTGGTGAAGCTCAGCCCTGACAATCAGGGCAATGTGTGGAACGGCGGATACGAGTACACCGTGCACAGCATCTCCGGTTTCAGTCACCTGCATGCATTCTCGCTGAGCGGGTTGAGCATCATGCCCGTGACCGGGCCGATGGAGTACAACCCCGGCCTCTTCCGCGTGTATCCCGGCGCGCCCGACGGACCGTTCGGCGGGATGTGGACTTCCGGATACCGCTCCCGCTTCAACCAAGGCACCGAGCGCGGCTCACCCGGCTCTTACGCCGTCGAACTGCTGGACTGGAAGGTCCGCGCCGAGTTGAGCGCGACCCTGCGCTGCGGCGTCATGCGTTTCACTTTTCCGGCGACGGATGAGGCGCACCTCGTGCTCGATTTCGCGTTTTCCACCGAGGAGCAGACGAAGATCCTCGCGGCCACGGTCGCACAGACCGGTCCCGCTGAGATTTCCGGCGAGATTCGCCAGGCGAACCAATACGCCGGCGAATACCGCCTGTTCTTCGTGCTCCGCTCCGACCGGCCGTTCGCATCGATGGACGCCTGGCAGCGCGGTGCGTTCACCGGCAACTCGAACAACTACGGCACCGACTGGCGGATTCCTGTCGATTACCGCCGCGGCGTGCACGAGTTCGCCGGCCGTGAGAGCTGCGGCGTGGCGCTCAATTTCAAGACCGCGGCGGGGGAGGCCGTGCAGGTGCACACCGGGCTCTCGCTCGTCAGCACCACGCAGGCGCGGCTGAACCTGGAGACCGAACTCAGTCCCTTCGGGTGGGATTTCGAGGCTGTGGTCCGCTCGGCGCGGGAAACGTGGACGCGAGTTCTCGGCGCGGTCGAGGTCACTGGTGGCACCGCGGACCAGCGCGCGACTTTCTACACGAACTTCTACCGCGCCTTCTCCGCCAAGAGCCTTCTCCAGGACGTCGACGGCACCTATGTCGATGCCACCGGGCAGGTGCAGAAACTCGCCGATCACAACGCAGCGATCTACAGCAGCGATGCGGTGTGGGGCTGCCAGTGGACGTTGTTTCCGCTTTGGACGCTCACGAGTCCAGCCACGGCGAGTTCCTGGGTGCATTTCTTTCTCGAGGCGGCGGACCGTGGCGGCTGGATCCCGCAGGCGCCGGTGCGCGGCGGGTATTCGCCGGTGATGGTGGCCCAGCACCAACAGTCGCTCATCGTGAGCAGCTACCAGAAGGGCATCCGCGATTTCGCCGCCGAGCGCGCCTGGCAGGCGATCAAGCACGACCTCACCACGCAGGGGACACCGGTGCCCAACGGCGGCTATGCCGGCAACCGCAACCTGGCGGCGTATCTGAAGAGTGGTTTTGTTCCCGATGAGTCCGGACCGACCTCGAACACCTTCGAGTACGCCTACGACGACTGGGCCGCTGGCCAATTTGCGCTCGCACTGGACCACGCCGTTGCCGCCCGTGAGTTTCTCGGCCGCTCCGGCAACTGGCGCAACAGCATCGATCCACAGATCAACTACGCCCGGCGCCGCCAGGCCGATGGCCGCTGGGTCGAGCCGTTTGATCTCCTCCGCTCCGGCACGGAGGGCGGGTGGAACGGCCCCGGTTTCGTCGAGGGCACGCCGTGGATCTACACGTGGTTCGTGCCGCAGGATCCGGGCGGATTGATCGCGTTGCTTGGTCGCGACGAGTTCAACCGCCGGCTCGAAGAAGGTTTCGCGAAGGGCTACGTCGACCTCGGCAACGAGACCAACCTGCACGCGCCGTTTCTCTTCAACTATTCGGGCAAACCATGGCTCACGCAGAAATACGTCCGACAGGCGCTGCGCGAGTCGTTCAACTCGTCTCCGCTCGGCGGCTGGTTGCGCGGCGAGGAGGACGAGGGCCAGCTCGGCGCGCTCTACGTCTTGTGGGCGCTGGGACTCTTCGAGATGGAGGGCGGTTGCTCGATGAAACCGTATTACGACCTGAGCAGTCCGCTCTTCGACCGCGCCGTTCTGCACCTGGATTCCCACTACTACGGAGGGAAGGACTTCGTCATCGAGGCCCATCACAATTCGCCGGAGAACGTCTACATCCAGTCCGCCCGGCTCAATGGTCAGCCCCTCAACCGGGCGTGGATCTACCACTCCGAGATCATCGCCGGCGGAACGCTGGAGTTCGAACTCGGCCCGCAGCCGAACCCGGAGTGGGGCACCCGCCCGGAAGATGCGCAACCATTGCTGCGGCAACGGGCGTTCCCTGACAACCAAGACCAGCGAAACTAACCGCAAAGATCGCAAAGAACGCAGAGAGAAAGTGAACCACTCGATTCTTTGCGCTCTCTGCGCTCCTTGCGGTTAAATCTTCCGCCTCGCGACCTCGGCGGCTACAACAGCGACTCCCTGCTCCCCATGATCACTCGCCAGATTTCGCCCCGCACTCTGATCCTTGCCCTCACGCTTATGGCTTCCGTACTTCCTTCCTCCGCGGCGGAACCATTCGCCGTCGCTCCCGATGGTCCCGCGGTGAATCCCGCGCTCCTCGCGTCCCGCTGGCCGGCGACCTGGATCGCTCCGGCGGGCGTCCCGCTGTCGGAGTATGGCGTCTTCCTGTTCCGCAAATCGTTTGCGCTGCCGGCGAAGCCCGCGCGCTTCGTGGTCCACCTCTCGGCGGACAACCGCTACCGGCTCTTCGTCAACGGCACGCCGGTCTGCTTCGGTCCCCAACGCGGCGACCTGATCCGCTGGCATTTCGACCCGGTCGATCTCGCGCCGTATCTGCGCGTCGGCGACAACGTGCTGGCGGTGCAGGTGTGGAATTTCGGTGAGGAACGGCCCTACGCGCTGATGAGCCTGCGCACGGGGTTGATCGTACAGGGCGACGGCGCGGAGGAGCAGTGCGTGAACACCGGCGTGGGCTGGCGCGTGCGGCTCGATCCGGCGTTCACGCCGGTGCCCGTCTCGCGCGAACGGCTGCGCACCTTCATCGTCGTCGGCCCCGGCGAAAAGCTCGACGCCGCGACGCACCCCTGGGGGTGGGAGCAGCCGGCATTCGATGAGGCCGCGTGGGTGGCGCCGCGTATCCTCGGAGCGGGTATACCCTACGGTTTCGGCACCGACGCCGATCGCTGGCTCACGCCGCGCACGATCCCGCTGCTGCCGGAAACGCCGCAGCGCTTCGCCACGGTGCGCCGGGTGCAAGGCGCCGCCGCGCCGGCCGACGGTTTTCTCGCCGGGCGGGCGACCTGGACCGTGCCGCCGAGAACCTCCGCGCGCCTGTTACTCGACCAGGGCTTTGAGACGAACGCCTTTCCCCGGCTCGTCGTCAGCGGCGGCCGCGGCGCGACCGTGACGCTCGCCTATGCCGAGGCGCTCTTCGATGCTGCCTTTGCCAAGGGCAACCGCAACGAGGTCGCGGGTCGCGAGCTGCACGGCATCGAGGACCGCTTCCTGCCGGACGGCGGGCCCCAGCGCGGGTTCACGACACTCGATTACCGCACCTATCGCTACGTCGAGCTGCGCGTCGAAACCGGCGCGGAACCGTTGACGGTCGACGACCTCAGCGGCCAGGCCACTGGGTATCCGTTCCGTGAAAACGGCGCATTTGCGAGCGATGATCCCGCGCTGGCCAAGATCTGGGAGGTCGGCTGGCGGACGGCGCGGCTCTGTGCCGCCGAAACCTACGTCGACTGTCCGTATTACGAGCGGCTGCAGTACGTCGGCGACACGCGTATCCAGGCGTTGATTTCGCTTTACGCCTCCGGCGACGACCGGCTCGTCCGCAACGCGATTGCCCTCTTCGACCAGTCGCGCCTGCCCGAGGGGCTGACGCAAAGCCGCTACCCGTCAAATCCGCCGCAGATCATCAACACATTTTCCCTGTTCTGGATCGGGATGGTGCACGACTACTGGCGGCATCGCGACGATGCGGCGTTCGTGGCCGCGCGGCTGCGCGGGGTCGAGGACGTGCTGGCCTGGTTCGAGGCGCGCGTCGATGCGAAGACCGGCCTGCTCGGGCCGCTGCCGTTCTGGACCTTCGTCGACTGGCCCGACGCCTGGGCGTGGAGCGAGGCGATGGGCATCGGCGGGGAGCCGCCGGGCGCGCACACGGGTGGCTCCTCGATCGTCACCCTGCAATACGCGATGGCGCTCGATCAAGCCGCCGACCTGTTCCGGGCGAATGGCCGCGCCGCCGTCGCGGACCGCTCCACTCAACTCGCCGACGCCTTGCGCACTGCGACCATGCGGTTGTGCTGGGAGGAGGGTCGCCACCTGCTCGCCGACACGCCGGCGAAGACGAGCTTCAGCCAGCACGCCAACGCCCTCGCTGTGCTCTCCGGGGCGGTGCAGGGTGGGGCGGCGCGCGAGCTGATCGAGCGCACGCTGGCCGACCGGACGCTCGTGCCGTGCACGCTCTATTTCCGCTTCTACCTGCTGCGGGCGATGAAGGCCGCCGGCCTCGGCGACCGCTATCTCGAGCAGTTGGGACCCTGGCACACCATGCTCGCGCTCGGTCTGACGACGTTTGCCGAGCGGCCCGAACCGACGCGCAGCGACTGCCATGCCTGGAGTGCGTCACCAGTCTATGAATTCCTGGCCACTGTTTGCGGCGTCGAGCCCGGGAGCCCGGGTTTCAAGACGGTGCGGATCGAGCCCCACCTCGGAGCGCTGCAGCAGGCCGAGGGCACGGTGCCGCATCCTGTGGGCCTGATCCACGTG
>Ga0302322_100006883_pt1 | contig 10115 bp, 7 predicted proteins | sample Fen_T0_2_FD_203757 | JGI IMG/M metagenome (GOLD analysis project Ga0302322, IMG submission 203757) | Peat permafrost microbial communities from Stordalen Mire near Abisko, Sweden - Fen_T0_2 | ecosystem: Environmental > Terrestrial > Soil > Wetlands > Permafrost | place: Sweden: Abisko... | reverse complement strand
CGCCGGCATCCCCGGCTTCGGCGGCTGGTTCACGACGAAGGCGATGTCCGGGGGCGGTCCGCTCATCGACCTGCTGCACATGGTGGACCTCGGGCTCTATTTCATGGGCTACCCCGAGCCGGCGCATATCCTGGCGCGCACCTATCGCGATCATATCGACGACAAGGCCTTCAAGGGCCCGTGGGGCATCCCGGACGTCGCCAAGGGCACGACCGATGTCGAGGCGGCCGCGCACGGTTTCATCACCTTCAAGAGCGGCCAGTCCATGTCGCTCGCCGTCTCGTGGGCCGAGATGAACCAGCGCGAGGAGGTGTCGGTCACCTTTCAGGGCGCGAAGGCCGGCGGTTTGGTCCGGCGCCTCTTCGGCACGGACGGCCTGGACAACACCGCCCACGACGCCTGCCAGCTTTACACCGTGGAAAACGGCCGGCAGGTCAACCGCGACATCATCGTCCCGGCCGACGAGACGATGGGCCGGACGCGGTCCGCGGCGAATTTCATCCTCGCCCTTGAGGGCCGGGAGAAACCGTTGAACACGCCCGACCAGGCGCTTTCGCTCATGCAGATCATCGACGGCGCCTACAAGTCCGCCGCCACCGGCCGGCCGGTGGCGCTGTGAGCGACCGGCCAGATCGGGGTGTGGCGCAGATAGTTTCCACCAAATTCCTTTTCACACTGCTATGAAACTTAATCGCAAGCTTCGCATGGGCATGGTCGGCGGCGGCCGCGGTGCCTTCATCGGATCGGTCCACCGCATGGCCACCCGCCTCGACGGCGAGATCGACCTCGTGGCCGGGTGTTTCTCGGCCGATCCGGCCAAGTCCAAGCTCTCCGGCGCCGATTTTTTCCTGGCGCCGGGCCGCGTGTACGCGACGTACCAGGACATGGTGCGGGGCGAACTCGCACTGCCCGCCGACCAGCGGATCGACTTTGTCTCGATCGTCACGCGCAACAACATGCACTTCGCCGTCGCCAAGGCGTTCCTGGAGGCGGGCATCCATGTGGTCTGCGACAAGCCGCTGTGCTTCACGCTCGCCGAGGGCCGGAAGCTCCGCGCGATCGTGCGGAAGAGCGGCCTGGTTTTTGCGCTCACACATAACTACACCGGTTATCCGATGGTGAAGGAGGCCCGGTCCTGGGTGCGCAACGGCAAGCTGGGCCGGTTGCTCAAGGTCGTGGTCGAGTACCCGCAGGGCTACGCCATCACGGCGCTCGAGCAAAAGGCCGACGGCGCGATCTCGAACTGGCGGATGGACCCGTCCATCGCCGGCGTGTCGAACTGCATGGGCGACATCGGCACGCACGCGCACAACCTCGCGCGGTACATCACCGGGTTGGAGATCGAGGAAATCTGCGCCGAGCTCTCGACGTTCATCCCCGGCCGGCCGCTTGACGACGACGGCAACTGCCTGCTGCGGTTCGCGGGCGGCGCCAAGGGCATCCTGTTCGCCTCGCAGGTTTCCAGCGGCGACGAGAACAACCTCAACATCCGCGTCTACGGCACCAAGGGTTCGCTCGAGTGGCACCAGGAGGATCCCAACGAGCTCGTATTCAAGCGCGCCGATGCGCCGCCCGTGGTTTCGCGCCGCGGCAACAGCTATCTTTCACCGGCGGCGCAGGACGCCACCCGCACGCCGTTCGCCCACCCCGAGGGCTTCATCGAGGCCTTTGCCAATGTCTACCGCGCGGCGGCCACCGCGATCGCCGACGCTGCCGCCGGGCGCAAGGCACCGAAGGAGGGTTATGATTTCCCCACGGTCGATGACGGCATCGCCGGCATGGCGTTCATCGAGTCGGCCGTGAAAAGCAGCCAGCGCGGCGCCAAGTGGGTCAAGGTGCCCAAGGACTGAATCGTTTTCCCTTCCGGCGGAATTCCGCCCCCAACCACGTCTCTCCCGCCATGAATCCACGCTTTTGGCTCCGAGCCCTCGGCTGGTCCCTAGTCAGCGCCTTGGGCGTGAGCGCCGTGGCCGTGCTCGCGCTGTCCCGCGGTGAGCCGGTCAGCGCATTGTGGATGGTCGTGGCGGCGGTGTGCGTCTTCGCCGTGTCCTACCGGTTCCACTCGGCGTGGTTGATGGCGAAGGTGCTGACGCTCGACGAGCTGCGCGCGACGCCCGCCGTGGTCCACGAGGACGGCCGGGATTTTGTCCGGACCAACAAATGGGTGGTCTTCGGCCACCATTTCGCCGCGATCGCGGGCCCCGGGCCGCTGGTCGGGCCGGTGCTGGCGGCGCAATTCGGTTTTTTGCCCGGGCTGCTGTGGATGCTGGTCGGGGCGACGCTCGGCGGCGCCGTGCACGATTGTGTGATCATGTTCTGCTCGGTGCGCCGGCGGGGAAAATCACTCGCCCAGATGGTCCGCGAGGAAGTCGGGCCCTTTGCGGGCCTGGCGGCGCTCGTGAGCATCATTGCCATCATGGTGATCCTGCTCGCGGTGCTCGGCCTCGTGGTGGTCAACGCCCTCGCGGAAAGCCCGTGGGGCCTGTTCACGATCGCGGCCACCATGCCCATCGCCGTGCTCATGGGCTGCGCCATGCGTTACGGCGGTTCCGGGGGCAAGTGGCTCGCGACCATCAGTGTCTTCGGCGTCGGGGCCCTGCTCGCCGCCGTGTGGGGCGGGCAATTCGTGCGCGGCACCGCGCTCGAGGGCTGGCTCACGCTGCCGGGGACGACGCTGGCGTGGTGGATCATCGGCTACGGCATCCTCGCCTCGATCCTGCCGGTCTGGCTGCTCCTCGCCCCGCGCGACTACCTCAGCACGTTCATGAAGATCGGCACCGTGGCGGCGCTCGGCCTCGCGATCGTGGCCATCGGCCCGCTCCTGCGCATGCCGGCGCTGACCAGGTTCATTGACGGTACCGGCCCGGTGGTCGCCGGCCCGGTGTTTCCCTTCTGCTTCATCACGATCGCGTGCGCCGCCATCTCCGGTTTCCACGCGCTGATCGCGTCGGGCACGACGCCCAAGCTGCTGATGCGCGAAAGCCACATCCGCGTGGTCGGCTATGGCGCCATGGTCACGGAGATGGTCGTGGGCGTCATGGCGCTCATCGCCGCCTGCGCAATGCAGCCGGGGGAATATTTCGCGATCAACATGAAGGGCGAGCCGGCCGCGGTGGTGGCGAAGGTGAGCGCCCTGGGTTTTCCCGTCACCACCGCCGACATGACCGACCTTGCCGCCAGCGTGGGGGAGAAAACCATGGTGGGCCGCACCGGCGGGGCGCCGACGTTCGCGGTTGGCATGGCGCAAATGTTCACGGGTGTACTAGGTAATCGCGCCGCGCTCGCGGTCTGGTATCACTTCGCGATCATGTTCGAGGCCCTTTTCATCCTGACGACGATCGACGCCGGCACGCGCGTGGGCCGGTTTCTGGTGCAGGATTTCATCGGGCTCTTCTCCCCGGCGCTGGGCGACACAAAATCCTGGACGGGCAATACGGTCGCGACCCTGTTGTTCGTCGGCGCTTGGGGTTGGTTCCTTTATCAGGGGGTGATCGACCCGCTCGGCGGGATCAACTCCCTCTGGCCCATTTTTGGCGTCGCCAACCAGCTGCTGGGCGTCATCGCCTTCGCCCTCGGCACGACCGTCCTGATCAAGATGAACCGCGTGCGCTACCTGTGGGTGACGCTCGCGCCGCTGGCCTGGTTGCTGGCGGTGACGATGACGGCCGGCTGGATGAAAATCTTCAGTGCGGATCCGCGCATCGGATTCCTGAGTGCCGCGGCCGGGTTCCGCCGGAAGCTCGCGGAAGACGGCGGCACGCCGCTGGCCCAGGTCGCGGCCTGGCAGCACCAGCTGATGAACAATTATATCAACGCGACGGTCACCGGCATCTTCCTCCTGCTGGTCCTGGTCGTGGTGGCCGCCAGTGCGCGGGGGTGGTGGCAGCTGCTCGCCGGCCGGCGCCCGGCCGAACTCCACGAGGAAACCTACGTACCGCTCGCGGTCACGGCCAAGTGATGCGCATCGCCGTCATCGCCGACACGCACGACCGGTTCCCGCCGGGGCTGCCGGCGCGGTTGCAATCGGCCGACGAGATCTGGCACCTCGGCGACGTGTGCGAGCCGGAGACGCTCGCCGAGTTCACCGCCCTGGGGAAACCCCTGTTTGTGGTTCTCGGCAACAACGAGACCCACGATCTCTGGCCGCGGGAGCTGCGGCTGGAGCGGGCGGGGCTGAATTTTTTCCTGACGCATATCCCGCCCGGTCGCGTGCCGCCCGGCACGCAGGTGGTGCTGCACGGGCACACGCATGTGCCGCGCGACGAGACCGACGAGCAGGGCCTGCGCTGGCTCAATCCCGGCTGTATCACGCGGCCCAACCGCGGCGCCCGGGCCAGTTTCGCGTGGCTGACGCTCGGTGCCGGCCGCGCACCGGACTGGCGGCTGGAAGAGCTTTGAGCAGCGGTGGCTCCACGGTAGGGGCGCAGTCTTGCTGCGCCTTTGAACGTGATGCGGTCAACGCCGGGCGCAGCATCTGCCGTCGCCAAGCCTATGGCCCGACAAGAGCCTGCGCCCCTACGAATGGCTCCGATCTCCCCGTTCAGTTCGTCATCAGCTTCCGCCAGGAATAGCTGGCGACGCTGTTGCCCACGCTGACGGCGTCGGGCGGTGATTCCGCGATCGTGCCGAGGGAGGTGAGAATGACGGCCTGGTTGCCCTTGCGGGCGGCGCGGGCCTGTTCCTCGCCCTGGGCGGGCGCCGGTTTGCCGTCCTTGCCGATGCGGCTGAAAGTAACGCGCCCTTCCGGCGTGATGGTCACCACACGATCACCGGGCTTTTTGCCGGTGACGTAGCTGCCGGAAACGGCGGTGAAAACCGACGCCCGCTCGCTGTCGGCGGTGACGATCACCAGGTCGGGCGGCAGGTCGCTCAGCTTTCGCTGCGGCAGGCCGAACTTGAAGCCGATGATGATAAAGCCCAGGGCCAGGACAAACAGGCCGGCGACTTCCCCCACGGTGCGCAGGATGCCGTGGCGTTGGGTGGAGGCGGCCTGCTTGCGGGCGGCGGCCTTGGCGGCCGGGGCCCCGGCATGGTTGAACGGCGGCAGGTGCGCGAGGCCGTCGGGGTTCTCGACCGTCCAGAATTCATCAAAGAGGGACGTGCTCTTGTGCATGCACAACCGGCCGTGGTGCACGGCGATGCGCCAGCCCTTGTCGTCGCGATGCACGAGGATGCCCGCCTCCGCCTTGGGGTTGGCGGACACGTCGAGCCGCAGAAGATTACCCGCGAGCCGGATGATTTCCTCCAAGGAAACCTGCCCGAGCTCGACCTTGTCGGCCGAGCCCGCGAGTGCCATGGCACCGGGGGTCAGCTGAACCAGGGTTACGCGATAGGTCGGGTTCATTGTTCGATGATCAACACCAGGGTGTTGCCCGAGCCCAGCCGCACGTTGCCGGTGTTGAGGTTGCCGTCGTCGAGCTGGTCATCGATCATTTGCAGCTGATCGAGATCATCCGACATCGGGTTGTTGGACGCGCTCTCAATGGTAATCGCGGCCTTCGTATAAAAACCGTTGGAGGAGACGTCGGAGTCCCACTCGTACACGCCACCGATCGGCGTCTTGAGGGTAAAGCCGTCCGGCAGGGCGCCGACCATCTCGGGCGGGATCACCTGCGGGCCGGTGTCCGCCGGCCAGTGGCCGTTCTGCAGGTTGTAGGTCACGAAGGCGGTGGAAAAAGCCCGGAAGTCGTTGACCACGGCGGTGGTCTTCGAGCGCATCGTGATGTGCCGGTACGCCGGCAGCGCCATGGCGGCGAGCAGGCCGATGATCACCACCACCACCATGATCTCCACCAAGGTGAACGCATGGCAGCGGGGCTGCGGGCGCGTGGTGGTGTTGGTTGGGCTGAACGGCACTAGTTCAATACGTATTAATAATGGATGACGGTGCAAGCATTCAGAAGGCAAAGCCGTGTCACGCGCCATATTTCACTGGTGAAACAGCTACAGAAAATGACCGGCCGGCCGACCGCGTCGCAGAAGCAAGCAAGTGGCGGGAAAAATCACGGCTGGCTTCGGCCGCTTACCCCGTTTAGCCAAGTCACCAGTGAGTGACACGCAGCAGGAATTTTTCGAAACGCGCGTCCCGGAGGAGCCGCCGGACCTTATTTTCGTCCGCAGCCACCGGGCCCGCCACTATCGGCTCACCCTGCGCCGCGACGGCGTCGGCGTGGTCACGGTGCCCGGGCGCGGATCGGAGCGCGAGGCACAGCGCTTTGCCGGGCAGCACCAGGAATGGCTTGAGCGCGCCCGCACCCGGCAGGCGCGCAAGCCGCGCGTCGCGGAAATCTGGACCCTCGGCACCCACCTGTTGTGGCGCGGGGAGATGACGGAGCTGCGGCCGGCGGTGGCGGGCGCGCGGCCGACGGTCTGCCTGGCTGCCGATACCTTCCGGGTGCCGGCGCTCGCGGGCGATCTGCGGGCCACGCTTGAGGCGCACTTTGCCCGGCGCGGCAAGATCGAGCTGCCGGCCCGCACCTGGCAGCTGGCCGCCGAAACCAATGTCGATGTGAAACAGGTGACGGTCCGCAACCAGCGCTCTCGCTGGGGTTCGTGCTCGGCGGCGGGCACCATTTCGCTGAACTGGCGGCTGGTGCAGACCCCGGATACCGTGCGCGACTACATTATCCTGCACGAGTTGATGCATCTGCGGGAGATGAACCACTCGGATCGATTCTGGGCCCGCGTCGAGGAAGTCTGCCCGTGGTGGCGCGATGCGGAGCGCTGGCTCAAGCGCAACGGCAGCCTGCTGGGGTTGTGAGTGGGGGACTCTGATTCCGGTTTCAGGTAGGGGCCGTTGCCCTCAACGGCCTTGGTCCCGATCCGGGCGGTTGGGGCAACCGCCCCTACCGTGCCCTCATTCCCCCGGCCCGTCGCTTTCCAGCACGCGGCGGAGCTCTGCGATGAGCGTGGCCACCTCGAACGGCTTTTGCACGAAGCCCGCGAGGCCCTTGCCGAGGAACCGGTTGATGGCTTCCACCTTGTTGAACCCACTCATCAGCACGACGCGCACGTCGGGCTTCAGCGCCCGGAGCCGGCGGAAGGTTTCCTCGCCGTCCAGGCGCGGCATGGTGAGGTCGAGCAGCACGAGCGCGTAGGCCGGCGGCTGCCGGGAGAAACATTCCAGCCCCGCGATGCCATCGACGGCCGTATCAACGGTGAAGCCCAGCATTTCCCCGATCCGGACCGTGACCTGGCGCACCGATTCCTCGTCATCCACCACCAGCAGCCGGCCCGAGCTGCGCCATGCGGGCGCCGTGGGGGCGGGCGCCGCCACGGCCTCGGCCGGGCCGGACGTGGCGGGAAAGAAAAGTTTGAAGGTCGTGCCCCGGTCCGGCTCGCTATAAACCTTGATGGCGCCTTCGTGCCCGCGCACGATGCCGTGCACGGCGGCCAGGCCGAGGCCGCGGCCGGTGAATTTCGTGGTGAAGAACGGGTCGAAGATCCGGGCGAGCGTTTCGGGGGCCATGCCGCCGCCATTGTCACCCACCTCGAGAAAGATGTATTCGCCCGGCTTCAACTCGGCCCCGAGCTGCGCCTGGTCCAGGTACGGTTCGTCGATGGTGAGATGGCCCGTGCTCAGGGTGATGAGCCCGTCGCGCTCGCCGATCGCCTCGGAGGCGTTGATGACGAGGTTCATCACCACCTGCCGGATCTGGGTGGCGTCGGCCTGGATCGGGGGCAGCGCCGGGGCGAGGTTGTAGCGGAGCGCCGCCTTTTTGTTGATGGAGATGGTCAGCAGCTGCGTGGTGTCGCGCAGGAGCTCGTTCAGGTCGATGCGCTGGACCACGAAGCGGCCCTTGCCCGAGTATGCGAGCATCTGCTTGCAGAGATCGGCGGCCCGGTGGGCGGTCTTCTCGATGCTTTCCAGCGAGGCGAGGCCGGGCCAGTGCGGTGGCGCCTCGTGGCGGGCGAGGCCCGCGTTGCCGAGAATGCCGGTCAGCAGGTTGTTGAAATCATGGGCAATGCCGCCGGCGAGCACCCCGAGACTCTCCAGGCGCTGCGTCTCCAGCAGTTTTTTCTCGATCTGCTGGCGGTCCTGCTCGGCGAGCTTGAGCTCGGTGATGTCGACGGAGACGCCGAGCACCGCGGGGCGGTCCGCCGCGGCGAAGTTGAAGGGGATCTTGACCGTGGTCAGATAGCGGGTCTGCCCGTCATGGTCCGTGATGGTCTCGAGCGGGATATCGAGCCGCTGCCCGCTGGCCAGCACCGCCTGGTCCGAGGCCCGGAAATGCGCCACATCCTCCGGGTTGGTCGCAAAGTCCGCATCGGTCTTGCCCACCAATTCCGCCGGGCTCACGCCATACACGCGGGCCCCGGTCTCGTTGACCAGCATGAAGCGCCCGTCCGCGTCCTTCGCATAGATGAAGTGCGGGACCAGGTCGATGATCTGCCGGAGTGTCTCTGCCGCGCGTTTGCGCTCCGTGATATCGCTCATCCGCCCGAGCATGCGGTACGGCCGGCCATCCGGGCCGGGCAGGAATACCCCGTGGTCCTCGACGCTGCGGTAGCTCCCGTCCTTCTGTCGGAAGCGGTACTCGATGTGATAGGGTTCACCGGTGGCCAGGCATTCCTCAAAGCGCGCCGACGCCGCTGCGCGGTCGTCGGGGTGGGTGAATTCCTCGCAGTCGGCCAGGGTGGCGATGGGGAACTCCGCCAGGTTATAGCCGGTGGTCCGTTCCACGGCGTAAGCCCCGAACCAGGCGATGTGACCGCTCGTGAGGTCGACGTCGTAGATCATCTGGCTGGTCTGGTCGACGACCGTGCGGTAGCGGTGCTCGCTCTCCTCGAGCAGCGCCTCGGTCTGCCGGCGCGACTGGATCATTTCATTGAAGGCAAGCGCGGTGTCCGCTATCTCGGCCGGGCCGGCCACGAGTGCCAGGGGTCCGGTGCGGCCCTGCATCTGCGCCCGGGCGGAGAGGGCGAGCGAGCTGATGGGCCGGTTGAGGTTCCGCGCCAGCAGGGCGATCACGACCGAGAGGAGGCCGACCAGTCCCGCCAGCAGGAACAGGCTGCGGTGCAGGTTGGCGTTCGCGGAGGCAAAGATGATTTCCCGCGGCAGCGACGTGCCGACGAGCCAGTTTGTACCGTCGATTGCCGCGGCACTGTAAATGCGCTGCCGCCCGTCCCGGCCGATGATTTCACCGGCATCCTGGCCGGCCCCGTGGCGGTCGAGCATGAGGCGGATCTGGTCCGAGGTGGTGCCGATCACCTTGTCGGCGTCGAGCGAACGCAGGAGCAAAATGCCCCGGGTATCGACCACGGAGATGATCAGGTCGGGGTTCGGGTGCTCGAAGAAAAAGCGCCGGGAGAGCTCGGTCAGATTCAGGGGCGCAACCACCGTTGCGACCCGCTGGCCCGCCGCATCCTGCACGGGAAAGCTGGCGGCGCAGGTCCATTGCTTCGTGAACCGGCCGACGTACGGCTGGCTGACGTGAAAGCCCGGCGCATCGAGACCCTCGCGGAACTCCGGGAACTGGCGCAGCGAAAAGTCCGGGCTGGGCGGCGCATAAAACACCTGCGCGAGAATATGCCCCGCCTGATCGAGCACAGCCAGGTTCGCCAGATCGGGCCGCGGTCCCTGGTCTTGCTTCAGGGCCTCGACTTGCCGGGGATGATCCGTGCCCTGGAAGGCCGCGTTTTTGGCCGTGTGGGCCAGGATCAACTGCACATCGCGCAGGTAGTTCCGGATCTGCAGGTCGGTGGCCTGGCCGAGGATTTTCAGGTGCTCCAGCGCCGCCGCCCGGTCCGTCTGGTACTGGGCGTAGGTGTTGTAGCCGAGCAGCACCAGCAACGGGATCGTGGCCATCAACCCGAGGGCGATGAAATGGGCGAGGATCGGAGGGCGCTTGATCATGGGGCGCAACGTGGGTGTCGCTCTTACGTCAACCCCCGGCAATCCCGAAGCCTTCAGTGGTAATCCAGCAACTCAACCTCAAACACCAGCGTCCCCCGGGCGGGAATGGGTCCCTTGCCCTGCTCGCCGTAGGCCAGCCACCACGGGATGATGAGGGTGCGTTTCTCGCCCTTCTTCATCTGGCCGATGGCTTCGTCCCAGCCCTTGATGACGGTTGCCGTGCCGACGCGGAAGGTGAAGGGCGCGCCGCGGTCGCGGG
>Ga0302322_100006882_pt1 | contig 10115 bp, 7 predicted proteins | sample Fen_T0_2_FD_203757 | JGI IMG/M metagenome (GOLD analysis project Ga0302322, IMG submission 203757) | Peat permafrost microbial communities from Stordalen Mire near Abisko, Sweden - Fen_T0_2 | ecosystem: Environmental > Terrestrial > Soil > Wetlands > Permafrost | place: Sweden: Abisko... | reverse complement strand
CGATTCCGCTGCTCAAACGCCTGCAGATCGATCCGACGAGCAGCGAGGTTGTAACCTACATCATCAAAAATCATCTGATTATGGCACGCTTTTGGCAGAGGCGTGATGTTGATGATCCTAATACTGCCATTGCTTTTGCGGAACTGGTGGACGACGCCGATAAACTGCGTTATCTCTACGTCCATACCTTCTGCGATGCCCGCGGCACATCTGCAGGCCTCTGGAACAGTTACAAAGACACCCTTCACAGCTCACTCTTCCGGGTCACACTCGAACGTTTAATTCACGGTGCAGCTACCGACACTCGAAATTCCGAACGCACGCAAATGAAGCATCAAGAATTGCTCAGCACAAAAATCCCCGGCATCGATCAGGATGAGATCACCGCGCATTTCAATCTGCTGCCCGAGCGCTATTTTATCCACGCCGATACGAACGAGATCGCGCTGCACATCCAGATGGTGAACAAACTTCTCCACTCGATCAACGCCACCGACTCGGTCGGCTCGCTCAAACCCATCATCGACTGGAAAGACGATCTGAACCGCAGCCTCACCGCCGTCAACGTCGTCACCTGGGATCGCGCCGGACTCTTCTACAAGCTCGCCGGTGCCTTCAGCGTGGCCGGCCTCAACATTCTCGGCGCCCGCGTCATTTCGCGAACCGATCATATTGCCATCGATAAATTCCATGTCGTTGAGCCTGGTCGCGGCGTCGTCCAGAATCAGGCCGCTATGGAAACCTTTGCCAAAACGGTCGAACAGGCCCTTGTCGGCAATCGCGATCTCTATCCCGACATCATGGCGCAGGCCGCCAAGTACAGCAGCCGCTACAGTTCCACGCCCACTCCCACCGAGGCTTTGCACAGTTCGTTCCCCTCGACGGTCGAGGTTTATCACGAACTCTCGATGCAGCGAACCATCGTCGAGATCCAGGCGCACGATCAGATCGGCCTCCTGTATCTGCTCACAAAGACGATTTACGACCACGGCTTCGACATCACCTTCGCCCGCATCGGCACGGAACGCGGCATCGCCATCGACACATTCTACATCGAAAACGTAAATCGCGAAATCACCGAGGACACCGGACGTTTGCACGCGTTGCGCGACGCCCTCAGCGCCATCGTGACTCCGGCGACGCCTGTCCCAGAAGCAGCACCGAGCGGAAAGTAAGCGCGAGGATTCAGGACGGTTTGCAGGAACTTCTCGATTCGCAGCCGGACTTCCCTACAAATCTCCGCCGTGGAAAGCCCCGTCTCCGGCCCTCAAAATAATCCCCTGTCGTCTGGGTCGCTGGCTCCTGACGCGCTCGATTCACGCGCGCTGCCGGTGCTCTATCGCATCAGCTCCATCATCAGCCGCACCGAAGATCCGCAGCAGGCGTTGCGTTCAATTTTGGCCGAAGTCTCCGCCGCGTTGCACGCCACCAGCGGCTCAATCGCCCTGCTCAATCCCGACACCGGCAAACTCGAAATCGAAGTCCAACAAGGCCTGCCGCCCGACATCGGCGAACTCGGCCTGCGGCTCGGTCAGGGCGTGACCGGCTGGGTCGCGTTTCACGGGAAACCGCAACTGATCGCCGACGTAAAAGCCGATCCACGCTATATCGCCTTGCGGCCCGAGGTTCGTTGCGAAATTGCAGCCCCGCTCGAAGAAAACGGCCAGACGCTCGGCGTCATTAACCTCGATCACGACACCATTGGCGGTTTCAACGAGATCGACCTCCAGCTCCTCGTACTTTGCAGTCGTGAAGCCTCGGCCGTCATGTCGCGGCTCTGGCAGCTTCGCCAATTGCGCGGAAAAGCGCGGCAGCTCGAGACGTTGATCGCGATCGGCCAGTCGCTCGTGACCAAGGTCGAGCCGCAGGAACTCTTCGACTCGCTCACACACGATACGCGCCAGATCATGCAGTGTCACGCCTGCGCGCTTTACCTCTACGACGAACCAAATGAAATCGTCCGGCCAACTTCACTCTCCAACGTCAAGCTTGAGGTGCTGGGTCGCGATCTGCCGCTTGAGTCCTGCTTTGTCGCCGCCGCCATCCACACCGGAAAACAACTCGAGTTTGCCAACGCCCAAGGCCCCGAATTCCACGACCTGATCGACCTGCCGCGCGACCCCATGCTGCGCACCGTTCTCGCCACGCCCGTGGTCTATGAGAACGAAATCCTCGGCGTGCTGGTCATTTTCACTAACCACGTCCACCGCTTCAACAACGACGAACGCCGCCTCGTCGCTGCGCTCGCCAGCCTCGGCGCAGTCACGCTGCAAAACTCGCGGCTCTACTCTCGCGTATTTCAGAGCGAAGAATCGCTCCGCAAAAACGAACAGCTCACCACGCTCGGCCTGCTCGCCGCCGAGATCGCCCACGAAATCCGGAACCCGCTCACCGTGATCAAGCTTCTCTACGGCCACCTCGGACTTGAGTTTCCCGAGGACGATCCACGACGAACCGACGTTCGTGTGATCAGCGAAAAAATTGACCAACTAGAAGCTATCGTCTCGCGCGTGCTCAGCTTTGCCAAGGCCCCGTCGAGCCTGCACTCGCGCTGGCCGATCGCGGACCTCATCGCGGACACCATCGTCCTCATCCGTCTCAAGCTCACGCAAAGCAAGATCCACCTCCATTTCGAAATGCCGACCGTGCCCATGGTGGTCGACGTACACAAAGGCCAGATTCAGCAAGTCCTGCTCAACCTCCTGATCAATTCCACCCAGGCGATGCCGGACGGCGGGCAGATCACAATCTCCTGTCGAGTAGAAGAACGCTCCACCGCCCGAGTCGTGCATATCGACATTGCGGATACAGGACGCGGCGTGCCGGAAAATTTGCGCGAAAAAATCTTCGATTCCTTTCTCTCCGGTCGACCGGACGGCACAGGCCTCGGCCTCGCGATCGCCAAGCGCATCCTGCTCAGCCACCATGGCGACATTGCGCTGCTCGAAACCAGCTCGGCAGGTACAAAAATGCGCCTGACCCTGCCGCTCGCCTAACGCGCCAGCGTTCATAGCCATCTGCGTTGCCGAAACGGGCACTCACGGAGAAGCTACAGACGCTTTCTTCAAAATGGAGCAGGTGAAGAGACTCGAACTCAGTAACCAAAGTTCGGATACGCCAGCAACTTCACAAGTTGCAGAATCCGCACCACCCGCTGACACACAACTGAGCACACAAGCCGGTTTGGAGCTGGCCGAAATCATTTCCGCCTGGCCGCGACTACGTCCTGAAATCCGCGGAGCCATGTTCACAGTGGTGCGCATGCGGCTTGTGTCGTGAGGTGACATAGGGCGTCGCATCCCCAGGGCAGGCGGCGTGCTTTCAGCACTTTCCAAAAGATAAAACGTTATGTGACGTTTTATCAGGCCATACGAAGCTCTAGTTCGAGTACGAATCACCGAGGCGCTACGCGAGGGAAACGGCGCAGGAAGTCGTCTCGTCAACGCTCAAACCGTCAAAATGAACCAACGCCCCTCAACTCTCAAAGCCGTCGCCGAACAATCGGAGTCGCTCGCTGACTTCGGACGGCATCTGCGCGACTGGCTTCACAATCTGCGACTTATTTCGTCACAGCCCGTCCCAGCAGCGGCAATCGCTGGGGAGCCACCGCGTTTGCATGACAAAGTCGAAAGAGGTGAAATCGCTCGAGGCTCGAGTGAGTCTCTGTTCGTCGATGCTTTGCCTTCAGGATACTTTGTCCAAAAACGCATCAATCTCGATCGAGCACGCGTGCAGGGACTAAAACTGACGGCCGACTGGAAACCCGTTAAGGGATTCACACTCAATGCGAGCGTGTTGTTCAACGAACCGACGATTGTGCGCTCGAGTATAGCGCCACAACTCGCCGGCAAGCAGGTGGCTCAAACCAGCCATAGCGACGACGGCCTCGTTAACCTAGGTTCGCCCCGTCTCGTGCTCGTTGGATTTCGAGTGCGAGGGTAGCATGAAGCACGACAAAACGGGCGCGGCAAGGTGACGCCGTCCGGTATTACTCCGCACGAAGGAGCCGTGTGATATCCACCCGTGCCGCGCGTCTCGCCGGGAGCCAGCACGCCGCAACGGCGGCCACGAGCAAGATCATCGCGACCGCCGCATATACCAGTGGATCGTAAGGCGTGGTTTCGAACAACAGACTCTGCATGAAACGCGTCAACCCGAGCGCGCCCGCGACGCCGACCGCGACACCAACCGCTGCCGTTGTTAGTCCGCGCTTCATCACCAATCGATGCAAATTCGCCGGCTGCGCGCCGAGGGCGAGCCGCACGCCGAATTCCTTCATCCGACTGTCAACGGTGTAAGCGATGACTGCGAACAATCCCGCCACCGCCAACACGAGCGCCACCACCGTCAACACTTTCAAAATCCGAAACGCCTGCCTTTCCGCCCACATTCCGTTGCCAACGATTTCATTGATCGTCGCCACTTGGCTGACGATAAGCTTTGGATCAAGCGCATAGATCGCATGTCGGACCACACCTTCGAATTCCTTCCCAGGGTCGTGATCAAGCCGAAGCAGCAACGATGAAATGTTCAATGGATACACCCACTCTGCTACGTACATACGCATGCCCGGCGTGGACCGCACGGACTCCTTCACGTCGCCAACGACGCCGACCACCGGCTGCAAAAAATCACCTGAGACTAGAAGTTTAAACGATTTCCCGATCGGGTCCTCGTCGCCAAATCGCGCCTTGGCGAAGGCCTCGTTGATCACCACCCCAAACTCACCTCGTTTGCTGGAGAACCATTGGCCCTTCTTCAAGGTTAGGCCGGCGGTTTTCCAGTAATCCGCGGTCACAAAATTTCCGGCTACCGACCGGTACGTACCATCGGCCATCAAAAGTTGAGCCGTACCATAGAAACCCCCTTCCAGGAGCGTGTCCTGCCCGAAAGATACGGCTCTCACGCCAGGTGTGGTCGCTAGTCGCTGTTGCAGCCGCTCAAAGAGCTGCAGCCTCGCTTCCGGCGCCAAGTCGTAGCCACGGGGAAACGAAATCGTCACCTTGACCTTGCCAGCCGGATCGAACCCGAGATTGGTGCGGTGTAATTGTTCGAAAGAACGCACCATGAGACCGGTGCCCGCAAGCAAGACGACGGCCAACGCCGCTTGAAAAATCACGAGTGCCGTCCGCAGACGCGCCACGCCCCGACCGTCGCCCGCCGCGGCGCCGCCATCCTTGAGACCCGCGTTGATCTCACTTTTCATCAAGCGCCATGCCGGCACGAGCGCAACCGCGACACTGGCTACGAGCGTCAGGACCGCAATGCACGCCAGCGTCCGCACGTTCAGGGAGGAAACGTACTTCGCCGCCTCGCTTCCCGTGATGAGTGCGAGCAAGGGCGGGAAAATCCAGCGAGCTGCCGCCATCACGACCAAACTAGCCACCAGCGCCAATCCGAGACTCTCGATCATCAGCAGTCGCGCGATTTGCCAGCGCGTTCCACCCAATGCGAGCCGGAGGCTGAGCTCCTGGCGTCGACCCAGCAGCCGCACAAGCATCAGGTTCATGGCGTTGAGGCATGCGATCGAATAAAGCAGCATACCTGCGATTGCCATCACCCAGTAGGTTTCTGACCGGGCGATATCCGTCGGCCTCATCAATATCGGCTCCTGCTCGGCGACGTAAGCCGTCGCCCAGGGTGGCAACGTCGGTAGCTTGACCGCCGCCAGCGCCGCTCGCGCCTGCTCCGGTGGCACGGCTGGCGCCAGCCGTCCAATGACAAAAACCACCGGGGTGAGCGGGTTGACTGCGTCCACCCTGGGAATGAACGGCCGATAGACATCGCCAGCGAAGGCCGGCGGGAAGGGCTGATCAACCCTCAGCACGCCAATCACGGTGCACAGTTGCTGATCAACGAGCACCTGACGTCCGAGAATATCTGGTGCGGCGTGAAAATGCTTTCGCCAGAAGAGATCGGTTATCACGACCACATTGTCGGCACCTGGTCGGTATTCCTCAGGCAGGAATCCGCGCCCGAGCACCGGCTTGATTCCCAGCGTGTGGAAACAATCGATGGACGCACCGAGGAGATTCACCACCACCGGTTCGCCATCGACAACCACATTGGCGACGTCACGCGTCACGGCAGCATATTCCGAAAAGGCCCTCGTTTGCTCCTGATAGGCCTGAAACTGCATTGTGGAGCGGTAGGGATTTGACGCACTATGCTTATCCTTGAAGCCGATCAACCAGAGCTGCTCGGGATGCGGGAAGGGCTGGTCGAAAATCAAAATCCAAGCTGTGAGGTTGAAGACGAACGTCGAAACGCCGACGCCCAAAACCAGCATAGCCAGAACCGTGAGCGTGAATCCACGTGCGCGGCAGAGCGCTCTCGTTGCGAAAGCGATGTCCTTTCCGATTTGCTCCAGCCAAATAAATCCCCGCGCTTCACGATGCTGCTCGCGAGCCTGCTCAAGCCCTCCCAGGGCGATGCAGGCTTGTCGACGGGCCTCTTCCGGTGCCATGCCTGCCTTGAGATTGTCCTTGGTGAGAAGTTCGAGATGATGGGCCAGCTCTTCGTTGAGGTCTTCGTCAAGGGCTCGCTTGGCGAAAACGGCTCGTAAGCGGGCGATGAGACGAGAGAGCGCGGAGATCACGGCGCGACCTCTCCGGGAGGCGAAGTCAGAATCCTCCGCACGACTTCAGCCATGCGTTCCCAGTTTTTGGTCTCTGTTACAAGGCGACGCCGACCACTAGCCGTCAGACTATAATATTTTGCCTTTCGATTATTATCCGAAGCGCTCCACTCCGCATCAATCCACTTCCCCTGCTGTAGCCGAACCAGTGCGGCGTAGATTGTACCTTGGTTAAGGATCAAAGCATCTGCGCTCACCTGTTCGATGCGGCGTGCGATGCCATAACCATGCATTGGCCCCATGGTAGCCAGAGTTTGGAGCACCATGAGATCAAGGGTGCCTTGTAGTAGATCAAGTTTCTCAGCGGCCATATGTCTTCCTGTGGGTTAGCCACAGAAAACCACACTCCTGTGGATTGTCCACACATAAATTAGCTACAGAGAAGGATTCGGTCGGCGGTGGAGTTCTGTCTTGATCGTGGTCAGCTACGCGTCGGAGCAGGGGTCGCCTTCGTGCAGCAGAGGCTCAGCCGATGTCTTTATGTCCCTGAGAATATCACATTCCCAGGATGGCTTCGACGTCCTCAATTCACGGCGTCCGTACCTCCGCGAAGCGCGTTGTACCTTTCCAAGCTTTCCGAAAGGACGTTGCGCAGGGCGTCACCATCGAAGGACTTTGCGACATACCTGAAGACATTTCCTCTGGAAACCGATTCGGTGAATGTTTCGAGGTCGGTCTTTCCAGTCAACACCACCTGGATGGTCGCAGGGTATGCGGCGGTGACTTTAGCGATGAGTTCGAGACCGTTCATCTCCGGCATGCTGATATCCGAAACGATAACGGCGTAGGGGCCGCTCGACGCCAGTAGGGCGATCGCTGCCTGGCCGGAGGTTGCCGTGTCGAAAACAAATTGCTTGCGCAGAGTTCTTTCCACGGCCGCGAGAAAGTTTGGGTCGTCGTCGACAAAGAGTATTTTCCCGGAGTTATTCATGCGCTTGAATCCATTATCGGCTCAAACGCGCCAAACAACAGCACCGAACTACGACGCGCCAATGAGGATGCCGGTCGCAAGCACGAGCGCGCCGCCGATGATCACTTGCACGACCGAGCGGAAGAAGGGCGTTTCCATATAGCGGGTACGCACCCAGGCGATTACGAATAGTTCGATTGCAACCACGACGCCCGAGATCGCCGTGGCAATGGCAAAGGCGTTGACCCAGGTCGAGGGGATCAAATACGGCAGCGTGTGCCCCAGCCCGCCGACCGTCGTCATCAATCCGCAGACAACGCCGCGCAGCCAGGGTGAGCCACGTCCGGAGATGATACCGTCGTCGGCCATCGCTTCGGAGATGCCCATGCTGATGCCCGCGCCGAGCGAGGCGGCCAGGCCGACGAGGAAAGTCGAGTGATTGCTGTGCGTGGCAAAGGCGGCAGCGAAGAGCGGCGCGAGCGTGGAAACCGAACCATCAATTAGGCCTGTAAGTCCGGGCTGAACGTATTGGAGGACAAAGAGACGGTGCTGGGTGGCCTTCTCCTCGTCGCGTTTGTCGGTGGGAAGATGAGCGGCTTCGAGGTTTTCGACTTTCTTTTCGTGACCGCGCTCGACCTCGGCGAGATGAACGAAGAGTTCGCGCAGGGCGAGGTCAGTGCATTGGGCGGCAGTGCGTTCGTAGAAGTTGGCTGCCTCGACTTCCATGACCGCGGCTTCTTCACGCATGCGTTCGGGCGAGAGGTGCTTGGTTAGCCAGATCGGGCGGCGCTTGAGAAAACCTTTTACGTCGTCGCGTCGGATGGCCGGAAGATGTTCGCCAAAACGTTCACGAAAAAGGTTGTAGAGGTCGGTTCGGTGTCCGCGTTCCTCTGCGGCCATTGCGTCGAAGAGCACGGCGGTGGCGGGGAAATTTTCGCGACACTGATCGGCGAAAGTTTGGTAGATGCGGGAATCTTCCTCCTCGCTGATCGTGGCGAGTGCGAGGATCTGGCGGGCGTCGAGTTCGTTGAGCGTGGGCATGTTGGAAACGAGGGATGAGTAGCAGGACGCGGGCCGGGCGGTAGTGTTAAAGAATCTGACGCTCAACCCACGCGGTGGCGAGACCGGCGAGCAGACCAAAAAGATGGCCTTCCCATGAGGTGGCTCCGCGGGCGGGCGCGATGCCGGCGAGCATACCGCCGTAGAAAATCAGTACGCCGCCCGCAGCCAGCAGATCGGGCGCGGTGCGTGTGATCCAGGCGAGCGCGAGCAAGTAGCCAAAAAAACCGAAGATCACGCCGCTCATGCCGACGTGCGCGGCGTTGCGACCGAGCAGCCAGAGCAAAAGGCCTTGCGCGAGCGCGATGATCAACGCGAGTTCGATGAAGCGTGCTTCGTCATGGCGCAGCACGAGTGCGCCGAGCACGAGGAACGGCGGCAAGTTGGCTGCGAGATGCGCAAAATTGGCGTGCACGAAAGGTGCGGTGACAAGGCCAACCAATCCACCCGCGGTACGCGGCACGATGGCGAGCGACTGCATCGCAGGTTTCGAGCACAGCGCGATCAACCAGCCCACGATCATCGCGAGACCGGGCCACGAAAGGTAGATATAAGGCGTGTCGGTGAAGAGACGGCCGAACCAGACGAGGGCGTTATCCATCATGCCTGAGACATGACGGATCGCGTCAAAAAGCGAAAGTCTGAAGATTAGCGGCTGCTCGCCGTTTCGGTCCGGACAAAAGGAGAGGCAGAATCGACCGCGGCTTCAGCCCTGACATAAAGTGCCATCTCCGGAGCGGCAAAGCGTGACGGGCTCCAGCGAGGATCGCGGTCTTCCGGCGTGGCGAAAAGCGTCGCGCCGATGTGTTCGCCGAGTTTCCGGTAGCTCTCCCACTGGGCTTCGTCGAAGTACTGGTCGGACGTGGGCTCCTGCGGGAAGAGCGGATGCGTGCGCTGATATTGGACGACATCAACCGGTTCGTCACCGGCAAGGCTGGGCTTCACGATAAGCAGCCAGCCGGTTTCACCTGTATCGAAATAACGGATGCGCGCGAGCAACGCATGGCAACGGCTCCCGGGGTGGCGTTCCACGCCCGGGTGTCCCTCGGCGTCCTCGTCGGACTGCAACGGCGCAAAATCCTCCGGCGCACCAAACAGGTCCAACACTGCGGGATGCACCAACTGCTCCAGCGAAGGCAGGCCGTGGCCGGGCTCTTTTTTCTCGGCATCACTGGCGCGGCGGATGACTTCAATCTCGGCGCCGAAGTCGGTGCGGGCCTTGCGCACGAGATTGGCCAGATCAGGAAATTGGTATAGAGTATCCTGACCGCTGTCGGTGCAGATGATAAACGGCACGCGGCGGCGAATGAGTTCGTAGCAGGCGGTGTTTTCAAAATGGCCGCCATCGGAAAGATACCAGTGGCGCCGGGCCGGGCCGTGGAACCGCGCAAAGAATTCGTTGACGAGGCAGGTCTGCACTGGAAGCACCCAGTTCAGCAGACGTCCGGCGAGTTCGACAAACGTGGGCTTGGTGGTGTTTTCACGGTTGCTCGGGGGAACCCCGCCGTC
>Ga0302322_100006881_pt1 | contig 10118 bp, 7 predicted proteins | sample Fen_T0_2_FD_203757 | JGI IMG/M metagenome (GOLD analysis project Ga0302322, IMG submission 203757) | Peat permafrost microbial communities from Stordalen Mire near Abisko, Sweden - Fen_T0_2 | ecosystem: Environmental > Terrestrial > Soil > Wetlands > Permafrost | place: Sweden: Abisko... | reverse complement strand
GCGGGCAGTTTCTTCGAGATCAAGAAGCGCTACGCCCGCGAGATCGTCACCGGCTTGGCCCGCCTGGGCGGCCGCGCCGTGGGCATCGTGGCCAACCAGCCCAAATGGAAAGGTGGCGTGCTCTTCGTCGATTCGGCCGACAAGGCCGCGCGTTTCGTGTGGTTGTGCGACGCCTTCAGTATTCCGCTGTTGTTTCTTTCGGACGTCCCAGGCTTCATGATCGGCAGCGCGGTCGAGCGCGCCGGCATCATCCGCCACGGCGCCAAGATGGTCTCCGCCATCGCCGACGCCGCCGTCCCCAAGATCAGCGTGATCCTGCGCAAGGCCTACGGCGCGGGCCTGTACGCCATGTGCGGCCCCGCCTTCGACACGGACGCAACTTTGGCCCTGCCCCAGGCCAGCATCGCCGTGATGGGCGCCGAGGCCGCGGTCAACGCCGTCTACGCCAACAAGATTGCGGCCAAGCCCGAGGCCGAACGCGCCGCCTACGTGGAAGAATTGCGCCAGGCCTACCGCGCGGACGTCGATATCATGAAGCTGGCCTCGGATCTGCATCTCGACGGCATCGTGCCCGGCGACGACCTGCGCGGCGAACTCATCCGCCGCTTCGCCACCCTGACCACCAAGACTGACAGCGGCTACCCGCGCCGGCGGCCCGTGCTGCCGGTGTAGATCCATCAAACCGCACTTGCTACTATCGTGAGGTGACCCTTTACGACGAGCTTCGTTCGGTGCTGGAAGCGCTCGACCAAGCCGGCGTTGACTACGCGCTGGTGGGCGGCCTGGCTGTGGCCGTTTGGGGCGCACCGCGCGCCACGAAGGACATCGACCTGCTGGTGAGGGGTGAAAAGCTCCCCGAGGCCTTGGCTGCCGTGCGTGCACGCGGATTCACGCTGGAAGCGCTGCCCTTCGAGTTCAAGGACGGAACTCTGCTTCACCGGATCAGCAAGGTGGCTGAAGGCGGCGATCTGATGACCATCGATTTCATGGTGGTTGACCGCAACCTTGAAGCCGCCTGGGCCAGCCGGACCCGTTTGCCGCTCGCCGATCGCGAAGTCGTCGTCATTTCGCGCGAGGCACTCATCGCCATGAAAACGCTGGCGGCCCGGCCGCAAGACATCGCCGACATCCAGAATCTGAAGGAAGGCGACCGATGAGCGTGGATCTATCCGCCTGCGCGATCGACGCACGCTTGCGCAAGGCAAGTCAGCTGGCCGGTTCGTTGCGGCCCGAGCGGCGGCTCGACACCAAGCTAGACCTGAGCGCCAGCGGCGTGGCCGCTCGACTCAAGACAGCCTCTGACCTGCTGGATCTGTGCCGGACGTTGGCTCGAATAAAGCCGCCACCCGCGTCTACCTGACCGGCCTGACTTTCGCCGAGATCCAGTAGGTCGCTTCCTCGGGATCCGTGGTCACGAAGGTGGGCAGACCGCGACTGCTCACCGAGGGCTCGAAGAATTTCTCGGCGAGCACATCTTGCGGGAGAAGCAGAAGGGCGAAGCGCTCCAAAACCCCGGCAAACGTCGTGGCCACCAGTTTCGCCAGCCCCAGCATGTCGGAAATCGTGAGGGAAACGGATCCTTCACGCAAATCCACGAGTACCCGCTTGGCCTGGTGGCGGAAGATCTCGCCGCGCACGAGTTCGAACACGCGCTCCATGGATTCTTCGGACACTTGCTCCCTAACGATCGCTTCGAGGTAAGGAATGGGGCCTTCCACCAACCTGGCCACGACCGTGACGACCGCCACCGGCTCGCGCTTCGGTGCAGCCTTGGTCTTCTTGGCCGGTTTGGTCTTCTTGGCCGTCTTGGTCTTTGCCAGCTTCTTCATGGCGCTAGGGCCTGCCGCACTGCCCGCGTTGGCGAAGAAGGTGGTCGGCGAGCACCAGGGCCATCATGGCTTCGACCATGGGCACGGCGCGCGGCAAGACACAGGGGTCGTGGCGGCCGCGTGCCTGCAAGGTCGTGTTGTTGCCATCCATATCGACAGTTTCTTGCGGCATCAGAATGGTGGCGGTGGGCTTGAAGGCGGCGCGCACGACGATATTTTCGCCGTTCGAGATGCCACCTTGAATGCCGCCCGAGCGGTTGGTACGGGTGCGCACCCTGCCCTGCTCGGCGAAAAAGGCGTCGTTGTGCTGCGAGCCACGCAAACGCGTGCCGGCGAAACCGCTGCCGCTTTCGAAGCCCTTGCACGCCGGCAGCGACAGCAGCGCCTTGCCCAGATCCGCCTCCAGCCGGTCGAAAACCGGCTCGCCCAATCCCGCGGGTACCTTGCGCGCCACAGCCTCGATCACGCCGCCCACCGAATCGCCCGCCTTGCGAGTGGCGTCGATGAGGTCGATCATGGACTGCGCAACCTTGAAATCGGGGCAACGCACGATGTTGCCTTCCACACTATCCCGAGTGACCGTCGCGGGATCGACCTCGGCCTCGATGTCACAAACTCGTTTCACATAGGCGACGATCTCGATGGCGGCCGTCTCGGCCAGCAACTTGCGCGCGATGGCGCCAGCCGCGACGCGGCCAATGGTCTCGCGCGCGCTGGAGCGGCCACCGCCGGCCACGGCGCGGATGCCGTATTTGGCCTGGTAGGTGTAATCCGCGTGCGACGGCCGGTACTTGGAGCGCATCTCGTCGTAGTCGCCGCCGCGCGCGTCGCTGTTGCGCACCAGCAGCGCGATGGGCGTCCCTGTGGTCAAGCCGCCGTCGATGCCGGAAAGGATCTCGACCTGGTCCGATTCGTCGCGGTGGCTGGTGATGCGGCTTTGGCCCGGCCGTCGCCGGTCCAGCTCGACCTGGATCTCCTCGCGGCTGATGGCCAGGCGCGGGGGACAACCGTCCACCACCACACCGATGCCCGGTCCATGGGACTCGCCCCAGGTTGAAATTCTAAAAAGCTCGCCGAAGGTACTTGCCACGATAAGCAGCGAGGCTACCACAGCCGCCCGCGAAGATCCGCGCCCCCTCGCTGTGCCCTCCGAATCCTCTGCGCTCTCTTCTCTTCCGGCTTTTTTAGTGGAATCTGCCGAGGTTTTTCTTCAACGTACGCCCCATGAGCACGACGAATGGATTGCCGCGAAAGTGGACAGTCGCGGATTCCGCGGAAACCTACGGCATCCAATACTGGTCGAACGGTTACTTCTCGATCAACGACGCTGGCCACGTGGTCAGCCACCCGCAGGGCCCCGAGGCCGGCAGCATCGACCTCAAGGAGCTGGTCGATGAGGTGGTGCGGCGCGGGATCGGACTGCCGCTGCTCATTCGCTTCTCCGACATCTTGAAGAGCCGGGTGGTGGATCTGCACGAGGCCTTCAAGCGCGCCATGACCGAGTACGGCTACAAGGGCGACTACCGCGGCGTCTACCCCATCAAGGTCAACCAGAACCGCTACGTGGTCGAGGAGATCACGCAGTTCGGCCGGCCCTACCACTACGGCCTCGAAGCCGGTTCCAAGCCCGAGCTGCTGGCCGTGATGGGCATCCTCGACGACGAGGATGCGCTCATCGTGTGCAACGGCTACAAGGACGAGGAATACATCGAGACCGCGCTCATGTGCTCGAAACTCGGGCGCAAGGTGCTGATCGTCGTCGAAAAGTTCTCCGAGCTGGAGCTTATCGCCAACACCGCCAAGAAGATCGGCGTGCGCCCGCGCATCGGCATGCGCATCAAGCTGGCCTCCAAGGGCTCGGGCCGCTGGGAAGGCTCGGGCGGTGACCGCTCCAAATTCGGCCTTTCCACGCGCGAAGTGGTCGAGGCGGTGCGCTACCTGACCGACGTCGGCATGTTGTCCTGCTTCGAACTCATCCATTTCCACCTGGGCAGCCAGATCTCCGCCATCCGCGCCGTCAAGAACGCCATGCGCGAGGCGGGCCGGTTCTTCGTCGAGATCGTGCGCCTGGGCGCGCCGCTCAAGTACTTCGACGCCGGTGGCGGCTTGGGGGTTGACTACGACGGCTCGCAGACCAATTTCGCGTCGTCCATGAACTACACCTTGCAGGAATACGCCAACGACCTGGTGTTCAGCCTGCAAGAGATCTGTGATGCCGCCGCGGTTACGCCGCCCACCATCGTCACCGAATCCGGCCGTGCCGTGGTCGCGCATCACTCGATGCTGGTCGTGGATGCGCTTGGCGTGGGTGAGTTCGATGTGGGCAAGGCACCGGACAAGTTGCCCGACAATGCCTCGCGCGTGGTGCGCAACCTGTTCGACACCTGGCGCGACATCTCGACCAAGAACGTGCGCGAGGCCTACCACGACGCCCTCGAATACCGCGAAGAAGCGCTGTCCTTGTTTTCGCTTGGCAGCCTGTCGCTTCCCGAACGCGTGGTGGCCGAGGACATTTTCTGGGCCATCTGCCAGAAGATCCTCAAGCTGGTGCGCGACATGCGCGAAGTACCTGAGGAGTTCGAAGGTCTCGAGCGCACCCTGTCGGATACCTACTTCTGCAATTTCTCTATGTTCCAATCGCTGCCCGATAGCTGGGCCATCGACCAACTGTTTCCCATCATGCCCATCCACCGCCTCGGCGAAGAGCCCACCCGGCGGGCGGTGCTGGCCGACATCACCTGCGACTCGGACGGTAAGATCGACCACTTCATCGACCGGCGCGACGTCAAGAACGTGCTGGAACTGCACCCGATGAATGGCAGCGACGAATACTTCCTGGGTGTGTTTCTGGCCGGCGCCTACCAGGAAATCCTGGGCGACTTGCACAATCTCTTCGGCAACACCAACACCGTCCACGTGTCGCTGGCACCGGGCGGCGGCTACCAAATCGAACACGTGGTCACCGGCGACACCGTGACCGACGTGCTCAAGTACGTCAGCTACGCCCGCGAGGATCTGGTGGCACGTGTGCGCCGCTTCGCCGAGCAAGCCGTGCGCAGCACTGGCATGAGCCTGGAAGAGACGCGCTCGCTGCTGCGTATGTACGAAGAAGGTTTGTCCGGCTACACGTACCTAGAGCGGACGTAGCTGCAATCCAGCCTCGCGCGCCATCCTACTTGCGCTGGGTGGTACCTGGCCTACAATGGTGACACGATATGGCGCGGGTTTTGGTGGTTGATGATGAGTCCTCGATGCGGCAGATGCTGCGCGAGACGCTGGAACGCCGCGGACACATCGTCGATGAGGCCGCCGATGGCCGCGAGGCCTTGCAGCGTCTGACCGAACACCAACCAGACCTCGTGATTACCGACCTGGTCATGCCCGAGATGGAAGGCATCGAGACCATTCAGGCCCTCCGACGGAAGTGTCCCACGATTCCCATTATCGCCATCTCGGGCGGCGGGCGCGTGGAACCTAAAAACTACCTTTCTCTAGCCGAGCAAATTGGAGCGAATCGTACCTTCGCAAAACCCTTTCGCCTGGATGAGATTCTGACCGCGGTTCGGGAACTAACCGCGAAAATCACCTGACCGCTAGGGGCGGTGGGCGCGTCTCCGCGATGGTCGAATTCACGCCTGCTTGCCGCCGAACAACGACGACACTTCAATGGCCTGTTTCAAGCGCTCGAACTCGGAGACTAGTTCGTCGAAACTGGACCTGGCGACCACAAGGTCGCCAGCTTTGCCTGATTTCTCGATTGCCGAAGCCAGTTGCGTGACGCCTTCGCCGCCCACGGTAGCGGAGGCTCCCTTGATGGTGTGAGCCTGGAGCTGGACGGCCTTTGCATCCCCAGCCGCCAGATGGCTCTGCAGCGCCTCGATCCGGTCACTAACGTCGGCAAGGAAACTGTGTGCGATGGCCTGCGCCAGCTCGCGATCGCCCATCGCCCTTTCGACCAGCGCCTCTTCATCGAACACAAAGGCCCCGGGTGTTTTGCCGCGCACGTTGCCCGAAGGGATCTCTTGTCCGGCTACCAGGGGCGCGACCTTTTGCTCGTCCTTGCCGTCCAGCTTGGCCAGCCACTTCTCAATCAAAGCCGAAAGCGCCGCCGCGGTGACTGGCTTGGCAATGTAGTCGTCCATGCCAGCGTCGAGACAGATCTTGCGGTCGCCCGGCATCGCGTGGGCCGTCATGGCGATGATGGGAATGGTGCAGTTCTTGGTTGCGCTTCCCGCCCCTCGGACAATGCGGGTCGCTTCAAGGCCGTCCATCTCGGGCATTTGCAAGTCCATCAGCACCAAATCGTAGGGGATGGTCCGCAACGCTTCGACTGCTTCCTTGCCGTTGGCCGCGATGTCGGCGCGCAGCCCCAGCTTGTTCAGAATCCCCTGCGCTACCATCTGGTTCGTGATGCTGTCCTCGGCAAGCAGGATGCGCACATTGGATCGCTGTAAGCCGCTCAAGGCAGGCCTGGTGATGGACGGATTCAAAGTCCCCGGGCTGGCCAGTGCTTGCTTCTCGAAGCGCGCCGTGAACCAGAATTCGGAGCCACGGCCTTCCTCGCTATTCACGCCTATCTCGCCGCCCATCAACTCCACCAGCTGCTTGGAAATCACCAGACCAAGTCCGCTGCCGCCATATTTGCGACTCGTAGAGGCGTCAACCTGCGTAAACTTGTGAAATAGGATGCCAAGCTTGTCGCTTGGGATGCCGATGCCGGTATCGCGCACCGAGAAACGCAAGACGGCCGCGCCTGAAGTCTGCCGCTCGACGTTCGCATGCACGGCCACCTGCCCGTGGCTCGTAAACTTCAGCGCGTTGGCGGTCAGGTTGACCAGCACCTGGCGCAAGCGGCCCGGATCGCCACGCAAGAGCGACTGGACGTCCGGAGACACAACGCACGTGAGTTCGAGGTGTTTCTCCGCCGCACGAGGTGCCAGCACAGCAGCCAGGTCGCGAAGCAGCGCGCACAGGTCAAAATCAATCACCTCAAGGGTAAGCTTGCCCGCCTCGATCTTGGAGAAGTCGAGGATGTCGTTGATCAACGTCAGAAGCGATTCGGCGCTGGCGCCAACGGTTTCGGCCAAGCGCCGTTGCTCGGGGGTAAGATCGGTATCCAACAACAGGTTGGTCAATCCCATGATGCCGTTCATGGGGGTGCGGATCTCGTGGCTCATATTGGCCAGAAACTCGCTTTTGGCCTTGCTGGCCGACTCCGCCCGGGTGGCCCAGTCCTGGGAGTGGGCCGTGGCCTCTTCTAGAAGAAGGTTCGCCTGCAAGAGGTCCATCTCGGCCTTCTTGCGCTCGCTGATATCGGTCGTCACCAGAACACACGTGGCATCGGGCGACTGCAACGGCGCGGCGCTCACCTCCGTCCAGATGGTGCTGCCATCTTCCTTGAGCACGCCAATGGGAACAGCCCGAACCATCTCCTGTCCCAGCTCGGCCCGACTGCTTGGGAATTCCTCCGGTGGCAGCGCCGTACCGTCGGGCCGCAAATACTTCCGCTGGCTGTAGGCGTTACTCCGAAGTCCTTCCTTGGTAATGCCCAAGATGGCTTCCAGCGCTGGGTTGAACTCTTTGATCTCGTGCTGCTTATCCAGGATGGAGACGCCGACGGGCAAGACAGCGAAGAGACTGCGCCATTCTTCTTCCCGCGCGCGCAACGCCGCCACGTTCTGTTTGCGCACGAGCGCCACGCCGATGCTGGCACTGATCCCCTCGAAGAAGTGAATGCTCTCCGGCGTGAAGCAATCCTGGCGCCGGTCATTAAGCTGCAACAGCCCGACGATGGCATGGCTTGCACGCACGGGGATGAGCGCGATGGAACGATAGCCATGATGGATACAATGGTTGCGCGGGTGAAGTCTCGGATCATCCTTGGCCGCAACCTCAAGCAATGGCAACGCGTTGTTGGTCCAGAAGCTTCCGCCATCGGTGAGAAAGGGATTCGGCACGCCCTTGTGCCCGGACAGCACCATGCCGCAGGTGCATTCCAGGCTGAGTTTTCCCTGCCCATCCCTACATGGCTTGCCGCCCTGATCGCGAACGATAAGCGTGTCTTCCGTGATCAGAAAATCGTGCGAGAAGCCGTCATGAACCAGGTAGGGAAAGTCATCTCCCTCTTGTAACCGGATGCCGACGGCGTCGAACCCAGTCCTCGCCTTGATGGCCGCCAGGATGCGGCCAATCGCATCAGCCGAGCCAATCGGTTCATTGAGTAGCGCCAGGATTTCCACGGCAAGCTGCTGGTAGCGCTCGGCTTGCTTGCGCTGGGTGATATCGACCATCACGATCAAGAAGTAGGTCTGCCCTTGGATCGAAATGAGCTCGACCGAAATCAATCCATCCAGGACTGCCCCATCCTTTCGCCGGAGTTGCAGCTCGATGTTGCTGACGCGGCCGTTCGCCATCACAGCGTCCACAACCTTCGCTACCTCTGCCGGATGTGGATAGAGCGCAACGTCGGTGCCGGTCTTGCCGATAATCTCGATTCTGGTGTAGCCGAGCGCTTCGAGAAAGGCGTCGTTGACGTCCACAATGCGCCGATCCGAGACAGCGATGATTGCGGTCAGCGCCGGGCTGCCGCGAAATAGCCGCTCGAAACGGTCTTGCGCGTCCTGCTCCCCGGTCGTGACGTCCCCAGCCAAGGCCAGGACTTGGGTCGCGCTGCTGACTCGATCGCACACACCTCCGCCGTCGCTAGCCGGATGGCGAGGTGTCAACGTCGAGCGCGCATTCCTGTCCGTCATGGCCGGCCGTCAGCCCGTGCCTTGCATCGGCGGTTCAAGTGTCCGACTTGAAGGCCCGCCGCAGCCGGACCCTCAATTGCACTTGAGCGTGGCCAGGCCCTTGCCCGCGCCGGCCACGCCGAGCAGCTTGTCCTTAAGACACTGGGGTGCATCGACGGCGTAGGTGTAACCGAGTGCGACGGGGAAGACCTTGGTCGTGATCCAGTCTGTTGCATCCTTGCTTGGTGTCGAGGAGCTGGTGCCCCAGGTGATGTTGTACTTGGTGAAGTCAGCCGGGGTGGCGATGTTGTTGCCGCGCAATTCCCAGTATCCCAAGGCCGAGCTGTCGCGCGAGGTCACCGGGTTGTGGGCATCCTCGAAATAATTCCCTTCAATGAGCGAGTTGCCGTCCATGCGGATGTTAGCGCCTGAAACTGTGATGGTGCTGAAACGGTTGTTCAGAAGGTGGCTGTATCCGCCCCGCTGCAAGGGCGTGCGCGAGCCAAGGTTTTCGAAGACGTTGTGGTGGAAGGTGACATGGCGAACCTCGGTGTCGCTGTCGCTGAAGCCGTTCAGGCTGCCTTTGTGATGATCGTGGATGTAGTTGTACGAGACCGTCACGTTGTCGGCGCCCTTTTTCATGTCGATCAGCCCATCGAAGGACGAATCGCCCGCACCCGTGCACTCGGCCATCGAACTGAAGAGCTCGTTGTGGTCGATCCAGATGTTGCTGGGAAAGCCCCCGCTCATGCCTTCGAGGGAAATGGCATCCGCCGCGTCGCCGCCGGGCAAAAGACCGATGGTCATATTGCGGATGATGATGTTGCTGGAAGCGGACGCGATGTGGAGCCCGAAGTTGGCGGCGGAGCCGTCGGCGCCCAGGATGGTGATATCTCCCTTCTTCTTGATCTCGACAATCTGCCCGGGCAACTTCCACTGGGTGCAGGGATCGGTGATGGTTGCGAAGTTGAATTTGCCCGTGTAGCGAATCACCAATCCGCCCGTGCCCGAGTAAGCATCAATGGCCGCTTGCACCGCCGCCATCGAACTGGCATCTACGGGCGTCGCCGAGCCGCCGCCGGTGGTGCCTTGGCCATAGCCCAGCGGTTTGGTTTCGGGCGGGCCAGCGGCTGCACCGCCGCCCCCGCCCGCGCCCCCCGTTCCAAGCATCCCGCCGGTCGCTTTCACGCCACCTGTCCCGTTCGCCCCGCCGGTCGTGGCGGCGCCGCCGGTTGATTTTGCGCCACCCGTTCCGCTGGCCCCGCCCGTCCCTGTAGCACCGCCTGACGATGGTGCGCCACCGGTCGCTTGTGCGCCGCCGGTCGCTTGTGCGCCGCCGGTCACTTGTGCGCCGCCGGTCGCTTGTGCGCCGCCGGTCGCCTTCGATCCACCCGTCCCATCCGTCCCGCCCGTCGCAGTGACACCTCCGGTTGCGCTCGCGCCGCCCGTCGAGGCGCCGTCAGTCGTGGCTCCGCCAGTCGTGGCTCCGCTGGCGGCAGTAACCCCGCCCGTCGCGCTTGAACCACCGGCGGACCTCACACCACCCGCCGCCGCGCCC
>Ga0302322_100006880_pt1 | contig 10119 bp, 13 predicted proteins | sample Fen_T0_2_FD_203757 | JGI IMG/M metagenome (GOLD analysis project Ga0302322, IMG submission 203757) | Peat permafrost microbial communities from Stordalen Mire near Abisko, Sweden - Fen_T0_2 | ecosystem: Environmental > Terrestrial > Soil > Wetlands > Permafrost | place: Sweden: Abisko... | reverse complement strand
CCGGCGCCGGCGCGGAACTGGTGCTCGTGGTTGGACGGCACGTAGGCGTACGAGCCGGCCTCCAGCGGGTGCTCCTCGCCGTCCAGGAACAGCACGCCGCTTCCGCTCGCCACGAAGTTGATGTGCGGCCAGTCGTGCGCGTGCTTCGGCGTGTGCCCGCCGGGCTCCACGTCGATCAGGCGCATGACCCACCCGTCCCACCCCTGCTCGGGCGAGACCAGCACGCGCTTGACGACGCCCTCGATGCCGTCGCCGGCCATCTCCGGGGCGGCGACGTCCGCCTTCTTCCCTACCACCCAGCGATCGCTCATGGGTCGCTCCTGTCGGTCGCGGATCATCCTAAGGCGACTCTACCCGCCGCGAGCCTCCCGGGTACACACGAAGCCGCGACGTACGGCGCCGCATCCGGCACGAACGACAGAGGATCGTTACTTCGAGGAGTTCTTCACCGAGCGCGCCCTGAGACACGCCGCCGCCTGAGCGACCGGCGCGCTGAGGACCCGCCTCCGCGGTTCGTCAGCGCGCCGACTCGTCTGCATGGACCGCGGCCCTGCCCGGGCGGCGGACGTACAGCACGACGCCGAGCAGGAGGAGCACGGCGACCATGATCGCCGCCCACCACCAGGGGTGCCCGGGCTGCGACCGATCGGCGTCGGACGCCGGCGCGGCGGCAGTGCCGGCCACCGGCTCGAGCATCCCGCGAGCCACCGTGACCAGGTGGGCGGCCGAGACGGCGCCGGTGCGGGCGTACAGGTGGTACGTCACTGTCCCGTCACGCCAGAACACCTGCGCCGGGACGTGCGAGTCGCCGTCATCAGAAGAGTCGGCGGGGATCGTACCGGCCCGGGCGACGCCCACGATGCGCCGGCCTATCGTCGTCACCTCGTAGGGCAGCCGGCGCCTGTCCGCGTAGGGCATCAAGTCCTTCGATTCGGTGAGGAGCTCCGCCAGCACCGAGCTCGCGGAGCTTCTGGCGACCTTGGTATCCACGAGCAGCTCGACACCGGAGTCGTAGCGCACGTCATACGTCCACCTCGACAGCGAGTCCACGGCGGTCGGCTTGCCGACCAGATCCGCACTGGGCAAGACGACTCGAGCGTCGCCTGGAGCGGCGATGTCGCCGAGCGACGCCGGTTGCCGGAACGGCGCATGGTCGGTCGGGAAGGCGGTGTACTGATCGACGCCGATGAGGTCGCCTCCGCTCACCGCCTCGGCGTCCTGCCGCGCCTGCCATTCGACTGGCTGCGAAGCCAGAACGAGTCCGGGGCCGGTGGGGCCGGCCCACGCGGGCAGCCGGCCAGTCGCACGGTCGTCGCGCAGCAGGTCGGCAAACCGCGCGTACCCGGGCGCCGGAGCGCTGCCGAACTCGACCTCTGAGATCGCGACCGCCGGATAGTCCGTGCCCGGGTAGATGTCGTCGATCGTCAAGCGGACCGTGGACGCCGTGATGTCCACTGGGAAGCGCTGAAGGACGGGCGCATCCTTGAGGTGGAAGGTGAGGGCGCTGCCGTCGGAGAACGTCGCCGTCACCGTCCTCGGCCGGCCGTACTTCTTGAACGCCGCGATGTAGGCGTTGTCACCGGGCAGGATCCGAAGCTCCCGCAGCCGCCGAGGCCGTCTGAACGTCGCCTCCGCCCACGGGTGGTCCGCGTCGGCCAGCGGTCCCGCCACCCACGCCGTGTTCAGCAGGCCGTCCTGGAGGCTCCCTGGACCGCCGGCAGCGAGCGTAGCGGCGCGATGGGAGGCGGTCCACTTCATGGGCTTCGGACGCCGCCGGACCGTGCTCGCGAACCCGACCATGATGTCCGACCCCTTCTGCGGCGCCCACCACTCCCCGCCCTTGACCGGCGCGGGCTCGAAGTCCGTGAGCCGCCACTGCAAGGTGTCCGCGAACGGCCGGAAATACCCCGGTGTCGTCACGGGTACGCCCTTTGCCGCGAGTCCGGCAGTGAGGCCGAGGCCGATCGCGTGGAACGTGTCGGCGAACCGGTACCGCACCACGGCGGTCCCGATGGGACCCTTCCACGTCGCCCCCGTGTGCAGCCAGTACTCGAACCAGCTCGCCATGCCGCCGGCCAGCGTTGCGTCCCCGTCCTTGCGAGCCAAGGCTGTACCGGACTCCTGGCTTAGATAGCTCACGGTGACCGTGGTCGACCCGTGCGCGAAGTGGGCGCTATGCACGAAGTAGCCCCGAGCATGACTGCTGTACGGCTGCCCCACGGCGACCGCGCGCACGGCGAGCTGCCGGCCCCCTTGCCAAGCCTGGAACCCGACCGGCCGCTCCGTCCCGTGCTCGCCGGCATCGGTGCTCGAGAACGGAAAGCCGAGCCTGACCGTGCGCGCGGGACCGTCGTTGACGAAGCGAAAGTCCACGCGGTACTCGGCGAAGGAGCCGAAGCAGACCGCCTGGACGGTCTCGGCGTCGAGGCGGATATCGCCGGCGGGCACCGCGGAGATGGTGCCGCCGGTGGCGCCGAGCTCAGTGTCGTCGGCGCGAGCCAGCCCGGGCGCGAGAAGTGCGCCGCACAGCGCCGTGAACGCGGCGACGATCAAGACCACGCGTGCGAGCTTCGTCCTCATCACAGCCCCTCCAGCCATGTCGAGCCGATGCCGCCTCTCCGAAGTTCACCATACTCCGGGATCGCCTCTTCCGGAAGGCCTTGGGACGGGGCTGCCCGCGACGCGCCGGGCGTGGGCGGGGACTCTACTCGGCGCCGCCGCCGACCTGCTCGACCCGGTAGGCCACCATGCGCCGGATGAGGTCGGCGGGCAGTGGCTTCCCGTAGGGGAACTGCACGGTACCCCTGCCGCCCTTGTACGCCTTGAGCTCGTCGGCGAAGGCGTCCGCGCCGCTGCCGGTCGGGAAGAAGCTCAGGTGGTTCTTGAACGCGGCGAAGTGGCAGAGGTGCTTGCCGTTCAGGTCGAAGGTCGGGATCGCGTAGCTGATGGTCTCGTCGGCGTCCGGAGCCTCGGTGCGAATGAGGCCGCGGAGTTCCTCGAGGACGGTTCGAGTCTCGGGCAGGAACCCGGCGACGTAGTCGTCGATGGTGGCCGCGGTCGGTCTGGGCATCGTTCTCACCCCCAGGGTGTCTCAGGGTCGGCGGGGACACGTCTCACTGATGAGAAGATGCGCCACTGCGGGATGTTGCCAAACCGGCGATCCGGCGGAAGCCCGGCAGCGGAGCCGGGTGCCTCTGGCGGCCGCTCACCACTGCCAGTGGCCGCCGACCCCTGCTTCGTTCTCCACGCGCGCCACGCCGAGCACTCCGCCGGCCACCTCGCTGATCGCATCCAGAGCCTTGGCGTTGTCGGCGGAGCCGGTGATGAGCACGTCGGCGCCGTCGGCGGCGACCCGGACGTTGGCGGAGCGAGTGCGCGGGTCGCCGGTCAGCGCCGACCACACGGTGCTGCTCAGCAGCAGGTCGTCCAGGGCCTTGCGCGACTCCTCGTTCGGCTGGAACGGCGGCAGTTCTGTCATGTGTACGATCGTGTCCGCGGTCCCCTCGACGCCCACACGGTCGACGTTGAGGACGACGTCGTACAGCGACGGGTCCTGCCAGTCCACGCCGTAGAGGAACTCCGTCCACTTCCGGAGCTGTACGTCGAGCTTCTTGACGTACCGCGTAGCCTCCTTCTCGCTCATCTGGAAGTCGTGCATGGCGGTCTCGACGCGGTACGCGTCGCTCGCGATCACGCGCACGCGCAGCACGTGAGCGATGCCGCTCAGGAGCAGGTGGCCGGCGTAGCCGTGGTAGACGAAGTCACCGCCGCTGGCGCGCTCGAGGAGCGCGGTGCGCACGAGGTTGAGGTGCGCCGGGATCCTGCCCGGCGTCTTCTCCCAGAAGCGCGGCGGCTCCTCCAGCGTCGCCTGCAGGCTGTCCTCGGCGACGCCGGACGCCTGCGCCGCGTCACGCACGACCTCGCGGCTGATGCACGGCACGTCGAGGCGCTCGGCGACCGCCTCGGCGACGGCGACGCCGCCGGAGAACGACCCACGGGAGATAGTGACGATGGCCATTACTCCGTCCCTTCTTCCGCCGCGACCAGGCCGCCGCGGCTTGCTCCCGGCTGTCCCACGGCCTTGCTCACGAGGGCGAGCACGGCGGCGCCGGCCAGCAGGCCGATGATGATGGCGTAGGAGAGGTCCGAGGACCCCGTCTTGTCCTCGATGAAGCCGTTGACCCAGGGCATGATCAGGCCGGCCGAGCCGAACGCGGCGAACAGGCACCCGTAGTTCAGCCCGAAGTTGCGGATCCCGAAGTAGTCCTTGCAGGTCGCCGGGAACACGGCGAGGTTGGTGCCGTAGTTGAACCCGAGCATGAACACGACGACGAGGATGGGCAGCCAGCCGGCGTTGCCGCCGCTCAGCTTGTAGAGCGCTGCCACGACCAGCGCCTGCCAGATGAACTCGATGAGCAGCGTCACCTGGCGGCCGATCCTGTCCGAGAGCGTCCCCGTGACGACGCGGCCGGTGCTGTTGCCCAGGGCCAGCACCACCACGACGAGGAACGCCTGGGAGCCGAGCGCGTGCTTGCCGAGGTCGGAGGCGACGCTGATGAACGTGAGCCCGGCGGCGGCGCCGAAGAAGTACATGACGAAGAGCAGCCAGAACTGCGTGGTGCGCAGCATCGGCCGCCAGGAGAACTGCGGCCGGATCGCGCGCACGCCCGCCGCTCCGGCCGGCGGCTGCACCAGGTGACCCTCCGGCGGGTTGCGCACGAACATCGCCAGCGCGCCGACCACGACCCAGGTGACGACGCCGAGGGCGATCATCGTCTGCGGCACGCCCTTCTCGACCACGCCTTGGGCGTTCGTGCTCGCGAAGAGGTCGAGCAGCCACGCAGAGAGCGGCGCCAGCACGACCGGCGCGAGCCCGAACCCGGCGACGACGATCCCGGCGATCAGCCCCGTGCGCTGCGGCGGGAACCACTTGATGGACGCGGGCGTCGTCGCGGCGTAGCCGAACCCGACGCCGCTGCCGGTGATGACGCCGAGCCCGATGATGTAGGCGAGAAGCGAGGACCCGCCGAGGCCGCAGACGACGAGCCCGAGGCCCGCAAGCACCCCGCCCGTCAGGATCGCGATGCGCGGGCCGAACCTGTCCTGCAGGCGGCCCGCCGGGATCATCGCGATGGCGAAGAAGGCACACATGGTGGAGTACGGCAGCGCCATGTCCGCCTTCGTCCACCCCCACGAGACTGGGATGCCGGCGCGCACGACGCTCCAGATGTACAGGACGCCGAAGACGAGCCCGGTGAGCGCCGCGGCGACGGTCACCAGCCAGCCGCGGTAGATGCTGATCGAGATCGTCACCTCTGTCGACGTGCTGGCCACCGCGTCCCCATTCGTACGGTCGAGGACGCCACACTCCGCCGGGCGCCCGTTTCGGGACGTCAGTCTAGTTCAGGACCAGTGAAATAGCGATAGAGCCGCTACTATCTAGCGATATCCACGATTCAAACACACTTCCGACGTGCGCTGTCAGCCCGGCAGCCGGAACGATCCCCAGCAGCGGACCGATAGCGAACACCGGCGCCCAGGTCGTACCAGTTGTCTTCCCACGCGTAGGCCGGCCGCGCCTCGGCGTGCCCGGCCGGCTGCTTCACACCCACTCGTCGTGATCGTGCGGCCGGTCGGGACCACGCGTGATGCGCCACGCGACGAGCACCGCGGCGCCGACGATCATCACGGCCACACCCGCGACCTCGAGCCCGGACGACCCGAGAAGCCGGCCAAGAGCTACGAGCACGACCCCCGCGAGGGCGACCCCCGCGGCCACGAAGTCGCGTGTGGTCCAGACGTCAGCGAACAGGGTCACTCCGCTCAGGGTCTGCAGACCCTCCCCCGCCTCGCTCGCCCTGGAGCAGGACCGAGAGGGGCTCGTCGAACCTGCGCGTGGTGACGGCGGCCAGGCGGAACAAGGTCCTCGCGGCCTCGTCGGCGTCGGAGTCGCGGTACTTGTCGGAGAGGAAGACCACCTCGGTGATGCCCGACTGGATGATCGCCTTGGCGCACTCGTTACAGGGGAACAGCGTCGTGTAGATGGTGCAGCCTGTGAGGTCGGAGCTGTTGCGGTTGAGGATCGCGTTCAGCTCCGCGTGGCAGACGAACGGGTACTTGGTCTCGAGCGGCGCGCCCTCCCTCGACCAGGGGAGGTCGTCGTCGGAGCAGCCGGCCGGGAAGCCGGCGTAGCCGACACCCACGATGCGCCGGCGCGCGTCGACGATGCAGGCGCCGACCTGGGTGCTCGGGTCCTTGCTGCGCTGCGCCGAGAGCAGGGCGACGGCCATGAAGTACTGCTCCCAGGACAGATATCCCTCGCGTTTGCCGCTCATGCCATACCGCTCCTGGCCGCGTTCGATATCCGGGACTCTACAACAGACCTCGACCCAGTCGGGCCGACGCGCGTGCCAGCGGCCGGCGCCGCCATGAGCAGGACGGCGAGCATGGACACGCCGACCAGCCACGGCGCGGGGCTCATCCCTGGCGGTCGAGGTCGGCGAGCACGGCGCGGGCATCGTCGACGTCCGCCGCGGAGACGTACACCTCGGCGGGGCCGTAGACATCGAGGCCGGTGAGCTGCTGCAGGTGCTCGCCGAGGACCGTGAAGGGGATGCCCGCCGACTGCAGGAGCGACTCGGCGAGCGGCAGGCGCCCGCGCTGGGTCGCCCGGTAGACGCAGACAGGATCGGTCAGCGCCGCGGGGCGGCTCGGTTGGACGGCGGCCTCGGGCTCCGTCGCCTCTCCCGGCTCGACCAGGTCGATGAGGCAGTCCGAGCAGCGCGTGAAGCCGGGCATGTACTCCGCGCCGCACTTCGGACAGATCATCTGACGCCTCCCTCTCCCGTTGCGGGGCCACTTGGGCCGGACTCTACTACATACCTAAGGCGCGTCAGGCCGATTCGTCTGTGAGGTGCCCGCGGCACGGTCTTGGGCTATCCCGCGACGTGCCGCGCGCCATGCTGCGCGCCAAGGCACAGTGGACGATCGCGAACGGTCGCCGGAAGTCAGACTAACGCACCGCGCATAACCTGTAAGCGCCGCGGCCTGCCGTCAGGCCGCCGGCGCTGCGGCAAGTCAGCTTGATCCACTTGTTCGCCTCACCCGTAATGGGTCCACATCCTGAGCACCTTGACGATGCGTTCGTCGGCGAGCACCTGGTACACGAGGCGATGCTGGATGTTGATGCGGCGCGAGTAGGCGCCGCTGAGGTCGCCGACCAGCTTCTCGAACGGCGGCGGCGACTGGAACGGGTCGGCCTCGAGGACCGCGAGCAGCTCCTGCGCCTTGGGCTTGAGACCGGCCGCGGCGAGCTTCTTCGCGTCCCTGCGCGCCTGCTTCGTGAAGAGCAGCCGACAGCTCACCAGTCGAGCTCGTCCTCGAGCTCATCGGCGGGGGTCGCCATGCCCTCCAGGATGGACTCGCGCATGCCGGGGATCGAGACGAGGTAGAGCGTCTCCTGTACGGCGCGCCAATCCTCCTCCGAGACGAGCACGGCGTTGCCGCGCTTGCCCGTGATCTGCACGGGCTCGTGCGAGCGTGCGACGTCGTCGAGGAGCTGGTAGAGCTGCTTGCGCGCTTCCGTAGCGCTCATGGTCGTCATAGCGGACCTCCTGTTACGTACGGGAAAGCGTGCGTTACTGGGCGCTGGGTGTCAAGTGCACAGGGGTGTGGCGAACGCACCGCGCATGACCAGATGCGGCAGCGCTTACGCAGTTCATCATCTGCTGGCGTTCTGCTCGATGCGCATGTTGGCCGTGCGCCTGTCTGTGGTAGCATTGATGTGCTACTTCGACTCGAACCGGAGGAGAGCGATGACCCGTGGACTGAAGCTGCGCCAGGCCGGCGGTTCGATCAGCGCCACGCTGCCCAAGGACATGGCCGAGCGCCTGCACCTCGCGGCCGGCGACACGGTGCTCGCCGTCGAGACCGAGCGCGGCATCCTGCTCACGCCCTACGACCCCGAAGTCGAGGAGGCGCTCGCCATCGCCGGCAGGGTGGCCGGCCGCTACCGCAATGCCCTACGCGAGCTGGCCAAGTAGCCGGTGACGCCGGCGCATCGAGAGCCGCGCTGGGTCGACCGCCTGGTCGCGGAGGCCGTGCAGTTCGACCTCATACGTGAGCATGGCGGCATGCCCGGCCTGCGCGACGAGCACGCGCTTGAGGCGGCCCTCGCTCGGCCACGGCAGCGCAGAGCCTACCGGCCCGAGGCCGACCTCGCCGAGCTGGCGGCGGCCTACGGCCACGGCCTCGCGACCGGGCACCCGTTCCACGACGGCAACAAGCGCATCGCCTTCGTGATCGTGGCCGTCTTCCTCGGGCTCAACGGAGTCGAGCTCGAGGCGGACGAGGCCGAGGTCGCCACGGTGATGCTCGCCCTGGCTGCCGGGGAGCTGGACGAAGGGCAACTCGCCGCCTGGGTGAGGTCGAGGACCGCTGCGGCTGGGTGAGTGTCCGGCTAACGCCTGAATTAAGCCGACCCGCGAGGCGGGTTCGGCTTGAGTGAATTGTTAGGCCGCACTTGCCGCGCCGTTTCAGTGTCGCCCTTAGGATTGTGGGTCGAACCCGAAGACGCGCAGTTCTTGGTCGCAGCGACAGGCCTTGGCGATGCGCGCCGCCCACGCGATGGCCTCGTCGCGCGAAGGCAGTTCCAACACGGTGAAGCCGCCGTCGAGCGTGGGCGCCCAAGGATAGCCGCCCACTGCAACCGCGCCGTCAGCAGAGACGAGTATGGGGGGTACGTCTTCGTCGATTCCGCCGCCGAAGACGTAAACACCGGCGGCTTTCGCCTCATCAATCACAGCGTGTGCGTCGCGGCCCACCGCTCCCCATTCGCTATCGGGCACAACCATCGCCGCGCTTGGAAAAGAGATCAGGTACTTGGCCATGGTGCTCCTTCTGGGAATCGATGGCGGTCGTGAGGCCTATGTGCGGCCTCAGTCACCCATAGCTCACGCTCGTTGCCGTCCGGACTCATGACCATGGATTCCCGCTGCATGCCGAGCTTCTCCGCGACACGTTTAGAGGGCAGGTTCTCCGGGTCGATCAAGGCGACAACCCGCTTCAGCCGTAGCTCCTCTGTCGCGAAGCCAAGCAGGGCCGAGCCGATTTCTGTGGCGTAGCCCCTTCCCCACGCGCTGGCTGCGAAAGCGTAGACCAGTTCGACTTCCCTGACGCCCTCGATCTCCTTGGAGATCAGGCCGCAGCCGCCGACGAACTCACCGGTGACCTTCAACACGACTGGCCACTGGCCCAAGCGGCCGGGCTGCTCAACGAGTTCGTTCTGAAGGATCGTTCGCACCTCCTCAGCGTCCCGAGGACCGCCCAAGAGGCGGGTGACGCCGGGATCTTCCACCAGAGAGACCATCTGTTCGACGTCTTGAGGCCGAAACGAACGCAGCAACAGTCTGTCGGTCTCGAGCTTCATCTCGTGACTCCATGATTGCAGGACAGCGGCCGACGGGTCCGTAGGCCTAACGCACCGCGCATAACCTGCGCGGGCGGCGCTCCCAAGGCGCGGGAGAGCTGCAGCGCATCAGGTTGATGTGCTTGTTAGGCGGGTGTCGTTTGACGCTACGCCCCTCAGGGCGAGGACGCCGCCGCCGATGGCGACCGCAGCGAACACCGCCCACAGCACGGCCGAGAGTGGAGTCGGGAGCTCGCCAATCGCAGCCCCCTGCGGATAGGCGTACATATCCACGCTGACGCGCAGAGGGCCGAAGGCGAGGACGAGCAGGTAACCCACGCAGGCGACCGCGATGCTGAGGCGGCCAATCGACCGCGGCGCATCGGCCACGTTGGCGGCGCAGAGCAAGAGCACCGCGCCCGCTGCGAACCAGACCGCGGGGACGCCGAGTCCATGGGTCACGACATCGCCGCCCTCCGCGCCATCGGACGACCAGTGATGGACCACGACCCACAGCACGGCCGCGCCCGCCAGCCCGTAGGCCGCTGCGCTGTACAACAGGACTCGCGCCGCTTTCATGTGCCGGGACTCACGTTGGAATCACCACGGCCCCACACCGCCTAACGCCCGGCGCATAACCCGCGAGCAGAGCGAGTCGGGTTGATGCGCTTGTTGGGCGGGTCTGCCACCGTGTACTCCGTGGCCGGTCAGTT
>Ga0302322_100006879_pt1 | contig 10120 bp, 7 predicted proteins | sample Fen_T0_2_FD_203757 | JGI IMG/M metagenome (GOLD analysis project Ga0302322, IMG submission 203757) | Peat permafrost microbial communities from Stordalen Mire near Abisko, Sweden - Fen_T0_2 | ecosystem: Environmental > Terrestrial > Soil > Wetlands > Permafrost | place: Sweden: Abisko... | reverse complement strand
CCATGAAGACCAAGCGCGGCAGGCTGGTGCGCGAGCCGTATGGCGTGATAGGCATCATCGCGCCGTGGAATTACCCGTTTTCCACGCCGGCGATCGAGACCATCGGGGCGCTGGCGATGGGCAATGCCGTCGTGCTTAAGCCGTCAGAGTTCACGCCGCTGGTGGCGATCGAGTTGCAGAAGCTTCTTTACGCTGCAAGACTCAACCCGGACCTGTTCCAGGTGCTGATTGGGGCGGGCCCAGTGGGCGGTGCGTTGCTGGAGTCGGACATCGACAAGGTGATCTTTACCGGCAGCGTGGCGACGGGAAAGCGCATTGCCGAGGCTGCGGCCAAGCGGTTGCTGCCGGTGGTGCTGGAACTGGGCAGCAAGGACCCCATGATTGTGCTGGAAGATGCCGACCTGGATGTGGCATCGAGCGGCGCAGTTTGGGGCTCGATGATGAACTGCGGCCAGACCTGCCTCTCCATTGAGCGTTGCTACGTGCAGCGCAGCGTGTACGAGAAATTCCTCGAGCTTTGCCGCCAGAAGATGGAGAAGCTGCGGGTGGGCGAGGGATTGGGTTCCGAAGTTGAGATAGGGCCGCTCATTCATGATCGGCAACTGCGTACGGTGGAAGACCACGTGAAAGACGCCGTGGCCAAGGGGGCGCGGCTGCTGACGGGCGGGAAGCGGCTTCCGCAGTTGGGGCCGAATTTCTACGCTCCCACGTTGCTGGCGGACGTGACCCACGACATGCGCATCATGCAGGAGGAGACATTTGGCCCGGCGCTGCCGGTGGCGCCGTTTGACACCGACGATCACGCGGTCCGGCTGGCCAACGACTCGGAGTTTGGGCTGGCGGCCAGCGTGTGGACCACGAACCGGCGGCGCGGCGAAGCGGTGGCGGCCCGGGTGCGTGCCGGGACCGTGATGATCAATGACGCGATTTCAGCATTCGGCATCGCCGAAGCGCCGCACGGGGGCTTCGAGCAGAGCGGCATCGGCCGGGCGCACGGCGAACTCGGCCTGGCGGAGATGGTCCTGGTGAAATACGTCGACGTAGACTTGCTGCCGCGCATGAAGAAAGTTTGGTGGTACGGCTACAGCCCGTCTTTCCAGCAGCAGATGTCGGGGTTCATCGACATGCTGTTCGGCAGGGGCATCGGATCGCGCATCAAGGGAGCGATTGCGGCCACCGGGGCGCTGCTGCGGAAGAATCGGCTATGAACTGCGGTAGAATGTGCGGTTGCCGGCGCGGCTGCGAGGGAAAGTACTCGCCTCGGTCGCAATGGCACAATACTCGCCCCTGAGGGTCTGACGTCATCATGCCGGAAGCCAACGAACCCGCCCAGTTGCCCAAACACAAGGTCAAGTACAAGAAGCCGCTGCAGCGCGCCTGCAATGAGAAAGACGAGAAGGGCAAACTCTGCGGCGGCCACCTGAAGCGCTGGTTCTATACCGCCGACGTGGTGGAACAAGGCTGCGGTGACGTGCGCGAGGCTTACGGTGACAACGGCGAGATCTATCGCTGCGAGCATTGCAAGACGCTCTACTTGCCAACGTTGGAAGAGCCGCGGGACAAGAACGTTGCAGGAGTTGGGAAGCTGTCGATTTTCGGCGTGACCGTGGTTCCGAAAACACCGGCAGCCGGGACAGAGGCAAAAGAGTAGTTGCGGCAAGCGGCGCGAGTCGCTGCCTCGTCGTGAGGATGGCAACGGTGTAAGGCGCCGTGGGGGCGCCACAAACGGCGAGTGCACTAGGCGCTCACCTGCGGAAGAGGACCGTGTCGGCTGAAGTTTCTGAGCTGATCTACGACTGGAACAAGATCTACGCGGCTTCGGGAAAGCCCGCAGGACGAGTGTTGCTCAACGACGAGTCGCTGCGGGATGGGCTGCAATCGCCGTCTGTCCACGACCCTACCATCGAAGAGAAGATCGAGATCCTCCACCTGATGGAAGCGCTGGGCATCAACATGCTCGACATCGGGCTGCCCGGCGCCGGACCGCGCGCGGTGGCACACTGCGAGGCGTTGGCGCGAGAGATCGGACGGGCCGGCCTGAAGATCAAGCCGAACTGCGCCGCGCGCACCCATGAGAACGATATCCGTCCCATTGTTGAGATCGTGCAGCGCACCGGGGTGCCGATTGAAGCAGCAGCGTTTATAGGATCCAGCCCGATTCGGCGCTATACCGAGGATTGGACGGACGACTTCCTGCTCCGTACCACCGAAAAGGCCGTCACATTCGCCGTTTCCCACGGGCTCGAAGTCATGTACGTCACCGAAGACACGACCCGCTGCGATCCCGAGACCATCAAGCGGCTGTACTCCACGGCGATCGATTGCGGCGCGCACGCGATCGTCATCTGCGACACTGCCGGGCACGCGACTCCCATGGGTACCGTCGCCTTGATGCACTTCATCGTCAACGAAGTGGTAAAGCCGTCGGGCCGCAACATCCGCGTCGAATGGCACGGCCACTGTGACCGCGGACTTGCGGTCGCCAACGCCATTGCGGCACTGGTGGCGGGCGCGACCGTGGTGCACGCCACGGCCTGCGGGATCGGCGAGCGCGTAGGCAACACCCAGATGGACCAGATGCTGGTCAACCTAAAGCTGATGGGTATCGAGCCCTGGGCCGGCCAGGACCTGAGCCGGCTGAAGGACTATTGCGTCGCGGTTTCGCGCGCCACCGGCGTGCCGATTCCCCACAACTATCCAGTCGTCGGCGAGGACGCATTCAAGACCGCAACCGGCGTGCATGCGGCGGCGGTCATCAAGGCCTATCGCAAGAACGATGAGATGCTGGCCAACAGCATTTACTCGGGCGTGCCGTCGCACTTCTTCGGCTTAAGGCAGGTCATCGAAATCGGCCCCATGAGCGGCAAGTCCAATGTCCACTTCTGGCTGGAGCGGCACGGCATCCCCGATAGTCCGGAACTGGTGGAGCGCATCTTTCAGCGCGCCAAGCAATCCTCCAATTTGCTGACCGAAGCGGAGATACTGGACTGCTGCCGCACCGCCGAGGCTTAGTCGTCCTAACGACTCGGTTGCCTGCTCGCTCGCCAAACGTATTACCATCGAACATGGCCTTAGGTCCGCAGGAGCGGCCGTCCCTTTCCAGCATGATCTCGAGCGACGATTCCCGGGCGCGACGCACGCCGCAGCAGGAGGTCGCGCGCGTGGCGGAATTGCGCCCGGTGCACGACGCCTTCGCCTGGTTTCGAGCACGATCGCGCAAGCTCGAAGACTGGCAGCTGGAGCTCACGGCGATTCCCGCTCCGCCGTGGGGCGAGTCGGCCCGCGCCGAGTGGCTGCGCCATCGCTTTGAGGAACTCGGACTCACCGAAGTGCAGCAAGACGAGCTGGGCAACGTTTTCGGCGTCATTCCAGGCACCGATGAAGCTGCGCCATTTACCGCGCTGACGGCGCACCTGGATACCGTTTTCCCGGCTGGAACTCCCATCGAAGTACGGCGCACCGGGGGAAAGCTTTTCGGCCCCGGCATCTCCGACAACGGCGCGGGGCTGACTGCGCTGCTGGCTATCGCCACGGCGATTCGCGAGACTGGCATCGCCCATGCCGCACCCATTCTGTTCGTCGGCAACGTCGGCGAAGAGGGCGAGGGCAACTTGCGCGGCATGCGTCACATCTTTCAGCAGCCACGATGGGCAGACGCAATCGGCGCCATGATTGTGCTCGATGGGGCTGGCACGGATACGGTCATCTCCGAAGCCCTGGGCAGCCGCCGCTTCGAAGTCACAGTAAGCGGCATGGGCGGACATTCCTGGAGCGACTTCGGCATTCCGAACCCGGTGGTGGCCCTAGCCAGGATCATTGCTCGTTTCAGCCAGACGGCGGTGCCCACCAATCCGAAAACGACTTACAACATCGGGACGGTGAGCGGCGGGACGTCGGTTAACTCGATTCCGCAGACGGCCACCATGCGGGTGGACACGCGCTCGGCATCCTTGGAGCAGCTCGACCGCCTGGAGCGAGCCCTGCGCGACGCGATCACCGACGGCCTCGGCGAGACGAATGGACGCAAAAGGCTGGACGCGCTCAAGGCTGAGGTAGAGGTCATCGGCGACCGCCCGGCGGCGGAGCTGCGTTCCGATTCGCTGCTGCTTAAGACGATTCGCGCCGTCGACGCCCAGTTGAAGAACATCGCCCGCATCCAGCGCGCCTCCACCGACGCCAACATCCCGCTGTCGCTGGGACGCGAAGCCATCGCGATTGGCGCGGGTGGCAGCGGCGGCGGCGCCCATACCCTCAACGAGTGGTACGATGCTGCGGGCCGCGATCTCGGCCTCAAACGAATCCTATTGCTCACCCTTGTCCTGAGCGGAGTCCCCGAAGAATGAGAGTTCTGGCGTTTCTGGCGGTACTGACAACCCTGGCGACGGTTACTTTCGCCTCTGCCGGCGACGCCGCCAAGTCGCCCGACGTGATCTTCGTCAACGGCGACATCTACACTCAAGCCACACCGGCGCGCGCACAGGCGCTGGCGGTCAGCAACGGCCGCATCGTCGGCGTCGGCAGCAACGACGAAATTCGCAAACTCAAAGGCAGCAAGACAACGGTTGTCGATCTGCGCGGGCACTTTGTGATGCCCGGCTTCAACGACGCGCATGTCCATCTCTCCTCCGGCGGCTTCGAGAAGATGAACGTCAACCTCGTCGGGTCCGCGTCTCTGCAGGACATGCAGCACCGCATCGGGCTCAAGGTCAATCGGGCGGCTGCGGGGGAATGGATTGTAGGCGAGGGCTGGGACCACACCCTCTGGGCGAGTCAGGGATTGCCGACGCGGCAGGACATCGACCTGATGACCAATGGGCACCCCGCGATCTTCGTTCGAGTGGACGGCCACATCGCGGTCGCCAGCACTGCCGCGCTACAAGCTGCAGGGGTCACCGGCAAAACCCAGGCACCACAAGGCGGCAAGATCGACCTCGACGCCAACGGCGAACCCACGGGCATCCTGCGCGAAGGTGCCCAGCAGCTGGTGTTCGTCAAGGTGCCGTCGCCGACAGCGGCCCAACGGCGCGAAGCCGCCGAACTCGCCCTGGCCAACGCCGCACGGTGGGGCATCACGTCAGCCCAGGACAATTCAGCGTGGGAGGACTTCCTCGTCTATGCACAACTGGAGCGCGACGGCAAACTGACACTGCGCATCAGTGAGTGGCTCAACTTCGGCGATCCGGTAAGCGTTTTGACGGAGCACCGCGCGCATCATTCCTCCGACGACCTGATGCTCCACACCTCAATGCTCAAGGGCTTTATGGATGGGTCGCTGGGCTCGCGCACGGCGGCACTGCTGGCGCCCTATTCCCATGAGGCCAGCAACTCGGGGCTTCCCCAGTACGAGCAGGCACCGCTGGATAAGATGGCGATCGAGCGCGCCGACGCCGGCTTTCAGCTGGGATTTCACGCCATCGGCGACCGCGCAGCCCAGATGGCACTGGACGCCTTTGCTGTGGCTCAGGCGAGTCCGAAGGCGCACGCGGCCCCGGGATCGACCTCGCCGCGGGATTTTCGTTTCCGCATCGAGCACGATCAGGTCATCGCGCCGAGCCAGTTCGCGCAATACAAGAAGCTGGGAATCATCGCGTCAGTGCAACCGTCGCACCTGCTGACCGATTTGAACTGGGCCGAAGAGCGCATCGGCCCCGAGCGCGCCAAGACCTCGTATCCCTGGAGACAGTTCCTCGACAACGGCGTGCCGCTGGCCTTCGGGACCGATTACCCGGTGGAGCCCATCACTCCGTTCCGCGGCATCTACTCGGCGGTGACCCGGAAGAACGAGGCGGGGACGAAGGAATACTACCCGGAGCAGAAACTCACAATCACGCAGGCGTTGGCGGCGTACACCCAAGGCTCCGCCTACGCCGAGTTCGCCGAGAAGGACAAAGGCACCCTGGCCGTCGGCATGCTCGCCGACTTCGTCGTTCTGGACCGCGATTTGACCAAGGTCCCGCCGCCGGAAATTCTAAAGACTGAGGTTTTGCGGACAGTCGTGGGCGGAAAGACAGTGTTTGAGGTGCCCGAATAGGGCGGCGCGTTCTGAGCAGGCGGCTGCAACCATTCGCCCCAACGCGCGTCTAAATCTCGCGCCCTGTGCATTCGCACTTATCCCCCTGAGAATGCGGCGGTTACGTTCAGCAACGTATAATCACGTTTCGGGTTTCTTTGTTGGAGGAGATGCAATGGATCGGCAACCAATGAGTTCTCGGGAGAAGTTGAAGGCCAACCGCTTCAGCTCGACCCTGGTCATTCTGGCGACGCTTTCGCTGGGCATTCTGATTGGGACGGTGGTGTCGGCGGGCGTAAAGGGCAAGGAAAAGACCGTCTCTACGTCTGACGCCACGCCCCTCACGGTTCCGTCGCCGCAGCAACTGTCGAGCCAGTTCTCGCAGATTTCCCGCCAGATGGTGCCGTCGGTGGTGAACATCAACAGCGAAATCACCGTCAAGAATCCCCACGGACGCGGCGGGCGCGCGACTCCGGGCGCGCCGGACGACGACGGCGCCGGCGGCGATGACAACCCCATGCAGGACTTCTTCAACCGCTTCTTCGGCGGACAGCAGGGCGGTCAGGGCGGCCAGATGCCCGGCGCCCCCGGCGGCGAAGATATGCGTGAGCGCGCGACTGGCTCAGGCATCATCGTCGATGCCAAGGGCTACATCGTGACCAACGCCCACGTTGTCGATCATGCCGAGCGCATTCGGGTGAAGCTGATGAACGACCCGGCGACCGTGACTTACGACGCGACGGTCATCGGCACCGACAAGGAAACCGACCTGGCCGTCCTCAAGATCGACGCCAAGAAGCCGCTGCCCGCGGCCAAGATGGGCAACTCCGACAGCATGCAGGTCGGCGACTGGGTGCTGGCCATCGGCAGCCCGTTCGGGCTGGAAGAAACGGTTACCGCAGGCATCGTGTCGGCGCGCGGCCGCAACATCGTTCCCCAGCGCCAGTTCCAGTCCTTCATCCAGACCGATGCGGCCATCAACCCGGGCAACTCCGGCGGCCCGCTGGTCAACATGAACGGCGAAGTCATCGGCATCAACACCGCCATCTTTACCAGCGGTGGCGGCTACCAGGGCGTGGGCTTTGCCATGCCCTCGAATACCGTGGTCTCGGTCTACAACCAACTGATTGGCCCCGACCACAAGGTTTCGCGCGGCTCCATCGGCGTGGAATTCAATGCCGTACCGAACCCTGCGGTACAGCGCGTGTACGGCGTGTCGAGCGGCGTGACCATCGCCAACGTAACGCCCAATGGTCCAGCTGCCAAAGCTGGCCTGTTAACGGGCGACACCATCGTCTCGGTCAACGGCAAGCCGGTCTCGTCCGGTGACGAGTTGGTGGCCGAGATTTCGGTCCTCAAGCCCGGCACTACCGCCAAGATAGGCTACGTCCGCAACGGAAAGAACAGTACGACGGACGTCACCATTGCTGATCGACAGAAACTGTTCGCCACGCGCTTGGGCGACGACGACGAAAACTCCGAATCCTCCAAACCGCAGGAAAACAAACTCGGCGTCAATGTCCGCGACATCACTCCTGAAATGGCCGAGAAGATGAAGCTCCCCAGTACCAAGGGCGTGCTGGTGCAGGAAGTTAAGCCGGGAGGATTCGGCGACAATGTCGGCGTCAGCCGCGGCGACGTGATCCTCGAGATCAACAAGCAGCCGGTCAACAGCGAGGCGGATTATAGCAAGCTGCAAAATCAGCTCAAATCCGGCCAAGACGTCGTGTTCCTCGTCAGGCCGCGAGGCTTGGGACCCAATGGCGGGACGGTCTTCATGGGCGGCACGCTGCCCTAAACCGCCAGCTCGTTAACGCAACTGCGCTCCCGGAGTTCCCGCTCCGGGAGCGAGTTCCGTCCCGGTACTATCGAGCCACGCCATCTGGAAAATATGACATTTTCCTGTTCCCAAAATCGTGAACGCATGTTTACAATGAACCGGTCTACCGGAATTCATAGATTTCACCCGAGGTTTGAAGTTTGCGACTGAATGCTCCCATCCCCCGCTTGCTGACGATTACCACAGCCTTGCTGCTGGTAGCGGGAACGGCGAAAGCATCCACAACGACTCATTCCTCCCAGCCATCTTCCAATTCCCATAAGACCAACAAGTCGGCGAAGTCCACCAAGAAGTCCAGCAGCAAGCAGGGCAAAAAGACCGCGAAGTCGTCAGCCCATGGCCAGCACGCCATCGATCCGGAGCGCACCCGCCAGATTCAGGAAGCCCTGATTCACGAGCACTATCTCAATGGCGAGCCGACGGGAAAGTGGGACCAGTCCACCAAGGACGCGCTGGCGAAGTATCAGGAAGCGAACGGCTGGCAGACCAAGTCGCTCCCCGATTCCCGCGCCCTTATCAAGCTGGGCCTGGGGCCGGACAAAAAGGGCCTGCTGAATCCCGATACGGCGGTTGTAACGTCGCCCCATGAGCTCGGCGCGACGCATGACACCCAGCCCGGCGGCTCCTCCCAGCAGTAATCGCGAGAACCTTACTGTTCAAAGCGCGGCCAACGCCGCGTTTTTCTGGCTAGGTCGCAGAGTCCTAGTCGCGTCTCCGCCGCGCCAGTCACGATCCGCCTCGCGGCAAAGTAGCACTTTCGTTGTACAATTTGCTGTCTTAGACGACTGGACTCATATCGGTGCGTCAGCCGTCGCTGGATAGTACTTCGGCAAAGCCAGTCACTGTTCGGTATTCAAGGGGGCTCATCCGTGAAAAGCAGAATTATCCTCACCACGTTATTCCTAGCAGCGCTGTTTGTGTCGGTCGCGGAGGCGCAGGCTCCAGCACAGCCCGGAACGGCGTCGAACCCACCGGCGCAAGGCCGCAAGAAAAGGGTCGCCGTTTTCGATTTCGACTACGCGACCGTGCAGAACTGGTCGTCTGCCGCATTCGGCACCAACGTCGATGTTGGCAAGGGCATCGCCGATTTGACCGTCAAGTACCTGGTGCAGGACGGCACCTACTCCGTCATCGAACGCAAGGCCATGGACAAGATCCTGACCGAGCAGAATTTCTCCAACAGCGACCGCGCGAATCCGGCATCGGCTGCGAAACTCGGCAAACTTCTTGGAGTGGACGCGATCATTGTGGGCAGCGTGACGCAATTTGGCAACGACACCAAGAACACCAATATTGGTGGAGGCGGAGGAAACTGGGGTGGATACGGTGTTGGCGGATTCGGCCACAAGAAGACCAAGGCGATCGTGGCCGTGGATGCACGCATTGTTGATATCGATACGGCCGAGATTCTGGGCGTTGCGGCCGGCAAGGGTGAATCGAGCCGCGAGAGCACATCTCTGCTGGGCGGGGGCGGCGGTTGGCACGGCTGGGGAAGCGGTGCGGTCGATTTCGGCAGCAGCGACTTCCAGCAGACCATCCTCGGAGAAGCCGTGAACGCCGCGGTCAAGCAGATGAGTGGCGAATTGGTGGCCGACAACACCAAGCTGCAGACCCGCGTTGTGAAGGTCGAAGGCCTGGTAGCCGCCGTGGATGGCGGACAAATCGTGCTCAACGTTGGCGCCAAGGCAGGGCTCAAGGTTGGCGATCAGCTTTCGGTGGAGCGCGTCACCAAGGAAATCAAGGATCCATCCACGGGCCAGGTCATTCGCCGTATGACCTCGCCGGTCGGCGTAATCAAACTCACCGATGTGGACGATGTGTCCGCTGTCGGCGCTGCGGTATCCGGCTCCGGCTTCAAGGTCGGGGATGCCGTAAAGACCGTAACGCAGTAGCGGAGGCGGTTACTGATTCTCAGGGGCACGGAGCGATCCGCGCCCCTTCATTTTGCGCAGGCAAGTCAGTGAGAAACCGCTTCTTGAATTGCTTCTCCCAACTTCTCCACCGCCCAACCAACTTCCTTCGCCGTGATCACTGCGGGTGGGGCGATCATTACATGGTCGCCTCGCCGTCCGTCCACACAGCCCTGCATGGGATAGAGCATCAGGTCGCGCTTCAAGGCACATTCGCCTACCCGCGAGGCGAACTTCTTCTCCGCGGCGTACGGCTGCTTCGTCGCTCTGTCCGCGACGAATTCGACCGCCCACAACAGGCCGAGCCCTCGCACATCGCCCACGCTATCGAGTTTCCAGAGCTTCTGTAACTCGTCCCGC
>Ga0302322_100006878_pt1 | contig 10120 bp, 10 predicted proteins | sample Fen_T0_2_FD_203757 | JGI IMG/M metagenome (GOLD analysis project Ga0302322, IMG submission 203757) | Peat permafrost microbial communities from Stordalen Mire near Abisko, Sweden - Fen_T0_2 | ecosystem: Environmental > Terrestrial > Soil > Wetlands > Permafrost | place: Sweden: Abisko... | reverse complement strand
CAATTGTCCGAAGCACTTTTTTATTTGTCTTCCGCGCGGGAGTGAGAATATAGATCGCATTCTGAAACAATAATGGATGCGCTGCATCGATGCCGGAGAATTCTGATCCCGCCATCGGATGGCCGCCAATAAAGTTGCCATTGGGAAAAAGTTTTTGACCTTGCTTCACTACGGCCTGCTTTACGCTTCCGGTATCGGTAATGATGGCATGTGGTGCTGCACTCTTCGCAACGACAGGCAGAAGTTTTGCAATGGTGAATACTGGCGCGGCAAGAATGACAAGATCAGCAGAATGTACCGCTGTTTCCACTGAACGTTCAGCGATATCTATGACATGACGTTGTACCGCACGCCGGAGAATCTGCGGTTTATCGACACCGGTAATTTGAATGGAAGGGAAGCGATTCTTTATGGCAAGCGCCAGCGATCCGCCAATGAGTCCGACACCGATGATCGTTATGCGCCTAAATGGAAGCGATGTTGATTCCGTCATACGCATGATCACGCGATGTTGCGGTCTATGGCTTGAGCAATTAACCGGACTTCTTTCATCATTTGTGCAAATTGATCCGGAAGGAGCGATTGCGCTCCGTCTGATAATGCGTGGGTTGGATCGTGATGCACTTCCACCATGATACCGTCTGCCCCGGCTGCAACAGAAGCACGTGCCATCGCAATCACTTTATCGCGAATGCCTACCCCATGAGATGGATCCGCTATGATGGGCAGGTGGCTTTTCTTTTTTATGACCGGAATGGCGCTTATGTCCATCGTGTTCCGCGTGGCGGTCTCGAATGTTCGGATGCCTCGCTCGCAGAGAATAACTTTTTCGTTACCTCCTGCAAGAATATATTCTGCGGACATCAGCCATTCTTCTATCGTTGCAGCGGGCCCGCGTTTCAACATAATAGGTTTCGATGATTTACCCAGGTCTTTGAGAAACATGTAATTTTGCATGTTTCTTGCGCCAATCTGTAGGATATCTGCGTACTTTTCCACAAGATCGATCTGACTTTTATCCATCACTTCCGTGATAACTTTCAACTTGTATTCATCGGCAGCTGCGCGGAGAAGTTTTAATCCATCTTCCCCGAGTCCTTGGAAAGAATAAGGGGATGTACGCGGTTTAAATGCACCGCCCCGCAGTATTTTCGCGCCGGACTCCTTGACATATTTTGCAATCGTGAAAATCTGTTCCTCGGTTTCGACCGAGCATGGACCCGCGAGAACAATAACTTCCGAGTCCCCGATTTTTACTCCGCCAATATCAAACACGGATCCTTCGCGCTTGAATGCACGGCTGGCAAGTTTGAACGGTTCGGTGACACGCATAACTTCTGCCACACCGTCCAATAGCTCAATCTGCCTGTGGTCGAATTCCGGGTGAACGCCGATGGCGCCTAAGACCGTATGTTCCACACCTGTGGAGCGATGAACATCGAATCCGTGATCATGCAAAATTCGAATAATTTCTTCAATTTTCTTTTCGGTAGTTCCGGTTTCTAAAACGACAATCATAGTTTTACTGATCTAGTAATGAATGATTCGTTGATTGGTTCATTTACTTTCTTCATATCTATCCAATTTAAAATTCTCTCCAAGATACAACTTCTTCGCTTCAGGATCATTGGCCAGAAACTCCGCTGTGCCGGATTTCAAAATTTTTCCCTCAAATAATAAATATGAACGGTCCGTAATGGAAAGAGTTTCATGCACGTTATGATCTGTAATGAGTACGCCGATGTTCTTGTTCTTCAGTGTAGTAACGATGTGCATAATGTCTTCTACCGCAATAGGATCTATGCCGGCAAACGGTTCATCCAATAAAATAAATTTTGGATCAAGGGCCAGTGAGCGGGCAATTTCCGTTCTGCGACGTTCACCGCCGGAGAGCATATATCCTTTGCTTGTTGCAATCTGTGTAAGGCCGAACTCTTCCATCAAGCGATGACACTTCTCTTCCTGGTCTTTGCGCGTCAGTGTTGTCGTCTGCAAAATTGCCATAAGGTTATCCCGTACCGATAATCGTCGAAATACGGATGCTTCCTGCGGGAGATAACTGATTCCATTCCGTGCCCGTTTATACATCGGCATTTTGGTAATCTCCACTTCATCCATAAAGACCTTCCCGGCGTTCGGCCGGATCATGCCAACGATCATATAGAATGTTGTTGTTTTCCCGGCACCGTTCGGTCCCAGCAGTCCGACAATTTCTCCCTGCTTCACTTGAATGCTGACTTGATCCACCACTGCCCGATTTTTGTACCGTTTCAACAATCCTTCTGAGCGAAGGATGATTTGAGGAATTCCTGAACCAGGGAAGGCAGGGACTGTTCCCTGGGGCACTGCTTTGATTGAATTCTGGGACGTACGATTTGTAACACGTGCTGCTGCCCGGGGTTTCGTTATCTGCGATCGACGGTGTACAGCACTTTTATTCTTCTTCAAAGCGGCGGCCCGAGTTTTCCGTGAGAGAGATGGTGTGATTTGTTTTGCCATGTTATTCGCTGATAATGTATGCGCCTAGCCGAATGGGACGATTTTCATACCACCGGAAGCCGTCAAGATTGTAATCCTGTTCATGCCTATTGATCATTTTCTCAGGAAAATATTGTCCCTGCACACCGCCAACAATTTTGATGCGGTTCACGTCGTTTTGAACGAAATCAATGAAGATGCGATCCCCGCTTGACTTATTGGCGCCGTTCGGTTCTTTGTTGTCAAATAAATAATAGAGACTCGTTGCGTTCCGCTGCACATCTACCTGTTCCAATTTATTTGCACGGAAGTACATTGTCAACTCCCTGCCTGTTAATTGATTGAATCGGTTCGGCAATGCTGTATCCACCCGGGAAATTGCCATCGCCCGGTTCTTCACCCACATACTTCTGATTCGTTTGTCCTCCATCCGAATGCGAATGGTGTCGCCGGTGATTTGGTTCTCGTCGCTCCAGATGATCGGATGTGTTTGAAGTGTGATGAATTCATTGCTCACAAAGTATATTGCTTTGCCGCATCGTGCAGACGTGCTTCCTTTTACAAGGCGTACACTATCGATTGCTACAAAGCGTTCTACGGAGTCTTGTATGGATTGCATCTCCCGGCTGACGACAACCATCGTGTCAATGATACCGTTGGAGGATGTATCGATCTTCACCAACCGCGGCTGTTTTAACACAAGTGTAAATTTATTTTTTTCGATGTGCAGTAACGAATCGCCATAAATATTCACGCTGTTGTTTTTTTCAAACACATGTACCTTCCCCGTAGCGACTGACCGCGTTTCGGTTTCAAAATAGTACATCTCATGACAGGTGATCGTTGTGGATGTATCCACCAGCACGACATTTCCGGTAAAATGGGAACGCTTCCCGTCTACGAAATACTCTCCTTGCCGTGCTGTTAACAGGGTGGCGCCGCGTTCCAGTTGTACGCCGTTGTACCCTTCCATCATCCGGCGATCGGCATAGTACACGCCTTTACTCGAACGGATGGTGATGCTGTCCTGCACGACTTTTACATTGCCGTATAATTCATATTTGTTTTGTATCATATATTGAAGCGCTGTGTCAGACCAGACTTTTACTAATCCGCCCTCCGCAGCAATCTGGACAAAATGAACCTTGCCGATTAATTCGCGGACATCTTCACCGTTGATCGTTTTTCCATTCAGAATATCGGCATGGCGAAGCTCGACGATTTTACTCTGCTGAGCCAGCGCCTGAAGTCCGACGCAAACCATGAGAATGGCGATAGAGAAGAACGGGAGACGCATACAGTTAATCCGCCTGCGTCTGTCCGGTTACCCGGAAGACGCGGTAATGTTTCAGACTTTGATCCGATTCGAATCCATGTCCCCGCAATTTTTCTTTCGCCGTTGTGATTTGCACATACTCCGGCGTGTGGATGAGCTGTCGCTGATTGTCCCAAAACAATTGTTCGGTTGTCATGCGTGATGAATCGCTGGACACCACAACGACGTTTTTCCGTGCCTCCAGATTATTCGAAATTTCATCGACACTCCCTTCCTCGCTCGTGAGGAGAGAAGTTTGCTTCCCCTCATGATTGTAAAAATGAACGATTACCCCTTTACTCATTTGTGTCTGCTGGCTTAATTCGGATACGCGAATATATCCTGCGTCAATGACAGCGTTGATACGGCCTGAATCTGATACAACGATCGTGCTGTTCCAGCTTTCTTGTTGCGCAAGGACATCAACGGTTGAAATAATGGAAGGCTGTATTTTATCTTCACATCCTACTATCGACAGGGCAGCGGCGCAGAACATCCACAAGGAAAACGTTCTCATATCGCGGGCTCTCCGCCCAATCCTGCTTCAACTAAATCATGAAGATGCAGCACTCCGATGGGATGTTGATGATCGTCCACGACGACCAATTGTGTGATCTTGAATGTTTCCATCACTTTCAGTGCCTGAACGGCAAGAATATTCGAGCGAATTGTTTTTGGATTCTGTGTCATCACCTGGCGTGCAGTGAGATTGGCGATATTCGTCGTTCGTTGAAGCAGTCGTCGAAGATCACCATCAGTGAGAATGCCGCAGAGAATGCCGGTATCATCAACGACACATGTAGCACCCAATCGCTTGGAACTAATTTCAATGATAGCATCAGAAAGCGAAACACTGTCTTTTACAACTGGTACATCCGTGCCCGTGATCATCATCATCTCGACTTTTAACAAAAGTCGTTTGCCGAGATTGCCGCCGGGATGTAACATGGCAAAATCTTCTTGAGTAAAATTGCGCCTGAGCAACAGGGTGATCGCAAGTGCATCACCCAATACCAATGCGGCTGTCGTAGAAGAAGTGGGGGCAAGATCATACGGACACGCTTCCTCTTTCACACTCGCATCGAGAACGATATCACATTGTTTGCTGAGCGGAGAGTCGACGTTCCCGGTGATCGCAATAATTTTAACACCCAGTTGATGAAAACTCAGGAGGAGCTGCCAGAGGTCCCCCGTGTCACCGCTTTTCGATATAAAGATCACCACATCGTTCGGTGTCACCATTCCCAAGTCGCCATGCACAGCATCGGAGGGATGCATAAAAGCAGACGGTGTTCCTGTGGAGCTCATGGTTGCGGCAATTTTCCGGGCAATGATTCCGGATTTTCCTATGCCCGTCAACACTACGCGCCCTTGTGCGTTGAAGATAAGATCTACTGCTGAAGCAAAGGCTCCGTTGATCCGCGATTCGAGTGCAGCAACGGCTTCCGCTTCGATGCGAATTATTTTTTTTCCCTTTTCTATCGCGTCATTTGCATTCATGGGATTCTCTTAATGCCCCTGATTCTTTAAAATCAAATCAATGACCTCACGCACTGCACCATGGCCGCCGCCGCGGAGGCAGACATACTGCACGTGCTTCCGTACAAGAGGCACAGCATCTGCCGGTGCAGCTGAAAATCCAGCACACTTCAACACCGGGAGATCAAATTCGTCATCACCGATGTACGCAATGTTGGCATCGATATAATGAAATTTCTTTTTGATGGTTTCGTACGCGTCGAGCTTGTTCTCAAAATTCTGATAAACTTCTTGGATTCCTAATTCTTCAGCCCGTCTCTTGACGATGGTGGAGGCTCTTCCGGTGATGATTCCGACGGTGAGGCCGGCACGCTGAAGTTTTGCAATGCCATATCCATCCTGAACGTTGAACTTCTTCATCTCATCGCCGGCATTGGAATAGTAAATGCCGCCGTCAGTCATGACGCCATCCACGTCCAGGAGAAGAAGTTTAATTGGATGGAGCAGGGAGTGGAGGGATTGTTTTCGCGGCATTGTTATCGATTCAATATTTTTTTACAATTTTATCAATTGCCTGTACTTGCTGAATTAATTCTTCCAGTAAATCTAACTTCAACTGGCTCGCAGCGTCGCTGAATGCCTCTGCAGGATTGGGATGTGTCTCAATGAAGAGAGCGTCGCAACCGGCGGCAACTCCAGCCCGCGCAATAGGAAATATAAATTCGGGCTGACCTCCGCTCTGGTCTTTCGCACCTCCCGGTAACTGGACAGAGTGCGTCGCGTCAAGCACCACAGGATATCCGAATGACCGCATGATCGGCAGAGACCGCATATCCACGACAAGGTTATGATAGCCGAATGTAGTCCCGCGCTCCGTCAGCAGAATTTTTTCGTTGCCGATGGCCGCAACCTTTTCTGCAGCAAGATGGATATCGTCCGGTGCAACGAATTGCCCTTTTTTGATATTGACCACTTTGCCTGTCCTTCCGGCGGCTTCGAGCAATTCTGTTTGACGGCAGAGGAATGCGGGAATCTGCAATACATCTGCAACTTCAGCTGCCCTTGCTGCTTCACCGGGGGAATGAATGTCGGTGAGAATGGGTACATGAAACTCGCGCTTCACTTCTGCGAGTATGTGGAGAGCGTTCTCGTCGCCTATCGATGCAAAGGAATTGCTGCTCGTTCTGTTTGCTTTTCTGTAGGAAGACTTGAAGATGAACGGGATCTGACAGCGATCGGCGATGGATTGAATTCTCTTTGCCGTTTGAAGAATCATCTCGCGGTTCTCCACGACGCACGGCCCGGCGATCAGCACCAACGGATGATTGCCGCCGATGGGGATCGTACCGATCGAAATAACTTTCGTTTCAGGAATCATCATCATACTCAAATTCGATTGTTAAAAAACATACGAAAAAATGGCGGAACAGTCAAAGAAACCAAAACTGCCCGACTTGGACTCTGTTCGATTCTTCCCTTGGGCTCCATTCCTTGCATCTACAGGGTATTTCCATTATTTTCATTTGTGCTTGAAGGATTTGCACGCTTGTCCGCTGTACTCCTGCCGGGATGCAGGTGGTGACGAAGATTGTTCGACTAATGTTCTTCGTAGTACTCAGAGTTGATGAACAACATGAAACTCCGCGCATACGCAAAAATTAATATCGGACTGACTGTTCTCGGGAAAAGATCGGATGGCTATCACGATCTGGAAACAATTTTTCACGAGATCAATTGCTTTGACGAAATTGAATTGGAACAGCACTCCAAAGTGGCAATGACCGCTGATTCCATTCTCGTTCCTGTCGATGGATCTAATCTCTGCCTGATTGCCGCAAATCTCATGCAAAAAGAAAAACACGTTCGGCAGGGCGTCATGATTCATTTGAAAAAGAATATTCCCATTGGCGCCGGACTCGGCGGCGGCAGCAGCGATGCAGCGGCAGTACTCTGCGGCTTGAACAATCTTTGGGAATTAAAGCTTTCGAACACTCAATTACGGTTGCTGGCGGCACAGATCGGATCCGATGTCCCGTTTTTCATAGATGGTGGAACGGCTTGCGCTACGGGACGCGGAGAAATATTAGAATCTTGTTCTCTTGCGCTGCCCTATTGGATTGCGGTTGTGACACCTCTCGTTCATATCTCTACGTCGTGGGCGTATCGTCAACTGAAACCGAAGGGGAACGCAAAATCAGGCGAATGGCAGTCGAAACTCATCAAGCAGATCGCGAACCCCCAAAAAATAGAATCCCTTGTACAGAATGATTTCGAGCAGCCGGTATTTCAAACGTACCCGGAACTTCAACGCATCAAGAAACAGCTGAATGAGATGGGCGCTGTGTTTTCATTGATGAGCGGCAGCGGTTCGTCGATCTATGGTTTTTTTGAAAGCGATGCGAAAGCACTCGCCGCGCTTTCGTCGTTCCCAAAAAATTATCAAACTTCAATGACAGAACCTTCATTCAAATCGCTTCACCAACCTGAAATTAAATAAATCTTGAAATTCCTTATTCAAATTTCTCTCATGGTGTCGGCGCTGCTGCTTCATGCGGTTGTCCTCTCTGCGCAGGACATTCGAAGGAATCTGCCGCCTGTGTTGCCCCGGAGTTCAAAGGCGAATGTGGATTCAATTAAACCTGCGCTCATCCCGTTGCCGCAGAAATATTCTTCCGTTGCTGATACGGGAAGAAAAGGAATCGATACAGGAGGGGTCGCTCATGCCGATTCTACAGTGAGAGATTCGGTACGGATACGTTTTCTCCCAGGTATGGGGCAGATGACGGACGAAATTGATACCACGAGTGTGATGCATCAAAAACAATTCTTGTGGAGTGATGCAAAATGCGTTGGAGATTTGCTTTGGAAACTGCCCGGTTTTTTTTACCGGGATTTAGGTGAAGCAGGCAAGTGGGGACAACTGAATGCGTTTGGTACTGATGGACGCGGAATGGGGATCTTGCTGGATGGCCGCCCGATGAACGATCCGGTGACCGGCACGTACAATCTTTCAGATATTCCCCTGGAATTTATCGATCATGCCGAAGTTCTTTCTGGTACCGCATCGTACGGGGACGGCACACTCATGAATTTTGTGACGCGATCGTACAATAGTTATCGTGCGTTAACAAAACTCCGGTTTGTTCAGGATCCCAAAGGGACTCTTCTCACGGACGGTCTCTTCGCGCAGAATGTTGCCCGTGGAATAAATTTGATGGTCGGATTTACTCGTCAGGCCTCCGATGGGTATTATCCTCAAAAACCCAACTCCTATACTACAAGTCCTAGTTTAGATGCATGGAGTATTCGCGCGCGGTTGCGCTATAATTTCTCAGACCGTTTCAATGTCACTCTCACGGACTTCTATACGAAAGCCGGTAATGGACTGACAGGCGGAGTTGATAGAGCGAACTCTGTAAATATTTTTGATATTGCGAGTGCTAAAGTTTTGAATAATGTTCAACATGACAATCGCTCACGAAGCGATGTGACGCTCTCGGCAATCGCCCGTCTATTTTCAGATTCTTCCTCCACCACGCAGACAAGTTTCTATTACAGTACCTTGGAACGCGAATATTGGAATTCGTTAAATTCCAACATCGATGAGTCAACCAAAGCATCGTTTTGGGGAATCCGTATTCAGCAGCACCTTGCCTTCTCTCCCGTGCGTCTGACGGTCGGTGGAAATTGGGAGCGCCGGCAGAGCGATTCAACACGAACACTTCCATCGCATATCGAATCTGAGAACTCTCTGTTTGCACACGCAGAAGTACGGCTACTCGATATGTTCATTCCGTCAATTTCTTTACGCTCAACTTCATTCGAGGGACAACGATCGTTCAATTCCAGCCTCGCGGTGAAATCTGTACTTACAGATTGGCTAACACTGTTTGTTGATGCATCGCGTTTTGACAGATACCCGACGATCCTGGAACGATACTGGAGCGATACCATAGTTGTTCGCACGGGTGAGATCGCAAAAGAACAGCATACATTCATAGAAGGCGGCTTCACTGTGCAAGCCGGTTCAAATCTTCAATTGAATCTTACAGGGTTCCGTCGAACGGTGAAGAATGCAATTATGTTCCAACCGGCAGCGACACGGTACGGATCATCAGCCTTGAATATTTCAAATATATCTGAAGTCCGGTCGTCGGGACTTTATGGTAGGATTATTTTTTCCTGGCAGCATTTTGAGCTATTTGGAGTGATGACGTTGACGCGTACAGTGCAATTCGATACGGCGAAGACATTCATCCCGGATGTGATTCTCTCCGGCGAAGTGAGTTATCGCAATACCTTCTTCAAAGAGAAACTTGATGCGAAGTTTGGCTTGCGTTCGCGCTTCTTGAATCGCCAGCAGGGCATGCAGTTTGATCCGCAAACTCTATCGTATTCCCAATATTACACCGATGTGATTGGCAGATCTACAACATTCGACCTGTTCACGGTCCTCAAAATTGGTGATGCGCATATTTCTCTTTCGTGGAATAATATTCTCAATGCAGAATATATGCTTGCACCTCTCTACCCTCTGCCGGGTAGAAATATTCGAGTAGGCGTGAATTGGGTGTTTACGGATTAAGGGAAAAGAGAACGTATCAGTGTATTGAGTCATCAGCCATTGGTTGGCAACTTTATCGAATTACATTTCCAGCAATCAATCGTTCACCTGTTCGATCTGCCCGCTTACCTTGCTTTCCCTTTCACTTTTCCGTAATTTTCTTTCAGAAACGATCGATTCAACCACACGGATGATGTCCTTATACCTTGACATATCTTCTTAGTATCATTGGGGGATATTTTTTTGGTTCTATCCCGACTGCGTATTTCATCGTTCGACGAATG
>Ga0302322_100006877_pt1 | contig 10120 bp, 9 predicted proteins | sample Fen_T0_2_FD_203757 | JGI IMG/M metagenome (GOLD analysis project Ga0302322, IMG submission 203757) | Peat permafrost microbial communities from Stordalen Mire near Abisko, Sweden - Fen_T0_2 | ecosystem: Environmental > Terrestrial > Soil > Wetlands > Permafrost | place: Sweden: Abisko... | reverse complement strand
CGCCGCCGCCCATCCGCAACGCATTTGGTCCCGTGGCGGTGATGGGGTTGATGTTGACGGGGATGGTTTGTCCGGCAGCGGAGGGTTTGATCTCAATCACGCTGAAGGTTGAGTTAGCCGCGGTCGTGTCGATTTGAATGGCCGCCAAATTGCCTTGGGTAAACAGATGGGGCGGCGCACCAATTTTGAAGCTGGTCGAATTGGTGGCTGAAATCGGTCCACCCGATATGGCGAAGTGGATGGCCGCATTGGAAATCGCCGACGTGCCGAGGACCGTGGCGGTCAAATCAGTAAAGGTGCAGGAGCCGTTAAGAATCGGCTGAACGGTGGAACCGCCCAAAGTCCAGGTTGCCGGCGAGTTGCTCACGGATGCCGTGACGACCATGCTGGCATAGGGGTTCGTGGTGCCGTTGCCGTATTTATCCGTAACGGTGAATGCGGGGTTGGCAGTCAATGTGCCGCCGCTGGATGCGGGGCCGGCGGGCTGCACGAAAGCCAGTTTCGTGGCCACGCCGGTGGCGACGAACTGGGTGATTTTGGCGGAAGTATAATTGGTGGCGTAGATGACGATTTGATCATAGCCAGCCACGGTCAATGCCGCCGCCGTGGAGGACGGCGTGTAAACGATATTGCTGGCCGTCACGACATAAGCTGATTTCGGCAACAACACGCCGTTGACATAGATGCTGCTGAGGTTGGTGTGCCAGCCCACGTTGTTGTCGCCGACGCTCTCACTGAATGAGTTGGTGAACGGACCATCCACCGTGGCCGAGGGGGAATTGGTTAGCACGGGCGCAATCTGCCCGTTGAACTGGCCATTGACCGCGACATTGTCCACGCGGGCGTTGCCGGAATTGTTGTTGTACGGCTGGTGTAAAAAGTTCACGCATTCGCCATTCTGGGCGGCATTCACAATCCGGAAACCGAACAGGGGATTGTTAGCCGCCCCGGGAATGCTGGTGAAGTCGACGCTCAGGTAGTTATAAAAAAGCGAGCCGATGGTATTATCAACGAACACGCCATTCACAATGTCGGGAGTGTAACCTTGCGACTCGGAGGCATAAGCGGGGGTGTTGGTCTGAATGAGCGTGGGATTGGAACTGCAAGCCAGGGTGGCCACATTAGTGGTGACCCAACCGTCGGTGGTGTAAAGCACGCACATTCTCGCCTCACCTTGGGTTGTGAAAAAAAGGTCAAAGGTCACAATGATGTTGGTGTAATTGACCGTGCTCACGTCAAACTCGGCGCCCTGGCTGCCGATGGGCTGCGTGGAATGCCAGCCGTTGCCGGGCAAACCGCGCAGACGCCAAACCAATTTGCCGGCAGCGCCGGTGGAAGTGAAGGGCCCGGTACCCATACTGACCACATCCGCACCGTTGGTGCTATAAGTACCCCCGGTAGTGAAGGGAGGGATCGGGTTCAAATGATTGGCAGGCGTGCCAAAGCCAATGCACGCGGCGGTCGCGGGGTTGTTGGCAAGCCCGGGCAGCGGAGTGTTGGTCAGGGTGGCGATCAAGTTATCGAACGGCCAGTTCGCCACCGTGTCGAAGGAAACGCCTTGGATCGCGACATTGTCCAGCGTCCAGTCGCCGCCGTTGGCGCTGGTATAGATGGCACCCGTCGTATCAAGGCAATTCGTGCCCCTGGCGGCATTCACGATCCGGATGGCGAAATTGGGGTCGTTGGCCACTCCAGGGACGCCCGACAAATTGACCGTCACGCCGTTGTTCCAACCGGCAGCCGTGCTGTTCGTGAGGATCAGATAGGCACAACCGACCACAATTCCGTTGGTCGGGTTGGTGTTGGTGGCAAGGATGCCCGCCGTTCCCGGGGAAGTGATGTTGGCATTCTGCCAGTAAAGGCCGTCCTGCGAATACTGCACCAGCAAGGCGGCTTCCGAGTTTGGCTGGGCATAGACATCAAAGGAAACCTGAATTTGGTAATATCCCAAGGTGCTCGCGGTGAATTTCGCGCCCTGCGAACCGACAGCCGCCGTCGTACTCCAGCCGACGGACGAGCCACCGGTGCTGCCCACGCTCCAGGCATTGGGGCCGCCTGAAGAACTCCCAACAGGTGCCAACACCACCGTCGGACTGCTGCTCCCGCCAAAGCCGAGAACCGCGGCCGAGCCGAAACCGCCCGAGGGCGCCGGGCTGGCGCTCGCGCCGACGACCACGTTGTCAAAATTCCAAACGGTGAGGGAATTTGCGGCTCGCGCTCCGGACAGCGAGGCCACCAGTATGGAAGCAATGCAGGCTAGGTTTCTTATTTTCATCAGTATTGTTTGTTTGTTGGATTGGTTAAGCAGGCAAAATCCTCTCAGGATTAAAACTCAATCGTGTTACAAAAAGGCGGCGCAAGCGTTACGTTCCTGCAACACCCAATCTGACAGGCAGCAAGTGGAGTTTTGTAACCTAATCGTCACCATCTCGACATTCACGCGTAACAAGCCCCATTCAAACTGCGCTGCGTAGACGAAAGCGGTGAAAAAGTTTGCTCCATCAATCATTTAACCAAGACGGCGGCGTGCATAAACTATGAAATCCAAGGATAAGAAGGACGGTGGATTCACATTGATCGAATTGCTGGTGGTGATTGCCATCATCGCCATCCTCGCGGCCATGCTGTTGCCTGCATTAGCCAAAGCCAAAGCCAGAGCCCAGCAGACGGTTTGCTTGAACAATTTGAAGCAGTGGGGCCTGGCCGATTCCATGTATGTGGACGACAGCAACCAGTTTTTTCCTGCGCCGCGGTATCAGGCAAGTTATGCCCCCTTGTCCGACCAAGATAATCCGACCTGGGCGGACATTGCCGCCTTCCACTACAATCGCACTCCTTCCGTAGGCGATGACGTATGGTTTAATGCCCTGCCGACCTTGGTTGCCAGCAAGCCTTTGTATCAATGGGCGATCGGTTCGGAAAAGGCGCTCTTCAACGCCTCCGTAAGCAGGAACATATTCAGCTGCCCGACCGCCGTCTCCCAAGGCATCAACCCCATCGACCAGCCTCAAGCTCATGGTTACATGGTCCAGGGCCAACGCCCGCTGTTCTCCTTTGGCATGAATTCAAAAGGCCCGGCCAACCTGAATCTCACCGCCAATCCTCCCATCGTGAACATCAAGTCCACGATGGTGGCTCATCCTTCTGCCTATGTCCTGTTTTCGGATACGCGCAATCGCTCCGCCGAGCAACCTTATTATCCCTACAACCCAAATCCTTCCGCCGGCGACAACCAGCTGGTTTTGGGCACGCCGCAGTCTTACACCACGCGCTTCTCTTCCCGGCACAATCAGGGCGGACAGATTACCTTCAGCGACGGCCACGCCGCCTATTTCAAATACAAGTATGTCGTATCCGACGGCACGGTCCTGGCGCCGAGTGGCCCGACCGCCGGACAAACTATCGCCGCCGGTAAAGACCCCGGCCGGCCGGACATCAACTGGGATATGGCTGGCAATCCAGTCATCAATTGAATAGGAGCAGGCAGTTGAGCGGTTTTACCGTTTCCGCAATTTCATGAAATCCAAAATTCATTTTATTTTTCCCCTGTCACTCCTTTGCCTCGCCGGCGCGGTGATCACGATCGCCCCGCTGCACGCGGCGGACGACACGATGTCGCAGCCGGCGAAAGCCGCAAAGACCAACCAGCCGCATTACCTCATGTCCGGCAAACCCGCAGCCAGTGAACTGCTTCCGCCGCCGCCGCTGCCCGAGTCGCCGGAGCAGGCCGCCGACCTGGCCGAAGTCCAGGCGGTTTATCATTCCGCCACCAGCAACGACATGGCGGTCGCCTATTCCGAAAAGAAATTTTCAATTTTCAACTTCACGCCCGTCATCGGCGATTTTTTTCAATCCAACAATCTGCCCAAGACCACCACGTTTTTTGAAAACGTTCAGTTGGATGCCGAGATCGTAACCGACCTGGGCAAGAATTATTTTCACCGCCCGCGCCCCTTCACGATTGATACAAATCTGGCCAACGGCAAACTGGAAAAAAGTTTCGCCTACCCCAGCGGACATTCCACGGAGTCCATGACGATCGCGATCGTACTTGCCGATTTGTTACCCGACCAGCACGAGGCCATCCTCGCCAAGGCGCGCGATATCGGCTGGCATCGGGTGGAAATCGCCCGGCATTACATGACCGACATTTATGCCGGCCGGGCGCTGGCGCAGGCCATCGTGCGCGAGCTGAAGGCCAGTCCCGATTTCCAAAGGGATTTTGCCGGCGTGCAGGCTGAAATCGCGGCGGCTAAGTTTCAGAAACCTTAACCGCCGCAGGACCGTTCTGCTCGCGGACCAAACGAGTGCTGGCGCGATCATGACTTGTTCACGATCCCTGCCTTGGTCTCCACCCAGCGGGCCAGGAGCCAAAGGAGGTCGGACAGGCGGTTGAGGTAAATGACGATTTCCGGGTTCTTCAGTTCGCCCGCCTCCTGCATTGCGCACACGCGGCGCTCAGCACGCCGGCAGACGGTTCGCGCCAGCTCGAGCGCGGCGGAACTTTTGGTCGCACCCGGCGTGGCCCAGCCCTGGAAGCTGACTTTCTGCGCCTCGATTTCTTGCACGAGTACGTCGAGCTTCGCCGTCATGGCCGGCGTCACGAGCGAATAACCATCTTTGGCATAGCGCGGCAAATCCGGAAGCGTGACGCTCAACTCGCCCATCAGGTCCACCAGACTTTTCTGGATCAAAAACAAATTGTCGCGCACAAAATTGTCCGCGGCCGTAGCCCGCGCCAAACCGAGGGCCGCGTTCAACTCGTCCACCGTACCGTACGCCTCCACACGGGCATGGGTTTTTGGCACGCGCCGGTTATACATCAGGCCTGTCGTGCCGCCGTCGCCCGTTTTCGTCGCAATGCTCATGGTGATTTTTTTATGTTTGAAACTGCCGCCGCCGTACGATTCGGCGCCAATGTCGGCGGAACCGGCGGCGCCGTCAATTTTTGATACGCCACGATGCCCCTCACAATGGCCGCCGCCATTTGCCGGCGGTAGGCCGCGTCGAAAATCCGTTTGCCCTCGCTGGGATGCGTCATGTAACCGCCTTCAATCAAAATCGCCGGCATCGCCGCGTCCCGCAGCACCGCGAACCGCGCCCGGCGCACGCCGCGATCCGGCACGCCCAGGTATTGCACCAGCGCTTTTTCCATCCGATACGCCAGCAGCAGGCTTTGATTTTCATAACGGTTCGCCACCGTCGCGCCCGTCCCACCGCCTTCGCCCTGCGCGTTCGACGACGCCGCGCCAACGGGCGTAATACAATACGTCTCCGGCCCCTGAACCTCGTTTTTTCCGCCCTGCGCCGCGTTGAAATGCAGGCTCACGAACAGGTCTGCGCCCGCTTTGTTGGCCAGTGCCGGCCGCGCCGGCAGTTCGGGATACACATCTTGGCTGCGCGTGAGGATGACATGGTAGCCCAGTTTTTTTAATTGATCGCGCAATTCGAGCGCCAGCGCCAGCGTGTAGGATTTTTCATTGTGCCAGAAAAACAAAACGCCCACGCGGTTGCCCGTGTCCCTGCCGCCGTGGCCGGGATCCAGGCAGATGGTCGTGATCCGTTTCGGCTCGATGTAACGCGAAGGATAAAGCAGCGGGCGGATCGTCTTGTCCAGGTCCAGTTGCGCGATGAACGGCACGCCCTTCACCTTCGCGACCGGAAACGACAACCGCACATTCACGCCGTTGATTTCCGCCGACGCCGAGTCCACGTCGAACACCAGTCGTGCCGTACGGTTGGTCAAAACCATTTCATCGCCGTAATCCCGCGTAAAGCCATAGAAGCCGTTGCCACGCGCCCATTCCCCCAGCGGCGCGTAGCTGTGGCCATTGATCAGCACCGCCCCGGCCGGCAATGTGAAAAACTCCAGACCCAACACCGTCAACAGCGTGAACAACACCCGCATGGCCGCGCAGATTGCCTGCGCGCCCCATCCCGTTCAAGGCAAAGCTTTGCTGAAACCGGACGCACCTGCCCGAAAAAGCGGGGCCCGCCCCCATTCACCCCGGCGTTTCGCCAACGAACAATTTGACCCGGAGGCGGAGGCGGAAGCAGATCCAGCTTACTGGCCGGAGTGTTTCGACACGATCGCCGCACCCATGCCCAAAACGAAAACGATGCCGACGGCAATGATCGTGACGATCAGCAGAATCGTCCCGATGATGCCGCAAATTTTTCCGGCCTGCGTCGTGCCCCGGCCGGCGGGATCCATGGTTCCAGCATCAATCTGTTTAAGGTCGCCCGCCCCCATCACCCATGCCGCGATCGCCAGCGGGCCGCACACGACTATTCCGAGGATGCCGAGTACAAGTATCAACGTGCCGCGATGTGGTTTCATAATTGGTTTTTCGGGTTAAAGGTTGATTTCAATTAGGAAAAATTGTTCAATTCCGCAAGTTTTTATTTCGCAATGAACATCCACGAATATCAGGCCAAGCAGTTGCTCGCCAAATACGGCGTCGCCGTCCCGTTCGAAATCCCCGCCAGATCGCCCGCCGAAGTGCGGCCGGCGGCGGAGAAAATCGCCGCCAGCGGCAGCACCAAAGTCGTCGTCAAATCGCAGATCCACGCGGGCGGACGCGGCAAAGGCACTTTCAAGTCCGGTTTTCAGGGCGGCGTCAAAGTCGCGTCGTCCGTGGACGAGGCCGTGGACTTCGCGGGCAAAATGCTCGGCAATGTGCTCGTCACCAAGCAGACCGGCGCGGACGGACGCCGCGTGCAGACGCTGCTGCTCGCGGCGGGTGCGAAGATCACAAAGGAATTTTACCTCGCCGTACTGCTCAACCGCGAAACCTCCCGCCCACTCATCATGGCCAGCACCGAGGGCGGCATGGACATCGAGGAAGTCGCCGCGAAACATCCCGAAAAGATTTTCAAGGAGCAGATCGATCCCGCCGTCGGCATCATGCCGTTTCAGGCGCGCAAAATTGCCGCCGCGCTCGGACTCTCGGGCGACTTGTTCAACGCGGGCGTCAAACTCATCACCGGCGTCTATAACACCTGGTGGGAATGCGACGCAACGATGGTGGAACTGAATCCGCTGGCCGTGGTGGAACAAGCCGACGGCAAGGAAACCGTCATGGCGCTCGACGCAAAAATTTCGCTCGATGACAACGCGCTGTACCGCCACAAGGACATTTTGGAGATGCGCGATTTGAACGAGGAGGCGCCGCTGGAAATCGAGGCCTCAAAGTTCAATCTTAATTATATCAAACTCGACGGCAGCATCGCCTGCCTCGTGAACGGCGCGGGCCTGGCCATGTCCACGATGGACATCATCCAGCATTACGGCGGGATGCCGGCGAACTTTCTGGACGTGGGCGGCGGCGCGAGCAAGGAACAGGTCACGGCGGCGTTCAAGATCATCTTGAGCGACCCGAACGTGAAGGGCATCCTCGTGAACATTTTCGGCGGCATCATGGATTGCAACGTCATTGCCACCGGCATCGTCGCCGCGGTGAAGGAAACGCATCTGAGCATTCCGCTCGTCGTCCGGCTAGAAGGCAACAACGTCATTGCCGGCAAGAAAACACTGGCCGAATCCGGCGTGGCGATCATCACCGGCGATTCCATGGCCGATGCGGCGCAGAAAGTCGTCAAGGCGGTTGGAAAATAAAACCTTAACCAGGAGGCTGAATCATGATCACTGAAATCGCATTCACCGGCACGCCCGTCACGGACATCAAACGCGCGCGGGCATTTTATGAGGGTGTGCTGGGCTTCAAACCGTCCATGGAATCCTTTGGCGGCATGTGGATCGAATATGAAATCGGCAATGGCACCTTTGCCATCGGCTGTTACGGTGACCAATGGAAACCTTCGAAAGACGGAACGGGCATCGCTTTTGAAGTGGATGACTTTGACGCGGAGATCGCGCGCCTGAAATCGCTCGGCGTCAAGTTTTCCCTGGAACCGATGCCCACGCCGGTCTGCCATTTCGCCATCATCAGTGATCCGGACGGAAACAATATTTTCATTCACAAACGCAAAGCAAAGTAAATTTCATGCCTATCCTCGTCACCCCCAGCACCAAGGTTCTCGTCCAAGGCATCACCGGCAGCTTCGGCGCCAGGCACGCGCAGCTCTCGATTGATTACGGGACGCACATCGTCGCCGGCGTCACGCCCGGCAAAGGCGGCCAATTCTTCGAGCACGGCGGGAAAAAAGTTCCCATATTCAATACCGTCGCCGACGCCGTGAAACAGACCGGCGCGACGGCCAGCGCCGTGTTCGTCCCGCCGCCCTTCGCCGCCGATGCGATTCTCGAGGGCGCGGATGCCGGGCTCGAACTGGTGGTCGCCATCACCGAAGGCATTCCCGTGCGCGACATGGTGGAGGTGAAGCGGGTTCTGCAGGGCAACTCGAAGACGCGGCTCATCGGGCCGAACTGCCCCGGCATCGTGACCCCCGGTGAAGGCAAGGATTCGCACGGCGGCTGCCGCATCGGCATCGCGCCCGGTTACATCCACAAAAAAGGCAACATCGGCGTCGTCTCGCGCAGCGGCACGTTGACCTACGAAGCGGTCTGGCAGCTCACGTCTCGCGGCGTCGGCCAGAGCACCTGCGTCGGCATCGGCGGCGACCCGGTGAACGGCACGTCGCATCTCGACGTCATCAAGCTATTCAACGACGACCCGGAAACGCAAGGCATCATCATGATCGGTGAAATCGGCGGCAGCGCGGAAGAAGAAGCCGCGGAATGGATCAAAATGAATTGCAAGAAGCCGGTCGCCGGTTTCATTGCCGGGGCGACGGCTCCGCCCGGACGGCGCATGGGGCACGCGGGAGCGATTGTCAGCGGCGGCAAGGGCACGGCCGAGGCAAAGATCGCCGCGTTCAAGGCCGCCGGCATCGGCATCGCCGTGACGCCCAGCGAAATGGCCGACACGCTTTTGAAAATGATGTAGCCGGAATGCGAATGATGAATTGCGAATTGTGAATGATTCGTCATTCTGAATTTGCGATTTGAAATTTGCATGAGCTACGTTGATTTCATCTTGAACCTCGCCGGGCTGCTGCTTTGGATAAAATGGCGTTCGCTGCCGTTTGACCCAATCCACAAACGGACGCCGGCCACGCTGGTCGGCACACTGCGCCGCGCCGCCCCGTCGCATTTCCGCCGCTGGCATTTGCTGGCGGGCATCGGCCTGCTCCTGCTCCTGCGCGCGGTGGTTTACTGGTGGGTGGGCGCGGCGTTTGGTCAGGTCTGGGTCGGAAAACTGGACCTGGGCGTCGCGGTTCTCCCGTTTCGCAGCGACTGGTTTGTGCGGATCTTGTCCTTCTCTTTTTTCAGCTTCGGACTGGTCCTCGGAGTTTATTACACCTGGCTGCTGCTGCTCTCGCTGCTGCACGCCCAGTCCCCCGCCGCCGAACCGGTTCACCGGCTGGTGCGGATGCAGCTGGGCGGGATTGACCGCTGGCCGCGCTGGGCCAAAATCATCCTGCCGTTTGCGGCGGGTGCCGCCGGTTGGTGGCTGGCCAGCTGGCCGCTCACCTGGCTGGCGATCATTCCCAGACCGGTCTCGGCCAGACATCGCTTGGAGGAATCCGTGGTCATCGGCCTTGCTGGCTACCTCGTGTGGAAGTTCATCGCCGCCGCCTTGCTCGCGCTCCACCTGGTAAACACCTACGTTTACTTCGGCAAACATCCGTTTTGGAATTATGTGAACGCGACCGCGCAAAAACTCACCGCTCCGCTGCGCAAAATCCCCCTGCGAACGGGACGGGTTGACTTCGCGCCGTTGGTGGAAATCGCCGCCATCTTTCTTGCAGCGGAACTGGCGGAACGCCTCCTGGTCTGGCTTTACGCCCGGCTGCCATTTTGAACGGCTTCGTCCGCTTTGGCCTTTGGCAGCCGGATGGTGACGATCGTGCCGGCGCCTTTCCGGCCGTCGATCGAAAGCGAGCCGCCATGCAGTTCGGCCAGGCGCTTGGCAATCACGAGGCCAAGACCCAACCCTTGCTGCTCCGACAGCTTGCGGTCAAACTGCACGTAAGCCCCGATGCGCCGGATTTGCTCGGTCGAGAATCCCCTGCCCTGGTCGGTGACGGACAATTCAATGCCGTTGAACGCCGCCGCCAGCCGAACCCGGACCGGGGTTTCCGCCTCGGAAAATTT
>Ga0302322_100006875_pt1 | contig 10124 bp, 7 predicted proteins | sample Fen_T0_2_FD_203757 | JGI IMG/M metagenome (GOLD analysis project Ga0302322, IMG submission 203757) | Peat permafrost microbial communities from Stordalen Mire near Abisko, Sweden - Fen_T0_2 | ecosystem: Environmental > Terrestrial > Soil > Wetlands > Permafrost | place: Sweden: Abisko... | reverse complement strand
CAAGCCCGACGCCGTGATCGTCACGACGATGTGTTCGACGCATTTTGAATATTTGGTTCGGGCGATGGAACTGGGCTATGATGTTATCACCGAAAAACCGCTGACGACCACGGCAGAATCGTGTCAGAAGATTCTGGATACGACGGCGAAAACCGGCCGTCAGTGCCGCGTGACATTCAACTACCGCTACTCGCCGCCGCGCAGTCAGGTGAAGGACATCCTCATGAGCGGAGAAATTGGCGACGTGCTCTCTGTCGATTTTTACTGGATGTTGAACACGTTTCACGGCGCCGATTATTTCCGCCGCTGGCACAGTCAGAAGAAGTTTTCTGGTGGACTCATGGTGCACAAGGCCACGCACCATTTCGACCTCGTCAACTGGTGGCTTGGCGCCGTGCCGGTCACGGTTTACGCCAGTGGAAAACGAGAATTCTACACGCCGACCATGGCAAAGCGCATGGGGCTGGAAGGTCATCACGAGCGTTGCCACACCTGCCCGGAAAAGGCGAAATGCGGATTCTACCTCGACATCGAAAAAGAGCCGCACCTCAAGCACCTCTATCTCGATCAGGAAAACTACGATGGCTATTTCCGCGACCGCTGTGTCTTCCGGCCCGAGATCGACATCGAAGACACGATGAACGTGATCGTGCGCTACGATAACGGCGTGACGCTCAGTTATTCACTCAACGCTTTCAACTCATGGGAAGGCTACACCATCGCCTTCAACGGCACCAAGGGCCGGCTTGAGCACACGATCATCGAAAGCATCTACGTCAACGGCACCGACACGGTGCAGGGCGGCATCAAACCCGGTGGCGTAACAACCAAAGTGTATCCACTTCGTGGATCGATGTGGATGGCTGAACCGTGGACGGGGCAAGGCGGCCACGGCGGTGGCGATGCGGTGATGTTGAGCGAAATTTTCGGCGCGAACCCTGAGCCCGACAAATATCTGCGGGCGTCCAACGAACACGCCGGCGCGTACTCGTGCCTCGTGGGCATCGCGGCCAACCGCTGCTTCGAAACCGGCCAGCCCGTCGTCATCGCCGATTTGGTCAAAGGCTTGAAGCGCCCTGCGTACGCGCCGATGCCGAGTCGCCAAGAGCCAGTGCCAATGCCCGCCGTGGCGCGGGTTTCTTAATTCGAAAAAATACTACTGCCACAGGAATGCGGCAGCATAAATTTAGGCCTAGGCTTTGGCTTCGCTTTCGCGCAGCGGAGCCAGATCGGGATCGGTCGCCGCGGCTTCGCTAAAATGGCCATCGAGCTTGATGGCGCGGTCAACGTGTTCGCGGGCGGACGTGAGATCGCCGCGCTGACAGGCATAGCAGCCGAGATTAAACTGAATCGTTGCCTCTTTGGGGTGGTACGTTTCGGCTTCGAGCAGGATCTTTTCCGCTGCTGGCAGTGAGGCTGCGCGCCGGGTGGCGTAGGCCCACATGATCCACCAGCCGGCGTCCTCCGGTTTTTCGCGCGCCAGTCCGGCCGCGAGCGGTACAAGGCGTACCCAGTGTTTTTGCTCCTGCAGCACCAGCGCGCGCAGCACACGAACGTCGAATTCGCTGGCCGACAACTCTGGCACGCGCTCGAGCTCGGCTGCCGCTTCTTCAACCATGCCGAGCTCAAGATAGCCGCGCGCGTGCGAAAGGAGCCATTTGAGTTGCATGAGTGGCGTATCGAAAAACTGGCGACAGTGACGCTGAATTATTCTTTTGGCGGCGGGCCGAAATGTGCGGCGTGGGTCGCGTAAGCTGCGGTGTCACCCAGCATGGCGTCGACGGTGGCGGTCAAAGGCGCGAGGCCCACGAGGCCGGAAAAAACCGCGCGATCGCCAATCGAGTCTTCGAGCAGGAATGCTGGACGTTGCGTGATTTGCAGTGCGTGAAACTCCGCTGTCGTGGTGCGTACGCGTGTTTTTACCTCGGGAGATTCAGCGCGGTCGCGAAGTTTTTGGGCGTTCAGGCCGGTTGCGCTCGCCGCGACGTCCACGGCTTCCTCGATGTTGCCGATTTTGCGGCCCTCGCGCACGGCAGCCAGCGTGAGCGCGAGGCGTAGGCGGTCGTCGGTGAATCCGAAATCCTTACCGGCCTCTGCGACAAGGTTCGGTGCATCGTAGGCGCCTTTGCGCTCAGCTTCGAACCAGCCGGAGTTGAGCTTGTAAGGCGAACGCGTGATCGTGCCGCTGCGTTGATAAAACCAGTCGCACTGCGCCTGTGAAACGGGGAAATCACCCGGATTCATCAGCGCGATTTTCCACTGAAAATCCACGCGGCCCGTGTATCGGTTTTTCAACTCCAGCCAGGTCGGCTCGGCCCAATGGCACCACGAAGAGAGAATTTCGACGAAGTAGGTGATTTTCATGACGGCAGCGGTTGGTGGGCGCGTTTTAGGTTTAAGGTAGGGCGGACTAGCCGTAGTCCGCTGGTCGTTGGTGTGATTGAAGCGGCGGATTACGGATAATCCGCCCTACCTTTTAGGCAAATTCGATGGTTACTTTTTTCCGCCGAGCAGACCGCGCAGGCCTTCGCTTGCTTTATCCAGCAGGCCGTTTTTCGCGGCGGAGCTCAGAGCTGCTTTGGCAGACTGAGCTGCGATTTCCTTGATGATCGCAGTCGCGAGCTGGCTGGATGTGAGGCCGCCTTCCTTGGTGCCGAGATCGGTCATGACGAGATCAGGGATCTTAACCGTGTAGACGTTTCCGGCGCCGGCGACTTTGATTGTCACGTTTTGCAGGCGGAAACTCTTGATCTCGATTTTCTTCTCGGGTGCAGGTTTGGCTTCCGGCTTTGTCTCTGTCTGAGCGGTCTGGTTTTCGCCGGCGGCGGCCTGCTGGATGTTTTTCAGCAGATCCTGCAGATTGCTGTTGGTAATCGTGGTCTCGTAAATGATTTCCGGGTTATCGATGAGGATGCTGTTGATCACGATGTGGTCGCCGGTGATCGATTTCGGCACGAGATCGATCGAGATTTCTTTCAGGAAAAACGCGTGCTCGGTCGTCCAACCCTTGGGATTTCCGATAGTGAGTTCCTTCAGCGTGCCGGCGCCGGAGAAGGGCGAAATCTTCGCGCTGTTGAGCACGAAGGTCGTTTGCGTGATCGTGGGGCCGACTTTGTTGACAGCGGTTTTCACGATCGAGCCGAGCGTGAAAAGGACGACGACAAAGGCGATCACCGCGAGGGCGACCAAGCCACCGAGAATGTAGAGGATTGTTTTCATAGTAAAGATACAGGTCTGGAGTCAGCGCAGACAGCGTCGACGCAGAGATGTGCGCAGAAAGAATTACACGATGATTTTCGCTTGTCACGCCCGCTGCGAGCCCGACGCTAGCGCAAATATTCCATGGCCACTGCCTATACCGAAGCGAGCATCAAGACACTTTCATCGACCGAGCACATCCGTCTGCGCCCGGGCATGTACATCGGCCGTCTCGGCGGCGGCGCCCATCCGGAGGACGGCATCTACGTCCTCATCAAGGAATCCATCGATAACTCCATCGACGAATTCACGATGGGCTTCGGTAAAAAAATCGAAGTCGAACTCGTCGACCGCACCGTCCGCGTGCGCGATTACGGCCGCGGCATTCCGCTCGGCAAACTCATCGAGTGCGTTTCCGTCATCAACACCGGCGCGAAATACGACAGCGAAACTTTCAAAAAAGCTGTCGGCCTCAACGGCGTCGGCCAGAAAGCCGTCAACGCGCTCTCGTTCGAATACCTGGCGCAAGCCGTACGCGACGGGCAAACCAAGCTTGTCGAGTTCGCTCAGGGCAAATTGAAGAAAGACCATCGCGTCACTTCGACGACGGAGAAGAACGGCACGATCATCGCCTTCACGCCCGACGAAGCACTCTTCGGCAAAGATTTTAAATTCCGCGCGGAGTTCATCGAGGAGATGATGTGGAACTACGCGTACCTTAACCGAGGCTTAACCCTAACCTTCAACGGCAAGGTCTTCAAATCCGAGGCAGGCCTGCGCGATCTGCTCGCAAAAAAACTCACCGGCGAAACGCTCTATCCGATCATTCACCTCGAAGCCGACGATATCGAACTCGCGATGACGCACGGCGGACACTACGGCGAAGATTATTATTCGTTCGTCAACGGCCAGCACACCACGATGGGCGGCACGCACCTCGCGGCCTTCCGCGAAGGACTCGTGCAGACGATCCGAAACTTCTACAAGAAGGAATACGACGCGGCCGACATCCGCCAGTCCATCGTTGCCGCCATCTCGGTGCGCGTGATGGAACCGGTTTTCGAGTCGCAGACGAAAACCAAACTCGGCTCGACCGACATCGGCCCGAACGGCCCGTCGATCCGTCAGTTCATCGGCAATTTCCTCCAGCAGCACCTAGACAATTGGCTGCATCGTAACCCTGAAGCCGCCGAGGCATTCAAGCGCAAGATCGAGGACAGCGAACGCGAACGCAAAGAACTCTCTGGCATCCGCAATCTCGCCCGCGAACGCGCGAAGAAAGCGTCCCTGCACAATCGCAAGCTCCGCGACTGTCGTGTGCATTTGGATACGAAAGACAAACGCGCCGAGGACAGCACGCTCTTCATCGTGGAAGGCGACAGCGCTGCCGGTTCGCTCACCGCCTGTCGCGACGTGCAGACGCAGGCCGTTTTCGCGTTGAAGGGAAAACCGCTCAACACCTTCGGGCTTTCCAAAAAAGTCATTTACGAAAACGAGGAATTTCACCTACTGCAGAGCGCGCTCAATATTGAGGATGGCCTCGACGGCTTGCGCTATAACCGCGTAGTCGTGGCAACCGATGCCGATGTCGACGGCATGCATATCCGCCTGCTGCTGCTCTCGTTTTTCCTGCAGTTTTTTCCTGAGCTGATCACCAACAACCACGTCTTCATTCTGGAGACGCCGCTCTTCCGCGTACGCAACAAGAAGGAGACGAGGTACTGTTATTCCGAAGGCGAAAAACAGGCAGCGTTGCACAAGCTCGGCACGACTGCGGAGGTCACGCGTTTCAAAGGCCTCGGCGAAATCAGCGCCAGCGAGTTCAAGGATTTTATCGGCGAGGCGATTAAACTCGAACCAGTCTCTCTCGCCAATCTTCACAACAGCAACGAACTGCTTTCGTTCTACATGGGCAAAAACACGCCCGACCGTCAGGACTTCATCATCGCCAACCTCCGCGTCGAAAAAGACCTAGTGGAGGCCTAAGTTTTAACGGCAGCGTTTGCGAAGTGGCAGAAACCTCCAAATAGGCCTCGCTTCATACCGAGGTCGCTTCTGCTGACAACAATGCGGAGAGGTGTTGCCGTTTTCCTTCGATTTCAGAGTCGAACCGCAGGCATTGAATTTGGACTCTTTCGATCTCCTCGCAAAACGCCTTTTCAGCGTGACGATTCTGTGCGATGACCACGGGTAAATACCCCGTGATGAAAACAACCAAAGATTCCAGTTGGGAGCAGAGTTTGCGGTTTCGTCTGGAAGATTTCCGGGCGACAGTCGTGCCAACGCTGGGAGTGCCTTGGTCGCTGAAGATTCGATCTTCTGGCTGGAGTTTCGACCGGGAATCCGAAGCCCCGGTCTTTGCAGAAACCGATGCGTGGCTGCGGTCACATCCTTACTTGAAAGCCTGGGTTATGGATCACAGCACAGGACCGGAAATCATTTGCTACGTGAACTCAGCGGGTAAGGAACGTCGCGTGGACCCTTATGTGCTGGAATTGATCGCCGTCATCTTGCACAGCGCCGAAAAGAAACGTGAGCATCGCGCCTCGCGAAAGAGGAAGCTGGAGATTGTGACGAGGGGTTTTGGCGATAAGGGAAGGTACGAGGAAGCGGTCGTGTGCGCAGGCACGTTGGGAAGCGACGCACTTGGCGTCGGCAGTCTTCTGGCAAAATTTGAAACAGCCGGAGTCGTCTTTCGCGCCCCCAAGAAATAATGCGAGTTTGTTTTTGGGAGCTGACCTGAGCAGCCTGAATCTTGACTGACCACGGCGACGCGCACGGTCTGAAAAGTTTCGTGCATCTTTCGCTTTGATCCTGCGGCTGTCTGCGGTCTGATGGCGGGATGTCTTTTTCTGGTGTCGTCGGTCAGCGTTTCATCAGCGAGCGAGAGCCCGAGCTCGGGCTTGGGGTCGTCGCGGCGGTGGAGCGAGCCCAAGTCACAATCGAATTCCCGGCCACGCGCGAGAAACGGATCTATGCCCTCGGTACGCCGGTGCTCAAGCGCGTGCGCTTTCGTGTGGGTGACTCGCTCGTCACGCGTGACGGAAAGACGCTCGTTGTGGAAACGGTCGAGGAAACGGCGGGGCTTTTGGTTTACGTGGGGCAGGGCAGGTGCGTGAGCGAAGACGAATTGTCGGACGTGACGAGCGTCAGTCTGCCGCAGGAGCGGCTCGCGGCGGGGCAGGTCGATCCGGGCGAGGTGTTTGATCTGCGCTACCGTGCGCTGCAGGCGCAGGCGCGGTTTCGCCAGTCGGAGGTGAGGGGTTTTCTCGGCGGTCGGCTTGAGCTGCTGCCGCATCAATTTTATATCTTGCAGGAGGTTTCGGCTCGGCAAATTCCGCGCGCGCTGCTGGCCGACGAGGTAGGCCTGGGCAAAACGATCGAAGCCTGCCTGATCGTTCAGCGGTTGCTCGTGATCGGCCGGGCGCGTCGCGTGTTGATCCTCGTGCCGGAATCGCTGACGCATCAGTGGTTCGTCGAGCTGTTGCGTAGGTTTAATCTTTGGTTCGGTATCTATGACGAGGCGCGCTGCGTGGCGTGCGAGCAGAGCGACCCGGGCCAGAATCCGTTTCTGGCGGGGCAACTGGCGCTCTGCAGCGTGGATTTTCTCGCGGGCAATGCAGCCCGCGGCGATCAGGCGGTGAGCGCCGGCTGGGATGTCGTCGTGGTGGACGAGGCGCATCATCTCGCGTGGACGCCGGAGAGTGCCAGCCCGAGCTACGCGTTGGTCGACCGACTCGCGCAGAGCTGTCCGGGCTTGCTGTTGCTCACGGCGACACCGACGCAACTGGGCCAGGCGGGACATTTTGCGCGGTTGCGATTGCTCGATTCGCATCGTTATAGCGATTACGAGAAGTTCGTTGAGGAGTCGGAACGGTTTGGCGAAGTCGCCGGCATCGCCGAAAAAATCCTGGAGGAAAAACCGCTCAAGCCGGAGGATCACACCACGCTCAAGGCAATTTTCAATCGTGCGCCCGAACGACTCGCGCAATACCTCGATGCACTCGCGCAGGGCAAACCCGGTGCGCGCGAGGCGTTGTTGAAGACGCTGCTCGATCAACACGGCACGGGCCGCGTGATGTTTCGCAACACCCGTGCGGCGATCACGGGTTTCCCCAAGCGGAAGTTTTGCCCCGCTCCGCTTGAGGAGAATAATCTCACGCGACTCGTGCGCATTGCGCGTGAATTGCAGGCTGAGGAAACAGGTGGCCCGGCGAGCATTCGCTATGCGTTCAAGGACGATCCGCGGCTCGACTGGCTGGTCGATTTTTTGAAAGCCAACCGCGCGGAGAAAGTTCTGCTCATCTGCATATCTCAGCGCAAGGTTCTCGCGATCGAAGCGGCGTTGCAGGAAAAGATGGCGGCGAAATCCGCGCTCTTTTACGAAGATCTGGCGCTTGTACAACGCGACCGCAACGCGGCGTGGTTTGCCGAACCAGACGGTGCGCAACTACTCCTTTGTTCGGAGATCGGCAGCGAAGGCCGCAATTTTCAGTTTGCGCATCATCTCGTGCTTTTCGATCTGCCGCTGAATCCCGGCTTGCTGGAGCAACGCATCGGACGGCTCGGCCGCATCGGCCAGACGCAGACGATCCGCATTCACGTGCCGTACATCGCCGGCAGCAGCGACGAGTACGTGGTTGAGTGGTATCACCGCGGCGTAGAAGCCTTCGAGCGACCGTTGCACGGCGGCGACGATTACCAGTGCGCCTTCAAAACGCGCCTGCTGGACCTCGCCTTGCAGTTCGGAGAAACCGCCAATCCGAAGGGCAGGGCGGAGCTGGAAAAACTGATCGAGGAAACGGGCGAGTTCCGAAAAGCGCTGACGCTCAAGCTAGCGAAGGGTCGCGACCGGTTGTTGGAAATGGCGTCGTTTGACCGGACCGCAGCCGACCGCGTGATCGAGCGCATCCGCGCCGTGGATACAGACCTTTTTCTCCGCCGCTTCCTGCTCGCGCTGCTCGATCACTTCGGCGTGCGCGTGAAGGAAGACGAAAATGGCGACGTCCATCTCGATCCGAGTCACGCGTACATCGAAGGTTTTCCCTCGATCCCGGCCGACGGCATGCTCGCGACCTTCGACCGGCGCCGCGCCGCCATCCGTGAGGATATTCGCTTTCTCTCTGCTGATCATTCGCTCGTGCAGGACGCGATTGATCTGCTCATCGATTCGCAGACGGGCACGACGGCGTTCGGTTTCATCGGAGCCAAAAAACCGAACCTTTTGCTTGAAGCTATCTTTGTGCTCGAAACCGTTGCCGACAGCCGCTGGCACGTGGATCAATTTCTTGCTCCGACACCGGTGCGCGTCCTGATCGATCTGCGTGGCCGCGATCTCACCGACGAACGCTCGCTGGCCGAGGAAAGCGAAGATGCCGAGATTCATCGTTTTCTGGAGCGTCCGGAATTCAGTCCGGCCTTGCTCAATCAATTGATCGACACGGCGACGCGCGCGGCCGAGAGCCGGGCTCAGGCGGTGAAGAAAGCGGCGGAGCAAAAAGCACAGGACGTGCTCAGCACCGACCTCAAACGCCTCGTGGATTTGAGCGCCGTCAACGATCACGTGCGCCCCGAGGAGATCGCGCTCGCACAGGAACAGATCGGTCGCACGAGCACCGCGATTTCTCTGGCGAGATTGCGCCTCGACTCGCTGCGCCTGGTCTTGGAAGGACCGGACGAATTGTAACTAGGCGTTAGCTTTGGTTATACAATCAGCCGATGCGTGGTACGAGACGTCCTGGGACGCAGCGTACCACCGTTTGTTAGGTTGTCAGTGTTTTCGCCTGTTCGGCGACGGCGGGCCAGGCTTCATCAGGGATCACCGGGCCCATGTGGCGGACGGTCTGGGCGCCGAGGAGCGAGGCGATTTCCCCACAGACGGGCAGCGGTTGATCGCGCAACCAAGCCGAGAGAAAACCGGCGGCCCAAGCATCGCCTGCTCCGTTGGTGTCGATCACGTCATCGACGACGACGGGCGCGACGCGGTGGAGCTCTTTGCCTTGGGCAATCCAGGCGCCGTCCTTCCCCAGTGTGATCGCAGCGGTGCCGCCGAACGACGCGAATTTTTTTGCGTGCTCCGCGTAGTCTTCGGGCGTCTTGGCGGGCAATTCGGGGAACATCGTGCGGGCTTCGTCTTCGTTGGCGAAGACGAGCGACAGACCTTGCTTGAGCTGGCCGAGCAGCCAGTCGCGCGTGGCGGCGACGACTTCGAACGAGGCGAATGAAAGACTGATTTCGCAGCCGGCGGCGCGGGCGGACGAGAGGATTTTTTCTGCTAGGGACTGGTTGAACAAAACGTATCCCTCAATGTGCACAACGAGTGCGCCTTCGAAATCGGCTGGAGAAATCTCGTCAGGCGAGAGCGTCATCACGGCGCCGAGGCAGGTGCGCATCGTGCGTTGGGCGTCGGGCGTGGTTAGGATGAGGCTGCGGGCATTGGGCAGTGCGGCCTGTTTGAAGCGCGAGATATCGACGCCTGCTCCGGAAAAGCGCTGCAGGTATTGGGCCGCGAGGTCGTCGCTGCCGAGCTTGCCAACAAACGCCGTCGAGAGTCCAAGGCGGGTGGCGTTGAAAGTGGTGTTGGCTGCCGAACCACCGGGCGTGTTTTTGGGCGTGGTCGGGAGCAGCGAAACCAGTCGCTCCATTTCCTTGGCGTCGACCATGCCCATGCCGCCTTTTTCGCCCTTGGCGTGAACGAGGAAACTTTCTGGCACGCTGGCCACGAGGTCCATGATCGGCGCACCGACGCCGATCAGGTCATAGTAGTACTGTTTGATGGGTGCTGAATCGGCGGTCATTTTCGTAAAGATAAAAGGAAGGGATCAGTTGCTGACGGTGATGCTGGTGGCGAGGAGCGGATCGTCGTCGACCTCGATGATGATCGAATAATCACCCGGACCGGCGAAGCTGAGGTTGCGGATTTCGTT
>Ga0302322_100006874_pt1 | contig 10124 bp, 10 predicted proteins | sample Fen_T0_2_FD_203757 | JGI IMG/M metagenome (GOLD analysis project Ga0302322, IMG submission 203757) | Peat permafrost microbial communities from Stordalen Mire near Abisko, Sweden - Fen_T0_2 | ecosystem: Environmental > Terrestrial > Soil > Wetlands > Permafrost | place: Sweden: Abisko... | reverse complement strand
GCGAGCGAGCGACCGCTAGCCTCGATTCAGCTAGGTCGCCCGCTTCCGCCAGTGCTGCTCAATGCTTCCAAACGGTCACGACATGCGAAAAGGCGTGTCCCTCCACGCTGCACGATTCGTAACCCTCGCGCTTGGGGCCATCCGCATGTGAGGAGCAAGCTGCGCGCGCGTCGCAGGTGCCACCGTGAACGAGGTAGGGATCCAGATATGGGCAGGTTGTGTCGCCGACGCACACCCTTCCTGGGATCGGATTGACGTGTAGGTCTCGTCCGAAGCAAACGAATGCGGCTGGTTGCGCAGAAAACAGATTTCCGAAATACGCGCCTTCTTCGTTCGGATACTGTTCGCTGGTCGACCAATCGATGGCCGAATGCGCAGCGGTGAGCCAGATGGGAACGTGCATCCCGGTCAGATTGACGTGCGCGAGCAGGCACGCGCTCACCCATTCTTGGCACGCGCCATCGCATGTCCCGTGCTCCCATTCGGGTGCAACGCCGATTGATCCGTCGAGGCGATGCAGGTTGCCGTCGGCATCGTACTTGTCGAGCGAACGATCTGCAGGCAGGGCGCAGCGTACCAGATAGGACATGGCCAACTGTCCTTGGGGGGTGGCCATTGCACCGGAGCCGCTGCTCAGTCCCGCGTCTTCTGCGAGCGGGTGCGAGACCGACACGCCATTTTGCTCACGCAGCGTGTTCTCTAGCCAGCGGCCACGTACGCTCAGCGCTGCTATTGAATCGCGGCGGCCAGTCCGAGCGGGGTTGAGGCCGTTGATGGAGTTGAACCCGTTGATGGAGTTGAACCCGTTGATGGAGTTGAACCCGTTGATGGAGTTGAACCCGTTGATGGAGTTGAACCCGTTGATGGAGTTGAACCCGTTGATGGAGTTGAACCCGTTTTCCGTTTGGATTGCACTTGTAGTCGACGCTGGGGCATCGGAGTCCGGCTCGCTAGAGCCCATCAGGCACCCACTAGAAAGAGCGCTCAAACCGAACGCCAGCCATTGGAAAAATTCACGTTTGTTGATCACGTCCGTCTACCGCTCCGTCACCGGCAGGTGCAGGGCCTATGCCAGGTGCTGCGCGCCGTAGTCAGGAGTGAGCGGCACGACTCGCGCGACGGTCATTAGACCAGGGATCGCACCTTTTCCGGCGTCACGGGAGCTGACCGGGCCGGACGAGCCGACTAAAAGTGCCCTGCTCGGTCGGCGAACGTTCGCGAACGTTCGCGAACGTTCGCGAACACGGCCCGACTAGGGGGCCTCCCATGTTAAACGGTGCAAGGCATGTCGCTTCGGCCGTTCTTGCTGCTGTCACTGCTCACGGCGTCGGTCCTCACGGGGGGTCACTCGCGGGCCGACCCGGCTGCGGCGGAGGCATTGTTCCGTGAGGGTCACCGCCTGCTCGAGGAGGGGCGCAACGAGGAAGCCGCTCTCAAGCTTGCCGAGAGCCAAGCTCAAGATCCGGCTTCCGGGACTCTCATCAACCTGGCACTTGCCTACGAAAAACAAGGCCGGCTCGCTACTGCCTGGGCGACCTATCAAGAAGCAGCGAATTTGGCCCGTCGCGACGGTCGTACCGATCGCGTGGCATCTGCGGAGCGGAAACACGCGGAGCTCGAGGCCCGGGTCCCGCTACTGACGTTCCGCGCGGAAAAGGCGTACGAAGGACTCAGCATCAGTTGCGGGCGGGTCAAGATTGGCGTCGGCGGGCTGGACAGCGTAATCCCAGTCGATCCGGGGGATTACCAGATCGTGGCCAGCGCTCCGGATCGGCTGACTTGGCAAGTCGCGTTGACGGTCGCCGAGGGTGAGCGCCGCACGATCACCATCCCGGAACTTTCCTCTCTTCCTGCGCCTGCGCCCGCGCCGCCCCACAGCGCCCAGGCAGTGCCGTTGCCAAAGCCGGCTCGCCGAGCACCCGGACCTGCGCCAAGCCAGGCGACGACGCCCACCAAGATCGGCAGCGGCAACACGCTCGCCTGGATGCTCGGCGCATCCGGGCTCGTGAGCCTCGGTACGGGAACCGTGTTTGGCATTCGCGCACTGACGCGCTATGCGAATGCGGAGCGCCAATGCCCATCACACAAGGGTTGTTCTGCGGGTGTTCTCGACGAATGGCAGACGGCCAAGACGAGCGCCTCGATTGCCGATCTGACGCTGGGCTTGGGTGCGGCGGCATGCGTCGGGAGCCTTTGGCTCTTCGTGAGCCGGCGTGGGGCGGAGCCGCCTTCGGTCGCGCTCGACTTCCTGCCTGTGTCGGGGGGCGTCGCGCTCGGCCTGCACACGCGACTTTGAAGCCGCGTCGGGGTCGACGACGCGAGCCGCCTGGCGACCGTGCGTCTGCCTTCTCTCGACTGATGCACCGGGTCGTGTCTTCTCTCGCGGGCTTCCTCCAAAGTCGCGACGGGCGCCAGCGTCTAGGTTGGCAACCCGTCGACGCCGCGAGTGACCGTGCATCCGAACGCCGGCCGCGGGCTGGGACGCGTCACGGAGCGGCCCCACTCGTCGCGGTGTGTTTGGGGCTTTGTCAGTGTGCAAACGTCGGCGGCTTCGACGATTTTTCTGCCGCGACTACGCCCGTCCACGCCTGCGCGTCGCTGCCGACGAGTAAAGAAGATGATTCTGGGCTGAGTCTGCTGATTCGCGTGGACGAACCGGCTCTGACTTGCACTTGGATCGATCAGAAGGAAGTCACGGTCGAACGCTACCGGCGATTTTTGGCCGCCCCGCCCGCCGATCAAGCGAATTGGGATAGCAGTTACTGCGCGTGGAAAGTGCGGCGCTCCGATCCTATTTCGGATCCGAAGGACGAGTGCGTCGCGCAAATTTTGCCCCACGACGAGCAACCCTTTGCGCCCGACAAGCCAATGCGCTGCATCGATTTCTGTGATGCGCAAGCGTTCTGCAGATGGGAGGGCAAGGAGCTTTGCCACCAGGAAGACAACCTAGGCCTCAAAGAACCCTCCGGCAAAGGGAGCGAGTGGTTCATGGCCTGCACGAACACCACCACCACGGTGTATCCTTGGGGGGACGATGCGAGCGAGCACCACTGCAACACGGGTCAAACCGCGGACAGTTGCACCATACGAACACGCACCTGCGGTGTCGAGCGGGGAGGAGAATATTCGCAGTGCGTGACCAAGACTGGTGTCTACGATCTGTTGGGGAACGTCGACGAGTGGATCTACGGCTGCAATTCCTTCGCCCCCGCCGACCCGAGTTCCCCACGTGGATGCTTGACGAAGGGCGGCGGGTACGACGCAACGGTCGAGTCGTGCCGGCTCGAGCGCACGCTGCCGAACGATACGCGCCTACCGAGCCTCGGCTTTCGCTGCTGCGCAGCCCTGACCGGCCCCGAGAACCGACAGCGCGAGCTGGGCGTGCCTAAAGACTGAACGTGTACTCGACATCGATGATTTTGGTGTTGACTGTGGTGCTCTCTGACGTGTCCGTTGCCCCGAACTGGAGGCGATGTTCCCCGGGCGCGAGCGGTGGCAACAGCGCCCAATAGCCGGTGACATATCCCGGAAAGTCGCCTTCGACCTCGGGAAGTCCCGCACATGCCAGCGCGTTTTGCCCTGCTTGGAGTGTGGCCACATACCGGGTCGGTGGTACGCCGCCGCGTTCGAGGTGTGAGATTCTTCGACCGTCGACGATCAGCCATAGTTGACTTGGGTCGAAGTGCTTGAAGGACTCCGTCATGTAGTTCAAGAGGTCGGAATCCGGCCTCAGGTCTTGCGGAGGGAGGCCGGCGTTGTCGCCCATGGCGTCGAGGAGGGGGAAGAAGAGCGCCTTGTGGTTCGGGATCGGGCAGGCATTGCGCCGAGCAATGCCTCCGAAGACGCCCACCAGAAAAAACACGGGGCTCGTTGGGTCTTGGTAGAGTTGGCAGTCTTGCCCGCTTTCGTCGGCAAAGGGGCTGGCGCACCCCGGCGGTGCCGGTCTGTAAGTGTAAGAAGCCCATTCGGTGGCCCACTCCGAGTAGGTCTTTCCGTACTGCGGCTGGGCCGGATCCAGCAAATCGACATTGCCGTCGCGGCTCGAATTTCCACCGCAGCCGCTTAGAACGACGGCCAGCGAGCCCAGCCAGAAGCCCTGAAGCCATCCGCGCATGCACCCCGCATGCACATATCTGCACTCCGAGATCAAGCCGAAGAGCGTGTCAGCGCGACCCGAACGCCACTCGAACGTTCGCGGGATGCCTCAGCGCCGTTCGTCGAAGACGGGGTCGAAAGCACGGCGGGATCCGCCGCCTTGTCGCAGCTTTGACTTGCTAGCGGGCACGCTGCTGCCCAATGGAGTCGTGCGAAGGGGAAGGGCGCTGGGCGCTGCTGATGGCAGGGCGGCGACCCCGCTGATGACCGGCCGCTCCGGCAGGACGTTTAACGCTGCCCGCGCATCGGTTTCCGCGCCACTCGGCGCGCTGGGGTCGGCCGAGTGGGGTGGGTCGTTCGGTGGCGGGAGTCCATGTTTGTCTTGCGCCCGGGAGCGGACGAAGAGCGGTAGCCCGAGCAATGTGAAGAGGCCGAGCATCACCAATGAACGGCGGACGACGCGCGGGCTCTTCACCGGAATGCGAGTTGGGTTCGCGGTGGCCGTCAAGGTGCCGGGGTCGTGACTCAGCAAACTCTCGCCCTGCGCACGAGCCTCAATGTGCGCCTCCGGAGTCCGCGCGCGCTCGCGAGACCACTGCTCGAGCAGTGACGACGCGCGAATGCCGCGTTCCCCGCCGTGCGCCGAAAGAGCCCCCGCGAGTGCCTCGACGCTGGCAAAGCGCTGCTCTCGCTCCTTGGCCAGGCAGCGTTTCACGATCTCATCGAGCTCGGGCTGCCCTGCGATTGCGGGCGGCGCGCTTTGCAGCACGTTCGCGCAAACTTGAGCGAACGTGTCGCCCGGGAAAGGCACGCGCCCCGTGAGCCCTTCGTAGAGAACCACGCCCAGTGACCAGATGTCCGTGCGGTGATCGACGCTAGCCGGTCGGGTGAGCTGCTCGGGGGACATGTAGGGAGGTGAACCGATCGGCAGATTTTGGGTGATCACGTCGTCGTTCGGGTGCGGCTCGAGCAGCTTCGAAATCCCGAAATCCAACACGCGGACCGCCAGCGCGGCGCCGACCGTCCGCGCCGCGAACAGATTGGCGGGCTTCAAGTCTCGGTGAACGATGCCTAGCGCATGAGCCTCCGCTACCGCCACGCACGCCTCGAGTACATCGTCGACGATCGACGCTTCACTGAGCTGGCGGTCGCGCCGGAAGCGGTCGGCCAAGCTCTCGCCATCCAAATATTCCATTACGATGAATGGAGTTCCGTCTGGGCGTGAGTCGATGTCGAAGACGCGTGCGACGTGCGCCGACCTGAGCCGGCTCGCGGTTCGTGCCTCATGCAAGAAACGCGCGGCGAGACGCCGGTTCTGCCCGACGCGCGGCAGTAAGAATTTGATCGCAACGCGCTCACGGAGCTGCTCGTGATAAGCTTCGACCACAGCCCCCATCCCGCCGACACCGAGCAGACGATCGATGCGGTACTTGCCGGCGAGCACGCTGCCCAGTCCGACGAAGGCCTCGATCTCGTCCGGCCCCTTGCGGTCCATGGGCGCTACGGATACGCGAAATTGCTTCGTCGGCCAAGGCTCACGGTTTGGTCTGCCCGGTGCGAGGGCGGCTCACGTGCCCGAAAGCCCCCAGGCCGGGCACGTGAGCCGAGAAAATGCGAGGAAGGAGCAGCGGGACCGGTCGTCACTGATGAATGTCTGGGATAAACTCTTGCACCTCGGAGGTTCCCGTACCCAGCCCGAGGTCGACGGCCCGACAGGTGGCGCAGCGGCTCCGATGGCGCACTCGTGTGGAGCTGGACTATCGTCTTGCGCTGACCACCTGACGGCTCCTTGGTCAGTGCGGCCTAGGTCGTCGCGAGCAAGATTTCTTCGCCGTTGGTTGGCGGCCCGAGCCCATCCGTGCGCTCCGCAAAGTATCGCTCTTTCAGCGCATTCGCCGACACGTGGCAGGCCCGCCGAAATCCCGTTTCGAGCGCGAGCTTTACCAGCTCTTCGGGCTCGAAGAAGCTGATGAAGGGTGTACCGCTGGCACGCGCGCCCTTGGCCGAGCGTTCTAGCCCCTCTCGTGCATCGGCGCCTGCGAGCTCCAATGGTAGGAGAAAAGTCATGGCGAACGTCGAGCCTGATGCAAGCCGAGCCACTTCACTCAGCGTGCGCAGGTTTGCTTCGCGTGTGAGGTACATGCTCACGCCGGTGGAAGCCACGATCGCGGCTCGGTCCGCCGAGAAACCCGCGGCCGCGAGGCGTTCGCGCCACGAGGCGCCCGCCTCGAAGTCGACCGGTACGAGGTGGAGCCAACTCGGAAGGCCGAAGCCGAGTTCGAGCAGACGTTGCCGCTTCCATTCCTGGGGACCGGGGCGATCGACCTCGAATACGCGCAGCCGCGACGCGAGGTCGGGCCTGCGTTGGGCGAAGGTGTCGAGACCGGCTCCCAGGAGGACGTACTGGTCGACGCCCAGGGCTGCCTGTTCTGCAACTAGGTCTTCGATGAAGCGCGCGCGCGCCACGATCGACGCCCGGAACGCGCGTGTGCCTCGCGGATCCATGTCGGGGCGGCTGCGCCAGCCGTCGGCGGGGGCGGCCAACCGCAGGCCGATCTGGTCGTCGAGCACGTGCGGGGGCGCGTCGAGCTCGACGTGTAGAGCGCGCCACAGCGCCACCCGCACCGCGGTCGATTCCGCGGCAACGGTCGCGGGGTCGCGCGGACGAGGTTGTTGCCCGGGGCTCGAATCACTGGGTCCCTGTGCGTTCGCGTGGCTCATTGGTCGGTCCGCTTCCGCGCGAGCGGCGCTTCGATTGCGATCTCTCGGCCATCGGGATCGAGGAGCAACATCTGCAGAGCGCCCCAATGTTCTTCGATGAACGGACGCTTCACGTTGGCGCTCGCGGGCGGCTCGAAATCCGTGGCGCTCTCCACGCTCAAGCCGGGGACCACCTGAAGGACGTGTCCCGGCGGACGCTCGGCGATGAACAAACTGGGCCCGCCGGCAGGGTGGCGGAGCCGCCCCGAGTGGTGGTCGGTCTCGAACTCGACCTCGTATCCCAGGCCCTTCCAGAACGCCACCGCCTTTCCCCAATTGTGGGTCTCGAGCAAGAGAACATCGATGCCTTTGGTCGTCATTACTTCTTCCGTCCCTTCTGCTGCGCCGCGAGGTACTCGCGCAATGCCGCGGCTACGATTGCCGAGAGCGACTGCTCCGTTTCGACCGCGTGGTGCTTTACCTCGCGGATGAGGACCGCCGGGAGATAGACGTTGAACTGCCGCACCTCGGTCATGGAAGCTAGTATGCTAGCATGCTAGGTTTGGCGCGCAAGCGCTTCTTCGGGCTTTCGTTCGGGGAGCGGCCCGAGCCTGCCGTCCGTCTTGCCGTGCTTGCCGTGCTTGCCGTGCTTGGTGTGCTTGGTGTGCTCGCAACCTACACGGAGCTGACCGCCATCGAGTAAGCAAGCATAAACAAGACCGAGGTGAGGGACTCTGGCTCTGTTTGTCGCTTGTCGATACAAGATAGATGATGGGAAACGTTCGTCGCTGTGCGTCTTGGGCTCGTGGCGTGAGGATCAGCGCGGTACTGGGCTCGGTCGCGGTGACCGCCGGTGCGGCGCCGGCGATTCCATCCGGTAGCCACCCGCGCCTGTTCATGAGCGCGGAGCAGCGAGCGGCGTACGCAAAGAACGCGGGTAGTAAAGGCACGGCGGCGGCAAAGCTCGTTGCGGTGTGCCAAGCCACCATCGACAAGCCCAGTGATTTCGCGACGCGCGGCGGCTCGGACGGCAACACTTGGCCCGCGGCGGCGATGAGCTGCGCTTTTGCCTATCGAGTCACTCAAGACGCGAAATATCTGGCACCAGCCATCACCTACCTGAGCGCGGCGCTCGGAGACGACCAAAAAATCGGTGACAAGGCCGGTTGCGTTCCAGGCGTGAATACCGACTGGCAGAAGTGGGATGGCAGCGCGCCGGCGCCCCCGATCATCCTCACGGTCACGCACGATACGGATTACCCCATGCGCTGGTACGGCCCGGACGTCGCGCTCGCGTACGATTGGTTATCGGGCGTCGCAGGTGTGGACACCGCATTGCTGAGCCAGGCCCGCACGTGTCTCGGCGCGTGGTCCGATTTTTACACGGTGAAGGGCTATCACCACGATCAGGCCGGCGCGAACTACAACGCAGGCTTCATCATCGGCAAGACGCTGACGGCCATCGCGATCGGCAACGACGGCGGCGCCGATGGCCACTTGTGGAACGAAATTGTCGACACACAATTTCGGAAATTACTGATCGACGAGGGCCTCGCTGGAGCCACGGGCGAAGTTGGATCGAAAGCAGGCGCGCTGGTCGGCGGTGACTGGGCGGAGGGCTGGCAGTACGGCCCTCTCAGTGTGCTCGAGTATGCGGTGGCCGCGCGCGCCATCGAAGAGAACGGCGGTCCCCTACCCGAGATGGAGGCGTGGACGAACAGCCTCGTCGTGCGCTACATCCACGGCACGGTTCCGGCTGGTGATGGACAATGGGTCGGGGGCGACTTCGATGACGAGCGAGTCTACCAGGCGCCCGCCGTGAACGAGCTCGACGCCGTGCTCGCCGGTCCCTCCAGCGACCAGGCGGCCGCTTTTGCGGCGGCAATGAAGGCCAAGCAGTCGCTCGCCGGCGGCGACTATTTCTACAATGCACTCGCCGAGCTGCGCAGCGTCGCGCCCCTCGACTTCACGACGCAGACGCCGCCGCCTCCGCGGTGGTACGTGGCGCGCGGTACCCGCGCGCTTTACGCGCGCTCGGCATGGGAGCCAACGGCGTTTTGGGGCGTGTTCACCGGCGCACCTGCCGTGGTCGACGATCATCAGCATTTCTCTGCGTCGAACTTCGTGTTCAGTCGCGGCGCCGATCACTTGATCGTCGACCCGTCCAACTATGGCGAGTTCGATACGTTCGAAACCAACGCGCTGAGCGTCGACTCCGACATTCTGAAGGGCGACTACGCAGGGACGCAGACACCCTGGAGTCGGGCCGAACTCACTTGGGCCCGCGGTACGGGCGATGCCGTGTATGCCGCGCGTAGCGATCTGGCGCAAGCGTTCATCTTCTCGGATACGGCGAGTGACATCCCTTACGCGCATCGCGAGTGGGTGATGTTGCCGGAGGGCGAGGTGGTCACCATCGACCGTGTGCACACGGCAGATGCGGCGCACATGATGTACTTGGGCTTCCACGTCAATTCGGGCGGCGCGGGCAAGCTGAAGCTCGACGGCTCGACGGCGAGTGCCAAGATCGGAGTCTCCAAGATGACTATCCACGCCGTCCAGCTCTCGGGGGGAACCGCCGGGATTTCTCAGCCCGAGGTCGGGAGCTGTTCGGTCAAGTGCAGCTATCCCTGCGGGAAGTGCGACGCGGCTCGCTTTGCGGTCGACAAATACGCGCTCGAGGTCCCCGGCCCTTTTGCGCTTGCGATTCACGTGATCGACGCTTTGGCAGCGGATGAAACGCCCGCGACGGTGGGCTCGCTGAACGACGACACCTACGATCCAGCGCCGAAACTGAACGCCGGCGTGATCGGCGCGGCCGTGTTTCGCAGCACGAAGCAGAGCTATGTCGTCGCTTCCAGCGCACGAGACGGCGTGTCTTCTGTGACGATGACTTACGGAGTGCCGGGCGAGTCTGCGTCCCGACAGATCGTGTTCGACGCGCCGGAGGACTCGACGGGGCAATCGACCGTCACCGCCGCGCCGCAGGGCGGACGCTGCGTCGTTTCGATCACTGCGGGTCCGGGGTTCGCCGGTCACCCGTTGATGTTCGCCGTCGCTTCTGCGGCCGACGGCTGTCGCGCGACCGAAGACACGAACGTGCCCGCTGGTGAAGCGCCGACGGGCGGCGGTGTGCCCGCGGGCCCCGGCGGAGCGGGCGGCGGCGTACCGGCGGGCCCCGGCGGAGCGAGCGGCGACGCGGCGGGCGCGAACAGCGCGAGTGGCTCCAGCGCGAGCCGCGGTGGTTGCGGCTGTCGACTCGGTGGTCGGCGCGCCGACCCCCCCGTGGCGGGGATTTGGGGGGTGGGCTTCGCTGTCGTCGTAGCGCG
>Ga0302322_100006871_pt1 | contig 10130 bp, 8 predicted proteins | sample Fen_T0_2_FD_203757 | JGI IMG/M metagenome (GOLD analysis project Ga0302322, IMG submission 203757) | Peat permafrost microbial communities from Stordalen Mire near Abisko, Sweden - Fen_T0_2 | ecosystem: Environmental > Terrestrial > Soil > Wetlands > Permafrost | place: Sweden: Abisko... | reverse complement strand
CTCGACATCCGACGCGATGGCATCCCCGTGCAACCAGCGGAGCTCGGCTCGCCGATCCCGGTCGACCCCGGTCCACACACCGTGGAGGCATTCGCGCTCGGCAAGCAGAAGTGGTCGTCCACCGTGGAGCTGAAGGACGCTCAGAAGCTCTCGGTCGACGTGCCCCCATTGGCCGGGAGTAGTGAGCCGAGCGCACCCCCGGCAGGCTCCCCCAAGCCCATCGTTTCTCCGCCCGTCGAGCAATCGGCACAACCGAGTTCGGCCCAGCGCACCGGTGCCCTCGTCGTTGGCGGGGTCGGGATCGTCGGATTGGGGGTGGGAGCCGTATTCGGCCTGGGCGCGTCCTCTAAGTGGTCGGATGCCAAATCGCATTGCGCCGCTTACCCCTACGGTTGCGACGCCCAAGGTCTGGACGCGCGCTCATCCGCCAGCTCGAAAGCGACCATCTCGACGATCGCTTTCATCGCCGGGGGCGCGGCCATCGCCGGAGCCGCGGTGCTGTGGTTGACCGCCGATTCGGGCAAAGAAAAAAATCTGGCCGTCGGCGTCGGACCTGGCTCGGCGTTCGTGCGGGGGAGCTTCTGATGACACGCTTTGTAAAATCGCAGATGCGCGCACGAGGCGTGATTCGGCAGCTCGGGCGCTTCACACCCTTTGCGTGCCTGTTCGCGCTCGCGGCGTGTAGCAGCCTACTCGGGATAGAAGAGCTGCACGAAGGGCCAGCGCCGGGTAGCGGCGGGAGCGGCGACAGCGGTGGCAGCAGCGGCCGCGATGGTCGGAGCGGATCCGGGAGCGGCGGAGACGCGACGATCAAAGGCGGCAGCTCGTCGATGGCCGGGAGCAGCGGGCGCGGTCACGGCGGCGATGCGAATGCCGGGACATCGGCAGCGGGCGCCGCCGGCGATACGACAGGTGATGCGGGCGCCGCGGGCGGTGCGGGCGCACCGACGACCGGCAGCGCGGTGCACGGCCACGTAATCGACTTCTGGGGTCACAAGCTCTCGGGCGTCCCGGTCGAGATCAACGGCACCATGGTGCCAACCGACGACCTCGGCGCGTTTACGATCAATGACGTGCCAGAGGAATACGACGCGAGCCTCGTCGTCGAATTCCCGGACAACTACGACGGACAAATCTACGGTTGGGTATATCAGGGGCTCACACGGCGCGATCCCACGCTGCAGGTGTATTCCGGTCTCGAGCGGCAAAGCGGCAATGTCTCGATCACTCCGACGCACGCGGACGTGACCCTGACCACGGGGCGCACGCAGTCCGTCTCCTTCGGCGGTCCCGACGGAAATTGGGATTTTACCGATGTCAGCGCCCAAGGCTACGGTCAGACGTCGGTCGGTTGGCGGGGTCCGCCCATGACCCAACAGACCGTGCATGGCCTGATTTTTTCGCAGGACCCGACCAGCAACCTGCCCACGGGGTACGCCGCGTACGATGCCAAGCCGATCTCGCTGAACGGCGCGGTGTCCGACATTTCGCCAGTCACACTCGATATGTCCGCAAAGACCATCGCTTCCGGCAACATCACGGGTACGGTGACGCCCGCCGGGTTCGACACCCGGGCAAACCACGTCTTTTTGCAGTTCACGTCGAACGCGTACATCCAGTTGGTCGACGACAGCGGACCCAATACATTTACCTACCAAGTGCCGACCATCACCGACAGCAGTGTCACGTTCACTGCCTCTGAAGGTCAATCCGACTACGGCCCTTTCGCGGTCGCGCATCAGGACGGGCTCGCGGCGGGAGCCACGGGCGTGGCCGTCACGATCCCCAAACCGAGTACTCACCTGGCGCTCATTCCGGCCACGGCCGTGAACAAGGTAGACGCGAGTACGCAATTTTCTTTTCAAGCCGGCGCAGGCTCGAGCGGCCTGTTCGTGATCAGATTCGACGATGCCGATTCGAGCTCCGCGAAGACCGACGGGCTGTTCATCGTCACCACCAAAAAGGCGTTGAAATTGCCAAAAGTGGCGAACGACACCTTCGCCCTCATCCCCGCAACCTCCTACTACTGGCGCGTCGAGACTCACGGCGCGCTCGCCAACGCGGACGCGGCGGCAGGCCCCGGCGGCTTCATGGACCCGTTCAGTGGTGACTACTATCACATCACCCCCGGTGGACCCCGCCGAGGCAGCGGGTCGTTTACGACCTCCGACTATAGCTCCAAGATCACGATGGCGCCCTGAGCGCCGCAGCCTTGCCACTCACGGCCTTATTGCATGGGGCGCGGGAGCGCGGCACAGCGGCTCCCGCGCGCCCTGCTACTATTTTTCGGCGGATAGTTCCTTGTCCAAGGCGTCGAGCTTCTGCTCGAAGTTCGCGGGGGTGACTTCCTTCTCGACTTCGGATTCGTACTGTTCTTCGGCCGGGATGCTGTCGACCGCCACCGTCACGGGCGGCGGCGGTGCAGGCGCCGGGACAGGAGCCGCGCTGGCCGTTTGAGCTGCGCTGGCTTCGGGCGCAGGGGCTTCCTTCTTGTCGCACGCGACGAAGGGAGCGATGAGGAGAACGGCGCAAGCAATCGAAACCGAGGACTTCATTTCGTTTCTCCCGAGCTGGACGGCGCAGCACTCGCTGAAGGGGTAGGCGCACTCGCTGAAGCAGCGGGCGTTTGCTGCATCACGCGGTCGTGACGCGCGTTCTCCTTGCTGATCAGCCCTTGGATGCGGGCCGTGAGCGCGTCTTTGTCCTTGCCCGTCTTTTCCGTTTGCGCGAGCTCGAGTATGCGATCGAGCATGGCCAGGCGCCGCTCGTGACGCGCGAGCTCGTCGTGGACGGCTGGCACGGCGAGCTTATCGCCCCAACGCTCTTTCAATGACTGGCGATGCGCGTGCATGCGCTCGTCACGCTTCGCCTTGAGCTCGGCGAAGCGCGCCTTGAGGTCCTCCTTCTTCAGCTTACCGTCTTTGATCTCCGCTCGGAGCTCCATCCATTCGTCCCTGAACGCACCATGCCCGTGGTGCATGCCATGTTCGGCGCCAGCATCAGGGCCACGGTCGTGGTGGTCGGACTCGTCGAGCCCGCCATCGGCGTGGGACGGCCCATGCTTTCGCCCGGGCTCCGCGTCTCCATCTTCGTGCTTGCCGTGCTCATACGCGTGGCCCGGAGGCCCCATGACATGCGGCGGTCGCTTGCCCGGAGGCGCCTCGGGCTCTGCCCCCGCGTTCAAAGTGAGCAAAGCACCTAGCGCGATTCCCAGCATCGAAAGCCGTCGACTCGGTCGGATCATGTTTTCTCCCTCTTAGTTCGCCCGGAAAGACTTCCGGAGACGCGCCGCAGGCTAGCCGCCAAACCCAGTTCGCGAAAGTCGTCGAGCGGCGAGCGCGAAAGATCCGAGGCGAAAATAGGGCGGAAGCGCAGTTGCGGGGCGGGCCGGCCGCTATTTGTGGAACGCACCAAAGCCAATTGCGAACACGAAAAACGCCACGTATGCGAGCCAAAATAACAGCCACAGAATGCCGAAGATCCCGCCCACGATCATACCGGCCAAGGCCAGCTGCTCACCGCCCACTCGTTCGGGGTTCTCGCGCGCCGCTCGTCGTGCCCGGGCCCCCAACCAAATGGCAACGAAACCCAGCGGGAAACAGCTCCAGGCGAGTACTCCGCAGACGATCGCGGCGACGGCTTCCGACGAAGCGGGCGGAGCGGCCCGGTATGTCGGCATTGGCATCCCGTAGCTGCCGGCAGGTGGCGGTTCGAACGGGTTCGGTCGTTGCCCGGGGTCAGGAGGCAGCGGATTCACTCGGGGAGATCCTCGAGGTCACCTTTGCCGTTGCCGTTGCGCGCGCGGAAGCTCGCCAGGCAAACTCGCGCTCGACGTGTCAAAAGCACGCAGCTGAGCAGCTCGCGGTCATACGGCCGAGTCAAGCACTCTTGCGTTTGTGTTTCGATCTGCGCGGCGATCAGCGGTGTGACATAGCGGCCTGCGCCAACCACGGCCTCGGCGAAACGGGCGCACTCTTCCGGACCAGGAGCCCTTCGCTGGCAACCGGTGACGGACGCGATCAGCAGGGTGATGCCGACGAGAGCTCGAGCCAGCGCAGCCATCGTCAGCCTCGCAGCGTCGCCCCAAACTCGGTCTGGGCGGCCTTCAACATCCGCGCCTGAACCTCGTCGACCTCTTTGTCGGTCAGAGTGCGTGCCTCTTCGGCCAAGGTGCGCGCCTTGGGATCGCGGCAAATAACACGAAAAGTGAGCGATTTCTGGCCATTTGGCAGGGAGCCTCCGCGGAACAGTCCGAGCAGTTCGATCGATTCACACAGCGTTCCTCCGGCTTGCTCCAACACTTCGCCCACCTTGCCCGCTCCCACCGCCTCGCTCACGACGAGCGATAGATCGCGCGTGACCGCCGGCAAGCGCGGGATGGCTCGGAATTGCGGTACGCCTTTGCCCAAAGTTTGCAGCGCTTCCAAATCGAGCTCGATGATTTGCGCGCTTTGCCCGAGATCGAGTGAATCGATGACGTCGGGGTGAAGTGGACCGAGCTGACCGAGCAGCAAGTCACCGACCCAGATGTCACTCGCGCCGCGCGGATGCAAATGCCCGGGTTTGCTCGGCGACAAACGCACGGACGCCCGCTTGCCCGACACGCGCTCGATCAACTCGACAGCGATACCCTTGGCGTCGTAGACGTCCACTTCCTCCGGTTTGAGGCTCAGATACTCCTGCCGAGTTCCGGCTAGCACGGCCGCAAATCGCAGCTCTTCACGCGGTAAACAGCCAACGTCTGCTTCGAGGCGCGGGCGAGTGCCGCCGACGGGTTTGTCGACCATGGCGCCGAAGCAGCTGCCGAGAGTGAACAAGCGAGCCCGGGTTTCACCGCGGCGCCGTGCGCGGCGGAGAGCCTCGAGCAAGCCCGGCAGCAAGCTGGTGCGCATCACGTTGCGTTCTTCACTCAGCGGGTTGCTGAGCCTCACAGTAGGCTTGGGCGCGCGCACCTTTTCCAGATCGCTCTCCGACACGAACGCATAAGTCACGGCTTCGGACAAGCCGAGCGCGACCGCGGCGGCGCCCACTTCGCGTTCCAACTTGCCGGTAGCCCGCGGCGGCTGCGGGATGACCGCCGGCAAGCGGGTTGGAATTGCGTCCAAGCCGCGCACTCGGCACACCTCCTCGATCAAATCCACCTCACGTGTCACGTCCGGTCGGAACGACACCGCCCGCGTGCGCAAGACCGCGCTCGCACCGCTACCACTCACAGCCAACACCGGGAAGCCCAAGCGCTCGATGATGGCGCAGGCTTCCACGAACGGCACCGGCGCGCCGAGCAGTGCGTCCAAGCGCGACGAGCGCAGGTTGATTTCGGCCAACGCGGGCTGCGCGCCGCGGGCGTGAATCGCGCCGGGTACCGCTCTGCCCGAAGCCAACTGAGTCAGCAGCGTCTTGGCGCGCTCCAGCACGTGCGCCACTTGCTCGTAGTCGACGCCACGCTCGAAGCGGTGACTGGCTTCGGTGTGTAACCCGTAGCGTCGAGCCGTGCGGCGCACCCCGCGCGGGACGAAGTAAGCGCTCTCGACCAGCACGCGCCGCGTGGTCTCGCGAATTTCACTGACTTGACCGCCCATCACACCGGCCAAGGCGCTCGGCCCCTCGGCATCCGCGATCACCAGGTCATCTGCATCCAGCGTGCGCTCTACGCCATCGAGCGTCGCGAACGGCTCGTTCGCGGTAGCTCGACGGACGATGATTTGACGGCCTCGCACTTGGTCCAAGTCGAAGGCGTGCAGCGGCTGCCCAAACTCCAAGAGCAGCAAATTCGTGATGTCGACCACGTTGGAGATGGGCCGCACGCCCAGGCTATGCAAACGCCACTGCAGCCACAACGGCGAGGGAGCGATGGTCACGTCCAGCACCGCGCCGGCAGCGTAGTGTGGGCAGCGCTCGGTGTCGCGATTGTCGACCTGGATTAGCGCACTGATTGACTCATCCGAGCTGCGCGCAGGCGACCCCGCGGAGGGAGGTAGGAAGGCCAGACCCAACAGTGCGGCGAGTTCACGAGCCAAACCGACGTGACCGAGCGCGTCAGGCCGATTGGGCGTGACGTCGAGCTCGTAGATCGTGTCCATGGCGGCGGGGAATGCATCGACGAAGCGAGTGCCTGGCGCGGCAGATCCCTCGGGCAAGATCAAAATCCCCTCGGCGCTTTCGGCCAAGCCGAGCTCGGTCTCGCTGCACAACATGCCTTCACTCAGCACGCCGCCGATGTCGCGGGGAGTGAGCGGACCGTCCATGCCGGGCAAGGTGGCGCCGAGCGGAGCCAATACGACCAAGCCGCCCGGCGCCGGCACGTTGCTCGCGCCGCAGACCACCCGCTGCTCCAACCCGCCGCGGTCGACGGTTACCAAATTCAGCGCAGCGCGCTTCGGATGCGGCTCCTTACCCAGCACGCGAACGACCAAGATCGCTTCCAACCCGGCGCCGAAAGAGCGGACGCCGTCGACGGCCAAGCCGGCGGCTCCCAGGCGCAATGCGACCTCGTCGGGCGACGCAGTCAGTTCGGGAAGCAGCTCTTTCAGCCATCGATAGGAAGCGCGCATGGGGGGCCGCTTTTAGCACGACAAAGCCGGCATTGCTCTGGCTTTGCCGCGCGCCCGGGGTTAGCCGCGGCGTCGCGTGCTACAGCCTGAGCATGAGCGGTGCAGAGCCACGGTCGGGCGGGCGAGCTTCGGGCCCGCCGCCCGGCACGTGGCGCCCGCTCGTCGCGATTTGGGAACTCGTGACTCGACCCCTCGGACGGGTCATCGCCTTCGAGGCGGCGAGTGGCTTGCTCTTGATCGCGGCGGCGGTGGTCGCGTTGCTTTGGGCCAATTCGAGCATCGCCAACAGCTATCGCGCGCTGTGGCACGCGACCGTCGGCGTTCGACTGAGCTCGTTCGCATTCGAGCGGTCGCTCGAATGGTTCGTCAACGACGTACTGATGGCCATCTTCTTTTTCGTCGTTGGCATCGAGATTCGCAAGGAACTCCACGACGGCCAGCTCGCGAAGTGGCGCCGCGCTGCCCTACCCGTGGTCGCGGCGCTGGGCGGCATGGCAGTGCCCGCATCGTTCTATCTGGCGCTTTCGCGCAGCCCCGAGGCTTACCGCGGTTGGGGCATTCCGATGGCGACCGACATCGCGTTCGCGCTCGGCGTGCTCAGCTTGCTCGGGAAGCGGGTGCCGCCAGCGCTACGCGTCTTGTTGCTCGCCCTGGCCGTGATCGACGATCTGGGTGCGATCGTGGTGATCGCCATCTTCTACTCGTCGGGGATCGCGCTCTCTGGAGTGGCGTTCGCGACGGTCGGCTTGCTGATGATCCTGGCGCTGCGTGCGATCGGAGTGCGCCGCGTCCCCATCTATGTCTTGCCCGGGGTGCTGGTTTGGGCGGGCGTGTACGCGGCCGGAGTTCATCCCACGATTGCAGGCGTGCTGATCGGTTTGCTCACGCCGGTCCAGGCTTGGCAGGGCGTCGAACGCGAATCGCCCGCGGACCGCTTGCTGCACACGCTGCACCCTTGGGTTTCGTACGCGATCATGCCGATCTTCGCGCTCGCCAATGCGGGCGTGAATTTGAGCGGTTTGTCACTCGGGGGCAACGGGGCGCGAGTGAGCACGGCAATCGTCGTGTCTCTGCTGGCGGGAAAGCCGATAGGGGTCGTGCTCAGCAGCGCACTCGCGCTTTGGACGAAGTTCGCGGCTCTGCCGGACGGCTTGGGCAGGCGACACCTCGTGGTTCTCGGTGTCGTCGCCGGCATCGGCTTCACGATGTCGCTATTCGTAGCGCAGCTTGCCTTCAGCGACCCAGCCTTGCTGAGCGCGGCCAAACTCGGCGTGCTGATCGCGAGCGCCGTGGCGATGATTCTCGGCCTGATTTTTGGACGCTTGCTGCTACCGCTCCGCGAGTCGCTCGAGCCAGAGACCGAGCGCTAGCCCGGGCTGACCCCGAAACAGCGCTCACACTCCGCTGGGTTATGTCCGACCGTGCCGCGGGCCCCGCGTCGTCCCAGCCCGCCGTTGAATGCCACGACGGACGAGGCACAACCGAGCGAAGCCGGCCTGGCACGACTATTGACCGGCGACCGGCCGTCCGCGCGAGTGAGCCAATTTTGAGCGCAGGCCGCGCTCGAAAAGTGCTCACCGTTCGGCTCTGGTGTGACGTCGTCGACATCTCCACGACGCTTTTGCCGAGTCTGTATTGCGTCTGCAAAGTAAACATACACGACACGGGTACGACATCTACTTCCCGGTAGGTGTAGTCCACGATCACTTCATGAAAAGGAACCAGCGAGCGGCGCTGACGTCCGCTCACGGTTCCGACACGCGTTCGCTTTGAACCTCGATTCGCAGCCGCGCCAGGCGAGTGATCTGCCAACCGTTGCTGCGATTAGCGGTTCGTTACTCCTGCGGTATTCGTGACACAACCGGCTCGGTCGCGCGGACAACACGCCCGAGACTCCCTTTGACAATGGAGACACCCATGCAGTCAGTCTTTTCCAATCGTAGTCGCGTTTATCGCGGCGCCTTGTCGCTGGTTCTACCCGGCGCCTTATTGTGCGCTGCGCTGGCAAGCGGCGCGTGCAACAAGTCCTCGAGCGCATCGACGTCTACGGACTCGTCCGCGAAGGTCGAAAAAGCCGCCGCCCCCGCCGCCACCGAGCGCTCGACAGAAGCGACCGGCGCAACCGTCTTGTTGCCCCCCGGCTTGGAGAAGTCCACCACCAAAGCCGCAGATTTTCCGACCGCCAAGATCATGACCACGGGTCTGAAGGTCGACGACGACAGCGTCACGGTCGGAATTCTGCACTCGACGACCGGCACGATGGCGATCAGCGAGACCGGCTCCGTGCAGGCAGAGAAGCTCGCCATCGCCCAAATCAACGCCCTGGGCGGCATTCTCGGTCGCCAAATCAAGGTGATTCAAGAAGACGGCGCGAGCGACTGGCCGACGTTCGCCGAGAAAGCGCGCAAGCTGTTGGTGAACGACAAAGTCGCCGCGGTCATGGGCTGCTGGACATCCGCCTCTCGCAAAGCGGTGCTGCCCGTGTTCGAGAAAGAAAATGGGCTGCTCTACTATCCGACCTTTTACGAAGGTCTCGAGCAGTCCAAGAACGTGTTCTACACGGGTCAGGAGGCCACCCAGCAGATCTTGGCCAGCCTCGATTGGGTCCACAAGGAGAAGGGCGCAAAGAGCTTCTACCTGATCGGGTCTGACTACATCTGGCCGCGCACGTCGATGAAGATTGCGCGAAAACACATCGAAAACGTGCTCAAGGGGACGGTAGTCGGCGAAGAGTTCGCTCCGCTCGGCAATACCCAATTCGGCTCGATCATCAACAAGATCAAGCTCAAGAAGCCGGACGTAATCTTCGCGGCGGTCGTCGGTGGCAGCAACGTGGCTTGGTTCAAGCAACTGAACGCGGCCGGCGTCACCGCCGCCAACCAGACCCTGCTCACCATCTCGGTGACCGAAGACGAAGTGCTCGGTATCGGTGGCGAGAATCTCACCGGCTTCTTCTCCTCGATGAAGTACTTCCAGAGCCTGGACAACGCGAACAACAAGTCTTTCGTAGAAGCCTTCAAGAAGATGTGGGGTGACAAGAGCGTGATCGGCGACGTGACCCAAGCCGGTTACCTCGGGCCTTGGATTTGGAAAGCCGCCGTCGAAAAGGCCGGCAGCTTCGATGTCGACAAGGTCGTCGCGGCTTCACCGGGGATCGAGATCAAGATCGCTCCGGAAGGCTACGTGAAAGTGCACGAAAATCACCACTTGTGGAGCAAGGCGCGCATCGGCAAGGCCAAGCCCGACGGCCAATTCGAAGTCGTGCACGAATCGGATCTGATCGAGCCGAACCCCTTCCCCAAGGGCTATCAGTGAGCTGAGCGGGGGCTCGGGATTTACCATCAACTTTGAAGAAAGATTGCGATGAGCTTGAACGAAATTGGTTCGATGGTCGCGATGCAGGGCTTTTCCGGCCTTAGTCTGTTCACCGTCCTGCTGCTGATGGCGCTCGGGCTCGCAATCATCTTCGGTCAAATGGGCGTCATCAACATGGCGCACGGCGAGTTCATGGCCATCGGCGCCTACGTCGTGTACTTGTTCTCGCAGCTCACCCAAAACTTCGCGCCCGGCTTGCGCGAG
>Ga0302322_100006870_pt1 | contig 10131 bp, 6 predicted proteins | sample Fen_T0_2_FD_203757 | JGI IMG/M metagenome (GOLD analysis project Ga0302322, IMG submission 203757) | Peat permafrost microbial communities from Stordalen Mire near Abisko, Sweden - Fen_T0_2 | ecosystem: Environmental > Terrestrial > Soil > Wetlands > Permafrost | place: Sweden: Abisko... | reverse complement strand
GAGCGCGCATTAACTTTTTCAACCACACCGCCACCAGTCGGAAGAAGTGAAAACTTAAATGAAGTGCGGATCGAACAGATTGAGGATGCACGCACTCTGGTCACCTTTATTCATTACGGCTCAGCGTATGATGGTTACAACTGCAAAGTGACAGTAGCGCTTAATAGAGAGAAGATGCCCGTTAAGGTGACAACCGAGATATTAAAATGAAATTGAAACAAGCAGACAGTGTCCATGTGAGTGTTCCCATGTCCCCTATTCCCGCAGTAAACGACCAGCCGCTTATTGTTTCCCGTGTTGACGAAGACCCGGCCGCGTTGCGTGCACGCTTCCAGGACTGGGGTTACCTGCATTTCAAACATTACGTCCGCCCGGAAAAATGCCAGGCGCTGTTAAACAACTTCGTGGCAGAACTGCATCCGCACATTGCGAATGATGGCGCCACTGCGCTGCCAGTGTTAACCGGCACGCCTTTTGTCGAAACAGATACCATCTGGGATGAGGTGTACCCGAAAATCCAGTCGCTCGAAATGTTCCATGCGTTTTTTCACGACTCCGCCCTTGTGGCACTGATGGAAATGGTCAGCGGCAAGGATGTTTTTATTTATCCGATGAAGATGGCGCGCATCTCGACACCGGGGCGTGTGGGTTATGAAACGCCGCCGCACCAGGATGCACGCTCCCATGTCGCGGGGCCAACCATGGCCGGTATCTGGGTGGCGCTGCACGACATTACGGCAGAGATGGGCCGCCTGAAAATTTTACCGCGCTCGCATACACGCGGCGTGCGACCTGTTGTCACCTCGCCAGGCGTCGGCAATGTGCAGTGCGAAATTTACCCGGAAGAAACCACCTGGCATGTGTCGGATGTGGAACAGGGCGACGTGATTATTTTTCACTCATGCACGGTGCATGCGGCGCAACCCAATCTTTCCTCGCATACGGTGCGCATGAGTGTGGATACGCGTTTCTGCGATTACGGTGCGCCGGTTTCTTCCATCAACCTTGATCCCCATCATGGCTGGCGCATCGCCGGCCTGGACTGGAAATCCATTTACAGTAACTGGCAAAAAAACGCCTTGCAGTATTACTGGAAGGACTACCCTAACTTTTTTTAAAAAGCTGTTTTAAAAATATGATCGAGCTGAAGATCCCTGGATTAACGCCCGGACTAAAGATGCATTTACACGCATCTGACGACCAGATGATTTCTGCGAAACTGCGCCAGGACCATTGCTGGGAAGCATACGAAACCGAACTGACCTTAACGCATTTACAGCCCGGTGACATTTATGTCGATGTCGGCGCCAACATCGGCTACTACACACTCATTGCCGCGCAACGTGTCGGCACACAGGGCAAAGTGTTCGCCTACGAACCGGACCCGGATAATTTCGAATTGCTGAAAACCAATGTGGCGCTCAATGATCTGTCACAGGTACAGGTTTTTCCTTATGCGCTTTACGACAAAAATACCGACGGCCAGTTATTTTTGTCTGCGGATAACTTTGGCGACCATCGCATTTACGCCTCGGGTGACAACCGCAGCCAGCGCAATATCCGTTTGGTACATGGCGATGAACATGTGGGCCAGCTGAGTGAGAAAATCGATTTTCTGAAAATTGACACCCAGGGTGCCGAGTTTTTTGTAGTGAACGGACTGAAACGCTTGATCATGAAAAATCGCAATTACCTGCGCATGATTCTGGAATTCTGCCCCTACGGCATACGCCACTCCGGCGCCAGTGGTCACGATTTACTGCAACTGCTCGCTGATACCGGCATGCAGTACCATATTGTTGATCACCAGCAACAATGCCTGATTGCCGCGCAAAGGCATCATCTGGCCGAGTGGGTTGATAAAATGGCAGGCGAAGCGCACAACGAAGGTTTTGTGAACCTGTTTATTACACCGTCCGGTTACGAAGTGAATGCTGAGGTAGCAACCCATGAAATTTAACAAGACCTTACTCGCCTTTCTCCTGGCCATGAACGCGCTTACCGTATTGGCGGACGAATGCCAGACCGAAACGCAATTGCAAAATGAAAAAGTCGGCATTACCCGCTTGATCGAAAATTCACAAGCCTGCAACAAAGACCAGGACTGCACACTGGTATACCTGGGTTGCCCTTTCGGTTGCGGCGTTGGTATTAACAAAACCAACGAAACTGAAATTATTTCAGCAGTGGATGCTTATCTTGCAAAATCCTGCACGGCTTGCAAATATCGCTGCAGCGCAAAAATAATCACCACGCATTGCATCCAGAATCGATGCAGCACCGAATGACAGGCTGCTATACTATGCCGCTATGAAACAGCCTTCGCACAAATCCCCTGCCCGCTTTGGCACCTTGCTTGGCGTTGCGCCCGGCGAAGTGCCCATCTATTCATCGCATTACCCGACCGTCGATGAAAATGAAATGCCCGACAACCATTCCTACCGCAGTTATGTCGATGGCATTTTTATGGGTTACAAATGGCAGTGCGTGGAACTGGCGCGGCGCTGGCTGTATTTAAATAAAGGTTATATTTTTGATGATGTGGGCATGGCCTACGATATTTTCAGCTTGCGCTCGGTGCGCGTTATTAAAAACAACGCCCGCCTGCCGCTGCGTTCGTTTCGCAACGGTTGCCGCCGACCACCGGAAGCCGGCTGCCTGCTGATCTGGAATGAAGGCGGTGAATTTGAACGCACCGGCCACGTCGCCATTGTCACTGATGTGATCGACAACAAAACGGTTCGCTGTATCGAACAAAATGTCGATCATGTGGTCTGGCACAACACTCAGGATTTTTCGCGTGAACTCCAGCTCAGCGTCGACAGCGAGGGCCGCTACCATATTCATTGCTCCTTTCCCGACACGTCCATACTCGGCTGGGTGATACAGACGAATGATGACACCTATGCTGAAAAATTCTCTGAAATTAATCCGGCACTGCTGCAAATAAAAAAACGCGAGGTGACCAACCGCGGGCAGATGAACACCGCCTGGCTGGATATGGCACAGGCTGACGAAAAAGCCTACGCGGATATGATGTTAGGCCACAAACTCACCGGCGACCCGGCGGACCAATACACCTACCTGTGCATTTCCGAAACGGCGCACAAGGAATTAAAACACGCCACAGATGAATTACACGCAATGTTCCTGAACGCCACGCATGTGGTGCTGGAAAATGATGCGTTGCTGGAGCGTTTTGATATCCCGCGCGCCTTGTGGAAAAAAATCCGCCAATCCTGGAACAGTCGCAGCAACCAGATGATCACCGGGCGTTTTGATTTTTCATTAAGCCCCGATGGCATTAAAGTTTACGAATACAACGCGGATTCCGCTTCCTGTCACCTTGAGTGCGGAAAAATACAAATCAAATGGGCTGAACATGTTGGCTGTCGCGACGGCTGGTGTCCTGGTGAGGATTTGCACGATCAACTGATCTATGCCTGGAAGTCGCGCGGCATAGGCGGCACGGTGCACATCATGCGCGACCAGGATGCGGAAGAGGTATATCACGCGCTGTACATGAAATCGGCGATTGAAGCGGCCGGTATCCCCTGCAAAATTATCGAAGGCGTGCAGAGTTTGTCGTGGGATAACCACGGCCACGTGATCGATGCCAACGGCGAAGAAATCAAATGCGTATGGAAAACCTGGGCATGGGAAACAGCGCTCGACCAGATACGGCTCGAATGCGCCGCCGATGAAGCGACCTTGCAGCAGGGCAAACCGCTGATACAACCCGGAATGAAACCGCGCCTGGTGGATGTGCTGTTACGCACCGAAGTGATGGTTTATGAACCCTTATGGACACTGGTAACCAGCAACAAGGCCATGCTGCCGGTTCTCTGGCAACTTTTTCCGCATAGCCCCTATTTGCTGAATTCGCAATTTGAATTAAATGACGATTTGCGCAAAAGCGGTTATGTGGCCAAACCGATTGCCGGGCGATCCGGTTCCAATATTTCCATTTTTGACCACAACGATGCCAAAATTAATGCAACGCAGGGCAAGTTTGAAAACCGGAATATGATTTACCAGGAGTTTTTTAAATTGCCGTGCATCCAGGAACACAATGTCCAGCTCAGCACCTTCACCGTCGATGGAAAATACGCCGGCAGCTGCGCGCGTGTTGACCCGTCGCTGATTGTCACTTCGCACAGCGATGTGCTCGCCTTGCGTGTGATTGCCGATACCGAATTTAAAAATTAAACTCAGTAAGTGATCGCGCCCATTTGCAATAATTGCAAGGACATCAGGTAATTATTGAGCGCCGTGGCAACCACACGATGGCCATCGGGCGTCCAGTCCTGGTCATAGGTGTAATACACCTGGTAACCACTGGCGACTGCCTGTTGTAATGTCGGCGTTAAACTCAGGCAATGCCACTGGTAAGCTTCGCACTGCTCCTTAAAAATAGTTTCTTCATTCTCCATCCAGTTGAATATCTCTTTCTTGAACGTTTCTGGCTCGGGGATATCCGCTTTCTCATAAGCCGCAAAACGGTGCAATTGTCCTGTTGGCAAAGTATCACGCACAACCGGCAATACCACACGCGGCGTACTGGGCGCATAGACAAACACCACCTGGAATCCATTTTTCTCACCGAGTGCAGCCATCCCCTGCATCGCCTGTTTAACAGACTGCCAATAGCGCGATGTCATATAGTCATCCAGCTTTTCATGTAAATTGATTAAGCGCTTCGGCTCAAATGCATAATACTGGCTGTGATCACCTGTGCGAATTTTCACCGGCATCCAGCCCGCCGTTTCCTGATAACCGGAAACAGTATTTTCACTGCCGATTATTTCCAGCTTTTGTGTTGGCAACTGATCAATGCCTATTGCCAGCGGTGAAACCTTCACCCAGCTCGCGAAACGCTGCAACAGCGATTTTTTAATATTCACTGTCTTATTCCCGGGTATTTTAGTATCAACAACCGTACCCTGATCTTTAACGTAACTGCCTTCGTAGATCATGAACAGCACAACGTTGGGTTTATACGGCAAGCCAAACTTCACAAAATTATTCACATAAACCTCGGGGTCATCGCCTTCTACACCCAGGTTATAAATATCCGCACTCGCCTGCCGGGACAACAAACTCGTCCAGGTCTGGTTATCAGATACCTGCGAACCCAAAACAAAAGTGCCGCCCACCGCCACCACCGGATAATGATCGCGACTGACAAAATTCCTGAAGCCATACCTATCGGTTGTCAGCATTAAATTGAAAGCCGGGTAACCGGGTTGGCGATCCGGATAACTGCGTTTTTGCTTTGGTTCGTCTGTGTGCAGCACCTGGATATGCGCATTGGGAGAAATAGCCAGCGCTGCATCCGGGTTATCCACCGGGACATATAAGCCAAAGCCGAGCGCCGCCAGAAATCCAATGGCAATGGCCACAAGCGCAATCACACCCACAAAAACTCTCTTGCCAATGCGTTTTATTTTTGAAAAACACAAGGCTGATATCCACAGAAAACAGAGCGAAAATAAAACCAGCGCGTAGAAATGTCCGCGCGAATAGCGACCCAGGACCACTTCCTTTTGGCGAACAATCAGGTCGATGACATCGCCGGAAGGAAGCCAGATCACAAAAGCCAGCAGCAACAAAGACCAGCCGATATAAACACGTTTAATTGATTTCATATTTTCTACTCCATATTTTTCCGAGGCTATCAAGCGCCAATTTCCAGCGCCCGCTGTTTCATTTCAGTAATTTTGTTGCGCATCGCTGCCGCGGCCTCAAACTCCAGGTTTTTCGCATAGGTAAACATCTGCTGTTCCATTTTCTTCAGCTGTTTTCCCCACTGGTCTGGCGTTAATGTAGCCATATCGACATCGTATTCGCCAAAACGATCCGCTACTTTCAGTTTTTTATTTTTGGCATTGCGACTGTAGGAAATAGCGCCTTCCATAATATCAGTGACATTTTTGGTGATGCCAACCGGTACGATGTTGTGTTCTTTATTATAAGCCAACTGTTTAACGCGCCGTCTTTCAGTTTCATCCATCGCGCGTTTCATAGAACCGGTAATTTTATCGGCATACAGAATCGCCTTGCCATTGATATGCCGCGCCGCACGGCCCATGGTCTGGATCAGCGAACGATCCGAGCGCAGGAATCCTTCCTTGTCCGCATCAAGGATAGCTACCAGCGACACTTCCGGCATATCCAGGCCTTCGCGCAACAGGTTAATGCCGACCAGCACATCAAACACGCCAAGCCGCAGGTCGCGAATAATCTCCACCCGCTCAACCGTTTCAATATCGGAGTGCAAATAACGCACACGCACACCGTGCTCGGTTAAATAATCGGTTAGATCTTCTGCCATGCGTTTGGTTAACGTCGTCACCAGCACACGCTCTTTCACTTTCACGCGCAAATGGATTTCGGACAGCAGGTCATCCACCTGGTTTGTGGCCGGTCGCACTTCGATATCAGGGTCGACCAGGCCTGTGGGTCTCACCACCTGCTCCACCACTTGCCCGGCATGTTCGGCTTCATAGGTGGAAGGTGTTGCTGAAACAAAAATCATTTGCGGCGCTATCGCTTCCCATTCATCGAAACGCAAGGGGCGATTGTCCAGCGCCGACGGCAGGCGGAACCCGTATTCCACCAAGGTCTCTTTACGCGACCTGTCGCCGCGATACATGCCGCCAATTTGTGGCACCGTGACATGCGATTCATCAACAATCAGCAAGGCATTCTCGGGCAAATAATCAAACAGGGTCGGCGGCGGCTCACCGGAATTTCTCCCCGACAAATACCGCGAGTAGTTTTCAATACCAGTGCAATAACCGAGTTCGCGCATCATCTCCATATCATAACGGGTGCGCTCTTCGAGGCGCTGCGCTTCCACCAGTTTGTTATTGGATTTTAATTGCGCCAGCCGTTCCTTTAACTCTGCCTCGATATGGGTGATCGCGTCGAGTACGGTTTCACGCGTGGTGACGTAATGCGATTTCGGGAATATCGTGATGCGCGGCACCTTGCGTATCACCGCGCCCGTCAGCGGATCAAAAATAAAAATCTGTTCTATCTCTTTATCAAACAGCTGTATCCGCACCGCTTCCACTTCCGAATCAGCGGGAAAAATATCGATCACATCCCCGCGCACGCGATAGGTGGCACGGCGGAAATCGACATCGTTGCGCTTGTATTGGAGTTCCGCCAGTTTGCGCAAAATCGCACGCTGGTCGACCTGGTCACCGCGGTCGAGGTGCATCACCATGCCGAGGTAGGACTTGGGATCGCCCAGGCCGTAAATCGAGGAAACCGTGGCCACCACAATCACATCCTTGCGCTCAAAAAAGGCCTTGGTGGCCGACAGGCGCATTTGCTCAATATGCTCATTGATCGAGGCGTCCTTCTCGATAAAAGTCCCTGACGAAGGTACATAGGCTTCGGGCTGGTAGTAGTCGTAATAGGAGACAAAGTACTCCACGGCGTTTTCGGGGAAAAACTCCTTGAACTCGCCATAAAGCTGGGCGGCCAGGGTCTTGTTATGGGCCATCACAATGGTCGGGCGCTGGATCTGCTCGATCACATTGGCCACGGTAAAGGTTTTGCCGGAACCGGTCACCCCAAGCAGGGTCTGGTGGGCCAAACCGGCCTGTATACCCTCTACTAGCTGGCGTATCGCTGTGGGCTGGTCACCGGCAGGGCTGAAGGGGGAATGGACTTTAAAGGCTTTTGACATTGTTTCTGTAACTGCTTGAGAGCACCCGCTATTTTACCACTACTTCGCGCCCTTCCCGAGAGGTTGCACTATCATCACTGCCGCCGTGGCTAAGCCTTGACCCTCTATAGCCTTGTAGCTAATATACGCGCCCTCGCAAGAGTAGTTCCGACTTAGCTCAGCGGTAGAGCAGTTGACTGTTAATCAATTGGTCGGTGGTTCGATCCCACCAGTCGGAGCCAATTTTTTTCGTGACAAGCAGAGTCACCCACAAGTAGGAAATGGCTAGGTAGCTCAGCTGGTTAGAGCATCGCATTCATAATGCGGGGGTCGGCGGTTCAAGTCCGCCCCTAGCTACCAATTTCAACCCTCTGCAGACACTTCCGGATCCATCTCACGATCAAGGCTGCTCGTTTTATCTTCACTGCCGCGAGATAATCGCGGCAGACTCTGAAATCAACAAAACTAGTTGCTATTACCTTTATAGATAAAACCATAACCTGCTGCGCCCGGGTTCACACCACCGAAAGGATTAGTGTAAACGGTTTGTTTGGTCACGCCCCAGTTCTGTTGCAACACGATACGGTTCATATCGTCTGATGAACGCTGCCAGAACATATCCGCATCGCCGTCACCGTCGTAATCGCCACAGCCTTTGAACACAAAACCGACATTGCTAGCACCAAACTGCTGGCTGCTGCGTGCGTAGTTTTCCATCACAAACCATTTCTCCACCATCGTGCTGCTATTCACCAGCAGGATGTCATCGTCACCGTCACCATCAAAGTCGCCTGCGCACACAGGGTTGTAACCGGTGCCGGTTTGCATTTGCCATATTTTCCAGTCATTGGTAGTTTTATTGCGCCACACAATATCGGCGTCGCCATCCTTGTTGAAATCACCGCTGGTGACGATGTCCCAGTTCGCCTGGTCCGGGAAAGTCGGCATATAAAAACGATTGGGGATGCCCCAGTTGCTGGAATACAACGGGAATGTTAATTGCCAGTCCTGGCTTTCGGTTTCATTACCGTTGCTCACACCTTGCCAGATCCAGCCGGCGATTTTGTTGTTGATATAATCGTTTTTCTTGCTCACTTTAGTTGTCGGGTTAGAACCGTTCAGGTATTCCTGCAAATTGGTAATACCATCGCCGTCAAAATCACCGGCTGCATCATTAACAAGCGGATTCAAACCGTAAGTGATTTCCCAGGTATCGGGCATGCCGTCGTTGTCATCATCAGGATCGCAAGCATCACCAAGACCATCAGCATCGGTATCCAGCTGATTAGTATTGATAACGGATGGACAATTATCAACGCTATCGCCGATGCCATCACCATCTGTATCAACTACAAGCCAGCGCGCAATATAATTAGCCAGCTTAAGGCCAGCGGTTGTGAATGCACCCACAGCAATGAGGTTGCCGCTACTATCGAGGGACATTCCACGCACGCGTTCATTTAACCCGCTGCCCATTGCACTCCATGCACTGCCGTTCCACTTCGCAATATTATTGACGGTGACACCACCGGCGGTCACAAATAATCCGCCGACATAAACATCGCTGCCATTTAGCAGAATGTCATAAACCTGATAGCCCGTGCCGGCGGATATACCTGTACCCAATGAGCTCCACGATGTACCGTTCCATTTGGCAATGTAGTTTCTGGCTGTACCGCCCGCTGTTGTAAACAGACCGCCTACATAAAGACTGCCACTCACATAAGCCAAAGCAGAAATTGTATTATTCGTACCGGTTCCGAGAGCACTCCATGTCGTGCCATTCCAGATTGCGATATTGCTAGCGGTTACGCCGCCTGCCGTAGTGAAGTTCCCGGCGGCATACAAATTGCCACTACTATTAAGCGCCATCGCATTAACAACGGCGGCACCCGTAGCTGCCATACCGGTGCCTAAGGCATTCCATGCGCCGTTCCATTTAGCAATACCGTTAACTGTTGTAGTGCCGTTTGCCACAATAAAAGCACCGCTAACATACACATTATTGCTTGCATCGATAAGCAAGGAAAAAACTGTGTCGTCGACACCCCCCGCCAGCGCACTCCAGGAACTGCCGTTCCATTTGGCGATGTGATTCACCGTAGTGCCACCGGCGGTTGTAAACAAACCACCGGCATAGACATTGTTACTGCCATCTATAGCCAGCGTATAGACATCACTGTTCATACCTGTGCCCATCGCACTCCATGCGCTTCCATTCCACTTGGCGATGCGGTTAGCACTAACACCGCCGATCGATGTAAATGAACCAGCAACATAAATATTGGTTCCATTTCGCACGATAGCGCGAATACTATTGTTGATGGTTAAATTGCTGCCATTGATGCCCGGCAGCCAATTGCTATCGCCTGCCGTTGTCGCCATCGCTTCGCCGGCAAATATCCCCATCGCCAAAACAAATACCACAGCAAGCGGTGCGGCCATCCACA
>Ga0302322_100006869_pt1 | contig 10133 bp, 9 predicted proteins | sample Fen_T0_2_FD_203757 | JGI IMG/M metagenome (GOLD analysis project Ga0302322, IMG submission 203757) | Peat permafrost microbial communities from Stordalen Mire near Abisko, Sweden - Fen_T0_2 | ecosystem: Environmental > Terrestrial > Soil > Wetlands > Permafrost | place: Sweden: Abisko... | reverse complement strand
TCGAAGCCATAGAGCGCGGCGCCGTGGCGGTGCTGGGCCGCCAGTTCGCGCCCCAGGCGCGCCTGGGCGGCGGCATCGCCGGGCCGCAGGTCCAGGTATTCGAGCATCAGGAAGTAATGGCGTCCTTCTCCGCCGACCAGCCAGGTCTGCGGCACCCGGGTTGCCGCCGCTTTGCGCAGCGCCTCCAGGCCCCTGGCCTCGGCGCGCAACCGTTCGCGTTGCTCCGGAGGGCCGACCTTGACGAAAAAGCGCGCTCCGTCAGCCAGGGTGACAACATAGGCAGGCTGGATTGAACCGCCAGCCAGCGGCACCAAGTCGCGGATCTGCACCACCCGGCGCGAGATACGCGCGATCAGGATGGCGATGTTGTCAAGGATGCTGGGGGCCGGCATAACGGCGCATGATACATGCGGCGCACGCTGCATTGCGGCGCGCGGGCCGGGCCGCACCCGCATCCCTCATCTCGCTCACACGCTGCCGGCCCCGGACGCCGCGGGCCAAGCAAGGCGTGGACGGCCGTGCCCTAGCGAGGCGCTACAATGCGAGCATGAGCGATATACCCAAACCGAGCGAAACGCCCAAACCGAAACGGCTGGTGGTGGGCGTGACCGGCGCCACCGGTTGCATTTATGCGGTACGCCTGCTGCAGGCCATGCGAGGTGTCCCGGAGTGGGAAACCCATGTTGTGGTGTCCAACGCCGGCGCCCTGAACGCCCAGCATGAACTGGCCATGTCCAAGAAGGATCTTGAGGCCCTGGGCGCGGTGGCCCATGACGCGCGCGATATCGGCGCCTCGATTGCCAGCGGCTCGTTCCTGACCCACGGCATGGTGATCGCCCCCTGCTCGATGAAAACCCTGGCGGCGGTGGCCCACGCCTTCGCCGACAACCTGATCACCCGCGCCGCCGACGTGACGCTCAAGGAGCGCCGCCGCCTGGTGCTGGTGACCCGCGAAACCCCGCTCAACCTGGCGCACCTGCGCAATATGATGGCGGTCACCGAGATGGGCGGGATCATCTACCCGCCGGTGCCGGCGCTGTACCAGACCCAGCATTCGATCGACGACCTGGTGAACCACACTGTGGGCCGGGTCCTGGACCTGTTCGGAGTCGAGACCGAAGGCCTGGTCGAGCGCTGGCGCGGGCTGACCCAAGAGTGAACCAGGCCTGAGCGCGCGGTTCCACGTAAGGACCTGATGTTTGCCCAACTGCTGAAATCCCTGTTTGCCAGAGTCCCTTCCACTGCGGCTTCCAGGCCCCGCGCCGCGCCGCTACCGGATACGCGTCTGGCGGCCCTGCAGGCGCAGCGCGCCGAATACGAGGTGCGCCACGCCGAGCTGACGCGCCAGTTGCAGGCTGACGGCGACAGCCTGGACCTGTTGCTCGACCTGGGCCATCTGTGCTATCAACTCGACCGTGACGCCGAGTGCGAGGACCTGCTCAAGCGCGCACTGGCAATAGACCCGAACCAGCCGGTCGCGCTGTGCGGACTGGGGTTGGTGGTATTCACCCACGGCCGGATGGAGGAATCGGAACACTACCTGCGCCGCGCGCTGGCGGTCGCGCCGACCGAGCGCAGCATCCTGTTCGCGCTGGCCATGACCCTGCTGGCGCGCGGCAATTATCCCGAGGGCTACCGGTACTTCAGCTCGCGCCTGGCCGGACCGGCCCGTCTGGGAGAGAAAATCGCGCGCCTGCCGGCCTGGCGCGGCGAGCCGCTGACGGGCAAGTCGCTGGTCCTGTGGTCGGACTGGGGCGGCTTCGGCGACGAGCTGGCCTACGTGCGCTACGCCCGCGTGATCCGCGAGCGCTACAAGCCGGCCCGGCTGATTGCCGCGGTGCCGCGGCCACTGGTGCGCCTGTTCGCCGACCAGCCCTACCTGGACGAGGTGGCGGGGATCACCGATGGCGCCAGCGCGGACCTGCAATGCTCGCTGATAGAAGCCGTCACTGTGATCGGCACCACGGTTGATACGGTACCCGCCTGGCCGGCCTACCTGGAAGTGCCGGAGCGCGAGGTGCAGGTCTGGCGCGCGACCCTGCGGGGCGAGCCGCGCCTGAAGGTCGGGCTGGCCTGGTCCGGCGGTGCCGGCGAGCCCGGGCCGGGCCTGACCACAACGCGCCAGGACAAGCACCTGCCGGTATCCGCACTGAAAACCTTGACCAATCTTTCGGGTGTATGTTTCGTGAGTCTGCAAAAGGGCGCCCATGCCGGCCGCGCCGCCGATCTGCTGCCTGGCGTACCGCTGATCGACGAAACCGACTCGCTGACGGACTTCGCCGATACTGCGGCGCTGATCTGCGCACTCGACGTGGTGGTGGCCGTCGATACGGCGGTCGCCCACCTCGCCGCTGCGCTCGGCCGCCCCACCTTGCTGCTGCTCAAGCGCGGCGGCGGGTCCTTCTGGTTCGGGGAGGGCAGCGATTCGCCATGGTATCCATCCATCCGCCTGCTGCGCCAGCATGTCCACGGCGACTGGTCGCAGCCGATTGCCCGTGCCCGATCGGTGCTACAGAACATGACTGCAGGCGTACCCTGGCCCGCCTGCTTCGACGGAGCGTAAGCACTACTCGCCTTCAATCCCGGCAATGAGAGTTGTCGTACCTTCAAAAAAAACCGGCGACCCGCGGCCGCCGGTTTCTTCTCCGCGCCCGCGCTCAGTCGGCGTACTGTCCCGCCTTCTTGATGATGGGCGTCCACTTGTCGATTTCCGCCTTCAGGTGGCTGCGCAGTCCTTCCGGGGTCAGCGCCGCGTCCGACACCGGCAGGGTGCCCAGCTTGTCCATCGAGGAGCGGAATGCCGCATCCTTCACGCCTTCGCGCAATGCGGCATTGAGCTTGTCGAGCACCGGCTTGGGCGTACCCTTGGGCGCGTAGACGCCATGCCAGATGGTCACTTCAAACTGCGGATAGCCCTGCTCGGCCATGGTCGGCAGGTCGGGCAACGAGGAAATGCGCTTGCTGCTGGTGGCGCCGTAGGCCTTGATGCGGCCGGTCTGGATCAGCTGCGTGGTCTGGGTGGTCTGGTCGCACAGGATGTCCACCTGCTTGCCCTGCAGGTCGGTCATCGCCGGGGCGGTGCCCTTGTAGGGTATGGTCTGCAGTTCGGTCTGGATCGAGCTCTGGAATAGCAGGCCGCACAGGTGCGAAGCCGCGCCCAGGCCGGCATTGGCCAGGTTCACCTTTTTCGAATTCGCCTTGACGTAGGCCACCAGTTCCTTCATGTCCTTGGCCGGAAAGTCCGGGCGCGCCACCAGGGTCATCGGCACGTCGACCACCTGGCCGATGTACTCGAAGTCGGTCAGGGGATTGAAGCGCAGGTTGCGGTACAGCGCCGGGGCGGTAGACATGCCGATGTGATGCAGCAGCACGGTATAGCCGTCAGGCGCCGCGCTCTTGACGTATTCCGCGGCCAGAGTGCCGCCGGCGCCCGGCTTGTTGTCGACGATTACGGTGCCACCCATCGGCTTGGTCATCGCCTGCGCCAGCTGGCGGGCAACGATGTCGGTCGGCCCGCCGGCGGCAAACGGCACGATGATGGTGACGGGACGGGAGGGATAACCGGCCTGGGCGTTGGCGGCGCCACTGACGGCGGTACATACCGCTGCTGCCAGCAGCAGGCGAATTGCATGTTTCATAAGAGGTCTCCTTGGTCTATGGTTCTTTTGGCAAACGCTACATTACAGCAGAGAACGCGCCGGTCGGCGCGGGGTTGACTGGCTCCGGGCCCGCCCGGGGTAGCGGCCACCGTCGCGATGCGCGCCCCCTGCACATGCGGCAGCATTTTCGCATACCGAAGATCGAATGTTTTGCCGCCGCGGACTATCCTTGATCCGGCGCAAGGCCGGTTCCACCAGGACTATGGCCCATCCTGCCTTGCCGGCCGCGACCGGGCCAGGATTGCGGCGCCGACCCGGCGCGGCGATTGGGCGTACCATGATCCCCGCGGATCACCGCATTTCGTATCGGAGCATGTATGTACCTCGAAGTAACGCTGCCTACCGGCGGCCGTGTGTTTCTCAGAAAAGACTCGATTGCCTCGGTTACCGTCGGCAAGACCCTCAAGGAAGAAATCCCGGTCATCACCACCGTCAACGGCCAGACCTACCCGGTCACGGTCGAGACCGAAAAGAACACCCTCGCCCGCCTGATCGGGATGCGCGCTTAAGGAGCTGCGCAAGGGCAGCCGGGTCAACCACGCAACGACCCGGCGCCTGGATTCTGTGTTGCGCATCAGGCTGCTGATGCGCGCGGAGTTGGGAACCGCCCGGCCGGATTGTGGCCGTTGTTGGATCAGTGTGTCCGGCGCGCGGCCAGCCGCGTCCTCAGCCGGCCCGCCACGGCGGCGGATTTGCGCCAGCCGTCACCCACCTGTGATCGGCAAGACTCCCAGGCCCCCATCGGCCAAGCCCGCCGACCTTCGCGGCGCAGTCATGCGCCCAAAAAGTCGCCGGCAAGGGCAAACGCTTTGAACCCGCGGAAATCCGGCCGCGACTCAGGAGTGCCTATACACCACGAATCCCTCTGAGGAAACAACAACATGAGTCGCCTGATCCTTGCTTTGACCGCGGTAGCCTCCCTGGCAGCGAGCCTGCCCGGCATCGCCGCCGACAAATCGAACCACCCGTCCACCACGGTCCCTGGCGCTCCGACCGGCCCGATGGTTCCGCGCAGCACACTGTCGGAACTCAAGACGCTGAGCGCGCCCGGCGCCACCGCCAAATTCCCGGTTGACCTTACACTGACCGATGACGGCAAGAACAAGAACTGCGTGGTGGCGGTGGACTGGGGCGACGGCAGCGGCGATCCGGCAATGGCGATCCCCTCCTTTCCGGCCAAGCTCACCCATACCTACCTCAAGAGCGGCCTGATGCCGGCCAAGGTCACCGGGGTCAAGACCTGCACCGGCATGGTCCAGACCACCGTGAAGGTCATGGAAGTCAATTCGGCGCCCATCACTTCCTCGCTCACCTCGGTCATCGTGTCGCCCTCGCCCCTGATGGTCGGCCAGTCCAGCACGGTCACCGTCAAGCTTTCCGGCAACACCGCCAATTGCGTGGTCGATTGGGACTATGGTGATGGTACCCAGCTGCCCGGCGCCCACATCAACGGCGGGGCCTTGAGCGATCAACGCCTGAAGACCTACACCTCGACCGGCACCTACACCGTCAAGGCGCACGGCAAGCAAAGCTGCGCGGGCGACGTGCAGACCAGCGTGACGGTCAACGCCCCGGCGGTCGGCCAGCAAGGCAGCGGCAACGTGCCCTGGAACGGCAACGGACCCAAGCCGATCACCATCCAGGCCATTGCCATGGTCACGCCGCCGCCCTATACCGTTGGCCAGACCGTGCAATGGAAAATCACGGGTGTCGATGGCGCAGCCTGCAATTTCGGCCTGAGCCAGGGCAACAACACCTTCAGCAATCAATTGGCTCCGGCCGGCAGTCCGCAGGCCGCCACCGCGAACGTGCTCGACAAGGTGATCAACTTCCCGCTTACCAAGGCTGGCTTGGCCATCTTCGGCGCGCAGCCGGACCCGACGGCCGCCGTTGCCTGCCTGGGTGGCGCGCAGACCACCATCCTGGTGCAGTAGAACCGGCAATTCCCGCGCGGGCGGGAATCCGGGGATTGCCACTTGTGCGCACCGGATTCCCGCTCTCGCAGCAGAAACTGCCGGGCGCGGGACCAATGACGAAGGGGCTTCGCACCCCTTTGTCATTTGCTGCCTGCCGGCCCTGCTATCTGCCGATCACCTCGGCGATGGCCCCGCCCAGGTCGGCGGTTTTCGCCTTGCCGCCGATGTCCGGCGTGCGCGGCGCGCCGGAGGCCGGGTCGAGCACCGTCTCGATCGCCTTGACGATGGCGGCGCCGGCCTCCGGGTAGCCCAAATGCTCGAGCATCATCGCACCGGACCAGATCGCACCTATCGGGTTGGCGATGCTCTTGCCATAGATGTCCGGCGCCGAGCCGTGCACCGGCTCGAACAAGGACGGAAACACGCGGTCCGCATTGATGTTGCCCGAGGGCGCAATGCCGATGGTACCGGTGCAGGCGGGACCCAGGTCGGACAGGATGTCGCCGAACAGGTTGGAGGCCACCACGACATCGAAAAACTGTGGCCGCAGCACAAAGTGGGCGGACAGGATATCGATATGGAACTTGTCCCACTTCACTTCCGGATATTTCTTGCCCATCTCGACCACCCGTTCGTCCCAGTAGGGCATGGTGATCGAGATGCCGTTCGACTTGGTCGCCGAAGTCAGATGCTTGTTCGGCCGCTTTTGCGCCAGGTCGAAGGCATACTTCAAAATGCGGTCGGTTCCTTTACGCGTGAACGTCGAGACCTGCTGCGCCATCTCGCGGTCGGTGCCTTCGAAAATACGCCCGCCCAAAGACGAGTACTCGCCCTCGGTATTCTCACGCACGATCCAGAAGTCGATCTCGCCGGGCTTGCGGTCGGCCAGCGGCGACTTGATGCCGGGCATCAGGCGCACCGGACGCAGGTTGACGTACTGGTCGAACTCGCGGCGGAACTTGATCAGCGAATCCCACAGTGAGACGTGGTCGGGGACGATCGAAGGCATGCCGGTGGCGCCGAAAAACAGGCAGTCATGGCTGCCGATCTTGTCCTTCCAGTCGGCCGGCATCCAGTAGTTGTGCTTGGCGTAGTTGTCGCAGCTCCAGTCGAAGTGATCAAAGTGCAGGTCGATGCCGAACTTGCGCGCGGCGGCGTCCACCGCCTTGAGCCCTTCGGGCATCACTTCCTTGCCGATGCCGTCGCCGGGGATGACTGCGATACGATGTTTGGCCATGATATGTCTCGTGTCTGGTTGTAAGGGTCATAAAAACTTCAGCAATTCCTCGCTGAGCAGTTCGGGCTGCTCCTCCGGAATGTAGTGTCCACAGGGAAAGGCGCGCCCCTCGACCTGCCGCGCGTATTGCGGCCAGATCTCCATCGCCTTGAAGCACTTCTCGATGGCACCGTCCCTGCCCCAGAACACCCGCAGGGGACATTCTACTTTGCGCCCGGCCGCCCGGTCGGCGCGGTCGTGGTCCAGGTCGATGCCGGCGGAGGCGCGATAGTCCTCGCAAAACGCGTGGACGGTGCCCGGGATTTTGGCGCAGCGCACGTACTCCTCGAAGGCTTCGGGCGCGAAAATCGCCGTGCCTTGCGGACCCCGGCTCATGTGCTTGCGGATGAAGAATTCCGGGTCGGCGCCCAGTAGAGTGTCCGGAAACGGATGCGGCTGGATCATGAAAAACCAGTGCCAGTAGGAGCGCGCGAATTCCATCGTAGTCTGCTCGTACATCGCCACCGTGGGCGCGATATCCAGCAACACCATCTTTTGCACCGCCTGCGGGTGGTCCAGCGCCAGCCGGTGCGCCACGCGGGCGCCGCGGTCGTGGCCCACCACCAGGAATTTTTCGTAGCCCAGTTCACGCATCACCGCGACCTGGTCGCCCGCCATCGCCCGCTTGGAGTAGTTGCCATGGTCCGCGTCGCCGGGCAGCTTGGCGCTTTCCCCATAGCCGCGCAAATCCGGCATGACCAGAAAAAAATCTTTGGAGATCACCGGCGCAACCTTGTGCCAGATCGCATGCGTCTGCGGATGCCCATGCAACAGCAGCAACGGTCGCCCGCTACGATTGCCGCCGCAAACAAGATTGATCTCCACGCCTTGATTGGAGATGCGGCGCGATTCAAACCCGGAAAACAGCATGGCAATAGACGGAGCCAAAAAGGGTGCCAAGTCTACCACCCGGGCCTTTTCGCCACCGTTAAGTCAAAAAATTGACCCCCGGTTTACGCAAATGCGGCCAGCGATTTCTTGCCGTTCAGGGAGGGCAAAAGTAGGGGGTTACTCTTACCAAAAAGTAATCCCCTACTTATTCCCGAATTAATGAAAGCCGGGCCTGTAAGCGGGGTTCTGTTACGGGGAGTTGCCTCCCTATGACGACCATTCCTCTAGGCCGGCGGTTGCCCGCCGGCTCAAGCCACCTACCCGCACGCTCAGCGAGCCGCCTCAATGCGTGCCTATTTGGTGTTGCACCGGATAGAGGTTGCCGCGTTTCACCGTAACTTAATACGCTCGTCTCTGTGGCCCTGGTCCTCGCCTTCGGCCCTCTTGCGAAGGCCTTATAACGGACGGCCGTTAGCCGCTATCCTGCTCTATGGTGCCCCGACTTTCCTCGGCACTGCAGCAAGCTGCAACGCCGCGATCGCCCGGCCCGACTTCCGGTTAAGATGGTAACACCAAGGGGAAGTTCCCCTCACGCATCGCTCTCCCGTGCTCCCGCAGCATCATCTTCTGCCCCATGCGCAAGTTCGCCCACATTCTGTTCTCCGTCCCCTTCGCTGCGGTGCTGCTCTGCGCCAGCCATGCGCCCGCGAGCGCGCAGGACTACGCGCGCGAAAAGCGCTGGAGCGACGAGGTAACCCCCACCGTCGTGGTAGGTGACGCCGTTATGATCAAGGCCACCTCGGGGCGCGAATTCCTCGCCCTCTACACCGAGGCGACCGCGCCGCGCGCCAACATCGTGATCGTGCACGGCATCGGCGTGCATCCTGATCACAGCATCATCGGCACCCTGCGCACTCGCCTTGCCGAGCGCGGCTACAGCACGCTCTCCATCCAGATGCCGGTGGCCGCTGCCGATGCGGGGCCGGAAGCCTACCCGCCGCTGTTTGCCGACGCTGCCGACCGGATCGCCAGGTCGGCCGCGTGGCTCAAGAGCAAAAGCCCGGCGCATCTGGTGCTTCTATCCCACAGCATGGGCTCGCGCATGGCCAATGCCTACCTGGATGGTGCGGGCGCCGCCTCCCCTTTTTCCGCCTGGGTGGCCCTGGGCCTGGGCCAGCCCTATTCGAGCGCGACATCAGGCTATGTCCTTCCCATCCTCGACGTCTACGGCGAACTGGACCTGGCCACCGTGCGCGAGTCCGCCGCGCAACGCCAGGCCGCGCTCAATCCGCGGAGTGGCTCGAAGCAGACCGTGCTGGCGCGCGCCGACCATTTCTACAGCGCGCAGGAAACCGAGCTCATCGCTGTCATCGACAACTTCCTGCGTGTAATCCTCGCCAAGCCGCCGCAACGGTAGCCGCCCACAGCGCCACCTTACTCGCGGAACAGGCGCGCGAAATGCCCGCGCAGCCACTGGTTCGCCGGGTCCTTGTGATAGCGCCGGTGCCAGTACTGGTTGACCTTGAACTCCGGGATCCGCAGAGGATGCGGCAGCAGGCGCACCGGCAGCACCCGGGCAAACACCTCACCGAGCTTTTGCGGCACCGTCACCACCAGGTCGGTGGCAGCCACCACCATGGGCGCAGCGAGAAAGTGCGGCAGGCGCAGCAGCACCTCGGGACTTAAGCCAGCGCGCTCGAACATCGCCTCGACAATGCCGTGGCCGGTGCCTTGGGCATTGACCACCGCGTGGCGCGCGGCGATGAAACCCTTCATCGTCAGGGTCTCGCCTATGCTGGGGTGATCCCGGCGCACCATGCAGACGTATTTCTGCTCAAACACCCGCTGCTGGTAAAAGCCGGCCTTCAGGTCGGGAAGGAAGCCGATCGCCAGGTCCACCGCGCCTGACTCCATCGCCAGGCGCGCCTCCTTGAGCGGCAAGGTGACCGCCTCGATGCGCACGCCCGGGGCGGCGCTCTGCAGGAACTGCAACAGCCCGGGCAGGAACACGATCTCGCCGACGTCGGACATGATCAGGGTGAAATTGCGCCTAGCGGTGGCCGCGTCGAACGCCTGGCCGGGCTCCAGCCCGTCGCGCAGCAGGGCGAGGGCCTGTGCCACGGTGGCGGCGGTGCGGTCGGCCAGGGGCGTGGGCTCCATGCCGCCCGGTCCGCGGGTGAACAACTCGTCGCCGAATTCGCCACGCAGGCGCCTCAATGCGTTCGACACCGCCGGCTGGCTCAAGCCGAGCGCCGCCGCGGCCGCCGAGACGTTGCGGTGGGTGTGGACGGCGTCGAACACGCGCAGCAGGTTCAGGTCGAGTTCAGCGAGGTTCATGGCGGCGTTCCCGGTTGATGGCGCGGCATATATGATTGGAAAATACCATGTATTCACCAGCCTGATTGCCGTAGCTTCCCATAGGGGCTAGAGTACCGACTAGCAAAAATCAGA
>Ga0302322_100006867_pt1 | contig 10134 bp, 6 predicted proteins | sample Fen_T0_2_FD_203757 | JGI IMG/M metagenome (GOLD analysis project Ga0302322, IMG submission 203757) | Peat permafrost microbial communities from Stordalen Mire near Abisko, Sweden - Fen_T0_2 | ecosystem: Environmental > Terrestrial > Soil > Wetlands > Permafrost | place: Sweden: Abisko... | reverse complement strand
TCAGCATTTCCCAGAACACGCTGGCGGTCTCCGCCAAGGTCAGCGGCGTCGGCGCCATCAGCGCACCATTCCTGGCTGCCAGCACCTGATGCACGCCGTGGCCGAGCTCATGGGCCAGCGTCATCACATCGCGCGGCTTGCCCTGGTAATTCATCAGGACATAGGGATGCGCCGACGGCGTGGTCGGATGAGAGAAGGCGCCCGGTGCCTTGCCGGGCCGCACCGGCGCGTCGATCCAGCGATCGGTGAAGAATCGCTCGGCAATCTCAGCCATTTCCGGCGAGAAGCCGCGATAGGCTGTCAGCACCATGTTCCTGGCCTCGGGCCATGCGATCGTGCCGGTGGCGGCAAACGGCAGCGGCGCATTGCGATCCCAATGCGCGAGCTTCTTCTTTTTGAACCAGCGCGCCTTCAATCGGTAATAGCGGTGCGAGAGTTTTGGGTATGCCGATCGCACGGAGGCCACCAGCGCATCCACCACCTCTCGCTCGACCCGGTTGTTGAGATGGCGGGCATCCGCGACGTCCTGGAAACCGCGCCAGCGGTCGGAAATGTCCTTGTCCTTGGCCAGCGTGTTGGTGATCAGCGCAAAGGTGCGCTCATTGGCCTTGAAGGTCTTGGCCAAGGCCTCCGCCGCCGCCTTGCGTTTGGCGCCGTCACGATCCTGCAGGAAGGTGAGCGCAGGCTCGATCGCCAGATCCTTGCCCGACACCTTGAAGCGCAGGCCTGCGATGGTCTGGTCGAACAGCCGGTTGAAGGCCGAATATCCGGTCTGCGATTTCTCGTGGAACAGCTGCTCGACCCGGTCCTCGAGCTGGTACGGCCTGTCCTTGCGCAGATCCTCGATCCAGGGACGGTAGTGGCCGAGCGCCTGCGTCTGCAGCGCCCGCTCGATCACATCGTCGTCGATTCGATTGAGTTCGAGTGGAAAGAACAACAGGCGCGTCGAGGCCGTGGTCAACCGCTCCGAGATGTCACCATAGAATTTCGAGATCGCGGGATCGACGCTGTCGCCGGCATGGACCAGGCCTGCGAACGAGCCGAGCCGGCCAGCGAGATCGTCGATCGCCTCGTAGCGCTTCACCGCCCCCGCAAGCCACTCCCCGCCATCATCGCGCGCGGTGTGTTCGGCGAGCTTGCCCTTGTAATCTGTCTCAAACGCGACGCATTCGGCATCCATCGTCTGCAGATCATGCGCGATCTCCGGCGCATCGATCCCGGAATAGAGATCGCCCAGGTTCCATTCCGGCAGCACACCGGCCTTCGCATCGGATTTGGCCGGCCTCGTCGACGCCATTGTCTTGGCTGGTGTCTTGGCTGGTGTCTTGGCTGGCTTGCGGGAGGTCTTGTTCGAGCTCTTGTTGGAGCTCCTGGACTTGACGGCTGATTTGGCCGATTTGCGGAGTGCAGATGAAGCGCGCGAGGTCATCGTGTGGGTAACCTGTGTTCAACCGGACCGGACGGCAAGGTTTAAGGTGGCGTTAATCGGCATCGGCGAAAGTGCCCCGATTCGAGACAGATAGTTGTAGCGTACGGGGAAAGCCATGGCTGCCAGCATTTTGATCGCCGACGACGATCCGGTTCAGCGTCGGCTGGTCGAGAACATGGTGCAGAAATGCGGCTATGAGGCGGTCGTCGTCGATACCGGCGACGCGGTGATGGAGAGACTGACCGGCCCGCACGCCACCGCCATCGATGCCATTCTGCTCGACCTCGTGATGCCCGGTCTCGACGGCATGGGTGTGCTCACCAAGATGCGCGAGGCCGGCTTCTCCATTCCCGTCATCGTTCAGACCGCCCATGGCGGCATTGACAATGTGGTCTCGGCGATGCGCGCCGGCGCCCACGATTTCGTGGTGAAGCCGGTCGGCATGGAGCGGCTGCAGGTCAGCTTGCGCAACGCGCTCAACACCTCGGCGCTGAAAGGCGAGTTGCAGCGCATTCGCCACAGCCGCGATGGCCTTTTGACCTTTTCCGACATCATCACCCGCAGCGAGGCGATGATTTCGATTTTGCGGATCGCGGAAAAAGCCGCGGCCTCCTCGATCCCGGTCCTGATCGAGGGCGAATCCGGCGTCGGCAAGGAGCTGTTCGCACGGGCCATCCATGGCACCGGCGAGCGCAAGGCCAAGCCGTTCGTCGCGGTCAATTGCGGCGCGATCCCCGAAAATCTGGTGGAATCGATTCTGTTCGGACACGAGAAGGGCGCATTCACCGGCGCGACCGAACGCCATACCGGCAAGTTCGTCGAGGCCCATGGCGGTACGCTGTTCCTGGACGAGGTCTCGGAACTGCCGCTCGCCGCGCAGGTGAAACTGCTGCGCGCGCTTCAGGAAGGCGCGGTCGAAGCCGTCGGCGGACGCAAGCCGGTCAAGACCGACGTCCGGATCATTTCCGCGACCAATCGCAAGCTGCTCGACCGCGTCAAGGAGGGCTATTTCCGCGAGGATCTGTTCTACCGTCTGCACGTGCTGCCGCTGACCATTCCACCCTTGCGCGTCAGGCGGGAAGACATCCCGCATCTGTTACGGCATTTCCTGGCGCGCTTTGCCGCCGAGGAAAACCGCGCGGTCTTCGCCATCACGGGCGAAGCCGTGGCCTATCTGTCGCAGTTCGATTGGCCAGGCAACATCCGCCAGTTGGAAAACGCGGTCTACCGCGCCGTCGTCATGAGCGACGGCGATCAGCTTGGGTCAGCGGATTTTCCGCTGATCCCGGCCAATTCCCTGCCGCTCGCCGAGCCGGCCCCGCCACTGGTGGTGGAGCGCCCCAGCCATCCGGCCATGCCCGCCATGATTTCGGGCAGCGACATCCCCATCGCCCCGCTTCCGGCGCAGGGCTTGTTGTCCATGCTCACAGCAACCGGCGAGGTCCGGCCGCTGGAAGAGATGGAGACCGAGATCATCCGCTTTGCGGTTTCGCACTATCGCGGACAGATGTCGGAAGTGGCGCGCCGGCTGAAGATCGGCCGCTCGACGCTCTACCGCAAGCTCGACGAGGCCAATGGCCAGGACTCCCAGCAGGGATCGGAGCAAGAAACTGAGCAAAAACCTGAGACGGAGTCAGTCACGAACATCACAACAGAGGAAACCCCGACCGGTCCGTCGGCCGGCTGACGCGGAAGACGGAAGCGTGGCGCGGAGGGTCAACCAATTGTGGCGATTCGGCGCCGAACCGGCGGCATCCAGCGGCGGCATCGTGGAACATCCGAACCGTTGCCATGAAGTGACAGACAAATGAAAAACCGAGTGGCAAAAAAGCCTAATTGGTCTGCCATTGGTTTCCAGGAATCATCAAGAGTCAGTTTCGTGTGAGTTGCTCCGAGCGGCGCTGGCCGCAGAAGTGGGGCTTGGGTATCGTTCAGGCGTGAGTCGTTGCGTGCTGGCGCCCCCTCTCTCAAGCCGACGCTTGAACAGAAACTGACGGACGATAACCGACGCTGTTCCATGGCGGGACAGACCATCCGAGGGATGCGACGATGCGAGACTGTGTGAACTCCCGTGCCGGATTCGACCGCGTGCTGATGGCTGTCGCGGCGACCTTCCTCACGGTGTCGGCGAGTTCTGCCATGGCGCAGGGCGATGCGCCGCGCAGCGCCGCCGCTGAGCTCGCGATCGACGCGGCCATCCCGCGGCCCGAACCAGCCAATCTGCCGCCGCTGACCGCCGCTGACTTCAAGCTGGACAGCACGGACATCACCGCATCGGTGCCGGGCGCGACGGGGTCGACCGTGGCCACCCCTGCGGCACGGACGCCGGATTCGGCGACCGCTGCGGCGCAGCCTTCGATCTCGCCACCCGAAATTGCCAGGGATCCCGCCGCGACCGCTCCTGCTGCTGCGCCGTCGGCCCCGGCTGCGGCTCCGGCAAGCGAGCCGGTCAAGGCCGCCAGCAACGTGCCCGCGGCCGACCAGCCGGTGGCCGATCGGCTCCGCGACCTCATGAGTTCCAAGGCTGTGCGCTATTTCGACCGCAAGAACGAACGCGCGGCGGTCGAGAAATTCTACATGGCCCACGACTACGCACCGATCTGGACCCAGTCCGGCGGCCTCACCCCTGCCGCCAAGGGCGTCATGGCCCGGCTGAGGGACTCTGCCTCCGACGGTCTCAATCCCGCCGACTATCCGGTGCCGGATTTCGCCGCGGCCACGTCGCCCGATTCGTTGGCGGAGGCCGATTTGAAGCTGACCGCCAGCATGCTGGATTATGCCCGCCAGGCGCAGAGCGGCCGCATGCACTGGTCGCAGGTCTCGGGAGACATTCAGTATCCGGAGCACCCGATCGATCCGGCCGAAGTGCTCGCCAATGTCACGACCGCAAAGGACGCCTCCGCGGCGCTCGCCGGCTACAATCCGCCGCAGAAGCTCTATCGCGCGCTCAAGGCCAAGCTCGCCGAACTGCGCGGCGAGGGCGAAGCCGGCGCGATCCAGATCTCCGACGGTCCGACCCTGCAATACACGCCGGCGCGCGGCAAGAATCAGCCGGAAGCCGAGGCCCAGATGGCCGATCCCAGGGTACCGCAGCTGCGCGCCAAGCTCGGCGTCAGCGGAAACCTGGACGATAGCCGCTACGACGCCAGGGTGGCTGCCGCGGTCCGCAAGTTTCAGGACAGCGTCGACCTGAAGCCCACGGGCGTGCTCGACGACCGCACCATCAAGGCGCTGAACACGCCGAAGCGCGACAAGCAGATCGATACCGTCATCGTCAATATGGAGCGCTGGCGCTGGCTGCCGCGCGACCTCGGCGCGCCCGCGATCGGCGATGCCTATGTGATCCTCAACATTCCCGACTACACGCTGAAGGTCATGCAGCGCGGCGCCCAGGTCTGGACCACCCGGGTGGTGACCGGCAAACCGGGCATTCACGCCACGCCGCTTTTGACCGAAACGATGAAATACATCACGGTCAATCCGACCTGGAACGTGCCACCGTCGATCGTCTACAATGAATATTTGCCGGCGCTGCAGCAGGATCCGACCGTGCTGGAGCGCATGGGACTGCGGCTCGAGCACAACCGCGACGGCTCGGTCCACATCTCGCAACCCCCGGGGGAGGCCAACGCGCTCGGCCGCATCCGCTTCAACTTCCCGAACAAGTTCCTGGTCTACCAGCACGACACGCCGGACAAGAACCTGTTCGCCAAGGATGAGCGCGCCTTCAGCCATGGCTGCATGCGGGTGCAGTATCCGGATCAATATGCCGCTGTGCTGCTCAACATCACGATGCCGAACGAGCACTACACGCCGGAAAAGATCCGCAGCATGTATGGCTCCAGCGAAATCGACCTGAAATTCCCGACCCCGATCCCGGTCAACATCACCTACCAGACCGCTTTCGTGGACGATTCCGGGAAATTGCAGATCCGCAAGGACGTCTACGGCCGCGACGCGCAGATGATCGCTATCCTCAAGAACAGGGGGGGCAAGGACATGGAGAATGTGATCGCGCACTCCCAGCCGAGCTATTCGCGGCCGACGGGGCCGCTGCCCGCGGTCAGCGTCAGCGACAACTCGTTCTCGTCCGGACCCAACTTCTTCGAACGTCTGTTTGGCGGCGGCGCCCAGATACCGCCCGCGCCGATCGGTCGCCGCCCGCAGCGGCAGCTGTTCACCCGCTAACCCGCGCCGGCTTTTAACATTCTCCAATGAAATCAGTAACCTCGCTCCTGGACCGGTTCCAGAGCGAGGTTACTTTGCGTTAACCATACCGACTTACCAAGAATTGCTGGCACTTTTTCGCCACACTCGAGGGGCTATATTAAGCTTAACTTGGCGGGCGGGACGCGCTCAAGTCTCTCAACGATCCCGCCTCTGGAACGCGTTTGCCGTCTCTTCTCGGGTCTGGGGTCGCGAGAGGTATCTGCAAATGCCGGTCGACGGGGTGGGCTTATCTTGCTGTCTGGTTTCGCGCGCCATTTGCATTCGCTGCCCAAAGCCTCTCTGTCCAGGACGGGGCGGAAGGCTGGATGCCACATCGGTTTGGCTGCGCTGCTGTTGCTGGTGGGGGCTGGTTCGGTCCATGATGCGGCTGCGCTGAACGAAACCCGCACCCTCTCCTTCCACCACACCCAGTCCAGCGAAGACCTCACCGTCACCTTCAAGCGCGACGGCCGTTACGACGAAGAGGCGCTGAAGAAGCTCAATCACTATCTGCGCGACTGGCGCACCCAGGATGAGACGGTGATGGACCGTCATCTGTTCGATGTGCTCTGGGAAGTCTATCGCGACGTCGACGGCCGGCAGCCGATCCAGATCATCTCGTCCTACCGTTCACCCGCCACCAATTCGATGCTCCGCCGCCGCTCCGCTCATACCGGCGTGGCGCGCCACAGCCAGCATATGCTGGGCCATGCGATGGACCTCTCCATCCCCGGCGTGCCGCTGGAGCAGATCCGCTACGCCGGCCTGCGCCTGCAGCGCGGCGGTGTCGGCTTCTATCCGGAGTCGGGTTCGCCCTTCGTCCATCTCGACACCGGCAATATCCGGCACTGGCCGCGGATGACGCATGACCAGCTGGTCAAGGTGTTTCCCGACGGGCGCACCGTTCACGTTCCGTCGGACGGCGTGCCGCTGAAGGGCTACGAACTCGCCCGCGCCGAGATCGAGAAGCGCGGCGACGGCGACGATGCCGCCACGATCGGCAAGAAGCCAAGCCTGCTGGCGCGCCTGTTTGGCGCCAAGCCGAGCGAAGACGACGACGAGAGCGTGGTGGAAGCCGGTGCGGTGCGGGCTCCGGCCAAGAGTTCGGAAAGCAAGAGCTTCGAGACCAAGACCGGGGACAGCCAAGGCGAGAGGCGGTCCAGAGGGTCGCTTGCCAGCGCGCTGCAACTTGCCTCGGCTGACAACTCCCAGGTCGAGCCGGCGTCCAAGCCGAAGCCAGCCCCGGAGGCGCAAGCCTCGCCCAGCAGAACGGATGCGGCGCCGCAGAATGTGGCCGACATCATCAATACCCGCGGCTTCTGGGGCGACAACCCCGGCACGGCGAAACAGGCGACTCCGGAACAGATCGCGGCCATCGCCGCCCGCCGATCCGCCGCCATGGACGCCATGGCATTTGCGCCGCTGGCCTCCTCGCCGGTCGATCACGCCAACATCGTCGCGGCCTCGGTGCCGATCCCGTCGCGCAGCCGCCCCGCCTCGCGCAACGCTGCGCCGGCGACCGAGATCAACACCGTGGCTGCCAAGGGCGCGCAGAGCCAAGACAGCCGACAAGCAAGCCGAGACGGGCTGATCACGAATGCAACGCGGATTTCGGCGGCAAAGGACGCCAGTTCCAGCTGGATGCGGGTCATGCTGCTGGCGCCGAGCGCCTCCAGGGCGATGTCGGTCACGATGCTGGGCGATGCCGATCTCACCGTGATGCGCGGCTACTTCGTCAAGCCGCAGACGGCGCTTGCGATGAGCTTCGCCGACGACCCCTCTCCCGGCCTGAGCTATGACCAGTTCTCGGGCGCGGCGACGGTCAAGCTCGAGACCAGGTCCTTCGTGGTGCGCGCAGCGTCGCTGCGTTGACGGGCGGCCTGCCGCTGTTCTGAGATCGATTTCAGCTCAAGCGCAGGGGCCCCCCGGTGCTGCGCGCCGTCTCCCACACGCATTCGGTCGGACGAAAAGGCCACGACAAAAAGCGCGCTGTGCGCGGGCTATCCTCGATCATCTGTAGGGTGGGCAAAGGCGGTCGAGGCGCAACTTGAGTCAGGGCACGGCGCCAGATCCGCCGTGCCCACCGCCGGCGCGTTGCTGGTGGGCACGGCGGCATCTGGCGCCGTGGATCAATCGATATGTCGGGGCCGCCTTTGCCCACCCTACGCACCTGTCTAACAGACTCGTCATTGCGAGGAGCGACAGCGACGAAGCAATCCAGACTTTCTTCTTGCCTCTGGATTGCTTCGCTTCGCTCGCAATGACGAGATCGTTGGACCCACGTTTTAATGGTTGCGACAGACCACTACGGCTGCGGCCTGATATGGTCAGAAGTTCGAAATCGATGAACTAGATCATCCCGAGCGCGTGCATGTAGGTCTCGAGGATGGTCTCCTCCTCCGCGCGCTCGTTGGGGTCCTGCTTGCGCATCCGGATGATGGTACGCAGCGCCTTGACGTCGTAGCCGTTGCCTTTGCTCTCGGCATAGACGTCCTTGATGTCCTCCGAGATCGCCTTCTTCTCCTCCTCCAGCCGTTCGATCCGCTCGATGATCGACTTCAGCTGGTCGACGGCAAAGCGGGCGGCGGGCGATTCGACGTCCTTCGCTGCGGTGGCTGCGGCTGCGGGGGCCATCTGGTTACTCCTGAATGGAACGGGTGTGGGTGCGATGGAGGCGCCGGTCGTCACAAAGCCGCGCGTCTTGAAAAAGACCCTCAAGTTTGGCGCGGCTTGCGTCAAGGCAACATCGCCCTCATCCACAGCGCGCCCACATCTTGTTGGGGCGACAGCTCTGCCGCCCGCAAAATCTCGTCACGCGGCTTGCTTTTGTCGGCTTTCCTCAGCAGGGCTCGATTCGCGAACCCGCGAGTCCGGTTTCCCTTTCCCAATCGACACGGCAAGCAGAACAAAAGCAACCAGCCCCGCGCGGCCTCCTTCGAAGCGGCCCGATGGCCCGGTGCATCTTCTTCAGCCCATCGGGCGGACTAGCGAAGCGTAATCCGCCGCGACGAAATTCAGATGGCAGAACGCATGCTATCCTGACCAAAGACGGCGGATAACGCCTAATCCCGCCCTACGCGCCGTGCTATTCGGTGCCGCCTGCAAACGGAGGCGAGCATGGAAAGTCTACCACTGAGCCGCGCCTTCACGCTGATCGAGCCGGGGCCGCTCGTGCTGGTCACGACAAATGATGGTCATCGGGACAATGTCATGACCATCAGCTGGACCATGGTCCTGGACTTCTCGGCATCATTCGCCCTGACGACCGGCCCATGGAACCATTCCTATGCCGCGCTTGAAAAGACCAGGGAATGCGTGATCGGCATAGCCACGGTGGATTTGCTGGATACGGCCATCGGCGTCGGGACATGCTCCGGACGGGACGTCGACAAGTTCGAGACATTCGGCCTGACGCGCGTGAAGGCGAAGCACGTCCGCCCGCCGCTCATCAAGGACTGTGTCGCGAACATCGAGTGCCGGGTCGTCGACATCATCGAGCGATACAACATCGTCGTTCTCGAGGGCCTCGCCGCCTATTTCGACGGTGCCCGCAAGGAGAAAAAGACACTTCACGCCATCGGCGACGGCACGTTCGTCGTGGATGGGCGCAAGTTCGACCGACATGAGATGATGCGGTCCAAGCTGCCCGACGGGCTATAGCGTCATCCGAGGACGATGGTTGGACCGGGCGTTACTCGCCGGCAGCTTGCACGAGGCTCCCGGCCCGCGTCCTCAAGATTGTCCTGCTGCAACTTCGGCCCTTCATTGAGGCGCCGTTCACACACGCCCTACGCGCTACTTCGTATTTCGCGGATTTGTAGCGACGGGCGTCGCGGTGTCGCCAGGGCAGATCGAGGGACTCTGCGTTCAAGTTCCATTCATTGGGACTTCCGTAGGTTAGATCGATCCGAGCATGATCGCCAAAACGTATGAACAATGGACAAATATCTCGCGGACCGCTTCTCCTTGTTGTCAATGTCGCGACGGATGTCGGGAAACAATTGGATGGGCGAGCCTCGATGGCTTGTTGTCTCGTCATGTCTCGGAGAACCAACGGTCATGTGAATGAGAGGGAGTCCATCCATGAAATACGTTACGATGACTGCGGTCGCCGCCGCAGTTCTGGCTTGGTCGCAGCTCGCTTACGCCCAGGGAGGGTGGCAGCACTGCGCCACCGAGGGCGGCTTTTGTCGCGCTCCCGCCGGGGCGGTGATCCACTACGGTCGAGAAGGAGTGTTTGCTCACCGTCGAAGCCCGCCTGGCGGCCTTCCGTGCACCAACGACGTATTTGGCGATCCTCTCGTAGGCGTCCACAAGGAATGCTTCCTGTCCTACTGAAGCATCTCTCCGTACCCGAACCCTTGTTTGGCCGAAGTGAACATCCGGCCGGTGTAGGTCAATGCGATGAGCAAAGGAGTCTGGAGCGCTTGCCGATTTCATTTATCGCAGAGCGCTCTAGAGAAATGACGTTAAGTGCCAACCGCGGACATCCAGAG